>OATJ01001060.1_pt1 | contig 12103 bp, 7 predicted proteins | sample 1516661 | NCBI WGS metagenome assembly OATJ01 (sample SAMEA2579951, study PRJEB22360) | human gut metagenome
CATGGTATCCAGCCTGACAGCCTCCTCCATGGCCTGCCTGTCATGGCAGAATCCCGCCTTTTCCACACCGCACATGGAGGCCGTGGTTCCGCAGAACCGGGCGTCCCCCGTGGCCGGGTCGTCATTGTACAGGACGCCCCGGCTGAAACTCTCCGGTATCCTTCCTGTAAAGAAATCATTCAGAAATTTCTTATGGGGGACCTGCCTCATCCCCCACCTTTCCAAAAGAGGATAATCCAGTCCCCAGCCTATATCATCATGACACCGCAGATAATTGAGGAAGGTACAGGCGGAGGGCAGGGAACTGACCGTCTCCATCTGGCTTTTTAAGAGCCTTACATCCTTTGTGGCTGCCGTGTTCCAGATGGCCGCCATGGTGGTCACATTGTAGAGCATATGACATTCCGGCTTTTCCACGGTTCCGAAATAAGGAGCCACCTTCTCCGGCTCCATGACCACCTCACCCAGCAGCAGGATACCGGGACACACGATTTCGCCAATCATGCGCATCATCCTGACAATGGTGTGGACCCTGGGAAGATTGCGGCAGTCCGTCCCCAATTCCTTCCATATATAGGGAACCGCGTCAATCCTCAGCACATCCACCCCGCGGTTTGCCAGGTAAAGAAAATTGAACATCATCTCATTAAATACAACAGGATTTCTGTAATTCAGGTCCCACTGATAAGGATAAAAGGTGGTCATCACATACTGCCCTGTTTCAGGCAGACAGGTGAAGTTTCCCGGCGCCGTGGCGGGAAATACCTGGGGCACCGTCTCCTCAAACATAGAGGGAACCGTCCAGCTGTCAAAGAAAAAATATCTGTCCTGATATTCCTTTTCCCCTGCCCTTGCCCTTTTAGCCCACCCATGATCCTCCGATGTATGGTTCATCACAAAATCCAGGCAAAGGCTGATGCCTCTGTCGTGGCATTCATAGGCCAGCTGCTCCAGATCCTCCATGGTTCCCAAATCCTCCCTCACCTTTCTGAAGTCAGATACGGCATAACCGCCGTCCGAACGTCCCCTGGGGGTATCTAAGAGAGGCATCAGGTGGAGATAATTCACATGGCACTGAGCAATATAATCCAGCTTGCCTTCCACGCCCTTCAGGCTGCCGGCAAAATGATCCGCGTACATCATCATGCCCAGCATGGAGCTTTTTCTGTACCAGCACGGGTCCTCCTCTCTGGCAGCATCCAGCGCTCTGAGGCGCCCTGCGCGCTCCATGTAAAACCCTTCCATTCCCTTTAACAGCCCGTCAAACATATCCTGACTGTTGTAGATCTCCATATACAGCCATTTCAGTTCGTCCATATGCTTATCCAGACGTTTTCTGTAGATGTTATCGCGCTTCATCCCCTTTATATCCTCCTTAAATGTACCTGGAACGCCTGGTATTCCCCTGTCCTGGACGGAATGGGGATTCCGGCCGACATAAGGCCTGCTCCCGGATATTCGGTCCCTGTATCCTCATCCCTGTACATGGCCTCGGGATCCAGTCCCTCCAAAGTGACATACAATGACAGCGGATTGCCGTGGGTCTCCAGAGCAACTGTATTTAACAGCGCCTCCCCCTTATCTTCACTCACAAAGAGCCATGCGGCCGCTTCCCTGTCCTCAAAGGGATTCGTCAGCCGGTAATACGCCCCGTCATGAATCAGATGCCAGTATTTATGGTACGCGTCTATCTGCTCCCTCACGCAATTCTTGTCTTCTTCCGATATAGCGCTTAAATTCAGCTCATATCCAAAGCTCCCCGCCATGGCAACCACTCCCCTGGTTTTCATAGGTGTTATTCTGCCTGTCTGGTGGTTTGGCACTGCTGATACATGGGACCCCACTGCGCTGATTGGGTAGCCAAAGGAAGTTCCGTACTGAATCCGGATGCGGTCCACCGCATCGGTGTTGTCACTGCACCAGATTTGGGGCGTGTAATACAGCATGCCTGCGTCAAAACGCCCGCCGCCGCCGCTGCACCCCTCAATCAGAAGGTCCGGATAGCGCTTTGTCAGACGCTCCAGGAAGTCATAGAGTCCCAGCATATACCGGTACAAAATACTGCCCGGACTGTTTCCACCCGCCATTTTACCTGCCGCCGAATATACGTCCGCTATGCTGCGGTTCATATCCCATTTCAGATACTCTATATGAGCGCTGTCAAGGACCCGGCAGATACTGTCAAAAATATAATCCGCCACCTCTTTCCTTGAAAAATCCAGCACCAGCTGGCTTCTGCCCCGGACCGGCTTTCTTCCGGGCACAGCAAAGGCCCAGTCCGGATGTTCCCTGTAAAGACTGCTGTCCTCAGACACCATCTCCGGTTCCATCCAGATTCCGAATTTCATTCCCAGGCCGTTAATCCGGCTAACCAGGCTGCCCAGAGAACCGCCCAGCTTTTGTACGTTTACCTGCCAGTCTCCCAGACCGGAACAATCCGAATCCCGCTTGCCGAACCATCCGTCGTCCAGCACCATCATTTCCACGCCCAGTTCCTTTGCCTGTCTTGCGATATCCAGTATCTTTTCCCCGGTAAAATCAAAGTAGGTGGCCTCCCAGTTATTAATCAGCACCGGCCGGGGAATGGTCTTGTACTTTCCCCTGCAAAGGCTGCGGCGCATGGCCTTATGGATGCTGCGCGACAATGTCCCCAGCCCATGGCCGCTGTACCCCATGATAACCTCAGGCCCAAAGAAAATCTCTCCAGGTTTAAGCTCATAGGAAAACATCTCATCCTGAAGCCCCATAGACATCCTGGTCTGACCGTACTGGTCCGTCTCCGCCTCTGCCTTAAAGGCCCCGCTGTACACAAAGGACATGCTGTAACAGGGGCCTTGGTTTTCAGTTGTCTCCCGTCCTGCCAGTATCAGAAATGGATTATACTGGTGGCTGGAAGTCCCTCTGCGGCTTCCTATGACTTGGGCGCCGTGGCACAGGGCGGTTCTCTGGAAATTGCGCTCCATTGCGTGGCGTCCGTAAAACTGAATCAGATCGTATTCCCCGTGAAGGAAGTCCAGACATGCACTGTATACCCGTTTCAGGGCTGCCGGGCCATTCCCTTCATTTTTCACACAGACTGCCCTGGTAATAATGTCGTATCCGGGGAATACGCCGTAGAGCAGCGTAACCGCCAGTCCGCTGACCTGGTCTGTCAGGCGTATCTTAAGGGTCTCTGCGTCTTCCAGGCCCTCCCCATACATGGAAGGAAGACCTGGAAGGCTGTATTTCCCTTTGCTTATTTCATATCCTCCATAGTGCAGATTCAGCCCATAGGATTTGTCAGCCTGTTCCACTGCAAGGGCAGGGCTTCTGAAGTCCCCTGAACCCTGATATGGATATTCCTGGGGAAGGGCGTCCAGGGAATAGGTTCTGTCATCACCGGCCTCATATGGATTGGGTGAGAACCCCCGGTCCCCAAAGGTAAGCAGATATTCCATGGAGCCCTCTGTCCTGTCCCCGTAGTACAGGTGAAGCAGATTCCCATAGGAATCTGCCTTCATCTGATATGTGGAGTGGTCCGTGTGAAGGGTGAATATCCTTCCATTTTCCTGATACTGTATTGCCATGTGTCATCCTCCGTCTCTGTTATCCGTCTCTGTTTTCCGTCTCTGTTATCCGTCGCTGTTTTCCATTTTTATTTCCATCCCTATTTTCCGCCTGTCATTGCAATTCCTTCTATAAACTGCTTCTGGAATACCAGATACAGAATCACCATGGGAACCATGGCCAGGACAGAGCCTGCCATCAGCACCGGATAATTGGTAGTAAACTGCCCTCTCAGGGTAGAAAGGCCGGCAGACAAGGTCATCATGTTCAGGTCCGTGTTGGCAATCAGAGGCCACATCAGGTCTGCATAAGCGAACACTGCGGTGAAGATGGTAAGGGCAGCCATGCTGGCCTTGGTCAGTGGCATCATGACCTTGGTAAAGGTCTGCCACTTGGTGCAGCCGTCCAGGTATGCAGCCTCCCCCAGCTCATCCGGAATGCCCATGTAAGCCTGCCTGAGGAAAAAGGTGCCGAACGCGCTGACTAACCCCGGAAATACCAGCGCAAACATGCTGTTTGTCAGTCCCATTCTGGCTAACATCTGGTACTGGGGAATAATGAATATCTGGGACGGCAGCATCATCTGTACAATCACCAGGGAGAACAGAAGGTTCTTTCCCCTGAATTTAAGCTTTGCAAACGCGAACCCGGCTGCCGAGGAAAACGCCACGGCACAGAGCACCCGAAACAGAATCAGCAGCGCCGTATTCACATACAATTTCATAAAGGGCAGGGAGGCGATGGCTCGCAGGTAGTTCTCCTTCATCCACTGCTTCGGCAGGATGGTCGGCGGAATCTGTACGCTCTCCCCTGCCGACTTAAAGCTGGTGAACACCATCCATATAAACGGAAATATCATAAGCAGGGCTCCCGCTCCCAGGGCCGCATACACAAGGGCGGTATTAATACTGCGGTTTGTCTCCAATGATTTCATATTTTCCCTCCATCCTAAACTTCATAGTTGACCCACTTCTTCTGTCCCCAGAACTGCAGAGCTGTCACGGCTCCTATGAGCAGTACGGTCCATACAACAATGGCGGAAGCATACCCACGGTTTCCTGCCACAAAGGACTCACGGTAAAAGAGATACATCAGTGACTGGGCGTTTGTAAGGGCCGGATTGGTCTGGTCCACCATCATGTAAATCAGGTCGTACACCTTAAGGGATGCCATGAGCCGCATGATTAACACCACAAAGAGGGTGGGCGACACCATGGGAAGCGTAATCTTAAAAAACTGCTGTATTTTGGAAGCCCCGTCCAGGCTGGCGGCCTCATAGTAGCTCTTTGATATGTTCTGTATTCCTGACAGCAGCAGAACCGCGTCATATCCCACGGCGCTCCAGACTGCCACCACCGCACAGGCCGGAAGCACCAGCTTGGGGTTGGTCAGCCAGTTTATCCTGCTTCCGATGATCTGGTTGATAATGCCATACTCTGCGTTGAAAATCCATTTCCACACCATGGCTATGGCTGCCGGCGCAACCACCATGGGCAGGAAATAAATGGCTCTGAAAGCAGCCTTTGCCCGAATCTTCGCATTGAGCAGCACAGCGGTCAGCAGGGAAAGGAAAATTCCCAGGGGCACGGTCAGTATACAGAAGTAAATGGAATTCCAGGTGGCCTTCCAAAACTCCTTGTTCCCAAACATCTGCACATAATTTTCCACTCCGCTGACCTCATAGTACCCAAAGGGATGGGTGGTGGAAAAGCTCAATACCAGGGTCTGCAGGAACGGATACACGTTCAGCACAATCAGACCTATTATCGTAGGGGCAATAAGCAGATAGCCCCATTTTGCATCCTCTGTCAAATATTGTTTCTTACCCATCATTTTCCTCCAGTCCTGCCATCATTACGGCGCCTTTGCTTCGTCCACCAGTTTCTGCATATCTTCCAGTCCCTGGTCCAGACTCAGCTCGCCGCTGTATATCTTTAACAGCAGGTCGTTAATCTGGGTTTTCCAGTTGGGTCTGGATGCATTGTTGACGCTCTGCACACCATAAGGAAACATATCCACGCATTTTTGGATATCCAATTTGTAGTCATATTGGTCAAAGGCGCTTATCCACGTTTCCTCCAGCCCCTTGTAGGCCGGTATGGCGGCGCCTGACAGCCCCTGGACCCTCTGTCCTTCCTCGGAACCTGCAAACTTCAGGAAATCCCTTGCGTATTCCAGCTTCTTTCCCTTGGCTCCGGTGGAATAACACAGGCCGTTGGATATGGTGGCTCTGCCGTCTCCCCGGACCGGTTCCGGGCACTTGGGAAGCACGGCCACATCCCATTTTCCGATCATCTCCTTGTTATTCTCCATGAAGGAGATAAGGTTCCAGTTTCCCTCCAGGTACATGGCCCCCTGCTCTGACATGAATGCGTTGCCCGGAGCCGTCTCAGCAAAATAGTTCTGGTCAGGGCACCACGGCTCCTTCTGAAGGCCGATATAAAATTCCATGGCCTTCCTTGTGCCGGAATCCAGAAACCCTGCCCTGGTCTTATCCTCGTTCAGTATGTATCCCCCTGCCTGGTATACGAAATTCCAGTATCCCAGCTGCTCATCCGCATATGCCATATATCCGTATTTTCCGGTTCTTTCATAAATCTGAGCCGAAGCCGATGTAAGGTCATCCCACGTCCAGGACTCATCAGGGTAAGCCACCCCTGCCGCAACATCTCTTTGTTATATACCAGGCAGACCGTATCCTTATCCTTGGGAACCCCATACATCCGTCCGTCGGAGCCCCTGGCATTTGCCAGCGAAATATCTGAAAAATGGCTGGTATAATAATCCGGCTCCACATCGTCATATAAATCCGTCACATCCTCCAGTTTTCCATAATCCGCATATTTAAGAATCTGATTGGTGTGCATCCAGAAGATGTCCGGCAGCTGTCCTGATTCTGCCGCCGCATCCAGCTTGGTCCAGTACTCATCCCAGCTGGTAACCTGAACCTGGATTTCCACCTCCGGGTTCTTATCCATATAAGCCCTGGCTACTGCTTCCATACCGCCTCTCTGGGCATTGTCCCAAATCTGGAAGTTCAGATGCACCAATCCATCCGAGGCCCTGGTTCCGGAGCCGCATCCTCCAAGCAAAGCTGCCCCCAGCACGGCTGCGGCCGCTGTGAGAATTCCCTTTCTGAACGTTTTAAGCATAATATACCCCCTGTCATCCCTGTTCCCTCTATTCTAAAACCATCCAATTTGTCGCCTTCATTCCATCCGGATTTCTTTGATAACTACATGATATCATGGGTTTTAAAGCAGGTAAATATTCTGCTTACACAAAAAATATACCCAAATGCTATTTTTATACCTATAACTTGATATAGGCTGGCATTTGGGTATATAATGATTAAAAAGGGGGTTTTCAGGCAATGAGCAATGTACTGTTTTCCATATTTCCCAACGAGCGTTTCGTGGATTTGGGGTTATATCAATACGGCTGGGAACAATGTGAACCGCTGCACTCTTATGGTCCCTACGCCAGGAACCACTATCTGTTCCACTACTGCATATCCGGCACAGGCACCCTCATATCCACGGATTCCAAAGGAGAATCCCACACCTACCAGATTAAAAGCGGGGAAGGGTTCCTGATTTATCCCAAGCAGATCAACACCTACTTTGCGGACAAGAACCATCCATGGGAGTACACCTGGGTGGAATTTGACGGCCTACGTGTTAAGGAAGCCCTGGAGCTGGCAGGACTGACCATGGATGCCCCTGTATATCATTCCAATGCCAGGGACCTAAGCCTGGAACTGAAAAATGAAATGCTCTATATTGCCAGGCACTCCGACCAGTCGCCCTTTCACCTGATTGGCCATCTTTATCTGTTCCTGGATTATCTGACCCGCTCCTCTTCCTCCCGCAGGCTGTTAAAGACAGGCCGTCTCCAGGACTTTTATATCCGTGAGGCCACATCCTTCATTGAACAGAACTTCCAGAACGACATATCGGTGGAGGACATTGCCGCTTTCTGCAATCTGAACCGCAGCTACTTCGGCAAAATCTTCCGCGACGCAGTGGGTAAGAGTCCTCAGGAATTTCTTATCAGCTACCGCATGACCAAGGCCGCCGAACTGCTAAAGCTTACGGAGCTGAGCATAAACGACATCAGCAATGCTGTGGGTTATCCCAACCAGCTCCATTTTTCCCGAGCCTTCAAAAAAACATACGGCATCCCGCCCCGCCAGTGGCGCCAGGAAAACAAGATGGCTCCGGCCACCTAGGGCCAGGACTATTTACTGCCGTATCATATACAGACATATGGTATACAGCCTAATACTTACAGATACTTCTCCTCATACTCCTCCACAGGTATGGGCCTGCTGAACAGGTATCCCTGGGCTGTCTCCACCCCGCAGGTACGAAGCACGGACATCTGCTCCTCTGTCTCGATTCCCTCTGCCACCACCCGGATTCCCATTTTTTTGCAGATTCCCGCTATGGACTCAATGATGGCCTGGGCCTTGGGGTTATTGACCATGTCGTCCACCATGGTCTTATCTAATTTGAGCACATCGAATTCCACTGAGGATAACAGGGACAGATTCACATACTCCGTTCCAAAATCATCCAGGGCAACTGTAAATCCTGCCTGGCGCAGTTTCCCTATGAGCTCCTTTAAGTCGATTTCCGGCGCGTTCCGTATGCTCTCTGTTATCTCGATTTCCAGCAGTCCCGGAGAGATTCCATATTTATCACACAGCTTCACCAGCTGTTCCACAAAGGAGGACTGGGCCAGTGAAAACCTGGAAAAGTTCACTGAAACAGGAAATGCCTGCTTCTCCCGGTCAGCCCACTCCTTTACCTTGGAACAGATAAATTCAAAGACAAAGAAGTCCACCTGGCTGATGGTCTGGGCTTCCTCCAGAAGGGGCAGGAAATTGCCCGGCAGCACCATGGACCCTTCCTTGGACTGATATCGTATCAGCGCCTCTGCCCCCACCGCGGACCGGTCCGCAGAGGAAACCTTTGGCTGCACATAGACCACAAAATGATTCTTTCCCAGCTCGTCTGCCAGTACCTCCGGATTGGACAGATTGATTACCTCGTCGCTCTGATGCCTGTAGCGCCGGGACACAGGACTCCGGCGGTAAAATTCTTTCTTATCCTCATACATCCTTGCATCTGCATCCGCGATGATTTGGGACAAATCATCGCTTCCCTCTGCCCAGCGGCTGCCCACTGCTGCCCTGCATATGGTATCCCGCTCAAAATTCTTCCTGAGCAGCTCCACCTTTTCCTCAAATACTTCCTTGCTCCATTCCCGGCAGATGATGACAAATTCATCCCCGCCGATTCGGTAGAAATCAGCTCCCTCAAACGTCTCCCGCATCCTCCTGGCGCATTCCACCAGGACCTTATCTCCAAATGCGTGGCCTCTCAAATCATTGATATCCTTCAGGCCGTTGACATCCAGATATACGATGCCCACCGGGGATTGCGTCTCTCTCAGGTTATCCGTGTCGGCAATATACCGGTTGCGGTTGTAGAAGGAGGTCAGGGTGTCATGATAGCTGAGCCTGTTTAATTCCTTTTCATTCTCATCCCTGCGGTAGGACAGCATAAGGAAATAACCCAGCGTGCGCAGAAGGGGGCCGATATTGACCAGCTGCTCCAAAGGAGGATTATCCACTCCAATGGCACCGCAGAAATGACCGTCCCGTTCCAGAGGCGCCGCCACCAGACTGGTGATCCCCTGGGCCGTTAAAATCTCATACTCATTCCTGTAGTCCTCCTTCAGATCCTGCACATCCTCTAACACCATACATTCCTGCCGGTCAAAGATTTTAAGCCAGCGGTCGATGAATTCCAGAGGCAGACCCTGCAGTGTATCCATCTGGGATTCCACGCCCCCGGCGCACCACTCGTATTCATTGTACAGCTTGCCGTCCCTCAGCATGAATACATAAGACCGGTCCGCGTTCATAAACCGCCCCAGTTTATCAAGGATAACGGGAAGTATCTCCCCGATGCCCCTGTCTTCATAAAGGCTGCGCACACAGTCCACCAGCATATCCTCTGCGCGAAGGGCAAACTTAAGACTTTGTTTCTCCTTTTCCGCTTCCGTCACGTCAAAGGCAATCTCCAGGCGGGCCGGTCTGTCATTCCATTCGATCAGGCGGTCCTTTAACAGATAATGGCGGCCTGTTATGGGGTTGGTATTCTCCCATGTGACAATATTATCGTAATCCGTAAAATGCTCACCGCAGAACGGACATGGCTCACTGCGCCCGTGTAATACCTCATAACAGCGCTTTCCTTCAATGGAATCCAGATGAAAATTCCTCATTCCGGCCTCGTTCAGAAAAAGCAGCTCATGGGTCTCCACGTCAGAGACATACATCATCTCGGATATATCGTTAAGGGGCGCGCGAAGCGTATCCCACATACGGTCCAGACGCTGCTTCTGCTGCCGGTTGGCATTTTCCTTTTCCCGTATGACGGCCTGCATCTTATCCTGCCTGCGCTCCTGCCATACCAGAATTCCCCACACACCCATGGCCCCGAGTATCAGGATCCCGAACCCCCTGCTGGTGCGGTTCACCTGCTGCTCAGTATACTGCTCTGCCGCTGTCACGGTTGTATCCGCCAGCTGGAAATAACTCTCACTGAGTTCAAACAGCGTTTGCGAGTCTTTCCCCTGCCTAACCAGCATGATCTCTTCCTTAAGCTCCTGCCACTGGTCTTCCATGGATGCCAGCAGATCCTGGTAGGCCTGGTCATTCAAACGGATGAGGCGGTTGGCCCCCACACCGGTGGCCAGTTCCTCCATAATCCCGTCCAAACGCGCAATAAGGGCGTCATCCGCCCGCCCTTTCAATTCTTCCTTTACAAGGCGCTGGGTGGCGCCTCTGACAACACCTGTATAGTTGATGACCCTGGCATTTCCCTGGAGATTGTGTATGGACACCAGGGACAGGCCTCCCAGTCCCACCAGGGACAGGAAAAGAACAATGGGAATCAGTCTTTTCTTCATATGTACCATCCTTCATAACCGGATGCACTCCGGAACTTTCATATTTTAAGTATAACACCAAATTTCATTAAATCCAGTGAGATTTTACTTTTTATTCTAATTGTTACCACAGGGGTGACTTCCATCTGAAAATGTTATATAATATTGGGTATCAAAGCAATGCGGAGAACAGATATGGATTTAATTAACCAGTTCATAGAGAATTACAAGAAAAAGATGAACTTTTACGAAACAGCCGGCCGGATGGCTGCCCGGCAGTTAGAGAGCGCCCTTCAGGCAGCCGGTATCCGGGCCATCGTGACCTCCCGCGCCAAAGCCCCGGGGCGTCTGAAAAGCAAGGTCCTCATACGCAATTCCAGGCGGGCGGTCCCCTATAAAAACATGCGTGAAATATATGAGGATATCGCAGATCTGTGCGGTGTCAGGGTGTCACTGTACTTCCCCGGTGACCGCGATAAGGCGGACAGCCTTATCAACGACCTTTTCACCCTTCTGGAGACCAAGCAGTTTCCGGAACAGTCCAAGGCGCCTTCCTATAACAAACGTTTTTCCGGTTACTGGGCCAACCACTACCGGGCCCATATGAGGGAGGAATCCCTGGACCGTTCCCAGAAAAAGTATACCACGGCCCGTATTGAGATACAGGTGGCTTCGGTCCTTATGCACGCCTGGTCCGAGGTGGAGCACGATCTGGTCTACAAGCCTCTGCAGGGAACCTTGTCTGATGAGGAGCTGGCGATTCTGGACGAGCTGAACGGCCTGGTCCTTGCCGGAGAAATTGCCCTGGAGCGCCTGCAGAACGCGGGCAATGAGCGCATACGGAACAAAAATGCAGAGTTCGGTTCCCAGTACGAGCTGGCATCCTACCTGTATAATTATCTCAGCAACAATTTCCGTCCCGAGGACATAGAGCTGCGCATGGGCAATATTGAGCTGCTGTTCAAACTCAGCAGCCGTCTGAAAATAAACAGCGTAAAAGAGCTGGAGCCAGTGCTCAAATCCGTGAAATTTGAGAAGGACCGGCGCAACATTTCCCAGCAGATCATTGACCAGATGATTACGGGAAGTGAAAAGCGTTACCATATTTACCAGGAGCTGCGGGCCGGCCAGGATGGCATAAGCGAAGACGAGCGCCATGCAGTGGAATATTTTTTCAGCCAGTGGGTTCCCCTGGAACAGCTGCTTAACCGCGTTTCCTCCAAAAACTCCCCCAAGGTGCGGGGAGCCTTCAATATCAACACCCTGAAGCGGCTGAATCTGCTGGACAAGGAGTGCATCAACCAGATTGTGTCCCTGCGCAAGATCCGCAATGTGCTGATTCACGATATAGAAATTCCGGAAGCAGATTATATCAACCGTCAGGGAGACGAAGCCCAGTCCCTGTTCCACAAGCTGTCGGAACAGTTTGCCGACCCTGCTTAAGATCAAAGGATACTTAAACCGGCTGCTTTTGGCGTTTTTCGTGGATGGTAATGGGGCACAGGCATCCGGGGCGGGCCATGGCGGCGGGCACAGGCCATCATCATCCCCTCCCCCAGAACCTGCGGATTTCATCCCGGCTCAGCCCCAGCGC
>OATJ01001064.1_pt1 | contig 12086 bp, 5 predicted proteins | sample 1516661 | NCBI WGS metagenome assembly OATJ01 (sample SAMEA2579951, study PRJEB22360) | human gut metagenome
TGTAACGGGCATTTTATGTCCCCTTTTAACACAGAAGACAAAACATTTCGAATAATGAGATTAACATTCATTGCATTATTTGTATTCAGTTTCAGCTTACTCGCATCCGTACATTCACAAACGATGCGCATCAATATCAATGCTAATAATGAATCTACGCATTCAATTTTAGAACAGATAGAACAGCAAACTGATTATTTATTCATTTATAATACAAATGAAATCGACTTAAACCGTAAAGCATCCGTACACGCTCAAGACCAAACGGTAATGGATGTTTTGTCACAAATTTTCAGAAACACGAATATTGGATATGCGATTGAAGGCAGTAATATCATGTTGATGAAGAAAGATGAAAAAGCAGAACAACAACAGGATAATAATAAGGTCTCAGGAACAATTACAGATAAATCCGGAGAACCTATTATCGGTGCTAACGTCGTTATAAAAGGAACAACTAACGGAACTATTACAGATATAGATGGTAATTATACGTTAGATGTTCCTGTTTCTGCCATCTTGCAGATTTCCTATATCGGATATTTGACACAAGATGTTCCTGTAAATGGGAAACAACAAATCAATATTCGTTTAGTAGAAGATACGCAACAATTAGACGAGGTGGTAGTGGTTGGCTACGGTACACAGAAAAAAGGGGAATTAACTTCATCTATTTCCAGCATAAAAAGCGAAACATTCATTCAAGGTTCAGTACAAGACGCAGCCCAGTTGCTTCAAGGAAAGGTTGCGGGACTTGGCATTGTCATGCCTAATGGTGATCCGACGTCTTCATCCCAAATTGTATTGCGTGGTATCGGCTCACTAAAAGGAGACCGAGTTCCATTAGTTATTGTCGATGGAGTTCCGGGTGATATGAGCACTGTTGCACCAGAAGATATCGAAAGCATAGATGTTATAAAAGACGGCTCAGCCGCCGCTATTTATGGAACTAGAGGAAATAATGGTGTTATTTTCATCACCACAAAAAAAGTGAAAGGAGAGATACCTGTAACTATTGATATTCAAGCTTATGTCACTACCCAGCAAATCAAAAAAAGATTAGATATGATGGATGCCGATCAATACCGTCAATTAGTAAAACAAGGGAAACCCGGCGCTATTGATTATGGTTACGACACAGATTGGCTAGACCAGATATTAAGGACTCCTATTTCTTACGTAACTAATGCCAGTCTACGCGGAGGTAATCGCAACTCTAATTATATCGCAAACATAAACTATAAGTCTGGCCAAGGCATTATCAAACGCTCAGACAATAGAGTATTAACCACACGATTGGAAATCAACCACTCTATGTGGGATAACTTATTAAAGTTTAATTTAAACATCATGGGTAAAGAACAAAAATATACAGCCTTAGGAGATGGCAAAAGCTTCAATGGGGAAATTTACCGAAATGCGTTAATCAATATTCCAACTGAACGTCCGAAAGACGATAACGGAAACTGGATTGAACATCCGACAATGAACGGATATATGAATCCGGTAGCTGCGCTATATGAAAGTAATGGCGAAAATAAAAGTACCCAATTACGTACATTCGGAACCGTTACATTGACTCCCATGGATGAATTTTTCGTAAAAGCATTAGTGTCGAGAACCTCTTATAATCAAACCCGCGGATATGCTGAAACTAAAAAACACATATCAACTGTCCGCAATGGCAAAAACGGGTTTGCTTCTCGCGGAACAACTGCTTCTATCGATAATCTGTTAGAGATCACAGCCCAATACAAAAATAATTTTGGTGCTCATAATCTTACTGGTTTAGCGGGTTATTCTTATCAAGACAATACTTATGAAAATTATTGGATGCAAAACTGGGATTTTCCATCCGATCAATATAGCTATAATAATATGGGGGCTGGAGCTGCCTTAAAAAGAGGAGAAGTTGAGGAAAAGTCTGAAAAAAACAAGTCTAAGTTAATCGGTGTATTTGCTCGTATCAACTATAGTTTCAATGATCGTTATTTAGCATCTGTCAGTATCCGTCATGAAGGAGCTACACAATTCGGAGCTAATTATAAATGGGGAAATTTTCCGGCCGTATCCGTAGGTTGGAATATACATAATGAGGAATTCATGAGCTCCTTACGTTTTATCAGTAGCTTGAAAGCTCGTTTAGGTTTTGGTGTAACGGGTTCCATTCCTGAAGATCCATATATGTCATTAAGCCGCTTGACCAGCGATAAGAATCTCTATACTGGTTCTGGCTGGCTCCCTTCATTAAAACCTTCAAGTAACGCAAATCCAAACCTGCGTTGGGAAAAAAAAGAAGAGTGGAACTTAGGAGTAGACTTCGGTGTCCTTGATAACCGTATCAGTGGATCTATAGACCTTTATAAACGCACGACAAAAGATATGCTATGGAACTATCAAGTAGCCACTCCTCCTTATTTATATCAGGAAATCCTCGCAAACGCAGGAACTATGCAAAATAAAGGACTAGAGATACACCTCAGTGCAATCCCAGTACAAACAAAAGAATTCTCATGGACAACTAGCTTTAATTATTCGACTAACAAAAATAAGTTGGTTGCCTTATCCAACGAGGAATTCCAATTAAAATCCGGTTATATAGAAGATGGCTGGACTGGCGAACCTATCCAACAATATACCCATCGAATATTTGAAGGGGGTGAGGTTGGTAATTTCTACGGTTTTAAAACTATTGATATAGATAGCGAAGGACGTTGGATTATTGAAGATAAAAACGGTAATCCAAAACCGATCTCAGAGCAACAAGCAGAAGATAAAAAAATTATTGGAAATGGCCTGCCCAAACACCTATTAAGCTGGGATAACAGTTTTAGGTATAACTATGCGAGGTGCATTCGACTATGACATCCTCAACTACCCCCGCATGTTTTATGAATGTCCTGTAAACTTGACCCGGGGAAATTTGCTTGCCACAGCTTATGAACCGAAGTACGGAAAGACTGTACTAAACGACCAACAGGAACTTCAATATGTTAGCTATTTCATCGAAAGAGGAAACTTTTGGAAAATTGATAATATCACCATTGGTTATACCTTAAAACTTAAGAATGATTATTTAAAAAGGATACGTATATACGCAACCGGTAATAACCTATTCACATTTACAGGATACAGTGGATTAGACCCTGAGGTTAATACGCAAGGACTTAATCCCGGATGTGATGAATTAGGCCGTTACCCTTCTACACGTTCCTTTACTTTAGGCGCAATGTTTACTTTTTAAAATAAATAAACTCATGAATACAATTAAAAAACATATAAATATCTTATTATTAGGTTGCTGTTCATTGAACTTTATTTCCTGCACAGACCTAACCGAAGAAATCTTCTCTGACATTACTGAAGATAGTTATAAATATGAAGCTGGAGACGCAACTAAAGTGGTTGGTGCCGCTTATACCAATCTTCAAGATTGGGGATATTGCGGTTCCGGACAAGCTCCAATGCTGAGTCAAGAAATATGTACCGATGCCGCAGTGTTCCCCGCTAATGGTTCCGGTTGGGATGATGGAGGTGTATTTCGTAGAATGCATCAACATTCATGGAACTCCGAACAATTACAAGTGAATCGTTTATGGGAAGTTTGCTATTCCGGAATTATCTTGGCAAACCGGGCTATCAGCATTATCAACCAAGATGATTTTCCTTTTGCCGCTAATGAAAACAAGGCTGCCATGATCGCTGAATCTCGAGCATTACGTGCTTTCTATTACTGGTACATCATGGATAATTTCGGAGATGCTCCTTTAGTAACGGAACCCACCTCAGAATTACCTGTAAAAACATCCCGGAAGGATCTTTATGATTTTATAGTCAAAGAACTAAAAGAGTCTTTCAGCGATCTCCCAACAGAGAAAAATGAATCTAATTATGGAAGATTCACATTATGGGGAGCTAAAGCCCTCCTCGCTAACGTATATTTGAACGCAGAAGTATATACAGGTGATCCCCAATGGAATGCTTGTATTCAAGAGTGTGATGATATTATTAATTCAGGAAAATACAGTTTAGACATTAATTATAGCGATCCATTTAAGGCACACAATGAAAACTCATTAGAAAATATATTAGTCATTCCTTATGATGAAATATTTGCCACTGGATTTAACTATCATTTAGCCGCCTTACACGGAGCAAACCAAAAAACGTATGATCTAGTTGGAAGCCCTTGGGGAGCTGGGGCCTATAAAGGAATACCTCAATTCATCGACACCTATGATCCAGATGACGAACGTTTAAATGCGACTTGGCTAGGAGGTCCCCAATACGCATCTGACCGGACACCTCTCACAGGCTCTTATGACTTAATGGGACAACCGCTTATCTTCGTCAACAAAATGCCCAACGGAATTTTCACTGGTGAGGCAGAAGGATATCGCTGGTTAAAATATGAGGTTGAGATGGGAGCCAGAAGTGAACTAAATAATGATTTGGTCTTATTCAGACTTACGCAAGTCCATATGATGAAAGCAGAATGCCTTTTACGTACTGGGAAAGCAGATCAAGCAGCGTCTATTGTAAGTATGGTCAGAAAAAGAGCTTTTAAAGAACATCCTGAAAAAGCAATTGTCTCAGGAGCGCAATTACAAGAAAAATCCTGTTACAAATACGGTACGGTAGAAAACTATGTATTAACTTCGCAAAATCAAGTTTATCCGGAAAAATTCGGACGTTTCTATGATGAACTAGGTTGGGAATTCGCTGGAGAATCTTATCGCCGGAGAGATATGATACGTTTCGGTCATTTCACAAAAGCTAAATGGTTATCTCATGAGCCGAATGGAGATTATAAAACGGTATTTCCCTTACCTCAAAAAGTAGTAGATACCAATCCGAATCTGGAACAAAATCCGAATTATCAATAATAACATAGAGGGTATGTCTCTATATTGACATACCCTCCTTTAATCTCAATTTCTAAAGCTATATGAAGCAATACCTTTTACTCGCTGCGTCTGCCTTTCTTTTGCAAGGGTGCCAGACCTCTAAAGAAGATATAAAGGAACAGCCTTTGAAGATGATCGAGCAGATCGATTTTTCTCATGTGAAAATCAATGACAACTTTTGGTCACCCAGACTCAGCAAACATGTCTCGGCGACCTTGCCTGTCTGTATCGATCAAATAGAGAATCAAACCGGACGTATCCGTAATTTCGAGAATGCAGCGAAAGGGGAAGGAGAGCATTCCGGCATTTTCTTTGATGATTCCGATGTATATAAAGCGTTAGAAGGTATGGCTTATAGCCTGATCAACAATCCGGATCCCGAGTTGGAAAAGAAAGCGGACGAATGGATTGACAAATTCGCTGCCGCCCAACAACCGGATGGCTACATCAATACCTTCTATACACTCACCGGATTGGATAAACGGTGGACCAATATGGACAAGCATGAGATGTACTGCGCCGGACATATGATTGAGGCAGGAGTAGCGTATTATCAAGCTACCGGAAAGCGCAAGTTATTAGACGTATGTATACGCATGACAGATCATATGATGAGCCAATTCGGTCCGGGAAAAAGACATTGGGTACCGGGACACGAGGAAATAGAACTGGCGCTTGTCAAGCTTTATCAAACCACCCAAGAGCAGAAATATCTGGATTTCGCTTATTGGCTGCTGGAGGAACGTGGACACGGTCACGGCACTATGGGTGATGAAGGTAAATGGGACCCGGTTTACTATCAAGATATCGTTCCCGTCCGGCGACTTACCGATATCTCCGGGCATGCGGTACGATGTATGTATTTGTATTGCGGTATGGCCGATGTGGCTGCCTTGAAGAATGATACGGGATATATAGCCGCCATAGATCGTCTATGGGATGATGTGGTACACCGCAATATGTATATCACCGGGGGAATCGGTTCATCCCGGGATAACGAAGGGTTTACGGAGGATTACGATTTACCGAACCTAGATGCTTATTGCGAGACTTGCGCTTCTGTCGGAATGGTGCTTTGGAACCAACGTATGAACCAACTTACCGGAGACTCTAAATACATCGACATACTGGAACGTTCTTTATATAACGGTGCGCTTGCCGGTATCTCCTTGGGTGGAGACCGCTTCTTCTATGTCAACCCGCTGGAATCTAAGGGTGATCACCATAGACAAGAATGGTATGGTTGCGCTTGTTGCCCAAGTCAGCTTTCACGCTTCTTGCCTTCTATCGGAAATTATATCTACGCCTCCTCCGATGATGCGTTATGGGTAAATCTATATATCGGAAATACGGGGCAAATACGGATAGGAGAGACTGATATCCTATTAACACAAGAAACGGACTATCCGTGGGATGGATCGGTAAAACTAACAATTTCTACGTCTCAGCCTTTGGAGAAAGAGATACGCCTCCGCATTCCGAATTGGTGCAAAACCTATGATTTAAGTATCAATGGTAAGAGAATAAACGTGTCTGAGAAAAAAGGCTATGCGGTAATCAAGGATTGGAAATCGCAAGATGTAATCGCTCTAGATATGGATATGCCCGTGGAAATTGTTGCGGCAGATCCGCATGTCAAGGAAAATTTCGGCAAACGGGCGATTCAACGAGGGCCACTTGTATACTGCATGGAAGAAATAGACAACCCGGAATATTTCGATCAAATCCAGTTGAGCCCAAGTACAACATTCCAGACAGCCTTCGTTTCCGATATATTGAATGGGATAAAAACAATTAAAACAAACGGTAGGGCACAATCTGCTACCTTCATTCCCTATTATGCGTGGGATAACCGTAAAGCAGGAAAAATGAGGGTATGGATCCCCTATAACGAATAACTAAAAAAGCATCAAAATGAAGTATTTATTAACGATAACATTATCAAGCCTAATCTCAATTACCTCCTTTTCTGCCACTTTGCCGGGAAATGAAGGTTCTATCAACATTAATTACCCGAACAATCGTTATCCATTAGCCTCTAAGCCTTATATAGAGTTGCCTATTGGGGATGTTAAACCTGCGGGTTGGCTAAAAATCCAAATGGAACGAATGTGTACGGGAATGACCGGCCATCTGGATTCTATCTATACGAAAGTAATGGGACCGCGTAATGGTTGGTTAGGCGGAGATGGAGACGTATGGGAGCGAGGCCCATACTGGATAGATGGCTTACTACCTTTGGCTTACATCATGAATGATGAGGCCCTGATCCAAAAAGTAAAGCCTTGGGTTGAATGGACATTGGCCTCTCAAAAGCCTAACGGATATTTCGGGCCAGATACAGACAGAGACTATGAACCCGGCTTACAACGGGATAACGCACAAGATTGGTGGCCCAAAATGGTTATGCTCAAAGTTCTGCAACAATATTATTCCGCTACCAACGATCAAAGAGTTATCTCGTTCCTCACTAATTATTTCAAATACCAGCTTTCTGAACTACCTAAAAGTCCTCTGGGAAAATGGACTTTCTGGGCTGAACAACGAGGAGGGGATAATCTGATGGTCGTATATTGGCTTTATAATATCACGGGCGATCCTTTCCTTCTGGAGTTAGGAGAGTTAATCCATAAGCAAACCTTCAATTGGACCGACGTGTTCTTGAACCAAGATCATTTAGCCCGGCAAAACAGCCTGCATTGTGTAAATCTCGCCCAAGGATTCAAGGAACCTGTCATTTATTACCAACAGAGCCATAATCCTCAAAATCTGGAAGCGGTTAAGGAAGCTGTACGGAAAATGCGCCATACGATTGGTTTTCCTACAGGATTATGGGCGGGAGATGAACTTTTACGTTTCGGTAACCCGACACAAGGATCAGAACTCTGTACCGCTGTCGAGATGATGTTCTCTCTCGAGAAAATGTTAGAGATAACCGGAGATGTCCAGTGGGCTGATCATTTAGAGAAAGTCGCATACAATGTACTGCCAACGCAGATCAAGGATGACTTTTCCGCACGACAATATTATCAGCAAGTCAATCAAATAGCGATCACTTGCGAAGGACGTAACTTTGTCTCACCACACGAAGACACAGACATTATTTTCGGAGAATTGAGCGGTTGTTGTACCTCCAATCTACATCAAGGCTGGCCTAAATTCACACGACATCTATGGTTTGCCACCGCCGATAATGGCATCGCTTCACTTATCTACGCACCATCGGAAGTGACTGCCCAAGTGGGAAACGACATCACGGTTAAAATCGCAGAGAAGACCGATTATCCCTTTGAAGAAAAGATCGATTTCAATTTATCGTTCCCTAGCAAGAAAGACAAGAAAGCCTTTTTCCCTTTTCACTTGCGTATTCCTGCTTGGTGTAATAATCCCGTGATTACGATAAATGGCGAGGCTGTCTCTATCGCAGCTCACTCTGGCGAAATCGTACGAATCAACCGGGAATGGAAAGATGGCGATCATATCCAGCTAGAGCTACCCATGCGTATATCCACAAGCAATTGGTATGACGATGCGGTTGTCATCGAACGAGGCCCATTATTGTATTCCCTAAAGATGGATGAGAAATGGGAACGCAAGGTTGATCAACGCCCGGAGTCTTCACATAAAGGAGAATGGTATTATGAGGTCACCTCTACTTCAGCATGGAATTATTCCCTGATTCGCAAATATCTGAAAGAAGAAGAACTAGAGAAAAATTTCGTCGTTAGAAAGGCAGAGAACATAGCCCCTTACCCATGGAACCTAGAGAATGCCCCTATCACGATCAAAACAAAGGGACGGATCTTACCTTCATGGAAAATGTTCAAAGGTTCCGCCGGCCCCGTAAATTTCTTCATGCAAGCCAACGAACCGATGGGTGATGAAGAGACGATCGAGTTAATCCCTTATGGCTGTACCACTTTACGTATAACCGAATTTCCGGTACGGTAAGAATAATGTGCCAATATGCCAATGCTTATTCTACACAAATAGTATCTGCATTGGCATATTCCCCCATTGGCACATTATTTCAATTCTTCTTCATCGTATAATCCTTCACCCCCAAGGAATCATACGCCTGCAAAAGCGCCTCGTCATTATCAGAGATCATTAACAACTTGTCGTTCTCCTTTAATTCCGTATTTCCTTTCGGGATGAAATAGCGGCCTTCCCGTTTCACCATTACCGCCAAGGTATGATCAGGTAAAGTCAGCTGCATCAATTTATTTCCATGGGATAATACCGCCGGGGTAATATCGATCTCGCTCATAGCGCTCTTGATCTCCTCGGGAAGCTCGATGCCAAACTCATCCTTTCGTTCCGGCTCATCCACCATATCCAGCCATTTTGCGGCTTGAGTAACCGTGGTTCCTTGAATCAGCAAAGAAAGAATCGTGATAAAGAATACGATATTAAAGAACATACCGGCATGCTCGATCCCGGCGATCATCGGGTAAGTAGCGAAAATAATAGGAACCGCCCCGCGTAATCCCACCCATGAGATATACAGTTTACCTTTGAAGGAGAAATTCTTATAAGGTATCAAGCAAAGGAACACGCTAATCGGACGGGCGATCAAGATCATAAAGACTCCCACCATAACACCTACACCCGTCACCGGTAATAACTCATGCGGGTTCACTAGCAAGCCTAACGTAAGGAACATCACGATCTGCCACAACCAAGCGAAACCGTCAAAGAACGTCCCCATACTTTTCTTGTGAACAATCTTAGCGTTACCAACCACCAAACCAGCGATATAAACCGCTAAATAGCCATTACCTTTACATAAGGTCGTAGCGGCGAAGGTGAAGAAAGCCGTAGCCAATAAAAGGATCGGATACAAAGACTCGTTATCTATATCGATCTTATTGATAATCAACACAGCCAGTCTCCCCAATAAGAAACCGGCGATAGCTCCCACCGATAATTGAATGACCAAGGATAGCCCGGCCTCCCAAATATTCATACCTCCGCTTTGTATGTAAGCGATCAGAAGCAAGGTAAGCATATAAGCCATCGGGTCATTACTACCACTCTCCAGTTCCAAGGTAGGACGCAGACGCTCTTTCAAATAAACCCCTTTACTGCGCAAGATGGAGAAAACCGAGGCTGAGTCCGTAGAGGACATGACCGCCGCCAGCAATAAAGATTCCGGGAAAGTCAACGTAACATATTTGCCAAATAAACCAAATAACCAATAGATAAACCCGCCCGTGATAAAAGTCGTGGCCAGCACCCCGAGCGTAGCCAATACCACACCTTGCGAGGCGATAGGTTTGACCTCCGCAACTTTCGTATCCATACCACCCGAGAACAAGATGATACTCAACGCCAACATGCCGATAAACTGGGCCACATTCGGATCGCTGAACTGGATGCCCAGACCATCGCTGCCAAACAACATTCCCACACCAAGGAACAACAACAAAGCGGGTAAGCCGAAACGATAACCGGCCTTACCGGCGAATATACTTAAAAACAGGATCACAGAAGCTATTAATAGCACTTGCTCAGGATTTTGAAACATACGCAAAACGGGTTTTATGATTAGTGATTTGATACTTTGTCACAAAGTTCGTAAACTTTTTGTAATTATAATCACACAAAAAGAAGAAATCCGGTCCCAAATTTACAGGAAGACCAGATTTATTCTTTCTATAGAAAAACAAATCTTTCTTACAAATTGTTCGAGAATTTTTCTATCTCGCATAGAATCATTACTTTTGGCAAACATACATATCCGCTTTATGAACAAAAAACATCTATTTACGCTGTTGTTCACATTACTCGTATGGACGAGCTGTAACAACCAACAACATTTTATTACCGACGCCGCTTACCGAGCTGAGGTCGAGAACGATTTCCAAGCGAAACAGGCCGCCCTGCCTAACGGAGACCTTTTCGCAGTATTTAACGATCAAATGACTCCCGAAGAGAGGGAGGCGTTAACCTTCATGTATGCCTATATGCCGATTGGAGACATCACGGACTATAGTGGCGATTTCTATTTGAAAAACATCCGTTCCTCTTTCCAAGCACGGAATGAGATGCCTTGGGGCGATAGCATCCCAGAGGATATCTTCCACCATTTCGTATTGCCGGTACGAATCAACAATGAGAATCTGGATGAAAGCCGCATGGTTTTCTTTGATGAGTTGAAAGACCGGGTGAAGGGTCTCTCGTTGTACGATGCCGTACTGGAAGTGAATCACTGGTGTCATGAGAAGGTTATCTATACCCCTTCCGATGGGCGCACAAGTTCCCCTTTGGCATCCGTAAAGACCGCTTACGGTCGTTGCGGCGAGGAGTCTACCTTCACGGTAGCCGCTTTACGTTCCGTGGGTATTCCCGCGCGTCAGGTATATACGCCTCGCTGGGCGCATACGGATGATAACCACGCATGGGTAGAAGCTTGGGTGAATGGTAAATGGTATTTCCTCGGCGCTTGCGAGCCCGAACCGGTATTGAATCTGGGTTGGTTCAACGGCCCTGCTTACCGGGGTATGTTGATGCATACGAAAGTATTCGGTAAATACAATGGCCCGGAGGATGTCATGGAACGTACCGATGGGTATACCGAGATCAACGTGATCGATAATTACGCACCTTCGGCTAAAGCTGTTATCACGGTTACGGATGCCAATGGCAAGCCGGTGAAGGACGCTTTGGTAGAATTCAAGATTTATAATTATGCCGAGTTCAACAGCGTAGCCCGCAAGAAGACGGACGCGGATGGCAAATGCTCATTATCCGCCGGAAAAGGGGATATGTTGGTATGGGCCAGCAAGGACGGCAAGTTCGGCTACAGCAAGGTCTCTTTCGGCAAAGACGGAGAGGTTACGATCGCCTTGAACAAGAAACCGGGAGATGTGGAGACGATCGCCCTAGATATCATACCACCGGTGGACGGCTCTATCCCAGCGGAAGTTACACCGGAGCAAAAGGAGGCGAACGCCAAACGCTTATTGGAGGAAGACGCTATCCGTAATAAATATGTAGCCACTTTCTATACGGAAGAGAAAGCGGAGGCTTTAGCGAAAGAATTGGGTATCGACCCGATGAAGACAGAGGATTTCATGATCGGTAGCCGTGGTAACTGGATGGAGATCGAGAAGTTCTTACGGGAGACTCCCGCCGAGAAGCGTGCGCAAGCGATGGCTTTATTGGATGTCGTAT
>OATJ01001065.1_pt1 | contig 12066 bp, 8 predicted proteins | sample 1516661 | NCBI WGS metagenome assembly OATJ01 (sample SAMEA2579951, study PRJEB22360) | human gut metagenome
TCGGTCCGGCCCTAGGCGAAATCATCGGCAACTCATTCCAGATGGTTGTCGGCCTGATCGTTGGCTTCGCACTGTTCTCCGCGGTGCGCAAGGCTTATCCGCCGCTGGTGCGACTCGGCAACCTCAGCGTCAAGGCCGGCGAGTGATACATTATTGTCTTGCATAAATAAAGCCCGTGGGTTCACCGATGAACGGCGATTCCACGGGCTTTATTTATACATATTCGTTCATATAGTATCCGTAGTGGCTGTGTTCGCGGCCGGTGCAATGGGCTGATGTGCTGAAAGATATGGAGAAGAGCGCATGATCACGGTACGTGATTTGAGTTGGCAGTATGAGCCATTGGTGGATGGCGGCAAGCCGGGGATAGGAGGCGTTGGTGGCGGGCGAAAAGCCGGTGGATAGCCTCAAGCATGTCAGCTTCGATATCAAATCAGGCTCGTTCGTGGGCGTCATCGGACCGACCGGCGCCGGCAAATCCACCCTGTGCATGGCTTTGGCTGGAATCATCCCGAATCTGGCGGACGGCACCATGACCGGACTGGTGGAAGTCAACGGCATGAACACCAGCCGTCATTCCGTATCGGCGTTGTCCGAACGTATCGGCTACGTGCAGCAGGATCCCGAAGCGCAGCTGTTCTGTGCGAGCGTTGAGGATGAGATCGCCTTTCCTTTGGAAAACCGCGGCATCGCACCGGACATCATCGACAAGCAGATCGACGTCATGCTCGATCTGGTCGGCATGACCGGCTACCGCAAGCGCGTGCCGACCAGCCTGTCGGGTGGGCAGATGCAGCGTGTGGCCATCGCGGCGGCATTGGCGGCGGAACCCGACGTGCTCATCCTTGACGAACCGACTGCGGCGCTCGATCCGGAAGGCAAGCAGGAAGTCTTCGATGTGCTTGAACGCATCCGGCAGACCCGTTCCATGACGGTGATCATGGCGGAACAGGACACGGAGCATATCGCCTATTGGGCCGACCAAGTGTTGTTCATGGTCAATGGGGAATTGGTGCGCAACGGCGACGCCAGCCTGTTCGTCCGTGAAAAAGGACTGCTGGAATCCTCCGGCGTGCAGGTCGCGGACGATCCGCTGCCGCAGGTCAAGGCCGTACAGCAGGGCAAAAAGCATAAGAAGGACAAAAAGAATCAGCCGGAACGGTCCAAGGACGTGGTCATCAGTCTGGACCATGTCTCCTACCAATATGAGCGCGGCGGCAACGCATCGAAAGCTCTGGACGACGTGACGTTCGACATCGAACGTGGCTCATTCATCGGACTCATCGGACGTAACGGCTCCGGCAAGACCACACTCGCCAAACATCTGAACGGACTGATCCGACCCACGCAGGGCACGGTGACGGTGGATGGGCTCGACGCCTCCAAACACAGCGTCGGCGAAATGGCGGCCCACGTCGGATTCGTCTTCCAGAATCCCGACCATCAGATCTTCTGCTCCACCACCAAGGAGGAAATCGCATTCGGTCCTACCGCGCTTGGACTGGACGGAGCCACCGTGTTCAAACGCGTCGACGAGATGCTGACGCTGTTCGACCTGCACCGTTATGAAGACGTCTCGCCGGCCACGCTCGGCTACGGCGAACGTCGTGCGGTGGCGCTGTCATCCGTGCTTGCAATGCGCACGCCGATCCTCGTGCTCGACGAGCCTACGGCCGGTCTCGACTACCGTCTCGCAGCACGCTTCCTCGGCACCATCGAGAAACTCAACCAGCGCGGCGTCACCATCGTCATGATCAGCCACGACATGCGCGCGGTATACCGGTACTGCACGCACGTGCTGGAATTGGAGGACGGAAAAGTCGTGCAGTATGGGCCGATCGACAGGTCCGAAGCGGCGCAGAAGCAATCTCGGATCATCCGCAAACCGCGTAAATCCAATGGGTCCGTTTCGGCGACGCATGTGCTGCTGAAAGTCACCAAGCATGAGGAAGGACGACACTGATGGACGCCGATTTGTATGTACCGGGCGACGGCTGGCTGCATCGCGCCGACCCCCGTGTGAAATTCCTCATCACCGTGGTCATGTTGGTGTTGTGCCTGGTATGGCGCAACTGGGCGTTCATACTTGACGTTCTGATCATCGAACATCTCATGCTCATCACCGACGGCGTGCCGCTGAAACGCATCGGCTGGGTGTGGAAGATCCTCGCCGTGATCATCGTGTTCATCGTGGTGCTCTGGCCGATTTTCGACCCATCCGGCACGCACGTGCTGTGGCAGTGGGGATGGCTGAAACTCACGCGAGAGAACCTCGTCATGGCCGCGGTGATGGGATTGCGCATTCCGGCGCTCGGATTCGCGTGCTTCCTCACGTTGTTCACCACCAGCCAGACCAAGCTGATCCGAGGGCTCACCTCCCTGGGCATGCCGTACAAGGCCGGACTCACGCTCGCCACCGCGCTGCGCTACATTCCGGTGTTCTTCTCCATCTTCCAATCCGTATCGGCCGCGCAACGGGCCCGCGGACTCGACCTGAGCGGCAAGAAAGACGCCACCGGCAAGAAACGCAACGTATTCGTACGCTTGGTGGACCGGTTCAAATCGTATCTGCCCATCATCATCGCGGTGCTGATCCGCGCCTACAAAATGAGCCAAAGCGTCGGCTGGGCTATGGAATCGCGCGGGCTCAACCTCCAAGGCGTGAGACGCACCTACCGCATACAGCTGAAGATGAGACTCTCCGATTGGATCATCCTTGCGGTCACCGTCGCCGCGACGGCAGGCAGCATCTGGCTGATGCTGTGGCAGTTCTGAGGTAGGCCAATGTTCCAGAACGAACAACGCATCACCATCACAGCACGCGACCTGAAAGTGGTCTCGGCCCTGCAATGCGACGGCCGTATGACCATGCAGGCGCTTGCCGACAAAATCGGCATTTCCGTATACGCGGCTACGGAAAGCTACCGCAGGCTTACGGAATCCGGCATCATGAGCATCGTCCCGGTGTGCAATCCATTGAGTCTGGGCAATTACAGCCAGGTGCTGGTGGGACTTCGTCTCGACGGGAGCAGGGATGAGGCTCTTGCCATGCTCCAATCCATGCCACAGGTCACCTACGTGGTCTGCGCTCTGGGGGATGCCGACATCATCGCTGAGGCTGTGGTGTATTCGGCTGAAGGCATGGATCATTTCCTCAAACATGGTCTGCGCGCGTTGCCGGGATTGTCCCGTCTGCAGGTGTTCTCATGCGGACGGCTGGTGCTTGATGACCACAATGTCAGCGTGGTGAACCGTCTGCTCGCCGCGCATGGCGAAACCGGCTTCCTGACCAAACGCGAGGCGAGTGTCGGCACCGATATTCCCTCGCATCGTCTGGATCCACGGTTCGTGCACACATTCAACGAACTGCAGAAGGACGGCAGGGCCAGCTATGCGTCGTTGGGGGAGCGTCTCGGCGTGACCCATACGGCGATTCGCGGCCGCATCAAAAAACTCGAAGATTCCGGCGTGATGCGCATTATGGCCACGGTAAGCCCCATGCGTTTGGGAGGATTCCGACAGGCATTCCTCGGACTTGGAGTGAAACCTCCGTATCGGCTTGACTCTGAACAGCTTCTGGCCATCGACGAAGTGACGTACGCGATGAGTGGTGTCGGATTGAACGGTGCCGATTACCTGATTGAAATCATCGCCGACAACGATGAGGACCTATGGCGCGTGGTGGACGAATCCATTCGCCCATTGCCAGGCGTGGAACAGACCTGGTGGGCGTCCACCGTCAGTGTGGAAAAGGAGTCGTATTGGCTTGAGCCGCCGCACGAAGGCGTATTGCTAGGCGATTGACGATTGCCCGATGCTTGGAACATGGTTTCTGATCATCCAGTTTTCGCTGTTCCCGCGTTGATCTCATACTCAAGGATGAGTCGCGGTTCAGCAGGATTTCAGACCAACGCATGATGCCGTTGACGTCGAATGTTCCGTATGTTGGAAGTAACTTCACAAAGAAAGGAACTTCCATGGACATCAGGGACGCCATCAAAGCCAATAACACTGCCATTGAAGCCATCGATCTTGTCAAGGACTACGGTTCCGGAAGCAACGCGGTGCATGCGTTACATGACGTCAATATCGCCTTCGAACAAGGAAAATTCACCGTCATCATGGGCCCCTCCGGCTCTGGCAAATCCACGTTGATGCACACGCTGGCCGGACTTGATTCGGCCACTAGCGGACACGTCATGTTCGACGGCAAGGATCTGACCCGCATGAACGACGACCAGCTCACCCTGCTGCGCCGCCATCAGATCGGTTTCATCTTCCAAAGCTTCAATCTGCTGCCGATGTTTACTGCCGAACAGAACATTCTCATGCCCTTGACCTTGGCTGGGGCGAAACCAGACCGACAGTGGTTGCGTCTGCTGGTGGAAACGCTTGGCCTTAAGGAACGTCTTAACCATCGTCCGAACGAACTATCGGGAGGCCAACAGCAGCGTGTGGCCATCGCGCGAGCATTGATCACCAAACCGAAACTGGTGTTCGCAGACGAGCCCACCGGCAATCTTGACTCTGTATCAAGCGCCGAAGTGTTGAGCTTCCTGAAACGTTCCGTCAACGAACTTGGCCAAACCATCATCATGGTCACGCATGATGCGGTCGCCGCGTCTTACGCCGACCGTGCGCTCGTGTTCGCCGACGGCCAGATCGTGGCGGACGTGAACAAGCCGACAGCAGACCAGATGAGTGAACTGCTGATGAAGGAACGCGAAGCCGCCACAATGAATGTGGCTTCCGCGAGACATTCCCGCTAAACGCACTGTAGAAGCATTCGAAGAAGGAAACAGAATTAACCATGTGGTCCATCACTTTGAAACTCATGCGAAAAACCAAGCGCATGCTCATACCCGCAGGCATCGCCATCATGATTGGCACGGCGTTCATCGCCAGCACCTTCCTGTTCGGCAATGCCATGAACGACTCCCTGACACGGCAGATGACCGCCATGTTCGGAAACGCCAACTATGCGGTGACCGTCAACAGCTCCGACCTGAGCGATGAGGAACTCAACGAAGCGTACTCCAGCACTGTCGGCGACTTCCATCTCGACCAGATCGCCGGCATCGAAGGGGTTGACGGTGTCCGCGCCTCGGTGGAAACCGGCGTCAGCGTTTCCAGGGGGGACAGCGCCATCAGCGGCGAGATCATCTCTACCGCGGCACAGAAGAACATGCTTCCCGTGAGTATTACAGAGGGGGACCAGCCGAAGGACTCCAACGAAGTCGCACTGCCGGAAGACATGGCGAAACAGCTGAACGTCGGCATTGGCGACACTGTAAGCCTAACCTCCCGATATGAGGTAGGCGCCGATGGCAAAGCCAAAGCGGACAACGTGCGCGTGGTCGGACTCACCTCCGATCCGAACGGCGCCTACTCGTACTATGGTGGTGCGATCGTAGGATCCAACAATCTGCTTGCCGCAATGCAGGGAACGGACGATTTCAACACCACCGGAACGACAACGGTATACCTCGACCTTGCCTTGGATGGAAATAGCGTATCCGCAAAAACCATCAACAGTGTGAAAGCGTTGCTGCCAAAGCATTTCGATCTGATGCCGCGACAGCAGGTCAGTGACGAAAGCATCAAATCCTTAACCGGCAACCAAACCAGCATCGTCACCACATTCCTCATGTGCTTCGGCGTGCTTGCCATGTTCGTGGCGGCACTGGTGATCGCCAACACGTTCCAAGTACTCGTGGCGCAGCGCCGCCGCACACTCGCCTTGCTGCGCACCATCGGCGCGAAAAAAGGCCAGCTGTATGGCTCCGTGCTGTTCGAAGCGGCAGTGCTTGGCTTCGTCGCATCCATGCTTGGCGTGGTGCTGGGAAGTCTGCTCATGTGGGGCATGTGCGTCAGCGACATCATGCAAGAGGGTATGCGATTCAATTTCTCTTGGCAGGCCGCCGTCATACCTATTCTCTTCGGTATTGTGGTGACGGTGCTCGCATCCCTGGGATCTGCACGTTCCGCTACTGCGGTGACGCCATTGGAGGCATTGCGCCCGATTGAACTGACCGACAACCGTCGTTCCAGTCTCACGCGAGCCATAATCGGTATTCTGATGGTGGTGGTCGGTATCGCCATGGTGGTATTTTCCATCTGGCAGGTACAGGCCACCAATGGCGGCGAGGATGCGAGCAGCGATCAATTCACGATGATTCTGCTCGTAGCCATCGCCGGCGCCGCACTGGTGTTCCTCGGAATGGTGGTCACCGCGGTGTTTTGGATGCCGGCCCTCATGAAGGGCGTTGGAGCGTTGGCCTCGCTGACAGGCCCTTCCGCAACGGTTGCTCACGCCAACATTCAGAAGAATCCGCGACGCATCGCAGCAACCGGTGCCGCTCTGCTCATCGGCGTCACCCTGGTTTCCACCATCGCAACCGGTGCCGCCAGCGCCAAAGAGACTATGAATGGTGCGCTCGCCACCCGTTATAGCGTCGACATCGTGGCCATGGGCGATGACATCAGCCAGCAAATGGTCAAGGATGTAGCCGACATCAACGGCGTGTCCGACACGTTGTATGCGCCGGCGGTTTCCGTGACCTTGGAGAAAGCGGATGGAACCCAGCCTACGTCCGCATTGCTGGTCGGCGTGAAGAATATCGATCAGGTCAAGCAGGTCATGCGTGCCAACTTGGGTAACGCCTCCATCGACAGTGATGGCGTGCTCATGCCAACATACAATGCGCAAACCGGCAAGGAACTGCAGTTCGCCAATGGTACGGCTGATTTCTCCACCGAATGGAACCAGGACGGCGACGCTACGCGTTCGCTGACATTGCAAGCAAACCAAGCCGACTACCGTCGCGTATCCGCACAGTATGGAGCTGTCGGATTCGTGGATGAAAGCCATTTCACCAATGGTGACCTCGATGCCGCCACCCATGTGTTGCTGGTCAAGGCGGATACTGACAGGTCGGGAGTTTCCGTTGACGGCATCTACAACGACATGCAGGCCGCATTGGAGAAGAGCACTGATGCGACAGTGACCGGACCGATCGCCGAACGCATCGTATGGGCGAAGATGATCGACTCCATGATGATGCTTCTGGTGGGATTGATCGCCGTGGCCGTGCTCATCGCACTTGTCGGCGTGGCCAACACGCTGTCCCTATCGGTGATCGAACGCACCCGCGAATCGGCCACCCTGCGCGCCATCGGCATGACCCGCGGCCAGCTCAGGGCATCGCTCGCCATCGAAGCGCTGCTCATCTCGCTCGTCTCCGGCATCGCCGGCATCCTGCTCGGCACATTGTTCGGCTGGCTGGGCGCATACGTGGTGTTCAGCCTGGACGGCACCGTGGTGTTCCCCTTCGAATGGGGCGTCAACGGCATCGTGCTCGCCGTGGCCGCCGTGGCTGCGTTGCTCGCCAGCATCGCACCTGCCCGCAGAGCGGTCAAAGTACCGCCTGTTGAGGCGCTCGCAGAAGCTTAGGCGATAAACGGAATGCTCCTTCGAAAGAAGGAGCATTTTTGTTGCCGAATACGTTTTATGAAGATTTTATACGAGATGGTTTTCGTAGGCGAACACGACGGCTTGGACGCGGTCGCGCGCATTGATTTTCGACAGGATATGCGCGACATGCGTTTTCACGGTAGGCAGGCTGATGAACAGCTTGTCCGCGATCTCCTGATTCGACAGGCCATGCGCGATTTCGATGAGCACCTCGCGCTCGCGGTCGGTCAGTTCGTCCGATTCCGGATCGGTGTACATAGTTGCCGTCGAAGCGGAAGCGGACGTTGCGGAAACGGGCGCTGCGGCGGCCGTTCCTGCGAAATCGCCATCCATCATCTTCTCTATAAGCCGTTTCGTGGCGGATGGCGCGATGATCGCGTTGCCTTGGTACACGGTGCGAATCGAATTGAGCAGCGTCTCCGGTTCCGTGTCCTTCAGCAGGAAGCCGGACGCGCCGGCGTTGATCGCGGCCATCACGTATTCGTCCAAATCGAATGTCGTCAGAATGATCACACGGGTATGCGCATCGTCAAGCGCGCTGCCATCGGGTGCGAAACGATGCTGCAACGCGCTGATCCGACGTGTCGCCTCAATGCCGTCCATACCGGGCATACGCACGTCCATCAGCACCACGTCGGGATGCAGCGTCTCCGCCAAAGCCACCGCTTCCGCGCCATCGCGCGCCTGGCCGACAACCGCCATATCCGGTTGCGAGCCGATCACCATCGCGAAACCGGCACGTACCAATTCCTGATCATCGGCGATGACCACACGAATCTTCTGTTCTTCACTCATACTCTCCACCTTATCGGCATCGTTCCGCTCACAGCGCGAAACAACCCCTTAAATCTCCCTGAAAAACTTGAACCGGCTATCGAGACGCGCGCTGCAGCTGCTCCTCCAGCGGTGCTGCGGGCCTCAACTGCAGTTCGCTCGCGCTGCCGGCATGAGCGTCATCGCTGAAACCAGTCTCACGAAGCACTCCGAGCAGTTCGCGCATACGCTTAAGCGCGGCGCGCCCCTGTTCTCCGATGGCTTTGAACGCTGCGGAAATCTCGTCGGCAGTAGGCTCTTTGCATTGTGCTTCGGCAGCGTCCAACATGCGGATACCATCGACGGCTTGACTAATCACGCTGTTCAGCGTGGCGGTGACTTCAGCCTGAATGCTGGCACTGATACGGTCGCGTTCCATATTCGCCGCGAGAATACGCTGCTTCTCCTGCTCGGCCACCAGCGCTTCCTCTCGCGCCTGCAACACCAGTGCGTTTGAATCACTGGAGCGAGTCCAACGCGCCCATGCCATAATGCCGGCGCACAGTATCAACACCGCAACCGTATACATAACGCCGGTAAAAAAACGCCGCAGTACTGCTTGACGCGGCTGAAACCGGTTTTGTCAAGCCCACGGAAGCGGTGATGGCGCCGAACAAGGTAATGTATCCGTGTTGATCGGCCGCGATTTTCAAGCCCATCAGCACCGAACAGGTGACAGCGGCAGGACCGGTCCAACGCCATGCGTGTTCGCGTCCATACAATACGGCTGAATACAGAGCACACAGCGACGCTACGATATGTCCAACCTCAATCGATCCCAAAAACACCAATTGCACAACCGACAATACGAACACAATAAGCGCGCAAGTCTCGGGGAACCTGCGTCGAAGAGCCAGCGCCAGCAAGCAGCATGCGGCGATCGCATTTGAGAGCTGCGCCTGAGGTGAACTATCAAAAAAGAGCGTAACCGACATGCGATTCAGCAGCATGACCAATGCCACGGCACCAGCGGAATCCATGAGCGCATAATGGCGCTGCGTCCACGCGGAAACACGTTCCACCCAATTCAGCCCTCGCGAATTGGATGTATTTGCAAGTTCTACGGATTTCAGTTTCAACGATTTGAGCAAATCATGCAGATTGGGTGCGGTGATGCGCAAATGTTGCAGGGCATTCGAACGATGATCGCGACCGGTCGGTTGGTTGGTTTCCTGCGTCTGCTCCGATGGCTGATCTGGGATTCGCGCCGATATGTTGACGACTGTGTGAGATGCGATTGCTTCGTCGGATAGTTTCGCTTTGCTGGATATGGCAGTTGTGTTGCACGATTCGGACTGTTCCGAGGCATACTGTTCGCCGGTTTCTTCTGTCACCTGTTCTTTACCGCCGTAAGGCAGGGTGGCCATGACTTCGAAGCCTCCGCCGAGTTGAGGGCCAGCCTGCAACGAGCCTCCGGCCGATTCGATGCGTTCTTTCATGCCCAGCAGGCCGTAACCTGGCGTATGCCCGTCGATATTGGCCGCCGCGCCATGACCATTGTCGGTGATGGTCAAAGTGAGCAAACCGTTGTTCCATGACTCTTTAATGTGCACATCGACGTGCGGCCCCGCATACTTGCGGATATTCGTCAGCGCCTCCTGCACTACATGGTAGGAAGCTATCGAGGCTTGTTCTCCGAGTTGTTCTGGACTGGCGGTGCCGGTGATATTCCGTCGGATTCGAATGTCGGGGGAGACGTTTTGCGCTTGTTCCACAAGATTGCCGATATCGTTATAATCGGCGTGCGGTGAACCCCCGAATACTCCCAGAAGACGTTGCATGTCATGCAGTGCGCGTTCCGATTCGTGCCGAATCGTCTCCATGGTGTTTCTGGCCACCGCGGGATCATGCGTGCCTGCATAGCGACCGCCATCAGACTGCACGATGATTGACAGGGTGTGCGCCACCACATCGTGCATGTCACGTGCGATGCGTGCGCGTTCCGCCAACGCGGCGATATCGCGTTCATTCTGGTCTCGCGCGGCGATTGCCTCATTGCGTTCCCGCATCATGCGAACGGTTGCCAGACGGGCGCGCTGCCAGAACGCTACAATGACGGTGGAAATAATGCATACTTCGAAAATCGGCGTCAGCACCAGCATGGATTGCGCCATCATGTCGGCGACTTCCGACATGGATGTTCCTGTGTAGATGGAACCGAGAGTGTCTTCCGTGGCCATAACGCCATTCGGATTTGAGCCATTCCAGCTGCTCCATGTATGCACTTTGCCTCCGGTGAGCAGCGGTCCATTGGACATGGTCCATGCCGCCAGCGCCGAAGCCAGAAGACCGATGGACAACGCCAGAATAATGAAGGCTTTCGTGTTTTTGGGATTGCCGTAGACGATCACCGAATACAGCATGAACAATGCCAGAATATCGGCGCCCAACAGGCAAGGGCCGAATATGAGATGCGCCAAGGTCAATGCCACGCAGAGCAACGCTCCGGTCTGCGGCCGCCATCGACGGATCAGCAGCGGGATAAGCATTGCCGCTTCCCATGCCATCTGCGTGGAAGGCTTAAGGTCAAACAGCAATCCCGGATTATAGGTGATGCCGCCGGTCACGCCGAACAGCAGAACACCTATGACAAGCGTGATGATGAGATCGCCTGCGAAGACATGACCATGCATCCACGACAAGAGACGCTGCTTGAGATTCGACATACGTTCCACCCTAGCGCCAGATATGCTGTGACGCCATCATGCGCGGGAATGAAATAGCGGCAGGATAAAGCCGCTTTTGTGAGGTAAGGTTGTCTCCGCATGTGGGTGGGATGGAAGCCATCAAGAAGTCACTACCCGCATTGAACATGCCGATGACGCCAAAGGGAAGGTGAATGCATGACGTTGCTGAGCGAATACTACGTGCCCGGATTGCATATTGAGGATCGTTCCATCAAGGTGCCGTTGGATTGGACGGGCCACGAGCCCGGTCATGGGTTCGATGGCGAATCAATCAGCCTGTTCTACCGTGTGGTCACCGCTCCCGAACATGTGCATGATGATCTTCCGCTGCTCGTGTTCCTGCAGGGTGGTCCCGGTGGTTCCGGCCCCCGTCCGCTCGGTCCAAGTTCCGATGGTTGGATTGAGGAGGCCATCAAGCATTTCCGTGTGGTGTTGCCGGATCAACGTGGTACTGGGCGTTCGTCTCGTGTCGATACGCATGTGATTGAGGGTATGGATGGCGGCGGCAAGGCCGGTGCCGCGTTTTTGAAGCGCTTCCTCGCCGATTCGATCGTTCGTGATTTCGAGCATCTACGTCGTACCGAATTCGGGGGCGCACGTTGGGCCACGCTTGGTCAAAGCTATGGCGGATTCCTGACGCTGACATATCTTTCGCTGTTCCCGCAAGGGGTTATCGCCAGTTTCACCACGGGCGGCATTCCTCATGTTCCCGCCGATGCGACCGACGTGTACCGTCATACGTTCCCGCGCATGGCGGCAAAGACGAAGCAGTTCTACGAGCGTTACCCGATCGATGTCGAACGTGCCGCGGCCGTCGCCGACATTCTGCAGTCGCGCAAGGTCGCATTGCCGAACGGCGATCCGCTCACGGTGGAACGCTTCCAATGCTTGGGATCCGATTTCGGCATGAAGCCAAGTTTCGAACGCGTGCATTGGATTCTTGACCAGGCATTCCTCGACGGCGACGGTTCGGCCTCGACCTCGGCGGAACTGTCTGACGAATTCCTGTCTTCCGTGATGGATGCGACCTCGTCTCGCCCGCTGTACTGGCCGTTGCAGGAGTTCATCTACGCCAACGGCGAGATGGACCAG
>OATJ01001077.1_pt1 | contig 11975 bp, 9 predicted proteins | sample 1516661 | NCBI WGS metagenome assembly OATJ01 (sample SAMEA2579951, study PRJEB22360) | human gut metagenome
CCCCCATCCGTAGGCAGGATCAAATCCGGCCTCCGGCTCTGAGGTTGGCCCCATGACAACCACCACGTCGTCCCTTGTTCCATTATTCCCCGTCTCCCGGGCGCCATTTCCCGCACTGTTTTCCGCGCTGTTTCCCGCTATATCTCCTGCACGTTTTCCCGCACTGCTCCCTGCACTGTCTGCAGCCGCAGATATCCCGCTGTCCTTAGCGCTGTTTCCTGTTCCGCTGCCTGCGCAGCCCGTCACAGCCATGGACACGGCCGCCATGGCTGCCACGGGATATTTCAATCCCGCTCTCATTTCTCGTCTCATTTCCCTCTCCATTTCTTTTTTTCATGCCCTGTCCGTATGCCTGGATTCCATAAACTTACATTCCATACGCTCACATCCTATTCCTGTAAGCGCAGATGCCATAAACGCAATCCGGACCCCGGCGAAAAAGCATAAAAAAATACCAGAATAAGTGTATTCCTTGAGAATACATCCTACCTTCCTGGTATCCCTTACTTCTTAAAACTTATTCAATCTCACTAAAATGCGCTTGTCTGGTTCATTCTGGATGTTGACTTCTGTCAACCGTTAGGAAAATTATACGCAAAAGTCCGCAAAAAATCAACGCTTTTCTTGCCAAACGTTTGCCCATATATTAAACAGTCAGCCCGAACCATCCCCATGAGGAGGAAAAATCCCCGGGAAGCCAACACCTCCCCGGGAACTTTTAAACGTATCTATGCGCCTTTCTTACCAGTCTCTTAATTTATTCCCCCTTCTGCTGAACCTCTACGGTACGTCCCTCCACGTCTTTCGGGTCTCCCACGGTCAGGCCCCGGACCGCCTCATCCGGGCACGCGTTTGTCCATGCAAGCTTCATGACATCGTCTGCTGTCAGCTCCTTCTTCTGGATCACTCCCAGGCGGATGTAGTCGGCTGCAATATTGCCAAGGGCCTCCTCTGTGATTGCGTCAGACAGGCCGAAATCCAGGGAATCCCAGAACTCCAGCTGATTTTCAAACTCACCTGTCATCTTATTGGTGTCAAACATTAACTGCACGGCATCCTCAGAGTGGAGACGGGCATACTGCCCTGCACGTTTAATCGCCATAACAATGTATTTTGCGTGAACCGGGTTCTTCACAAGAAAATCATTGTTCATGGCGGTTGCACAGCACACCTCTCCCTCGAACCCATCGCCGGGGGTAATGGAGCATACCTTGCGCATCTTATCTCTGTAGTTGGCGATTACAAAATAATCCGAGAAAATGGAAGCGTCTATCTCGCCGCTCTCCATGGCCGCAACGCTGGCCGCGCTGTCTGCGATATCAAGATATTCCACCTCAGAGGTAGGGTCTATCCCCTCCCCGTCCAGCATTCGGTAGATAATATTCTGGTCGGAGTTTCCGATGCCGTCATGGATGGCAATGGTCTTTCCCTTTAAATCCTCAGCCGTCTTAATCTCGCTGTCATTGAATACGTAGATGGATTTGCAGCCCATGTGGGCTCCTGCTACGAATGTCATATCCACACCGTTTGTCACCGGCACAAGCATGGTTGCGATATGGTCTGTTCCCCACAGGCACTTCCCTGTGCCAACCGTGATCACAACAGACTCGCCTTCAATGTATTCCGCGTTAATACCGTAATCCTCATAATAGCCCAGTGCCTCGGCAAGGTATACCGCAGACACGCAGGCCCCTCCGTTAAACAGATAATTTAATGTTGTTCCGAAGGCAGGCTCCTTCTGCATGGCCTCCCAATCCTCCTGGGACACAGCCTCCGGACGGCCTGGGCCTCCGGTTGCCTCCTCACCGGTTTTCCCGGAATCCTGTGACTCTGGCGCTGCCCCTGCTTCCGCTTTTGTCTCCGCTGCCGCCACAGCTGCTGTGGATGCGCTTTCTGTGGTTGCGCCTTCTGTGGGAGAGCCTCCCCCCTGTTCCCCGCAGGCGCTCAGGGATAAGGCCATCATTCCCGCAAGCGCTGCCGCCAGAATGCGTTTCGCATTTGTCTTTTTCATCATACTGTTCTCCTTTTTGCTTTTAATAGTTATTTATGTACACAAACCATGGGGTCTGCGTTTTTTCTTTACAGGGTCCTGTCCGCTTTACTGCTGACCTCTGTTTTTTCCGCCGAAGTGCAGGCGGTTGAGGATTTCATTCCGGCAGGCCACAAAGGTCTGCGATGAGCGCTCCCTGGGGTAGGCCTGGTCTATTTTAATATCAGAAACCACCCGCCCCGGATGCGCGTCCATGACAATGACCCGTGTTCCCATATAAATAGCTTCATCCACATCATGGGTAACCATAATCGCAAGCTGCTTTTTCTCCTGCCACACCTTTAAGATTTCATCCTGCATATTCATGCGTGTAAATGCATCCAGCGCTCCCAGGGGCTCGTCTAACAGCAGTATATCCGGCTCGTTAATCAGAGACCGCACCAGTGAAACCCGCTGTGCCATACCGCCGGAAAGCTGTCCCGGATAGTCGTTTCTGAAGGATTCAAGACCGATAATTTTAAGCATCCTCTCTACCTTCTCCTCATTCCCCTTCAGCTTTCCCTGCAACTTTAAGCTGAAGGAAATATTTTTTTCCACTGTCAGCCATGGAAAAAGGGTGGGTTTCTGAAACATCATTCCCCGCTCCGGCGACGGCCCTGTAATCTGCGCCCCATTAACGGTCAGATGGCCGGTGGTAGGCGGAATCAGCCCGGCCACAAGGCGGAGTATGGTGGATTTTCCGCATCCCGACGGCCCCACAAGACTGATAAATTCACCGCTCTTCATGGAAAGATTCACCTCGTTTAACGCGTGGGTAACCTCGTCGTGCTCCACCTTTGCAAAACTTTTTGATACATTGTCCAAACGAAGGATAACCGTATTTTCTGCCATTATTTCACTACTCCGTTCTGCCACCTGAGAACCCGGCGTTTAATCAAATCCAGCACCTTTGTCACAATAGTAAAAATAAAACAGATGACAAACAGCGCTGCAAACATTTTGTCGTAGGCCGCCCAGGATTTAGCCCAGTTCATATACCATCCAAGCCCTGCCTTTACCCCCATCATCTCCGCAATCATGATTGCAACACAGGAGGAGCTCATGGCCTGGGTGCAGCCCTGTAAAATAGAGGGCATTGCATGAGGGATCGCCACCCGGAATACAAGCTGCCGTTCACTTGCCCCCAGGGTCCTTGCGGCCTCGAAGAAATCCTTGTCCACATTCTGGATGCCGGACATGGATGCCACGGTAACTGCAAACCAGGAGCCAAGGGCAATGATAAACACGGCTCCCCTGAACAGGGAGGCTGCCACAACCATGATAATGGGAATCCAGGTTGCGGTGGGAATGGGTCCCAGAAATTTGATTATCGGATTAATCCAGTACCGCGCTTTCCCGGAATAACCGCAGGTAATTCCCGTAACCAGTCCCAGGGCAATTCCGATAAAATAGCCTAAAAACAACAACCGCAGCGTGTGAAGCGTACATTCAAGCAGATAAGCCCGGTCCTCCCATGCAATGTTCAATATGCTGTTCATACACGGAACAAAGGGCTGGGACAGGATGCCTGTTTTCAGAGTCAGATAATCATAAAAGGTAAGCAGGAGAAAAAAAGCAGAAAACAGAGGCGCTCGGTAGCGCAGGTCCTCCGCAGTCCGCTTATCCCCCTTCCTGTATTTCATCCCGGCTGCAAGGGCATAGAGCGCGTATGCAGTCATAAAGGCTGCCACTGCCCACACATAGGTGTAGGGATGGCTGTTGGGACTTCCGTTTGGGACCTCCCAGTACTCGATAACAGCGATGAAACCGCAGATAACCGGAAGCAGCATAATAACGAGGTCCAGGATTTTCTGACCGCGTGTTTTATCCCTCTGCTCCAGTTCCTTTAGCTGCTGTCTCGTCAGATGTCCCAGCGGATTTATCTGGCTGCTGCCAGAGACAGGCTTTTCCTCCATAGTAGTTGACATAGTCCTTCTCCTCTGCATGTGATGGATATTAAAGCATTAAAATATCGCGTTTCTATTTTAATCCAAATTCAACTGACTGTACAATTTAAAATAACTAAGATGGAAGCCGGGTTTATAGCTTAATTCTATACCAGTTTTTATGAGTCAGCAGAAACCAGCAAAAAACCTCCCGTTTTATGGATGTTTGCGCAAAATAAACGCAATACCATAAAAGGGAGGGTATTGATACGGCAGTGTACAATGCCTCTTTATTCCGTTTTCCTAAGGTTTACATAAGCTTACCATGCATATGGCACGCGCACCCGCAGTCCTCCTGTCCCTTACCTTCATACGCCTCATCCTTCATCATCAGATGGACAGCGCCCAGCTTAAAGGTCTGGGGAAGGGCCAGGATATTGGGATTTTGTCCCACGAACTTTTTCCTGGCGTCAGCCAGCGCTTCCTCGATGGTGGCCCTGGTCTTAAGGCCCATCCCCCTGGCATAGCCCGGTTCCTGGGCGCCGCACAGATAGATGGCGGAGGTATTCATTTCCGCTATATGGCCGCAGCTAATCATGGAAAAGCCGTGGAATGGATGGAACGCATTGCAGTAACGGTATTTTCTGATGTATTCCTCATTGGTGGCGAAGTATTCGCCGTACCGGTTCATGTCCGGCAGGGTGTTCATAAAATCGTGCTGGAACATCTCATACATTTCCCTGGTGTAGGGCCACAGCTCATCGTGGAAATAGCCGTTGCACAGGGAAGAACAGATAATCACGCAGTTATCGCTCATGATACGCTTATGCCGGATGACCTGGGCCGAGATGGCCTGCATCAGCATAATGGGATTGGTGCCCATGCCCTCGCCGTAATGGAAAAACTGGGGCATGCCGAATATCATTACATCATACTTCTTTTCAGCCCACGGCACATAGGTCCTCTTATCCGCCGTAATCCAGGAGTGGGGCTGCATGACTTTTGCATATCCGCTGTTAATCTCTATCTGACGGGACCTGGTGTCCAGCACTGCGTCACAGCAGAAAAACTTCTTTCCCATGCATTTTTCCATGTACTGGCCAATCTCATCAAATTTTGTCCTCATAAGCGACGTTCCGCTGACCGGAGTAAAATCCTTCCGGTGCATGACCTCAGGTACATGGTGGGAGGCTATGGATCGCCAATGGGTGATGCCCGTGGCGCAGTGCTTATACCCTCCGGAGTAGCCGCCGTAGGGGTTGCCCTGGGTGTGTCCGATCAGGATTGCCACATCGCTGTCATACACATATTTATTCATGAGCACCGGATCGCCGCGGTCCGTGGTGCCCAGGTCCACCAGATGCTCGTAATCCTCGCTGTCATGGTTGATAATCTGATGCGTGTGCCAGAACTCATGAAACAGCTCATCCCCAAGGATGTTGTGGATTTCCGTCTCCGTGTTCTTCCTGTGAAGTCCGTTGGAACAGATTAAAAGGATGTCCTTCTTCTCCACTCCCGCGCCGTACAGCTCCTTAAGTATCAATTTAATGGATATTTTTCTGTGGGAAGTGGGCTGTTCCCCTCCCTTTACCCTGTCCGGGAAAATAATGGTCACTTTGGAGCCCTTATGGGCCAGTTTGGACAGAGGCTCCATTCCCATGGGGTTTCGTATGGATTCCAGGGGTTTTTCCACCAGCTGGTCCTCCGGAATACAGGGCGGGTCTGCCACAGTCTCGCCGGGTATGAACACATCGGTGTTGTCAGGAAGCTCTGCCGCCATAAGCCCCGCACCATATTCAAATGATAACTTCATATGATAATCCTCCTGTGATTTTCAATTGGGTTCCGTAATATTCAGTCTCGCTCCAGATAGGTGCGCACGATCTCCAGATACTCCTCGGGATAGAATCCAATCTGTCCCTGGAACCTGGTGAGGGCAATCAGGCCGCCGTCCATGACAGGAACCGAAGCCAGCATCCTGGCATTGTCCGTCTTAAGGCCGCCTCCATAGACCACATCCATCCCTCCGGTCATCTCCTTAATATAGGTACCAATCTTCGTGATATATGCTTCATCCGGCGGCGTCTTGCCTGGTCCGATGGCCCATATGGGTTCATAAGCAATGACCACCTTCTCCTTGTCCACATCCTTAAGCCCTGTTTCCAGCTGCGATTTCAGTACTTCCTGCCAGTGTTCCTGTTCACCGGCTGTTTCTCCGATACAGTAAAGAACGGTAAGACCGGCCTGGATGGCTGCCTTGATTTCCTGATTCAGCAGCCGTCCTATTGCGTCTTCATCTGTGACCCCGGCCTCTTCCAGGATTCCGGCCTTATCCCTGCGCTCCTCGCAGTGTCCGATAATGACAGAACTGCATCCCATTGCCTTAGCTGCATTGGCCGTGCGGTTGGTGGTAAATGCGCCGAAATTGCCGTTCTCAGCCGTATCATCCCTGTACACTCCCTGACAGCCAATCTTAACCGGACTGTGCTCACACAGGGCTTTTACTGCCGGAATAAGATGGGCTTCCGGGAAATACATGACGAACTCCACATCCTCTGCGCTGTACGCCTTCAGCTTTTCCTGGGTGTTCTGAACAATATAGCTCCCCCATTCCTCCATGGGCGCCACACCGTTGACCCCTCCGTACTCCCTGGGTATATCGAACCGTTTCAGGTTCAGAAATATGTGTTTCATTTTCCCACTCCCATCTTTTCATACTCTTCTTTAAAATCCACAAAATCCCTCAGTTCTGGTCCGATAAGGGGCCTGCACCATTTCAGAAACGCGTCCGTCACATCATTGCCCCTGTCATTTATATACTCATCCGGCAGAACCCGCTCATGAAGCATCACCTCTTTGATGGGTATGGCCGAGGTATGGACATGATACCCGCCGTCCTCTCTCTCATCCCGTATAAGGCCAATCATGACGCCGCTGCGGCCTGCCATGGCTGTGCGCAACGCCTGCCGGCCGGCCAAAACTGCCTCGTCCCGGTCCACAGGAGACTGCCAGGCAATGGACGCCCTTCCGCAAAGACCGGGCTTTTCGCTTCTGGCCTTGATTCCCAGCTTCTGAATGACCAGATTCGCCAGGTAAGCGCTGACATCCCCATAGTAAGTGGCTCTCCCAACCTTAAAAATAGGAGGCACAATGGGCTCTCCTTTTTCATTTTTAAGCCCCTCGCTGGCAACCACCACCACGCCTCCCTTTTCATCGTAAAGGCGTTTTACATCCTCCAGGAATTCCTCCTCATGAAAGGGGCGCTCCGGCAGATAAATCAGATGGGGCGCATCCCCCGGTTTCTTCCTGGCCAGGGCAGACGCGGCTGTAATCCATCCTGCGTTGCGTCCCATGGCCTCCATGACGCACACATGGATGGGCAGGGCTTTGACATCCGCTCCCACCTCTGCGGCGGATGCGGCAATGAACCTGGCCGCGCTTCCATATCCCGGAGTATGGTCTGTTATGGCAATGTCATTGTCAATGGTCTTGGGAATTCCCACCACATAGATGTCCTCTCCCCTGCACGCCTCAAAGATACGGCCGCAGGTATCCATGGTTCCGTTTCCCCCGTTGAGGAGTACATACCGTATTCCATACTTCCGGAAGATTCCCGCCATGGCATTGTAGTCCTCCTGTTTAAGGGCATACCGTGAGGAGCCGATTGCAGTGGCCGGCGTCTGAAGCAGAAGACTCAGCTTTTCCTCCGGATACTGCATCAAATCCAGAAAATTCTCCTTCAGGATTCCTTCACTTCCGCCAATTGCCCCGTACACCCTGCCTATGCTGCCGGAGCTTTTGGCTTCCTCCACTACGCCATACAGGGAAGCATTGATAACAGCCGTGGGGCCGCCGCCATGGACCACCAGAACATTTGCCGACATTGCCTCTACCACCTTTCTCATTGATTCAATCTGCATTTTCTTAAATCTGCATTTTCTTATAGCGCTCAGCCATCTCCTCCAGGGAAACCCGTTCCACCAGGGGAGCTTTCCCGTAAGAGCCAAACTGTACGATGAGGGTTCCCACCACTTCCTTCACGCCCCGTTCAATACAGTCCGTTATAGCTGCCGTGTCCTCATCCGGTATGACTCCGGTCATCACCGTATCCATGATTGGAGTCAGGAATACCCTTGGGTCAAACTGCTCTCTTTTAGACTCTAAAAGCTCATAGATGGCCCCGATGGAGCTGCTGTTTCTCTTCTCCGGGTTCCCGGCGAAAAACTCCTTCATATTGCGGGTAACAGCCAGCCTGATGTCCGTATCCACATTAATCTTGTTGATACCGCATCTGGCCGCTTCCTGCAGTTCACTGACGGCAATTCCATAGGTGCCGGTCAGCGTGCCTCCCAGCCCGTTGATTTCATCCACAATATAGGCCGGAACCGTGGACGAGCCATGGGATACCAGTGCCCCGAAAATACCCTCATGATTCAGGCACTCCCGGATGGCCACCGCAATCTCCTTGCGCAGCTTTACATTCTTTCCCTTGGAAGCCCCGTGCATGGTTCCGTAGGATATAGCCAGGGCATCCACACCTGTCTTCCTGAAAAATTCAACTGCCTTTAAGGGATTGGTATAAGTGGATCCCTCTGAAAATACATGGTCCTCCACCCCGGCCAGCACTCCCAGCTCCCCTTCCACGCTGACGCCTCTTGCATGTGCGTATTTCACCACCTCACGGGTCAGCTCCACATTTTCATCAAAGGCAAGGGACGACCCGTCTATCATCACAGAGGTATATCCCCCTGCTATGGCGGCCACACAGGAGTCAAAATCCCGTCCATGGTCCAGATGAAGGACAATGGGTATGGGGCTGTCCTCCCCATATTTTTTCACGGCCCCGGCAATATTTTCAGCGCCCTTTTTCTTATCCTCCAGGGTCGCGTTCATAAAGTCGCATCTTCCCCCCATAAAACCATTTGCCAGGTCGGCCCCCTGCAGTATGGCAGCGGAGCGGAACATCTCATGGACCTGGATGGCAGCCTTTGCCTGGGCCACCGCGTTGACGTTGAAAGCGCCCTGGGCAAATCCATGTTTAACAGAAGCCTCCATGAGAGGCCTCAATGGAATCAATGTCATATTTTTCCTTCCTTTTCCGACGTTTCATCCCCGGCAGCGTCACGCCTTTTCCTTAGAACCTGCCAGCCGGATAATGTCTTTTATATCTTCGCGCAGCCGCAGTTCCGCGTACTGTGATAATTTCCAGGCATGGCCCTGGTCCTTCCCCTCAGCCAGCCCCTCTTTCAGATAGTTCACATACTGGCAGCGCACCTGGGTGCCGAAATTGATTTTGGCCACTCCGCTGTCAATGGAGCGCTTCACCAGCTCCTCATCCATACCCGTACAGCCGTGAAGAACAAAGGGTATATCTGTAAACTTCCTGCACTCCTCCAGCACCTCCACCCGGATATCCACAGGCCCGTTGTAAAATCCGTGGGCATTGCCGATGCCGATGGCCAGTGAATCGGGATGGCAGAGCTTAAGATACTGCCTCACCACATCCGGATCCGCGATGTTGGATGCGCCTATCTTGTTTCCCCTGTCATCCAGGCGGCACAGCTCGCCGATTTCCGCTTCCAGCGGCACGCCAAAGGACCTGCACACCCTGGCCACTGCCTCTGTGGCAGCCGCATTTTCCTCCACAGGCAGGGCGGAACCATCAAACATAATAGAGGTGAATCCCAGCTTCAGCATCTCCATACAGCGCTCAAAGCTGTCCCCGTGGTCCAGATGGATTGCAACCGGCACAGATACCTTGCCGGCCATCCATTTTGCCGTCTCATAAAACCAGTCATGGCCTGAATAGGCCCCGGTATTCACATAGTGGGCCAATATAACAGGGGAACGAAGCTCCTCCGCAGCCATACATACAGCCCGTATGATGTCATAGGTTCCCCCCTGGGTATTGACGGCGGGAACAGCATAATGTCCTTCATAAGCCTTCTGAAGCATTTCATAAGTGGTTGTCAGCATGCTTTTCTCCTTCTCAGATGTTCACGATGACTTTCAGATAATCGGACGGGGACTGAATCATATCCTTTATGGTATCCTCCACCTGGTCCAGTTCAATCATTTTTGTTATGATGGCGTCTGTGGGTACCTTGCCCTCGTTTACCAGACCGATGGCCTCCGGGAATTTCCCGTTGGAGTTTCTGGACGGGCACACGTCGATTTCCTTCTGCATCAGGCGCACCGTGTTAATCAATACCGGGTCATGAGGCCATCCCACCAGGGCAATCCGTCCTCCATGGCACACATAATTGTGCATGTTCTCCAGGATGACCGGCGCTCCCGTACAATCAATCATGGCCTCAGGCAGCTTACCGCCTGTCACCTCCCGCAGATATTCCTCCACATTTCCGTCTTTGGAGTTAAAGGTGCATGGTACTCCCAGCTCCTTTGCGTAATCCAGGCGCTTTTGCAGCACATCCACCAGTATGGGGGTTGCGCCGTAATTAATACAGGCAAATGCAGCCATAAGGCCGATAATACCGGCGCCGAACACAACACAATGTTCTCCCCTTGATACCCTGGCCCTGGTCGCCCCGTGAAGGCCGATGGTTAAGGGTTCCACCAGGGCTGCATGGGTAAAGGTCAGTTCATCGGGAAGCTTATATAAAAGCTGCACCGGATGAAGGAAATATTCGGACATCATGCCGTCCTTATGTACGCCGCACACATGGAGATCCGCGCAGTTATTGAAACGCCCTGCCGCGCACATATGGCACTTGTTGCAGGGTACATAGGGTTCCAGGGCCACACGGTCTCCCGGCTTTAACCCCTTGTCATTCTCCCCGATTTCCCGGATGATGCCCACGCCCTCATGGCCCAGCCCGTTAATGGGATAGCGCATGGTGGGGTTCACTCCCCTGTAAGCAGTCACATCCGAACCGCAGATACCGCACATTTCCATCTTTACGATTGCCTGTCCTTCTTTCAGCTCCGGCATAGGCAAATCTTTTATCACCAGGTTTCCTGGCTCCGGCAGACATAATACCTTCATGTTTTCAATCCTCCTGATTCTTTATTTCTACCACCATTTAATCTTGTCAGTTATATAGTTGCGGTATTCAATAAATTGGGAGGATGTGATATCCCTGGGTCTTGGCAGGTCAATCCGTACCTCCTCCTTTATCTTCGCCGGTTTGTTGCTGAGAATCAGCACGCGCTCCGCCAGATATACGGCTTCCTCTATGTTGTGGGTGATGAATACCACTGTGCTCCCCAGTTCCTTCCACAGACGTATAACCTCATCCTCCAGATAAAAGCGCATCTTCACATCCATCTGTCCATATGGCTCATCCATCAGCAGCAGGTCGGGCTGCATGGCAAAGGAACGTCCGATGATGATTCTCTGCTCCGCCGATACGGACAGCTCTCCCGGATAAGCCTTCCTGAACTCCTGAAGTCCCATCAGATCCAGTATCTGGTTCACCCTGCGGTCGATTTCAGCCTTGGGAATTCTCTTAATCTTAAGTCCATAGGCCAGGTTATCCTCCACGGTCAGCCACGGAAGGGCGCTTGGCTCCTGGAATACAAAAGAAATGTTATGTTTGCGCGGGTCCGCAGGGACTTCGTCTATATACAGATCGCCCTGGCTGGGCATATGAATCCTGGTAAGGCAGTTTAAAAATGTGGTCTTTCCGCAGCCTGTAGGCCCTACTACACACACGAACTCGCCTTTACGGATATTAAATGACATATCGTCCAGCACCAGCAGGTCGCCGAATCGCTTTGTAAGATTCCTGACCTCGACTTTTATGGGCCGGGTATCCTCTCTCTCAGGCATTCTTGTCCTCCTATCCAACCGTTCAGACGGCCCATCCTCTTTCCCGGTTTACCCGCCGTCTGAACTGTTACCATTAAATTGCTAAATCAGTGTTGTCGGAAATAACCGTACGCAGCTTCAGGAATTCCTCGCTTACCATATCCCTTGGCCTCGGTATACTGATGGGATATACCTCCTTTACAGTGGCCGGGCAGTCGCTGAGAAGGATAATTCTGTCTCCCAGATAGCAGGCTTCCTCTATGTTGTTGGTGACGAATATGACGGTACG
>OATJ01001083.1_pt1 | contig 11930 bp, 11 predicted proteins | sample 1516661 | NCBI WGS metagenome assembly OATJ01 (sample SAMEA2579951, study PRJEB22360) | human gut metagenome
CCCTTATTATGTTATTTGCAGTAGGAGTCTGCACAAAGGTACCGGAGCTTTCAGGATTGCTTTTGCAAAAGGACAGCGTGACTGCCAAGCAGGAGCGGGCAGAGAAAAAGACCGAAGCAAAATTTAAAAAAATTGAAAAAATGATCGATCAGTATTATCTCTACAGTGATGATGTAAAGCAGGAGGATCTGGAAGATGCAGTGTATGCCGGATTTTTGAGTGCACTCAATGATCCGTATACGGTATATTACAATGAGGAAGAGACAAAAGAGATCAAAGAGAGCACCTCGGGAGAATATTCGGGGATCGGAGCCGCTATGATGCAGAATGTACAGACCGGGGAGATCACGATTACAACGGTCTATGAAGACAGTCCGGCAGAAAAGGCAGGGCTTTTAGAAGGAGATATCCTGTATCAGGTCGATGACCATAAGATCGAAGATCAGGATACGTCTGAGGTTGTATCCTGGATCAAAGGTGAAGAAGGAACAGAGGTGAAACTCTCCGTTTATCGAGGAGAAGACCGGGAAGAGCACACGCTGACAGCTGTGAGAGAAAAAATTCAGTCACAGACAGTCGAGCATGAGATGAAGGAAGATAAGATTGGATATATTTCTGTGCAGGGATTTGAAGATGTGACTTACGAACAGTTCAAGTCCGCACTGGAAGATCTGGAAGCTCAGGGGATGGAAGGACTTGTTATCGATCTTCGGAATAATCCGGGAGGAAACCTGGATACTGTTGTAGAGATGCTGAAACTGATCCTTCCGGAAGGAAGAATCGTTTCTATTAAAGACAAATACGGGAATGAAGAAACCTACGACTGCGATGGAAAGCATGAATTTCAGAAACCATTGGCAGTGCTTGTAAATGGCTACAGTGCCAGCGCGTCAGAGATTTTTGCCGGTGCCGTAAAAGACTACGGAATTGGTACCCTTGTGGGAACCACGACGTACGGAAAGGGAATCGTGCAGGAATTATTTAGTTTTGAGGATGATACGATGATCAAGATCACGACGGCGGAGTATTTTACACCGAGTGGAGAAAACATCCATAAAAAAGGAATTCAGCCGGATGTGGAGGTAGAATATACCTACGATGCGGCGAATCCGACCAGTGACAATCAGCTGCAGAAAGCGCTGGATGTTGTAAAAAGTAAATGATAACAGGAAATGATGTGTCTGCAAAGCTGAAAAAGCAGCAGGAATGGGAGGGCTTATGCTTGGGGGAAAGAGATGTTATCTGTGTGGTGGAAAACTGGTAAACGGACGGTGCGTGGAATGCGGGCTTGATAATGAAAAAAACACAAAGAAAGTCTATCATCTTAATGAAAGCGTAAAGATGCAGGATTCACAGCCGCGTGATGCGGGGCAGAAGATCGGGAAGGGTCTGGCGATCGGAAGCGTAATCCTGCTTGTGGCAGCAGTTGGTGCCGTCGCACTGAACAGTTATTTCGAGGAACAAGAGAAGGGGCAGAGTCAGTCGGGAGAGGAATATGATGAATATCAGTTTGCAAAGAGACAGCTTTCTGAGACAGGCGAAGCATACGATGAAGTTCTTACCGGAGGATATTATGAGGTTGGCGTTCATATTCCAGAGGGAATTTATACAGTAGAGGCGCAGGATGGGGAAAGTGCGATTTATTTGATCGATGATGAGAATGGAATTGACGCAGAAGAGCAGTTTACCTTGGGGCAGATTGGAAATGACCCTGAAAATCCGAATCAGGCAGCTGTGATGGATGATCTGCGTTTATACGATGGAGCTCTTTTGGAAGTGAAAAGCGGGGCAGCACTTCAATTCCGTTCGGATTGTGCGCAGACAGAAAGGCTTCATGGAGAGACAAATCCACTGCAGGATTCAGTGCGAGTAGAAGTAGGACAGACAATGACTGCGGGGCGTGATTTTCCAGAGGGGCTTTATAATGTGAAGTCTGAACCGGACTGGAATGATCTTATGATGACACTTCCGGATTCATTTTTATCAGAATTTGCAGCAGATGAAGAACGCAGAGTAGAGGTGATTTCGTTTGCACCAAAAGAATTGGAACTCAGTTATGAGAATGTACCGATTCCAAAAGGAACAGAAATACAGACAACAGGGGCGGCCGTTACGCTTGAGCCGAGTGAGAAAATTGGTTCTACTGATTATGGAGAGTTTTATAAAGAATAGACAAAAGAAAAATGCAGAGTACGGTCAGACTCTGCATTCCAGGATATAATCGTCCATGACATATCCGTTTCCAATATCCGCTACCTGTGAACGAACCGTCTCAAATCCAAGATGATGATAGACCGCAAGGGTATTCGTATTGTATTTGTTGCACGTAAGCCAGATGGAAGAGAGACCGCGTTTTTGACAGAGAGTTTTTAAATACTGGATCGTTTTTGTAGAGAGGTGTCGGTTTCGCGCCTCTTTTTTTAAATAGAGTTTGCTTAGAAACAGTGTAGTTTCTTCTTGATGAATCCCGCAGTACCCGCAAAACTCTGTATTGTCAAAAATCTGAAAATATTCATATCCGGTTTCCATCTGTTCTTTCAGGGCATGAAAAGACTGGAATTTTTCCAGCATATATTCTACCTGCTGTATGCCGATAATGGGAGTGAAGTGCTCATGCCAGATAACAGAAGCAAGATTGGAAATTTCCTGAATCTGCTTGTCAGTATGCACCGGAGTAAGTGAAAAATTCTGTTCCATTTTGAAAACCTCCTTTTCTTTGGAAAGAGTGAATAAGCTGGCAGAATTGATTATACCACTTGACAGGAGTATTTTGTATTTGTTTCTTGTTTATAAAAAGTTTATAGAGTTCATAATTTTATTAGCACTCAACTGAAAAGAGTGCTAATTCTCTGTTGACTTTTAACACATGGTGTACTAAAATACTTCATAGACAGAAGAAAACCCGCAGGACGGGTGAGTTTGTAAAGAAAGAGGAGTGTTTAGATATGGGAACAAAAAAAGGTAATTTATCTATCGACAGCGAGAATATATTTCCGATCATTAAAAAATGGGTATATTCTGACCATGATATTTTCATTCGTGAATTAGTGTCCAACGGATGCGATGCGATCACAAAATATAAAAAGCTGGATATGATGGGTGAGTGTGAGCTTCCCGATGATTATAAAGGAAAGATTCAGGTCATTGTCAATCCGGAAGAAAAGACGCTGAAGTTCATTGACAACGGTATCGGTATGACAGCAGAAGAAGTGGAAGAGTATATTACACAGATCGCATTTTCCGGTGCCACACAGTTTTTGGAGAAATATAAAGACAAGACGACAGAGGATGAAATGATCGGACATTTTGGTCTGGGATTCTATTCTGCGTTTATGGTAGCGGACGAAGTGCAGATTGATACGCTGTCTTATAAAGAGGGTGCAGCCGCAGTACACTGGGTAAGTGAAGGCGGTACAGAGTATGAGATGCAGGAAGGAAACCGTACAGAGGTTGGTACAGAGATTACATTATATCTGAACGAGGACAGTCTTGCATTTGCAAATGAATACCGTGCAAGAGAAGTGCTGGAAAAATACTGCTCATTCATGCCGGTAGAGATTTTCCTCTCCAAGGCCAATGCAGAGCCGGAGTATGAGACAATCGATGAGGCAGATGTTCTGGATACGGATGAAGTGGTAGAACATATCACAGAAGAGCCAAAAGAAGGTGAAGAAGGTGAGCCGAAACAGAAAGCTAAAATTGTAAAACGTCCGGTTTCCTTAAGCGATATTCATCCACTCTGGACAAAAAATCCGAGCGACTGCACAAAGGATGATTATATCGAGTTCTACAGAAAAGTATTTATGGATTACAAGGAGCCACTGTTCTGGATTCACCTGAATATGGATTATCCGTTTAATCTGAAAGGAATCCTGTACTTCCCGAAGATCAATACAGAGTATGATTCCATTGAAGGAAAGATCAAACTGTATAACAATCAGGTATTTATTGCAGATAACATCAAAGAAGTGATTCCGGAATTTTTGATGGTATTAAAAGGTGTGATCGACTGTCCGGATCTGCCTCTGAATGTATCCAGAAGTGCACTGCAGAATGATGGATTTGTAACAAAAGTTGCAGACTATATTTCTAAGAAGGTTGCAGACAAACTGAACGGTATGTTCAAAACAGACAGAGAAAATTATGAAAAATACTGGGATGATATCAGTCCGTTTATCAAGTTTGGATGTCTGAAAGATGAAAAATTCGGAGAAAAAGTAAAAGATTCGATGTTGTTTAAGAATCTTGACCACAAATATCTCACTCTGGAAGACTGTATCAAGGCCAATGGCGGAGAAACAGCAGAAGAGACAAAGGCAGAGGAGACAACGGATTCAGAAGAGACGAAAGAGACACCAAAGACTAATATTTTCTACGTGACGAATGAACAGCAGCAGAGTCAGTACATCAATATGTTCAAAGAGCAGGGGCAGGATGCAGTGATCCTGGCACATAATATTGATTCTGCATTCATTACCTATCTGGAGCAGAAGCATGACAATGTAAAATTCCAGAGAATCGATGCAGATGTTCATGAGTCTCTGAAAGCAGAAGTTGCAGAAGAAGAAAAAGAGACATTCCAGAAGAATGCAGACAGTCTGACAGAAATCTTCAGAAAAGTGCTGAATAATGAGAAACTGGATATCAAAGTAGAAAAATTAAAAGATGAGAATATTGCTTCCATGGCCGTGTTGTCTGAAGAGTCCAGACGTATGGAAGAGATGATGAAGATGTATGGAATGGGTGGTATGGATACCGGTATGTTCGGCGGACAGGCGTCCTTGATCCTGAATGCAGATCATCCACTGGTGCAGTATGTGGTAGAGAACAAAGAAGGTGAGAATGTAGAGCTGATCTGTAAGCAGCTGTATGACCTGGCGCTGCTTGCCCACAAACCACTGAGTCCACAAGAGATGACAGCATTTGTACAGAGAAGTAATCAGATTATGATGCTTTTGACAAAATAAAAAAATATAGGGAGTCCGAAAAAGAAAGGGATTAGAACCATTTCTTTTTCGGACTCCCTTTTATATTGTTTAGAAAGCTTCGCTTCCCTGTCTTTGTCCCATCCGATGCCAGTTGATGAAACCGTAGATGTCATTTACGAAAAAGGCAATAAAATCACTTTGTAATCTTAAGAAAAACTTTCATAATTTTTAAGATTAAAATGTGGATCTGTCTTATATAATGGTATTCGTTGAACTAAAATTACAGATTACAAAATTTCGAAATCCAGTCCTTTTTTCTGGAAAAACTTCTGTACCATGTTGTCCCAGGCGTGTTCCAGCGACTTGTCCATGGAGAAGGATTTGAAAGATGTACCGGTAATGCATTGAAGTCCGGTGGAATCATAGCGGAGATTCAAATAGAGTCCCTGAATGTCATCGGCATTCAGGCCGAGTTCATTCTGCTCGATAAGGCGGGCAATATTTTTCGGAGACAGACTGAATACAAAACGAAATCCAAGTGGAGTCTTTTTCCCTTTGATCAGGGAGAAGCAGTATTCCCGAAGCTGCTTCCAGTAAGCGTATTCAGGGAGTGTGCCCATTTGTTCCAGTTCTTCAGAAGTATAAAAGTTTTTTTGAATAAAACCGTCTATTTTGAACGTATTGAATGTCATGATCTCTCCTTCGATCAGAAGGAATGAATCGAAGGTGTCCATCAGAAGAAGATGAGACATACAGGCTTTGACATTCGTCAGTTTTAACGCGATCATAAGGATGTCCTCCTGATAAAAAATATAAGTATTGATTTCTCTATCATACCATAAAAAAGAGAAAAAAACACAGGCAAAAATATTGATTGTAAGAAAATTGTATAGTATCCTATTATAGACTGTGTAGTCAAAAAGAAAGGATAACAGCATGAAAAAAGAAGAAAAGACAAAACAGACTTGTGAAAAAATTGTACATGCAGCTACGATCGAGTTTGGAAGCAGATCTTACGATGCGGTTTCGCTGAATGCGATATGCGGTAAGTATCAGATTGCAAAAGGGCTGATCTACCATAATTTTAAAAATAAAGATGAGCTATATCTGTACTGTGTGAAGAAAAGCTTCGAAAAGTTGATGAGTTATCTGGAGGAAGGGAAAGAAGAGGCAAAGACAGCAAGGGAAGAAATCCGTATTTTTTTGGAGAGACGGGAAGTGTTTTTTGCTGAAAATCCGTATGACAGAAATATATTTTTTAATGTGATGTTATATCCGGCAGAGCATTTAAAAGAAGCACTTTTTGGTGTGATGGAAAGATATGATGCCTATATAAGAGAGCAATACCGGCATTTGCTGTCCAAGATTCGTTTAAGAGAGGGAATCAGTATGGAAATGGCAGTAGAATATCTGAGTCTGTTTCAGAATATGTACAATGGATATTACCAGAATAAAGCAAGCCGTACAGGAGATTTTTCCCGATTTATAGAAGAACATAATCTGAAGATATCAGAGTTATTGGATATTATTTTATATGGAATCAGTACAGAAGAGAAGGGCAGTTAATATGGAAGAAATGAAATTTGAAGAATTGACAGAGTTGAAAGAACCGGAGAGGCTTTTAGAATCAGCGATGCCGTTTCAGAAGCTGATCATGCAGTATCAGTGTGCACTGCTGGAAGTTAAGACAAAATTTGAAGTGTTGAATCACGAATTATCGATCAATTCTGATCAGAATCCAATCTTATCAATTGAAAGCAGAATCAAGAAACCGATTAGTATCCTGGAGAAGATGAAAAGAAAAAATATAGAGATCAGTGTACAGGCCATAGAAGAAAATATCTGTGATATTGCAGGTATCCGTGTGATCTGCTGTTTTCCGAAAGATATCTATACGCTTGCGAAAAAAATATGTGAGCAGGATGATATCAGACTGATCGAGAGAAAGGACTATATCAAGAATCCAAAACCAAACGGTTACAGAAGTCTGCATCTGATTTTGGAAGTACCGGTATTTTTTATGAATGAGAAAAAACCGATGAAGGTAGAAGTGCAGATGCGTACGATCGCGATGGATTTTTGGGCAAGTATAGAACATAAACTGTATTATAAGAAACAGACGGACGGATTTCCGGATTCTGTTTCAGAAGATCTGGGAATCTGCGCAGAACAGCTCCATACGATCGACATGAAAATGCAAGAGATCAGCGAGAGAATCTATCATCAGGAACGTTGACTTTTAAGCATGGAAAACGTATTATAAAATAAGATAAGATGGTAAGAATAAGGGGACAAAAGATACGGATGAAGAGACAGAAAAAAAAACATGTGATAATCGGAGCCGGTGCAGTCGCAGTGCTTGCCCTGATCGCGGAAGGAATCAGCTATTTTTCCGCTGAAACAGTGGATACGAAGGAGGGACTTGCGATCATAAAAGCGGCAGAAAAAGAAAATGTAAAAGATATTGAAAAAAAGATCAACAAGCTGGACACGAAAGACAAGCTGGAAAGTCAGGAAGCAAGTGGTGAGATCAACTATAAGAGCTTATTTTCCAGTTCGGTCGTGATGGGAGATTCGATTTCTGAGGCATTTACAGAGTATGATCTTTTGAATGCATCCAGTGTGGTTGCCAAGATCGGAGTAGAATTGGATGAGCTGGATGATCAGATAAAAACAGTGGCAGACATTAACCCTCAGGTTATTTTTCTTTCCTATGGGATGAATGACGTGATTGCAACAAATGGGGATACGGATTTATTTATCAAAGAGTATAAAGCAGTGATCGACCAGCTGCGTAAAAAATTGCCGGATACAACTTTGTATGTGAATTCTATCTTCCCGGTCAGTGCGGCGAAGCAGGAAGAAAAGCCTGTATTTCAGAAGATTCCGGAGTACAATGCGGCACTGCAGAAGATGTGTGATGAGAATCAGATTGCATTTTTAGATAATACTTCGCTGGTTTCAGATACTTATTATGAAGAGGATGGAATTCATTTCAAGGCGGATTTTTATCCAATCTGGCTCAAACGTATGGCGGAGGTAGCAACTTTATGACAGATAAGATAAAAAATCTCAAAAAAACAGTGGTGATCAAGTATGCACTGGTGGCAGTGATCGTTGTTTACGTGGCACTGTTATTGATTTTCACCAGCGGCAGTACGAAGAGCTTTGCTGCGGTAGAGAAAAAAGTAGAGGCATCTCTGGATACGAAGGCTATGAAAAAAGCAGGAGTGCAGGGGCTGAAGCGTTATTATGGGCTCAACAGTGCAGATTATGAAGGTGTAATGCTATACACGGCAGAATCCAGTATGTCAGCACAGGAGATCTTACTGGTCAAAACAAAGACCACGGAACAGGCAGAAGAGGTAAAGGCAGCTGTAGAACAGCGCCGTGCGAACAGAAGGAATGACTTTGACGGTTATGCGCCTGACCAGGTGCAGCTTTTGGATGAAGCTCAGATTTCTGTAAGAGGGAAGTTCGTATTTTACGCAGTCTCTCCAAAAGCAGAGACTTATAAGTCTGTTTTTTCAAAAAGTTTATAGAAACGCAGGGGGAACAAAAGATGCTGTTTAGCAGTATAACATTTTTATTTGTATTTCTGCCGATTGTACTGGCAGTATATTTTCTTGTTCCGTATCGGTTCAAGAATCTGGTCATGCTGATCGCAAGCCTTTTCTTTTATGCATGGGGAGAGCCTGTTTATGTCATTTTGATGATTCTATCCATTTGTCTGAACTATGTGTGCGGTCTGGATATTGCCGAAAAGGCAGATGATGACAGAAAAAAACGAAACAGTCTGATTTTTGCGGTGGTTGTAAACCTGCTGCTTCTTGGCTTTTTCAAATATTACGGCTTTTTGATGGAATCCGTGAATGCAGTTCTTCCGTTTGATATTCCATACAGAGAACTGCCGCTTCCGATCGGGATTTCTTTTTATACATTTCAGGCGCTTTCCTACATTATCGATGTATATCGGGGGGAGGTAAAGCCGCAGAAAAAGCTGATGTATTTTGCACTTTATATTTCTATGTTCCCGCAGCTGATCGCAGGACCGATCGTGCGGTATGTGGATATTGAGGAGCAGTTGGAGCACAGATCTATGAACGTGACCAAGTTCGGACAGGGAGCCATGTATTTTATGCGGGGACTTGCCAAAAAGGTAATTCTTGCAAATACGACAGGAGCGGTTTTTGAGCAGATCGCAGCGATGCATCTGGGCAGCTATTCGGTGATGACTGCGTGGATCGGATGTATTTCTTATGCATTCCAGATTTATTTTGATTTCGGCGGATATTCGGATATGGCGATCGGTCTTGGAAAGATGTTCGGATTTGAGTTTTTGGAGAACTTCCATTACCCGTATGTATCTACGAGTGTGACAGAATTCTGGAGAAGATGGCATATATCTCTGAGTACCTGGTTCCGTGAGTATGTGTATATTCCACTGGGAGGAAACCGCAAAGGAGACTCCAGAACAATCACCAATCTTCTGATCGTCTGGATGCTGACCGGATTCTGGCATGGTGCGGCATGGAATTTTGTCGCATGGGGACTGTATTATGGAATTATATTGATTCTGGAAAAATTTGTATGGGGACAATATGTGGAAAAGTGGCCGGGTGCAGTACGGCATATTTATGCGATGGTGCTGATACTGGTCGGATGGGTACTGTTCTTTAGCCCGTCACTTGGTTATGCCCTGAAGTATGTAGGTGTGATGTTTGGAATCGGTGCCAGCGGGCTTATGGACAAGCTGGGCTGGTTTTATCTGCTCTCCAACTGGCTGATCTATCTGATGGCAGTGCTGGGATCCTCCTCCATTGGATACAGACTGATGAGAAATATTCAGAGGGCTCCTGGAAGCAGAGTTGGAAAATATACAATGACAGGTGTGATGTATCTGGTCATGTTTGCACTTTCGCTGGCATTTCTGGTGACACAGTCATTTAATCCGTTTTTATATTTTAGATTTTAGGTGAGCATATGTCAGAAAGAAGAAAAACAAGGAAAAGAAAAAGAATCGAATATGTGATCGGAATCGGATTCCTTATCTGTGTATTCGGGATCGGGATCATCAATCTGCTCCTTCCGTCAAAAAAAATCTCAGAAGAGGAAAACCGCGGATTGCAGCAAAAGCCGGAGCTTTCAGTCAGCGCGGTTACTTCCGGGAGCTATATGGATCAGTATGAGAAGTATCAGGCCGATCAGTTTATGGGAAGAAATATGTGGCGCAGTCTGAAAGTCGGATTTAGCAGACTGGCAGGAAGTAAAGAGGAAAATGGTGTTTTTATCGGGAAAAAAGGACAGCTTCTGGAAGACATTGAAGTTCCCGATCAGGATGTATTGAAAGCAAATATGAAAGCCATCCAGAGTTTTAGTCAGAAATATTCTGATATTCCGGTGAATATGCTGTTAGTTCCGGATGCGGCGAATATTTTAAGCGACAGGCTTCCGTTTACCGCTACAGTTGCCGATCAGAGCCAGTATATCGCACAGGTGAAAAAAGAACTGGGGGACAGTGTACAGTGGATCGATGCGGTAAAGCCATTGACCAGACACAGTGATGAGAAGATTTATTATAAAACAGACCATCACTGGACGGCAAAAGGGGCATACTACGTTTTTCAGGAAGCAGCCAGGACATTGAACCTGGAAGAACAGGAGACAGAATATGCTTCTTATCCGATCACAACGGATTTTAATGGTTCATTGGCATCTAAGAGCGGATGCCGTCTGAATGAGAAAGAGCAGATTGATATTTATGTACCAAAGACAGAAGACAATGATGTTGTCGTCAACTATGTGGATGAGCAGAAGAAAACAGCGTCTTTGTATGATTCATCGAAATTAAACAGCAGAGATAAATATGCAGTGTACCTGGGAGGCAACTTTTCTGTAGTGGATATCCGCACGGTATCGGAGAGCAATCGAAGACTTTTACTGATCAAAGATTCTTATGCGAATTCATTTGTTCCGTTCCTTACACCGTATTTCCGGGAGATCGTGATGGTAGATCCGAGGTATTATTCCGGTACGATCGGGGATATTATGGATACGTATGAAATTACAGATACATTGTTTTTATACAGTGCCAACATATTTTTACAGGACAATAATATAAGCGGGGTATTGAGCAATGAATAATCGGATTTTGCAGGAATATCAAAAGACGAAGGAAGAGGTTCGCCTGAATAAATATTTAAGAGAAGCTGGGGTATGTTCCCGCAGAGAAGCGGACAGGCTGATCGAGAGCGGCCGGGTGAGTGTGGACGGAAAGCGTGCACAGACCGGAATGAAGATTGTTCCGGGGCAGGTCGTAAAAGTCGGAAAGAAAGTAGTTTCAAAGCAGGATGAGATGGTCGTGCTGGCAGTGAACAAACCGGCGGGAATCGTCTGTACAGAAGAGCGCAGGGAAAGAAACAGTATTGTGCGTTTTCTGGATTACCCGATCCGGATCACGTATGTAGGGCGTCTGGATAAGGACTCTAAAGGACTGCTTCTGATGACCAACAACGGTGATATCATCAATAAGATGATGCGTGCGGGAAACCGCCATGAGAAAGAGTATAAGGTGACGGTGGATAAAGAGATCACGCAGGAGTTTCTGGAAAAAATGGCATCCGGTGTACCGATCTTAGATACGGTGACACGTCCGTGTAAAGTAGAAAAAATCGGAAAATATACATTTTCGATCATTTTGACACAGGGGCTGAACCGCCAGATACGCAGAATGTGTGAGGCACTTGGATATCAGGTGAGAGAGCTGATCCGAGTGAGGATCATGAATATCCATCTGGGGCGTCTGAAAGAGGGAGAATACCGGAAGCTGACAGATGCAGAATTGAATGAATTGTATGATCAGATTAAGGATTCTTCCAATGAAACTGTGATATAAAAAGTAAAGGGACTCTAAATATGGAAGCAAAAAAGAAAAGAATGCAGGAACTCGTAGAACTTCTGAACCGTGCCAGACGTGCATATGAGCAGGAAGACACGGAGATC
>OATJ01001090.1_pt1 | contig 11856 bp, 10 predicted proteins | sample 1516661 | NCBI WGS metagenome assembly OATJ01 (sample SAMEA2579951, study PRJEB22360) | human gut metagenome
AAACTCTTTTTAAAAAATACCAAAAATCTTTTCCCTGAATGATCCGTACAATGTATCATAATCTGTATACTGAATCTGACTCTCTTTAAATCGTTTTCCCCATGCACTGCAGATGCTGTCAGCGATCAGCTTCGCATACTCGTGCTCAGTCCCCAAAATTGTAGGAAAAACATAATAGATCATAAAGAAATTCAGATCCACCTGTGTTCTGGAATCAATTTTTCCTTTTTTCGAAGCAAACTTCTTCTCTACACGATTTATCAGTGTATCTGCAATTTCTTCTGCTGCCCGCTCTTTATCGGAAATACTGTCCACATATTCTGTCATTTCCCGGAAATAATGTCCGTAGGAATCGATAAAATCCTGTGTATTTTTTTCAAATGATTTTTTCTTTAAATGCCGAAGCATTTGGGTTGTATTATCAAAAATAGTTTCTATTCCATTGAGCATATGTGTGTTCCTCCTGAGTGTTTGTCTTTCATAAAAAGAAACCGGGAAAACCCCCGGTTTCTCCTTAGATATCACTTTTTACTGTTTGATCAGCAAAAGATTAGTCGTAAAGGTTTGGTGCGATTTCTGCATCTTCCATTGTTTCTGCATCGTACCAGTAACAAGCTGTCTCTACGTCTTTTACTTCTTTTCCTTCGCAGATGTCATTCAGAGTCTCAATAGCGATTCTTCCCTGATCTACTGGAGCCTGTGTTACAGATCCAAGTAATGTTCCGTCTTTTACAGCTGCTTTCTGTGTTGAACCAGCATCAAATCCTACACCAAGGATCTTTCCATCTCCTGATCCAAGTACATCCAGGTTCTGGTTTGCTGTCAGAAGACCTTCTGCTGTTACCTGGTTAGAACCGAACATTGCGATTGTATCTTTTTTGTTCATGATGTTAGAAGCTTCTGTAGCAGACAGTTCTACTGTTGTCTGTGCAGGTACAGCTACTTCGATGATGATATCAGCATCAGCTTCTTTTGCGTTGTTCTCAACAAGGTTTACATAGTATTCATTTCCAACTACTGCAACTTTCTTTCCGTCAGCTTCAGCAAGTTCTTTGAATTTGTTGATGAATCCCATACCACGTCCTGTAATGTTTCCAGATGTAGCATCCTGGTTAACTTCACCGATTCGTACAGTATCTTTTGCATCTGCAATCTGATCTTTCAGTGCTTCATACATTTTTTCTGCTGCGATTCCACCAGCTTCTTCGTTGTTAGTAACAACTGTTGCATATACAGATCCTTCCGGAGCATCTGCTACACCTGTATCGAAGCAAACTACAGGGATTTTCTTATCCAGTGCTGTCTGCAGAGATTTGATAACAGAACTCTGGTCACAAGCTGCCAGTGCGATTCCGTCTGGAGCTTTGTTAATTGCGTTGTTCAACATTGTTACCTGATCAGCAATATCAGACTCAGCGTTTGGTCCTGTTGTATTACATTTTACATTAAGCTCTTTTGCTGCTGTATCGATACCCTGTTTCGCTGCCTGTATGTAGACTGGAAGCTCTTTACAACAACTTCGAAGTTATATCCGCCGCTCTTTCCGGAATCCTTGCTTCCATCATCAGATGTCTTAGCGTCGTCTCCTCCGCCGCCACATCCTGCTAACAATCCTGCTACCATACATCCGCCAAGTAACACTGCTAAAACTTTCTTTTTCATAGTTCTTATCCTCCTAAGATATGTTTTCTGACTGCAAGCCGAGGTGCAGCCTCCTCTTTTCTATAGTAACAGCCGGGGGAATCCCCAGATTCCCGACGCCGGTCTGCTATCTATCTTTTCAATCTGACACAAATTAAGCTGCTTCCTTCTTTCTCTTGAAGATATCGATCAATACAGCTGCGATCAATACCAGACCTGTGATGATCTGCTGCCAGTTTGCTGTCAGTCCGATGAATGGAAGTCCTGTCTTTAACAGACAGATTACGAATACACCTGCAAGTGTACCAGTGATGCTTCCCACACCACCTGTCATGGATACGCCACCGATGATCGCTCCACCGATCGCCTCCAGCTCAAATCCTGCTCCACTACCCGGCTGAACTGTTGCAAAGATCGCAGAATAGGAAATTGCTGCCAGCCCTGCAAAGAATCCACAGATCACATATGCCATGATGTGGTAAAATTTAACATTAACTCCTGAGAGTCTTGTTGCTTCTTTGTTACTTCCGATTGCCAGTGTGTAACGTCCGATTTTTGTATGGTTCAATACGAATGTCATAAGGATTACAAGTAAGATGATCCATAAAAATCCGATTGGAATGTTCATACCATCTGTTTTAATCTTAAAGATGTTTCTGAACCATCCTTCCGGTGATCCTGCTACCGGCCAAGGAATACCAAATCCACCTACTACGATTGCTCCAATACCTCTGGCGATCATCGATGTACATAAGGTTGCCAGGAAAGCCGGAAGATCCATGATCGCGATTAAAACTCCGTTGAGAACTCCGATTGCAACACCCATTAAAATACTTACCAGCATACCTGCTGCGGTCGGCCATCCCTGATGTACGATCAGGTATCCGCCTACCAGCGAATAACAGATCAGTCCTGTACCGATGGAAAGGTCTACACCACCTGTCATCAGCGGGAATGCAACTCCGATTGCCATCAACGCAATGTAGTAAGAATAATCCAGAATACTTACAAACGTTGTATATTTTCTAAATCCCGGACTCATTGCACAAAAGAAGATGAACATTGCGATCACGATCAGGAAAACGATAAATTTCTGTCCTCCCATTCTGTCAATGAACGACTTGTTTGTGCCAGCCGTCTTTGTTGTCTTATTTGCCATTTTTACTTCCTCCTACTCTATCTCTCGTGTAGCCATGTTCATGATATTTTCCTGTGTAGCCTCGGAAATATCCAGCTCACCAGTTTTCTTTCCTTCACACATTACGACGATTCTATCACTCATACGTAAGATCTCAGTCATTTCAGAGGAAATCATAATAATGGCTTTGCCCTGCTCTGCCAGCTGATTCATCAGTTTATAGATTTCGTTTTTCGCTCCAACGTCGATACCTCTGGTAGGCTCATCGAAAATCAGGATATCACAGTCTCTTGTCAGCCATTTTGCAATAACGACTTTCTGCTGGTTACCACCTGACAGATTCACAACCAACTGATCTACGTTTGGTGTTTTTGTAGCCAGTGAATCTACGTACTGCTGAGCCACTTCTTTTTCTTTCTTCTTGTCGATGAAGATTCCCTTCATAAACTGTTCCATAGTTGCCATAGAAGTGTTTTCTGCAACAGATTTCTGTACAACAATTCCGTATCTCTTTCTATCTTCTGAAAGATATCCAATACCGTTTCTAACCGCATCTTCCGGACTCTTAATATCAACTTTTTTACCATTGATATAAATGTCACCACTGTCAATCGGATCTGCTCCAAACAGTGCGCGGGCAGTTTCTGTACGTCCTGCACCCATCAATCCGGAGAATCCGAGGATTTCACCTTTATGCAGTTCGAAGCTGACATCTTTTACCATCTTTCCAGCATTCAGATGATCGACTTTTAATACAACCGGAGCATCCTTTGGTACCATATTCTGTGTCTTTGGATCTTCATAAATAACACGTCCAACCATCATGTTGATGATATCATCTTTTGTACAGTCTTTTGTGATCAATGTTCCTACATAAGTACCATCACGCATAACTGTTACACGGTCTGTGATAACCTTGATTTCATCCATACGGTGAGAAATATAAATAATACCGATTCCTTTTGCCTTCAAGTCATTGATGATCTTAAACATTTCCTGAATCTCTGTCTCTGTCAACGCTGCAGAAGGCTCGTCAAAGATAATGACTTTCGCATCATGAGAAATTGCTTTTGCAATCTCACACATCTGCTGTTTACCAACTGTCAGATGATTCATTGTCTCTCTTGGATCAATGTCGATATGCATTCTGTCAAACAGTTTTTTTGCTTCTTCATTCATCTTCTTATCATCGATGCGAACACCTTTTTTGAACTCTCTTCCGATGAAGATGTTCTGTGCCACTGTAAGATGACCAAGCATGTTCAGCTCCTGGTGTACGATGACGATACCACTGTCCTGAGCCTCTCTTGTATTTGCAAACTCTACTTCTTTTCCTTCATATGTAATAGTTCCGGAATCTTTTTTATAAATACCTGTAAGAACCTTCATCAAGGTTGACTTTCCGGCACCGTTCTCTCCCATCAGAGCAAGGACTTCACCTTTTCTGACTTCCAGATCTACGTGATCCAGTGCATGAACACCAGGGAAAGACTTGTCGATTCCTTTCATCGTTAATATAACTTCACCCATTTTATTACCCTTGCCTTTCTATTTCACTTCTTCTCTCAATTATTATGTATCACGATTAGTTCTTTCTGCGTCTTGCAACAACGTCACTGAATACTGCGACGATAACGATAAGACCTGTGATGATAAGCTGATAATCTTTTGTAAAGCCAAGAGCAAGAATACCTTCCTGAAGCAATGCGATGATGAATACACCGATTACTGTACCGCTGATAGAAGCAAGTCCACCTGCCATGGATGTACCACCCATTACACATCCTGCAATTGCCTCATTGTTGTACTGATCACCATATCCAGGCTGAACAGTTGTATAAGCTGCTGTGAAGAAGATTGCTGAAATACCAACCAGGATTCCACAGATAATATATGCAGACATTTCCCATTTTTTTACATTTACACCGGAAAGTCTTACTGCTTCTTTGTTGCTTCCAAGACATAAGATGTAACGTCCAAGTTTTGTTTTATTTAACAGGATCGCACAGACAACTGCCACTGCGAGGAAAATGATCAGACCTACCGGAATTCCGTTGAAGCTGATGATATTTCTAAACCATCCGCCTTCCTGCATCTCCTGAGGCCAGCTGACTGACTGTGTCTTTGTGAATACAGATGCAACACCTTTTGAAATATTCATACTTGCCATAGAAGTAATGAATGAAGGTACTGACCAGTATGCTACCAGATACCCGTTAAAGATACCGAAGATCAGTCCGATCACAATGCTGAGGATCAGCGCTACCGGCATCGGCATTCCATGCGATGTGAAGCAGTAACCTGAAATCAATGCACAACAGAACATAACCGGTCCGATGGAGAAATCAATTCCTCCTGTTGCGATTACAAAGGTAACTCCCAATGATAAGAACCCCAGAAAATATACATAATTGAGGGTGTTCAGAATACGTTCAATCCCGAAGAAACTTCCCTGTGTCAGTGCGCAGAAGAAAGCATACATCAGAAGTAATACAAAGCATAACACGATTCTGTTAAACCCTACCTTTTTTACAAAAGGATTTTGTTTAATCTTTTCCACTTTTCGTCCTCCTACTTCTTTTGTTCCGTCTGTTCTAAATACGGAATCATTTCCTATCTCGCTGTTCTGCGCCACCGCCCCGTGTCTGCTTCGACTCCTTCAGGCGCCCGCTGCAATACTTGGAAAACATGAACCCCAGATTTCATACTTTTCGTAGTGTCAGAATCGAGATCAACTTTCGAACCCGTGACTTCAGAACTAAGATTTATATATAGTATAGTCTTTCTTTTTCCTGATTGAAATTGAAAATCTTCCTAAAAAAGGTTAAAAAATTACACCACCGGGTAATATTTCACACGGTAGTGTAACCTTTTCACCTTTTTCGCTTACTGTTGACCGGAAAACGGGTATAAAAGTCTTTGATTTTCCTCTTCATACATATTCTCTTTGGTGATCAGCTTACAGCCGGAATCCAGATTATATTCCATCGGATAGCCTTCAATTGCTTTTACTGCCTGTTCCACCCCCAGATATCCGATATTAAATGGTTTCTGGATCACGATCCCCTGAAAGACTCCGGCTTCCAAAAGCTGGATCTGCTCCACGGAGTTGTCAAATCCAACAACCTTAACCTGATCTTCCATCCCCATTTTTTTGACGCCGCGGGCAGCGCCGACTGCTGAATATTCATTCGTTCCAATCACAACATCAATCTCCGGCCGTTCTTTTAACATTTTTTCTGTCAGATCGCTTGCAAGATCGTAAGAAGAATTACAATAGACAATATCCTGAATCCGATTTTGATCCTCTCCCAGACCTTCTCTGATCCCATCCTCTCTTTCTGTCGCTGTGGAGCTTCCTTTTACATGCGCCACAACTCCGATCTTTGAATCCGGTTTTAAAATTGTTTTTGCAAATGTTCCCAGTTCTTTCCCTGCTTTAAAATTATCGGTCGCAACCACTCCGTTGGCAATTTCTTTGTCGATCACAGAATCCACCAGGATTACTTTAATACCGGCATTGATCGCCTCCTGAACTGCTTCTGTCGTATGTGTATAACTGCATGGCGCAATCAGAAACGCATCCGGATTCTTCTTGATACTCTCTTCAATCAGCCGGTTCTGCCCTTCATAATCATCCTCTGAATCACTTCCAACCACCTCGATCTCACAGCCAAACTCTTCTGCTCCCAGCTTTGCTCCTTCGATCAGCCCGGTCCAGAAATCATTGGATTCATCAATGGTCTTAGGAACCATGATGATCTTATAAGTCCGCTTATTTTGAGAGCTGTCCTGAAGCACACCGATTGTGATCAGAATCAGGATCAAAAGCACAAATCCGGCCGTCATTACCCCAATCAGTCTTTTACCTGCCCGTCTCTTCATTGCTTTTTCCTCCATCAAGAGGGATCGTCACGGTCGCAACCGTCCCCTCGCCTTTTCTGCTGATATAAGAAATCCCATATTCTGCCCCGTAATAGAGCTGCAGCCGTTTCTGCACATTATATACCCCTACCCCATTTGACTTGGTCTTTTTCTCTTTTTTCTCCAGAATATGTTCCAATTCCGACTCTTCCATTCCGGCCCCGTCATCTGCAACGACCAGACAGACACGATTGCCTCTTCTGTAACCGCGAATATCCAGATTTCCTTTGGTCTCTTTATATTTCAGACCATGATAGATTGCGTTTTCCACCAATGGCTGAAGTACAAATTTAATGATCCGAACATCCAGGATCCGCTCTTCCACGTCAATCGTATACTCCAGCTTATCTTTATAACGCATCTTCTGGATTGTCAGATAGCTTCGCACATAATCGATTTCTTCTGCCACCGTGATCTGCTCTCTGTCGTTGCTGATACTCTGTCTGAGCAGCTTTGCCAGAGCCGATGTCATCAATACGACCTGATCATTTTCTCCTGCCTCTGACATCCAGATGATAGAATCCAGTGTATTATAAAGAAAGTGTGGATTAATCTGCGCCTGCAGGGCTTTCATCTCACTCTTTCGTTTCTGCTTCTGCTCATAGATATTCTGTTCCATCAATGCATGGATCTTTTGCGTCATGGCATTGAACGATTTGCTAAGACTTCCAATCTCATTTTCTGCCGTGATTTCCACACTGGCCTGTTCAAAATCCCCCTTTTCCACCAGACTCATCGAATCCCTTAAGCGTCTCAATGGTTTGGTGATCTCGCTGGAAATGAAGCTGGAAATCAGAATGACACCGATCAGAATCCCTGCTGCTGCCAGAAGATACAACATCTGTGCCTGCCGATTGTTTTTCATCAATTCCGTCACATAAGATGCCCCTACCACTGTCCATCCCGTCTTCTCAGATTTTGACATCGTATAAAGCTTACTGTCTTCACCTTCCTCTGTCTCCAGAAAATCCCCTTTTGAAGCCAGGATATCCTCGATCCGTTCTTCTTTTAATCCACCATAGATCAGCTGCTGCTGCGGATGATAGATCATACTGCCTTTTTCATCCAGAATAAAAATATATCCCTTGCTTCCAATGGATGTATTGCTGCAAAGACTGCTGATCGCACTGTAATTTAAGTCGACAAAAAATACCCCCTCGCGTTCTCCTGTCTGCTCATTCACAATCGCACGGCTTAAGGTGATCACCCAATGATAGCTGCCTGCGATCGCATTCTGCACATGAGAAGATGACACCGCGATCCCGGTCGGTGAATGGATCGCCGCCTGATACCAGCTCTGCTGCCGGACATCCACATACTTATTGAGACGATCCGCTCCTGAATTGATCAAAGCTTCTCCGTTATCTGCAACAGCCGCAACATTGTAAATATCAGAACGGCTTTCCAGAATCGTAGTAAACTGCGTCAGGATCCGCTCTTTCGCAGCCTCCTTTTCCTCAGGCGTCTGCTCCTGATTAAATAAATAACGCGACAGATCACTTCCACTTGCCGCCACCCAGGAAATATTTTCCATATAGTCTATATAGGAATCGATATCATAATTCACCTGACTGATCAGCTGAGAAGTCGAAGTTCTGGAATTCTCGTATATTGTTTTTTTTGTGAAATTCATAGCAATCAGAAGAAAGATCAGAACCGCAACTACCACCAACACAGAAAAAGAGAGCATCATCGCGTCCCGTATACTCTTAAATCTTCCAAATATCGTCATCTCACGCTTTTTCATCACTTACTTCTCCCTGGAATACTCTTTTGGAGTCAGTCCCGTGCTCTTTTTAAATGCAATGCTGAAATAGTGCGGATCACTAAATCCTACTTTTTCTGCGATCTCATAATTTTTCAGGCTGGTCTCACGTAACAGCTGCTTTGCCCGATCCATCCTGATTCCATTTAAAGCTTCTGTAAATGTCTTTCCCGTCGCTTCTTTGAATACACTGCTGAAACGGCTTGTGCTAATGTTCAGATGTTCGCATACATCATTCAAGCTCAAAGACGGATTGCCGTAATTTTTCTTAAGGTATTCAAGTGCAAGTCTTGCCCAGCGCTCTCCGCTGGACTGCCCTGCCATCTCCATTGCTTCCATGGCACGCTTAACATACGCTCTCACCTTTTCCATGGCATTGGTAAAGCTTCTGGACTCCATCACATCTCCGATATCACGCTCATCCATCTGAAAATCTTCATTGGCTCTGCGTACCACGCCGTAAATGATCATCATGATCTGCCGGAGCCATGATACAGCCTGGTTTCTTGTCACATATCCATGACTGATCCATTTTTCCACATGATCCAGAATATCCATAAGCTCTTCACTCTGCTGGTTCTTCGCTGCCTCCTCAATATCTTTAAAGTCCTGTTCCAGCTCCAGAAGATTTCCGCAACTCATCGGAGATTCACAGTCATATACCTGTCCGCTACCTTTTGTATACCGGTATTTTAAGGTCGCCACTGCAGACTCATAGGATTTCGGCAGTTCTTCCAGCTTTTCCACACAGAATCCGATTCCGATAGAAACGCTCAACTGCATGGCCTCTTTCACTGTCTTTTGAATCTCTCTGCAGATCACTTGAATCTCCTGCGAAAATTCTTTTGGGTTATCGCTCCATAACAGCATACAGACTCTGCTGTCCGAATCCCGATATGCAATTCCGGCATTGTGATCACTGACGATCTCATTGCTGATATTTTCCACCACAAACGACATGAGTGCACTCTCTTTTTTCAGTTCATCATTTGTATCATACAAACTGGAATATACATCGATATCTGTCGTCACAACACGGTAAAACGCACCTCCCAGTTCAATTCCGAATTCTTTTAATTCTTCCATACTCGTCTCAATCGCCTGCGTTCCCTGCAGCAGCCTGGACAAGGTTTTGGAAATAATCAATGCCTCATTCTTTGTATAGGTCCGATATGCTTTTTGAAGCGCATCGATCCGCTCCTCCTCCGTTCTCTCACTGTCCAGTTTTTCCCTGATCCTGGTCAGTACCTCTGTCAGCTCCTTTGCCGTCACAGGCTTCAGCAAGTACTCTGCGACTTTATACTGAATTGCCTGCTTTGCATATTCAAAATCACTGTAACCGCTGAAAATAATGATTCTTGTCTGCGGCATATTTTCATAAATATATTTACTAAGCCCCATTCCGTCCAGATATGGCATACAAATATCCGTCAACACCACATCCACAGGATTTTTCTTTAAAAATTCAATCGCTGCTTTTCCATTTTCGCAATCACCTACCAGTTCAAACCCAAGATGTCCCCATTCTATCTTCGCGCTGATTGCTTCACGGACGAGGATTTCATCACTTTTAAGTTGCGAGAAGAATTATATAACACTTTATACACTTTTGTATCCTCCCACCTATGACTCCTGTCAAAAACACAGAAATTCCTACGCCTAGTATACAACAAAGCACTGTATTGTGAAAGTAGAAATTTCGGCAGAGATTTTCTTTTATACATAGAAAAAGTCGATGCCAGATATATCTGCATCGACTCTTTCCATGCCTGAAAGAAACGCTAAATATGATCGATTCCCAGTTTTTTATCAAATATTTTCATAAGCACTACTGCTGATACAAAACTTGCTATACATGTAATAATTGCTGCAACTACTGTGGAATCAAATCCTGTCTGTGGGTTGATGACTTGTAACCATCCAAAAATTCCATTGGTTCCTGCTGAGTACTGTTTTACTCCTCCAAATCCGATAATCGCACCCCCAATACCGGAAGCTCTCTGCACCATTGTTTCGGTTCTGTAGATCGAAATGTCGTTCTTCCCGTAAAACAGATCAGAACTTTTCTTGCCTTTTCTACAATAATACGACTTCCCATCTGATATTGCCTTCCCCCACAGGAACAAACTCGAACTCCCATGGCAAATCCAATTCCTTTCCTTCCTCCGGATGATCCTTCCAGCCAGATGTACTCATTTTCCTCTGCCAGAATCCGATCACAGAAGGATACTCCGCGACCTGATCGATTGTCTTTTCTGGTTGCAGATATCTCAAGGTTAATGTCCTCTCCACTTTCTGCACAAATACTGTACATAGCCACTTTTGCCGGATTTGAGGCAAAAAATTCACGATTCCATTTTGTTCTTCCCACACAGTATTCAATCTTTCCAACTGCCTGTTCTAAATTCAATATTCTCTGATATGCTTCCACTTCTGCTGCTGATTCCTTTAAATATGGCAGTCCACTTTCATCCCGAACCAGTTTTCGCTCTGCTTCCTGATCCATAAAACGAATCCAGATATCTCCTAACGGCTGGTACACCCGCATATTAGGACTTGTAGCATACATACTTTGTTCTGCCAGCTTCTCTGCTTCCTGAACGTTTCCTTCAAATAAACATTCTCTGATTTTTTCAAGATACCGTCCTGCATCAGGATTAACCCGATTTGAAAATCCGCCTGACCATACGGAATCCTCATTCACCTGTATCCTGTCTTTTGCAACATTTCCGAACACCATTGCTCCAAGAAATCCATTTCCAATTGGAAACGCCTGGTTCCATTCTTCCGCCTCTTTTCGGAAATAAATATTTCCCATAGACTCCTCCTTTTTCTTCTCAAATAAAGCTCTATTTGTTACTATCATTATAATAAAAAAAACAGAGATTTTTAAAAGTTCGAATTTTGGAAACTTTAAAACTCTCTGTTTTTAACCTCTTTTATTTTGTATTCATACCTTCTGAAGCACCATATAACTCTTCATAACTGTATAATAGTCGTTCTATGAACACCTGATACAGGATTGGATGATTTTGGACACAGTCTGCATATCGAAACAACACACACTCATCTACTCTTTTATCAACCAACATTTGTTCATTCGATGTAACCAGCACGATTTTGGCTTTGGCGGCCGCCCTTCCCGATTCTGATATTCAGTGATGTATTTTCCTGAATTCGAAAAAATAAAGATCAATGTCTCCTCATCCGCTGATTCGATATAGTTTTCCTGCTGTCTGTCATTCATTGTCGTATACAAAAACTTATGGTAATAATGCATTTTATGCTGCAAATTGATCGCCGCAGATTCTGAATAACTGATTCCAAACGCTGCCAGGTGTTTGTATTCATGCAAATCCACCGCCAGACGTTTTAACTGATCTTCCTC
>OATJ01001094.1_pt1 | contig 11833 bp, 10 predicted proteins | sample 1516661 | NCBI WGS metagenome assembly OATJ01 (sample SAMEA2579951, study PRJEB22360) | human gut metagenome
CGGATGGGCGGTACCGCTTGCTTCAATCTGGAGGGAATTTGAAAGGGAATTGGGGATCAGTCCAGCACGCCGACCTCTTTGTAATAGCGCTCGGCGCCGGGGTGCATGGGGATCAGGGCGCCTTCGATGCCGCGCTCCGGACAGGTGCCGGCGGCGTTCTTATGCACGGCTTCCAGAGCATCGGCGTTCTCCATCATGGTCTTGACCAGGTTGTAGACGGTCTCCTCGGGCACGTCGGCACGGGCGCAGAGAGCGGTGTACTGGGCAAAGGTGGTGATATCCTCATCACAGCCGTCATAGGTGCCGACGGGGATAACCACTGTGTGGTACCAGGGCTTCTCGGCCATCAGCTTGTCAACGGCCTCCTGGCCGATGTCGACGACCTTGATGCCAAAGGACATGGCCAGGTCGGTAAAGTTGGTGCCGGGGGCGGGAGTGGCGTACAGGAAGGCGTCGATATTGCCGTCCTGGAGGGCGGTGCACAGGTCGGACAGAGACAGGTTTACCACGCTGCCCAGATCATCGGTGGTCATATCGTAGGCCCACAGAACATCGTCCAGGTAACCGGCCATCATGCCGGCAGTGACACCGAATTTGGTGCCGGCCAGGTCGGGAATGCTGTTAATATCGGACTTCGCAGAAGTGATAACGTGGACCGTCGCGCCGGTGCCGGAGTGGGTGGCCACGTGCATGATCTGCTCTGCGGGCAGGCCCTCAAACTCGCCCTCGGCATTGTAGCAGGACAGGGTCATATCCATGCCCATGGTGCCGAAGTCGGTTTCGTCCATAGCCAGCAGGCGGGCATTCTCGGCGGAGCCGGTGGAGGCCTCAATAGCAAAGCTGTACTTGCCGGGGTTGGCTTTGTTCATCATGTCGGCAATGGAATTATACAGGACGTTCTGATAGCCGTTCAGGGGCCCGCAGCTGATGCGCACGGTTTCCGTACCGCCGGAGGAGCCTCCGCCCCCCTCTCCAGCATCACTGCTACAGGAGGCGATTCCCATCAGCATACCGACTGCCAGCAACAGACACATAAGTTTTGACAGCTTTTTCATAACGATATCTCCTTTTCTTTTTCTCTCCAATGGCATTCACCCGGGGGAAAATGTCACGTGGTAGACTGGGAAACGGTAACGGGGACGAACTTCTCCGAACGCTTAAACATGAACTCGGTGACAAACTCCACCACGATGATGGCGATACCTACCAAATCGGTGACCATACCGGGCACAATCAGCATCACAGCGCCCAGTATCATGAGCGGACGCTCGAACCACTTCAGGCTCCAGCGGAAGAAGAAGCCCTCGAAGCCGGAGGCCAGCAGATAGGCGCCGATGAGCGCGGTAACCAGGCTCCAGAGGATGTCCAGCACGCCGCCCTCCATCAGCAGTACCGGATTGTAGACAAACAAGTACGGCATGAGGAAGGAACAGAAGGCCAGACGGAACGCCTTGTAGCCTGTCTTGTTTGGATCGCACCCGGCCAGGCCGGCGCCGGCATAGGCGGCCAGCGCCACAGGGGGGGTGATGGAGGAGATGCAGCCGAAGTAGAAGATGAACATGTGGGCGGCCAGCGGGGGAATGCCCAACTGAATCATCGTGGGGGCTACCAGGGAGGCCAGAACCAGATAGGCCGCCGTGGTTGGGACGCCCATGCCCATGATCAGGGAGACAACCATCGTCAGAACGAGCAGCAGCAGCATGCTGGTGCCGGCCACGCTGGTCAGGATGGAGGAGATGCGGTAGCCCAGGCCGCTGCCCATGATCACACCGCTGATAATACCGGCCATGGCGCAGGCAATGCCGACGGAAACGGCGCTCTTTACCGTCTGGACAGGAATCTGGAGCCACTGCTCCTTGGTCATACGGGTCTTGGGGTTGATTTCCACCAGGACGAGAGTGACGATGATGGTCAGCAGGCCAGAGCGCACGATGGTCATATTGAACACGGCCATGCAGAAGATCAGGAAGATCAGGGGGGCAAGCATGTAAATCTGCTTGAGCATGCTACGTACCTTGGGCAGTTGGGAGCGGGGGATCCCCTTCAACCCATGCTTGGCGGCATAGATATCGACGCCAAAGAGGACGGCCAGGAAGTAGAGAATAGCAGGGATCAGGGCGGCCTTTGCCACGGCGGTATAGGGAATGCCCAGCATTTCCGCCATAATAAAGGCGGTGGAGCCCATGATGGGGGGCATGATGGCTCCGCCGGTGGAGGCGGTGGCCTCAACCGCCGCGGCAAACTCGGGCTCAAAGCCGTTCTTTTTCATCATAGGAATGGTGAAAGTGCCGGTGCCGATGACATTGGCCGTGGGACTGCCGCTGATGGAGCCAAAGAAGCCGGAGGCCACCACAGCCACCTTGGCGGGGCCGCCGCGCATGTGGCCGAACAGGGAGGTGGCCAGATTGGTCATATAGTCGCCGATGCCGGAGACGCTCATGATAGCGCCCAGCAGGACGAACAGGACCACATAGGAGGCCGAGGCATAGAGGGGGGAGCCGAAGATACCGTCTGTGGTCAGATAGACCAAAGAGGTGAACTTCTTCAGCGTCATGCCGGGCTGGTTGAGGAAGCCGGGAATATACTTGCCCAGGAAGGCGTAGGCCACAAAGACCAGGGTGATGATGACCAGGGGATTGCCCATCTTCCGGCGGCACGCCTCAAAGATAGCGATAATCAGAAGAATGGCAAACAGAATGTCGCTGGCGTACACAATTCCGGCGCGCAGTTGCAGGTTTTCATCCAGGATGGTGATGTAGGCACAGCCGCCCAGGGCGAAGAGTGCCATAATACCGAGAAAAATTTGCTCCCAACGCTTCTCGCTGTCGACCATTGCATTGATGTAGAAGATCACCAGCAGGAAGCCCAGGTGGATCGACTTCTGCGCAATGCCCGGCATAGTGCCGAACGCTGCGGTGTAGAGGTGAAATGCTACAAAGCAGATGGCCAGGATCAGCGACACCTTTTTTAAGGCGGACTTCATGTGTGATTGATCCTCGCTTTCTGTATTTTATATAACAATTAATCCATTTTACCTTTACTGGCGAGAAATAGTCCGATTCCCATTGTACCGAAGACGCAGGTAAGCATAACGATGGGAGTAACCAGCTTGCCAGGGAGGAAGGAAAGGAGCTGAAGCTTATTCATTAGGACCATGATACCCGTAATCGGGAGGGCGACAAGCGCTAACTTTGGCTTTTTTACAATTTGATTTGCAAAGAGTGCGCCAAACAGAGCCGGGAGCAATAGATTTAACGCATCCAAAACATGCTGAGGCAACAGACTAACAACATAGTTGCCTACAATAACACCGACTGTCAGGAAGGCAATATTGATAAAAATGGAGACAGCAATACCAACAGTGGCTATGATACCGCCTTCGTCACTACCTTCTTCGACGTTAGCAGCGCTCTGAGCGATGGATGCACAGGGAGCTCTCATGTTATTTACATTTCCCGAAAGAAAGCCCATATAAGTGCCTGCAATACCCAGTATGGCAAAGTAGGAGATTGGTTCATAGAAATATGCAGCGACTACTGCGGGGAGCTGAGCGGCGATACCAGCCATTACACCGCTAACAGATGGGAAAATACCCATAACGGCCAATCCAAGGCATGGACCAAAGGCTAAAACGATTCCAAAAAGACTTAAACCACGCCCCCAGCGGATGGCAAAGGGCAAGAAGTCTGTGTGAAAAATCGAGGAAGTGTTTGGTTTATTTTCTGTCATAGAAATACCCCTTTCAAGCGATGGAAGTATTAACCTTACAAGAAAAAGGATCCAAGCAGCATACCGCTAAACATGGCGATCATCATTCCAAATTTTCTAACCCATGCCACGTTTTTCTTTTTACCATAGATTGCCAAGGCAAACATAATACCAAAACCAAAAATAACCGTCATTGTTTGTGCATCGGGGCCGGCGAGAACAATGCCGCGATTAAAGCACTGATAGCCATAAGCGCCCATACCGCCAGCGACACTGATGACACTCATTTTTGCTTTGTTGTTGCCAGCTACCCGGTCACGCAAGTCACCCATTTTGTGTGCAAAAAGGGCAGAAACAAGAATCCAGCCAAGGCAGCAGATTACCATGGTATATACGGCGCAGGCAAATGCTTCCATAGTCATGTTAGAGGTTCCCAAGGTACATCCGACAGCAGAGGCGGCCCGATCAGCGGCAGAAAGCTCAAAGTTGACAGCGCCAATATAGGCTAATCGCATCCAGGCAATAGGGCCTCCCATGGAGCTGAGTAAAGCAATCATTCCAGTTACAATGATTAGGGATGGACCGATTGAGGCCAGAGCGGAACTCCGAATCGCGCTTTTAAACTGACGCTCTGTAATACCCATTTTTCTTCCGGATACAATGGCTCTTCGAGATAATACAATCGCCTGCACGATTACTAACAATACGCCTGGAAGGACGGAAATCCACATAATAGGGTTATTTGCGACTTTCAAATACTCAAGCTCCAAAACAATTCCCCTCTCTCTGTCAATTAGTAGGAAATGCGATAACTAGTCCAGCATCAGCCGTTTTGAAAGCAGAATAAACATTGGCATAGCAACCCTGAAACATTCTTCATCAATATCAAACTTTGGATTATGCCCCCGCGTAATAATTCCTTTTTCGACATTTCTGGCGCCAAAGTAGAACATACACGCATTATAATTCCTGGTATACCAGGAAAAGTCCTCAACCCCCATTGTGGGAGCAGGGCGGTATAGGACGTTTTCACGTCCAACCAATTCCACTGCGGTGTTCTCAACTAATTGGGTCAACTGCTGGTCGCTGGTCAAGGGAGGCACTTTTGTAACATGCTCCAAGGTATAGGAACAACGACTTGCAGAACACAGGCCAGCTACGATTTCCTCCATCCGAGTCAAAACATAGGTGCGTACATCCTCTTCCAGCGTGCGCACGGTTCCAGCTAACACAGCCTCCTGCGGAACGACATTTTTTGATTCATGCTGTCCGGCCTGAACCGAACAAACAGAAATGACAGCGGCCTTTAATGGATCCAGCTCACGGCTAATAATTTGTTGAAATCCCTCGATAACTTTTGCAGCGAGTAAAATAGGATCTTTACCGGTGTGCGGACGTGCACCATGGCAACCTACACCATGGAGCCGTAAAGTAAATTCATCACCACCACCGTTTGAAGGGCCGTAGCATACCTGAACTTGACCGACATCTACATCCAGTACTGCATGCTGACCCAGAATGTAATCCGTGCCATCCAGCACACCTGATTGACAGACAAGCTTTGCCCCTTCTAACAGTTCTTCCGCAGGCTGAAACAAGAACTTTATTGTTCCACAAAATTCAGTACGATGATCGGAAATATAGTTCGCAACACCAAGAAGATTTGCAGTATGGGCATCATGGCCGCAGGCATGACAGACACCTGAAATTTGTGAGCGGTAGGGTACATCTTTGGCATCTTGGATTGGAAGTGCGTCCATATCTGCGCGCAGGACAACTGTTTTGCCAGGTTTATTGGTATGTAGTGTTCCCAAAACCGCTGTACCAGCAAAATTACGCTGCACATCAAGGCCGAACTTTGTTAGGAGATCTGCAATCAAGTTAGAGGTACGGACTTCTTGGAGTCCTAGCTCTGGGTGCATATGGAGATCCCTGCGCCAAGAAATGACCTTGGGTAAATAGGTTTCGAGATCGGGAATAGACATTTTAGACTCCTTCCCCATATGGGCACATGAGGTAGTTAGGGCATGAACACGAGGAACAGACCCAGTGTACGGCGGCAGTCCACATAGAGCTTGCCGTCCTTGTGGAAGTAATTCAGGTTCAGATCATAGGCGCGCTTTTCCACAAATTCCAGGTGGCAGCCGGAGAAGGCGGCGGCCACGATGGGCAGCTTCAGGCCGTCGTTGCGGGGCTCGCAGCCGAACTCGGCCACGTAGGCGTCGTGATCCACCAGCTGATAGGTGTCCAGGTTGAAGCCGGTGTCAGTGGCCCCCTTGGCGGCGTTGTAGAGCTTGGAGATGGCGGCGTCGGCCTCCTCAAAGCGCTCCTTGCTGTCGCAGTAGCCGGTGATGTAGGCCAGGCGCTTGGCGCCGTTGATGTGGGGGAATTTGGTCTCGTTCTTGACGATCAGCTCCTTGGCCAGATGGGTGGTGCAGCCGAAGAGAATGTCGGTAAAGGGCTCGTAGTTCTGAATAAAGAAGGTCTGGTAACCGGCCTCGCCCTCCTTCTCACCGTAGCGGACATGCTGGCGGAAGGGGTTGTTGATCTCGCCGATGGTCTCAATGCCGCCCTCGATCAAAGCGTTGCGCATGGGATTGGGGTCAGTCCCCTTGACGCTCAGGCGATAGGAGTGAACCTTGGGCAGATTGGTGGCGGGGACGGACTGGGTCAGCCAAGTGATGGTGGTGTTCAACTGATAGGTGCACAGCTCGAAGTAGGAGTTCTCAAAGATGAAGTGCACGGTGCGGTCGGTGTAGCAGTCGGCGGTGGTAAAGCCCAGCTTGGTCACCAGGTCGATCGGGCGGTCGCGGTGGGTAGTGGCGATGCTGAAGTGGTCGATACAAAACGGTACCTTTTTCTCTAACATGTCATAGCCTCCTAATCCATTCTGGTCGTGTTTCCGGGGAAATTACCGGGCCATGCCGCGCTTCCTGGCGGCCTGATAGAAGCGGTCCAGAGCGTCTGCCAGGGTCTTGCGGGGGCAGGCGACGTTGATGCGCTGGTAGCCGGAACCGGCCGCGCCGAAGTCGGTGCCGTTGTCCAGGTAGAGCATGCACTCGTCGGTGAGGAACACCTTCATGTCTGCGTCGCTCATGCCGAAGCAGCGGAAGTCGCACCAGACCAGGTAGGTGCCCTCCAGCTCGGTGACCACAACTCCGGGGAAGTGCTGGGCGAAGAAGTCGCGGACATACTCGTAGTTGCCCTTGATGACCTGGATGAGCTCTTCCAGCCACCCGGCGCCGTGGCGGTAGGCGGCCTCGTGGGCCACGGGGCCGAAGCGCTCGATGTGCATGAAGGCCTGGAGGCCCATCTGCTTCTGGAACTTGGCCCGCACCTCGTCGTTGGGGATGATGATGCTGGCGTAGCACAGGCCAGCCAGGTTGAAGGTCTTGCTCAGGGAGGTGCAGATTACGCAGTTGTCGGCAAACTCTTTGCCCAGGGAGGCATACACAATGTGCTTGTATCCGGGCTGGATCAGATCGTGGTGGATCTCGTCGGCCACCACCATGACTCCGTACTCGTTGCAGATCTCACCCATCCTGCGCAGCTCCTCCTCCGTCCAGACGCGGCCGGTAGGATTCTGGGGGGAGCAGAGGAAGAACAGCTTGGCCTGCTTGGCCTTCTCACGGAAGTCGTCGAAATCCACGGTATAGTGGCCCTTCTCGTCGGCCACCAGGCGGTTTTCCAGCACCTTGCGGCCGGTATTGACGGTGGCGCCGGTGAAGTGGTGGTAGTCGGGGGTCTGGATCAGGATGCCGTCGCCGGGCTGGGTAAAGGTCCAGACAGCGTTATAGAGGGCGGGAACGACCTGCTCGAAGGGGACGATCCAGTCGGGCTGAACGTCCCAATCGTGACGGGTTTTCATCCACTGGCAGCAGGACTCCCGAAAGCTGTCGGTCAGGCGGTGGTAGCCCAGCACGCCGAAGTCCGCCTCGGCTTTGATTGCGTCAATAACGCAGGGGGCGGTGCGGAACTCCATGTCGGCCACCGACAGGGGAACGATGCCCTTGGGGGGCTTATTGCCCTTGGAGTCCTTCATGATGCGGTACTTTCCGGTGCCGCGGATGGCCGGATCGCGGTCAATAATCGTTTCAAAATCGTATTTCATCGCGCATTCTCCTTTTCCAAGTCAATTTACGGCTGATAAAGAACGCCCTTCTCAGGCTTGATGCCGAGAATCTCGCGGGCCTCGGCGGCGGTGGCAATCTCACGGCCGGCCAGGATACCAAGCTTGACCGCCCGCTCCACCAACTGGGCGTTGGTGGCGTATTCGCCCTTCTTCATAAACACGTTGTCCTCCAGACCGACGCGCAGGTTGTCGCAGCCGGCGGCCAGACCGGCCAGCATACAGGGCATGTGGGCTTTGCCGATTCCGGTGATCGACCAGGTGGAGCCCTCCGGCAGCTTGGAAACCAGATGGTTGATCGAGTCAATATTGCCCGGCATACCACCAGGGACATCCAGAACCAGCTGGTAGTGGAGCGGGGCCTTCAGGACGCCTTTTTTCAGGTAGTAATCCACGTTGCCCAGCATACCGGCGTCAAAGATTTCAATTTCGGGCTTGATGTCCAGCTCCTGGGTGAGCAGGCCCAGCCGCTCCAGGAAGGGGGGCGTGTTCAGGAAGATGTAGCTGTTGGCCCAGTTGAGGGTACCAGGGTCATAGGAGCACATCTCGGGCATCAGGATGGGCAGGTGGGCCACCCGCATATCCTCGGAGAACTTGGTGCCGGAGGTGGTAACATTGATGATGGCATCCAGGTGGTTGGTGCGCAGGGCTTCCCGGATCATGGAGACCACCTGCACAAAGCGGCTGGTCTCCATGGTGTTCGCGCCCTCGTCATCGCGGACATGGATGTGCAGGATGCAGGCGCCGGCCCGAACTGCGGCCAGAGAATCGGCGACCAGCTCCTCCGGCGTCAGGGGGACGTAGGGGGACTGCTTGCGGGTGGTACCGCCGCCGCAGAGGGCGCAGGTGATCATAAGCTTGTTTGTTTTCATAATTGGATATCCCTTTCCGTTCCATCAAAACGACTTAAATTGCGTGCTTTATTGGAGAATCGGTATACCAGTGGAGCCAATATAGCACTTATGCATACAATTTGTAAAGATGCAACTTGCCATTTCTCTGTTATAACCAAGGAAAAGCGACGGCTTTTGTCAAATGTAACGATTTTTATTTTGTGTATTTTCTTTGCTGAGTGAATCTGCTATAATTCGAATTGGTATACCAGAGAAAAAGCAAAAAAGAGATAAAAATGAAATATTAACAAAAAAATACTACATAAAAAGAAAAATATGTGCACCTGCTATTGCGCGGAATACCGGAATAATATGGGGCGGTATTCCGATAAGGTGCGCGTTTTGGCTGGACCAATGGGACAGCCAGGAAGAGGTCCGAATGCTTACAGAACAGCTTTCCGATTTTCTATATGAAGTCCGCTATGATAGTCTGCCCTCCAAAGCGGTGGACAACGCAAAGCTCTATCTGGGGGATCTACTCGGCGTGGCGGCAGCCGGCTCAGTTCAGCCGCAGGGGGGGATCTGGCGCAGCTACTTTGCCGCCGGGGACGGACAGCAGGAGGCGACCGCCTGGAACAGCGGACTGGAGCGGTTCTCCTGCGAACATGCTGCCGCGCTGAACGCAGCGTGCGCCCATGTCATGGATATGGACGACGTGCACAACGCCTCCATCACCCACCTGGGGGCGGTAACCATCCCCGCGGCGCTGGCGGTGGGGCAGAAGCTTCACCGCTCCGGGCGTGAGGTGCTGGCTGCCATTGCCGCGGGCTACGAGATTGGCGCACGGGTGGGGGAGGCCATCAACCCAGGCTCCTACCACTACTGGCATACCACTGGAGTGGTGGGGGCGCTCTGCTCTGCCGTGGCGGCGGGCAAGCTGATGGGGCTGGACCGGAAGAAACTGCTGCACGCCATTGGCTCGGCAGGGACGCAGGCGGCCGGCCTGTGGCAGTTTCTGGAGGACGGCGCCATGAGCAAGCCCCTGCACACCGCCAACGGTACCCTCTGCGGCCTGCGGTCGGCACGCCTGGCGGCGCTGGGCTTTACCGCTGCGGAGGACATTCTGGCGGGAGACCGGGGCCTGCTGGGCGCCATGACGCCGGATAACCACCCGGAGGCGCTGACGCGGGCGCTGAGCTGGGAAAACTGCGCCCTGCTGACCAACTCCCTGAAGCCCTACGCCTGCTGTCGCCACACCCACGCGGCGGACTACTGCGCCCAACTGCTGCGGGGGGAGCACCGGCTGGAGCCGGAGCACATCACCCGCATTGTGGATCACACCTATCAGGTGGCGGTCAACACGGTGGACAATCCGGAGCCATCCACCCCCTACGGCTACAAATTCAGCGGCCAGTACTGCACCGCGGCCATGCTGGTGTACGGCCACCTGGGGGAGTCCGCCTTCACGCCGGAGGCCACCTCCGACCCACGGGTGCGGCGGCTGATGGACAAGATTACCCTGGTGTGCGACCCGGAGCTGGAGGCCAGCTATCAGGCGGACCGCAACCGGTGGGCCCACCGGTTGGAGGTAACTCTGGAGGACGGCCGGGTGCTCACCCGTCAGGTGGAGTACCCCTATGGCGACTTCAATAACCCCTTTACCTGGGCCTATGAGCACGAGAAGTTTCACACCCTGGCCGACGGGGTTCTGGGCCCGGACCGGGTTGCCGCGCTGGTTGAGCGGCTGCCGCACCTGGAGGAGCTGGATGACATAAACCGGCTGTTTGAGGGGCTGTAAGCCCTGCCTCAGCGGGCGGCCGCCGGAACGGCGGCGCCCATTACCTTACGAATGGAGCATTGCGCTATGAATCAGAACGAAGCACTTGTCAAATCCGCCATTCATGACGCGGTTATCCGCGCCGTGACCGAAATCTCCGCCGATGTGAAGGGGCTGCTTAAAGACGCACTAGCCCGGGAAACGAATGAAACCGCCCAGAGCATGCTCCGCTCCATGGTGGACAACCTGTCCATCGCCAAGGAGGGGGACAAGGCGGTGTGCCAGTCTCCCGGCTACCCCACAACCTGGCTCTCCTTTGGAGACGGCAACCTGCCGGAGTGCACCAGGGAGGCCATCTCGGAGGCCGTGGCCGAGGCCACGAAGAAGGGCTACCTGCGCCCCTCCATGGTGGACCCCCTGACCCGGGAGAACTCGGGAAACAACACCGGCAAGGGCGTGCCCAATATCGAGTATGAATACCACCCCGGCCAGAAATACGTCGACTTCATCATCAGCTTTAAGGGCTGCGGCGCCGAGCTGGGCAACGCCATGCAGATTATGACCACCGCCAAGCTGGGCAAAAACCTCTCCGGCCTGAAGCGCTTCATCCTGGAGACCGCCGTCAACGCCGGCGGCAAGCCCTGCCCCCCCCACCGGCATCGGCATCGGCATCGGCGGCCAGATGGACATTGCCGCCAAGCTCAGCCGCAAGGCCATCTCCACCCGCCGGTGGGACGACGTGAACCCCGACCCCGAGCTGGCCGCGCTGGAGGCGGAGCTGAAGGACGCCATCAACGGCCTGGGCCTGGGCGCGGCGGGTACCGGCGGCGACACCGTCTGCCTGGCCCTCAAGATGGAGCGGGCCCACACCCACACCGCCATCGCGCCGGTGGCGATCAACTTCCACTGCTGGGTGGCCCGCCGGGCCGGTATCCGCATCTACGACGACGGCCGCGTTGAGAAGCTGCTCTGATTTCCAAAACGGCAAAAAAGGAGTATAGTAAGGATGGCTACTTATCATTTTTCCACACCTCTCCAGGAAGAGGACATGCGCAAGCTGCACGTGGGAGACGTGGTGTATCTGACCGGGCATGTATTTACGGCCCGTGACATGGCCCACCTGCGTATCCGCGGCCTGCTGGAGGAGGGGAAGCCCCTGCCCAAGGACTTTGCCGGCGCTGCGGTGTTCCACGCCGGCCCGGTGGCCCTGAAAAACGAGGACGGCTCCTGGCGGCTCAACGTCATCGGCCCCACCACCTCCATCCGTATGGAGCCCTATGCCGATGTAGTGGGCCGGATGGGGGTACGGGCGGTCATCGGAAAGGGCGGCATGGACGCCGATACCCTGCGGGCCTGCGGCCAGTACGGATACGTGTACTGGCCGCA
>OATJ01001095.1_pt1 | contig 11815 bp, 10 predicted proteins | sample 1516661 | NCBI WGS metagenome assembly OATJ01 (sample SAMEA2579951, study PRJEB22360) | human gut metagenome
ACTTGATATTATTTTGCGCCGAAAGCCGCATATGCAGCTTTTGATGATGCACAGACAGAATTAAAAGATCTGGTAAAAGCGTGCCACAAAGCAGGAATCGAAGTTGTTCTGGAAATGCCGTTTACAGAAAAGATTCTTCCGCAGACTGCGTTGGAATGTCTTCGTTTTTACCTTCTGGAGTATCATGTGGATGGGTTTGTGGTGAATCCTTACAATGTGCCATGGGACAGTCTGAATGCGGATCCGATCTTAAAGGGAGCAAAGATCTTCAAAAAAGAAGAGGGCTTCCAGAACAGTATGCGCAGGTTTTTAAAGGGAGATGAAGGCATGGTCAGAGAAGTGATACGACAGCTCTGCCGCAGGACCCCAGAAGACGGCTGCTGTAATTACATTACTTCACATACAGGGTTTACACTCTGTGACCTGGTCTCTTATGACGGGAAGCATAATGAGGCAAACGGAGAGCGCAATCAGGACGGTCCGGATTATAATTACAGTTGGAACTGCGGTACGGAAGGACCGAGCAGAAAAAGAAGTGTGATGACACTTCGCAAAAATCAGATGAAGAATGCCTTTCTTCTGCTTCTGCTTTCGCAGGGAACACCGTGCATTCTGGCGGGAGATGAGTTTGGAAACACGCAGGATGGGAATAACAATGTGTATTGTCAGGACAATGAGACTGCATGGCTGAACTGGGGAAGACAGAAAAGCTATGAAGATCTGTTTCGGTTTGTAAAGCGATTGATCGCCCTTAGGAAATCCAATCCTGTCTTTCATCAAAGACAGGCACTGCTTGGCCTGGACCGGACAGCGTGCGGGATTCCGGATGTCTCTTATCACGGAGAAAGTGCATGGCAGGTACAGGATGCGGTGGGCAGCAGACAGCTTGGGGTTCTCTATAGCTGGGAAGATACATTCTGGTTTGTCGCATATAATATGCACTGGGAGGCACACGAATTTGCTCTGCCGGCTCTGAAAAAAGAGCTGAAGTGGTATCAGGTTGCAGGAACAGAAGAGATGCAGGATGAGGCAGAGTGTCTGAAAGAGCAGAAGAAGATAGAAGTAAAGGCGAGAACAATAATTCTGCTGCAAGGCAGATAGAAAGGAAATTCAGAGATGAACGCACTCCGACATTTTGGTACGATCACAAAACATAAGCTCCTTGTGATGAAGGCGTGCTTTCGGGTAGGCCTGTACAGACAGGGGCTGCTCCATGATCTGTCAAAATACGGATGGACAGAGTTTCGTGTGGGGTGTCGATATTACCAGGGAACCAGAAGTCCGAATAATGCAGAGCGGGAGGAAAAGGGGTATTCTTCTGCCTGGCTGCATCATAAAGGGCGCAATAAGCATCATTATGAATACTGGATTGATTACGGAACGCATGGTGCCGTGCTCGAAGGAATGAAAATGCCGGTCAATTATGTGGTGGAGATGTTTCTGGACCGAATTGCTGCAAGTAAGGTATATCGCGGAACTGCCTATACAGACCGGGATCCTCTGGATTATTTCCTGGGAGGGAAAGGGCAGTATCTGATGCATGAGGAAACAGAAGCGCTGCTTGAAAAACTGTTGATCATGTTGGCAAAACAGGGTGAGGAGAAAACTTTTTTGTATATCCGGCAGGAAGTTTTAAAAAAAGGTGATAAAAAATTAGGGTGTAAAGCATGATGCTTTACACTCTGATTTTTTGTAGTAAAACTTTTGTAAGCCAAAACTGAACCATAGGTCCTGTCAGAAAAATGGCGATAATTGTTCCGACACCAACTGTACCGCCAAGGATAAATCCGAGGCTTACAAAGAAAGCATCACATCCCATTCGTACCCAGCGGAATTCAATCCGTTCGAGTTTGTCGGAGAGGATGATGGCAACCAGGTCATTCGGTCCGGTGCCGGCATTGCTGTTGATTACAACAGACATTCCCAAAGAGAGAATCGCACATCCGACCAGAACGCTGATGATACGAACCGGCATTCCTGAAGAAGCATTGATGTATTCTTTGAAACACCAGGTGAAAAAGTCAATGATAGGGCCTCCGCAAAATGCACAGACAATGGTTCCGGGTTTGACATATCCTTTGGTTGTTAACAACATCAGAACCATCAAAATACACAGAACAATGACGTGCACAGTTCCGACAGACAATCCTGCAACCCGGGATAACCCCTGAATAAATACTGTGAAAGTATCGGTGCCAAGTGCCGAGAGCAAAAAGAGCGTAACACCAAGATGCGCAATGATCAGCCCCAAAAGAAGAACCAGGAGTGCACGAATCCAGTCGGTGATACTTCGCTGGGAAGTATCAGATGCAAATGTTTGTTTTTTCCCCATGATATGCTCCTGTTCTATTGTGGATAAACGAGTTGCTCTTCGGTGATTTTATTCAAAACCTGAGTCAGGTATTTTCGTGCAACAAATCTGGCCATCGGCAGATTCATATCCAGAAAGTTTCCGCAGTCTTTTGCACAGGCTCCGGGAACTTCCTGATCGTAAGATGCGATAAAAGCAAACATCTCTTTCATCAAAGGAAGAATATCGCAGGATTCATAATCACCGATAAGAAGCAGATAGAATCCGGTGCGGCATCCCATTGGTCCGAAATAGAGTGTTTTTGGGCCATATTCTGCATGGTTGCGAAGAAAGGTAGCGGCAAGATGCTCGATGGTATGTACTTCTGCAGTATTTAGAACAGGTTCTTCATTGGGATTTGTGATACGGATATCAAACGTGGTAACCGGGGTATCTCCTGCAAGATCTTTTCTGGAAACGTAAAGTCCCGGAGTCAGTTTGATGTGATCGATCGTAAAGCTTGTAATTTTTTCCATGGTAATCTCCTTGTTTTTTTATGTGTCATTATTATAGACAAAATCAGGCGAATTTGCAAGCGGGAAGGAATAAAGAACGGTTGACGGGAGACAGGAAATATGCGTATACTAAGGGACAGAGTGATCGGATAAAAGAACATATCTTAGGAGGAAAACAACGGTGAGATTATATATGGTACGACATGGTGAAACGGATTGGAATAAAGCGAAGAAAGTGCAGGGGAGAGCAGATATTCCCCTCAATGCATATGGAAGAGAACTGGCAGAAAAAACAGCAGAAGGACTGCGGGGGATTCCTTTTGATCTGGCGTATACATCCCCTTTATCCAGAGCAAAAGAAACAGCACAGATTGTTTTACAGGGGAGAAAGACTCCCTTGATCGAGGAACCTCGGATACAGGAGATCTGCTTTGGTGATTATGAAGGCATTGTGTATAGAGGAGAAGGCCTGGATCCGCAGAGTGCGGAGTTTGTGAAGTTCTTTGATGATACTGCAAATTACGTCCCAAAGGGAGATGGTGAGTCCGTTGGACAGTTGATGGAGAGAGTGGACGGCTTTCCGAAAGCATTATATCAAAATCCAGAGTTGCAGGACAAGATAATTTTGCTTTCGACGCATGGTGCTGCAGTCACGGCAATGAAAAACTGCATGAAAAATGAATGGAGTCCGGCAAAATTCTGGCAGATGGGAGTGCCAAAGAACTGTGCGGTGACGATTGTGGAAGTAGAGGGAGGCATCCCCCAAATTATCGAAGAAGACAAAATATATTATTAAAACAAAAATACGGAAAGAACCCAACATCCGGGGATTCTTTCCGTATTTTTAGTGTTCTAATCTTCCTCTTCTGTTTCTACAGAGTATGTCTGGCGCTTTCTTGCCATCTCATCGCTTTCGAGATATTCGTCATAAGTTGTGATCTTATCGATCAGTTTTCCGCCCGGTACGATCTCCATGATACGATTTGCAGTCGTCTGCACGATCTGGTGGTCACGGGAAGTAAACAGAAGAACTCCCGGGAATTTGATCATACCGTTATTGAGCGCAGTGATGGATTCCATATCCAGATGGTTGGTAGGTTCATCTAATAACAGAACATTTGCGCCGGAAATCATCATCTTGGAGAGCAGGCAGCGTACCTTCTCACCACCGGAGAGGACTTTTAATCTCTTCACACCATCTTCTCCGGAGAAGAGCATTCTTCCGAGGAACCCCCGCACATAGGTGGCATCCTTGTTTTCAGAGTACTGTGTCAGCCATTCTGTGATGGTGTAATCGTTATCGAACTCTCCGCCGAAGTCTTTCGGGAAGTAAGCCTGTGAAGTCGTGATTCCCCATTTGTAAGTACCTTCATCCGGTTCCATCTCACCGATCAGGATTTTGAACAGAACTGTTTTTGCAAGCTCATTTCCGCCTACAAATGCAACTTTGTCATCGTGGTTCAGTGTAAATGTCAGGTTGTCCAGAATCTTGACTCCGTCGATGGTTTTGGAAAGTCCTTCCACGGTCAGCACTTCGTTTCCGATGTCACGGTTTGGACGGAAATCAATGTAAGGGTATTTACGGCTGGATGGTTTGATCTCATCCAGTTCAATTTTTTCCAGGGCACGTTTTCTGGATGTTGCCTGTTTGGATTTGGAAGCATTGGCGCTGAACCGGGAAATAAAGTCCTGCAGTTCTTTGATCTTTTCTTCTTTCTTTTTGTTGGCTTCTTTCATCTGACGGATCAGAAGCTGGCTGGATTCATACCAGAAGTCGTAGTTTCCGGCATAGAGCTGGATCTTTCCATAGTCGATATCCGCGATCTGTGTGCAGACCTTGTTTAAGAAGTAACGGTCATGGGATACCACAATGACTGTGTTCTCAAAGTTGATCAGGAACTCTTCCAGCCATGCGATCGCATCCAGATCCAGGTGGTTGGTCGGCTCGTCAAGAAGCAGGATGTCAGGATTACCGAACAAAGCCTGAGCAAGAAGAACCTTTACCTTTTCTGCACCCTTTAAGTCTTTCATGTATTTGTAGTGGAGGTCTGTTTCAATGCCGAGTCCGTTGAGCAGAGTTGCAGCGTCAGATTCTGCCTCCCAGCCGTTCATGGTTGCGAATTCCGCTTCCAGCTCACTTGCTTTGATTCCGTCCTCGTCTGTGAAATCTTCTTTTGCATAGATGACTTCTTTTTCTTTCATGATCTCGTACAGACGTGCATTCCCCATGATGACGGTGTCCAGTACCAGATATTCATCGTATTTGTAGTGATCCTGCTGCAGGAAAGAAAGACGCTCCCCGGGAGTGATGTTTACTTCCCCTTTGGTAGGCTCGATCTGTCCGGACAAAATCTTTAAAAAAGTAGATTTTCCGGCACCGTTGGCTCCGATCATACCATAACAGTTGCCTTCGGTAAATTTAATATTGACATCTTCAAACAGCGCTTTTTTCCCGACGCGCAGAGTGACATTGTTTGCACTAATCATATTTTTTACTCCTTATTTATTATATAAAGTAATAATTCCAACGCTTATCTTAACATGAGAACCCACGACATGGCAAGGTCAGGAGTATGCTTTCTATGAAATAAACAAAGAAATATTGTGTTTTTGCAAAAATTTAACAGGATTAGGAGTTTGCGAAAAAGTGGAAAAAGTATATAATGGAACAAAGAAAGTGAGGGATGGATATGCAAAAAGCAACTTTGGTATTAGAAGGCGGAGCAACAAGAGGCGTATTTACATCGGGAGTACTGGATTATCTGATGGAGCAGGAGTTTTACACTTCTCATGTGATCGGTGTTTCGGCAGGAGCCTGCAATGCGGTGGACTATGTGTCAAGGCAGCCCGGACGGACAAGAGACTGTATGATCCCCACAGATAAGAATCTGTCCTATTATTACGGGGTGCGTAAATTTATAAAAGAAAAAAGTCTGATGAATATGGATATGATTTTTGATATTTATCCAAAACAGATTTATCCTTTTGATTTTGATACTTATTTTCAGTCAGAGATGAACTGTGAGCTGGTCACGACAAACTGTGTGACGGGAAAAGCGGAGTACATGGATGAGGCGCAGGATCCCGACAGGCTGATGAAAATCTGCCGGGCATCCTCCAGTATGCCGCTGCTTTGTCCGATTGTAAATATCGATGGGATCCCGTATCTGGATGGAGGACTTGCGGATTCTATTCCGATTCGGAGAGCGATGGATATTGGAAATGAGAAGATCATCGTTGTTCTGACAAGAAATCGGGGATATCGCAAGAAGGCGGTTTCAAAAGCGGTGGAAAAGATGTATCGCAGAGCCTACAGATCTTATCCGAATCTTCTGCGGACTCTTTTGCGGCGTGCGCCGTATTACAACCGGACGCTGAATGAGCTGGAGAATCTGGAGAGAGAAGGAAAGATTTTTGTGATCCGGCCGCAGGTAAAGCCGGTGTCCAGACTGGAGAGAAGTCAGGAGCATCTGATGGCATTTTATCATCACGGATATGATCTGATGGAAAGAGAGTATGACCGTCTCATGGAGTATCTCGAAAAATAGGTATATTTTGCATGGAAAACATGATACAATGTGGAGTATTCATGTGAAACCGGCAGAAGGAGAAACATATGAAAAAAGAAATTTTGAATTACACACAGAACAGGGAATTGTCGTGGCTGCGCTTTAATCAGAGAGTGCTGGAAGAAGCGCAAGATGAAAGTGTTCCGCTTCTGGAGAGGATGAAATTTGTATCGATCTTCACCAGTAACCTGGATGAGTTTTTTATGATTCGGGTAGGAAGTCTCTACGATATGGCATCTGTGGACAGCAAGACATTAGACAGCAGATCGGGGATGACTCCGAAAGAACAGTTAGATAAGATTTATGAGGCAGTGGCCCCGCTTTATAAAGAGCGGGATAAGACGTATGCGGAGATAAAAAAACAGCTGCATCCATACGGGGTCTGCGGGCTGGATTTCAAAGAGCTGGAGGCACAGGAAAAAAAGTATGTCAAACATTATTTCAAAGAACAGGTGCTTCCACTGCTTTCCCCACAGATCGTAGACGCAAATCATCCGTTTCCACATTTGCTCAATAAAGAACTGTATGTGATCGCAACGCTTCGTTTTGAAGAGAAAAAAATGATGGGGATCGTTCCTGTTCCTCAGTTTATTTCAGATGTGATTTATCTGCCGGGACATGACATTCGTTATATCCGGATGGAAAAAGTGATCATGGAGTATCTGGATCTTGTGTTTGAACAGTATCAGGTATCGGATATCACATACATCCGTGTCACAAGAAATGCGGACATTTCTCCTGACGATGAGAACTATGCGGACAATGAAGACTTTCGCTATATAATGAAGGAGACATTGAATAAGCGCAGAAGAATGGCAGTGGTACGTCTGGAAGTGGCCAATCCGCTGAATAAAGAGACAGAGAAATATCTCTGTGAGAAATTCAAAATTACGCCTGCCTGCATTTTTAGAACGAAAATTCCGATGAAACTGGATTATATCTTTTCAATTATGGATAAAGTACCTGCTTCCATGAAACGATCATTGGTTGATGTACCATTTGCTCCACAGCCTGCCGCACAGGTGGGAGAAGGAAGCGTGATGGCTCAGGTAAAGAAACGGGACATTCTTCTGTCCTATCCATATGAAAGCATGGATCCGTTTTTGAAGCTGATCAAAGAGGCATCCACAGATCCGGATGTGATGACCATTAAGATCACGATCTATCGTCTTGCCAAAAAAACAAGACTGGTAGAATATCTGTGTGCAGCGGCAGAAAATGGAAAAGAAGTGACCGCTCTGATCGAGCTGCGGGCCCGGTTTGATGAGCAGAATAATATTGAATGGTCAGAACGGATGGAAGAGGCCGGCTGCAGGGTACTTTATGGGTTTGACGGATATAAAGTACATTCCAAAATTTGTCTGATTACATACCGCAGTAAAAATGAGATCAAATATATCACACAGATCGGAACCGGAAATTACAATGAGAAGACCGCAAAATTGTACACGGATTATTCGCTGATGACTGCGAATCAGTCGATCGGAGAGGATGCAGCAGTATTTTTTAAGAATATGTCCATTGGCAATCTGGATGGAACCTATAAGAATCTGATCGTATCTCCGACCAGTTTGAAGCAGAAGATTCTGGCGTTGATGGATGAAGAGATTCAAAAGGGTGAACAGGGACGGATTGTGATGAAGATGAATTCTGTGACGGATATGGATTTTATCCGGAAGGTGGCAGAGGCTTCCAGAGCAGGTGTGAAGGTGGATCTGATCGTGCGTGGAATCTGCTGTATTCTGCCGGGAATTGCACAAGAGACAGAGAATCTGACTGTGACCAGTATTGTAGGCCGCTATCTGGAACACCCGAGAGTGTTTGTGTTCGGCACGGGAGCAGAGCAGAAAGTGTACATCGGTTCTGCGGATATGATGACCAGAAACACGGAGAAACGGGTGGAAGTGGCATGTCCGATTCTCAACGAGGAGATCAAAAAACGGCTGGGGAGAAACCTGCATGTAATGCTTGCAGATAATGTCAAAGCAAGAGTGATGACAAGTGACGGAACCTACCGCAAAAAGAAGGTAGAAGGAAAAGCCATCAATTCACAGGAAATCTTCATGAAAGAAGCACTGATGGCAAAACGAGTGGAGAAGAAACCACAGAAACAGACGTTTCTTCAGAAGATGAGACGGTTGTTTCAGAAAGAATAGAATAAACAGAAAGATGATTGTATAAATAAGAATGGGGAAAGCAGTATATATCGCAGAAAAGCCAAGTGTGGCGCAGGAGTTTGCAAAGGCTTTAAAATTAAATGCAAAGCGAAAGGACGGGTATCTGGAATCAGAAGAAGCCATCGTAACCTGGTGTGTGGGACATTTAGTGACCATGAGTTATCCGGAAGTGTATGATCCGGCACTGAAAAAATGGAGTTTGAACACACTGCCGTTTCTTCCGCAGGAGTTTCAGTATGAAGTGATCCCGGGAGTGGCAAAGCAGTTCCAGATCGTCAGCTCCCTTTTAAACAGACAGGATGTGGACACGATCTACGTGTGTACCGACTCCGGACGGGAAGGAGAATATATTTACCGGCTGGTGGATCAGGAAGCCCATGTGACCGGAAAACAGAAGAAGAGAGTCTGGATCGATTCTCAGACGGAGGAGGAGATTCTTCGCGGGATCCGGCAGGCAAAGGACTTATCAGAGTATGATAATCTGAGCGCTTCGGCCTATCTCCGCGCAAAAGAGGACTATCTGATGGGGATTAATTTTTCCAGACTTCTGACATTAAAATACGGAAACAGTATTTCCGGATATTTGAAGACAAAGTATGCGGTAGTCTCAGTGGGACGGGTGATGACCTGCGTGCTGGGGATGGTAGTGCGAAGAGAGCGGGAAATCCGTGAATTTGTAAAGACTCCATTTTATCGTGTGCTTGCGACTCTGGAAGCTGAGGGAAAAACATTTGAGGGAGAATGGAAAGCGGTCAAAGGCTCCCGCTATTTCGAATCGTTTGACCTATACAAAGAGAATGGATTCAAACAAAAAGAAAAGGCGCAGGAGCTGATCGCATATCTGAAGGAGAAAGAGCCTGTCACAGGACAGATAGCGGCGATCGAAAAGAAGAAAGAGAAGAAGAACCCACCGCTTCTTTATAATCTTGCGGAACTGCAGAATGATTGTTCCAAGCGGTTTAAGATCAGTCCGGATGAGACACTGCGGATCGTGCAGGAATTATACGAAAAGAAGCTGGTGACCTATCCGAGAACAGATGCCAGAGTGTTGTCTACTGCTGTTGCAAAGGAAATCAGTAAAAATCTGAACGGGCTGTCAAAATACGGGTCCGTGGCAGTATATTTAAAAGAAATCGCGGCTATGGGAACGTATAAGAACCTGGTAAAGACCCGTTATGTCAATGATAAACAGATTACCGATCATTATGCGATCATTCCGACTGGACAGGGACTTTCGGCACTTTCGTCGGTCTCCCAGGCGGCAAGGAATGTGTATGACTGTGTTGTAAAACGGTTTTTGAGTATTTTTTATCCGCCCGCTGTATATCAGAAAGTAGCGGTGACTGTAAAGATACGGGAGGAGAGCTTTTTCTCGAATTTTAAGGTTCTGGCAGAAGAAGGGTATCTGAAAGTAGCGGGAATTCCGCAAAATGCAGGAGAACAGAGTATGGATCCACAATTTTTCCAGGTGGTGCAGAATCTGAAAAAGGGGGCAGTCCTGCCGGTTTGTGCGCTGGATGTGAAAGAAGGAGAGACTTCTCCGCCGAAGCGCTACAATTCCGGATCCATGATCCTTGCAATGGAAAATGCGGGTCAGTTGATCGAGGATGAAGAGCTGCGTACCCAGATCAAGGGAAGCGGTATCGGAACCAGTGCCACCAGAGCGGAAATTCTGAAAAAGCTGATCCATATCAAATATCTGAGCCTGAATAAGAAGACCCAGATCATCACTCCGACTCTTCAGGGAGAGATGGTGTATGATGTGGTGAACCAGTCCATTCGTTCGCTTTTGAATCCGGAACTGACGGCCAGCTGGGAGAAAGGACTGACGTATGTGGCAGACGGAGAGATCACTCCGGATGAGTATATGCAGAAGCTGGATCATTTTATTATCAGCAGGACAGAAGGCGTAAAGCGGCTGAACAATCAATATCAGCTGAAAGGATTTTACGATGCGGCTGCAAAATATTATAAAAAACCGGTATCGTCAAACCGGACATCGCGCAAAAAAGAGAATCAAAAAGGAGAGAGTTAATTTATGAAAGAACTGACAGTAAAAGAACTTTATACATTGGATGAGACAATTGCAAAAGATATTTTTGAGGGAGTGACCTATCCGTGGGAAGTGCTTCCGAAAATCTCCCGGTTTATTGTGGAACTGGGAAATACACTCAGCGAAGAGGAATATGAAAAACAGGGAGAGAATATCTGGATCGCCAAAACAGCGAAAGTAGCAAAAAGCGCATCCATTACGGGACCGGCGATCATCGGAAAAGAAGCAGAGGTCAGACATTGCGCGTTTATCCGTGGAAATGCAATCGTGGGAGAGGGGGCAGTAGTCGGAAATTCGACAGAACTGAAGAATGTGATCCTGTTCAATAAAGTGCAGGTTCCGCATTACAATTATGTGGGAGACTCAATTCTCGGATACAAATCGCATATGGGTGCTGCATCTATTACATCCAATGTGAAGTCAGACAAGAAGCTGGTAATTGTAAAAACACCGGAAGGTGAAATCGAGACCGGATTGAAAAAATTCGGAGCGATGCTTGGCGATGAAGTAGAAGTGGGATGCGGAAGTGTCTTAAATCCGGGAACCGTTGTGGGAAGCCATACGAACATTTATCCGCTTTCTTCTGTGAGAGGATTTGTACCGGCGAAAAGCATTTATAAAAAACAGGGTGAAGTTGTAGAAAAACAATAGTGAGGGAAAATAAAATGAAAAAGATCGGGTTTATCGGAGTCGGGATCATGGGAAAATCCATGGTGCGGAATTTGAAAAAGGCAGGATTTGATCTGCACATTTATGCAAGAACAAAAGCAAAGGTAGAAGATGTGATCGCAGAGGGTGTGACCTTTCATGACAGCATTGCAGACTGCGTGAAAGACTGTGAGGCAGTGATCACCATTGTGGGATTTCCGCAGGACGTGGAAGAAGTGTATTTCGATCAGGGGAATATTCTGGACAGCGCAAAAGAAGGCGCGTATCTGATCGATATGACAACCACCAGTCCGCAGATTGCCCAAAAGATTTATGAAGAGGGGAATAAGCGGGGATTTCATGTTCTGGATGCCCCGGTAACCGGAGGAGATACCGGCGCAAAAGCAGGAACACTTTCTATCCTTGTAGGTGGAGACAAAGAAGATTTTGAAGCATGTATGCCTCTGTTTGAAGCAATGGGAACCAATATTAACTACCAGGGAGCAGCAGGATGCGGACAGCACTGTAAGCTGGCGAACCAGATCATGATCGCAGGCGCGCAC
>OATJ01001100.1_pt1 | contig 11792 bp, 10 predicted proteins | sample 1516661 | NCBI WGS metagenome assembly OATJ01 (sample SAMEA2579951, study PRJEB22360) | human gut metagenome
TCGGTGAAACCTGCGAACTTGGAAAAATCAAAGAACTGATATTCTAAAAAATTTGTTTATCAAAAAAAACAGGGATTCTTTGCGGTTTTTACAAGTTTTTAAACGTTTTATTTGAAATAGCACAATAGGTTAACTTAACGCCAGTTTTTAATGTTCCATTCGTTACTGCTGTTACAGTATCTTTGACAATTTTAATTGTATCACCACTTTGTGCTGCATTTAAAGCATCAGTAACAGTTAGATATTTTATTCCATTAATAGTAGCTTCAGGATCAACTGGGGTTACATCTTTATTTAGTGATTCAAGAGACTTAGTGGAATCTCTTCCACCTGGATCTTTTTTCCTTGCATCTTCATATCCTCCAAATTCTATAGCAAATGCAATTGATTGATCATGTTCATCATTCATTTTGAACCCCATAGTCTTTTGCATTTTACCAAAGAATTCTATGCCTTGTGTGTTATTTGGTTCTCCAGAATACCAAACATCTGATTCTACAAGTTTAGTAGCTTCTGGTCCACACGTCCAATAATATCCATGATTTGTAGTTAAAAAGTTATCAAAATAAGAATAACCACTTATTGAATCTTCATCATTGATTTTTGTACCTGAACTATCTTTAGTAACCCTTACTCCTGCAGTCCAAATGTCTGTAGCGTTAAAAACATTAGCAAGTTGCTGCGCTTCAGGATATGACCTAATAGTTACTAAATATCCTTTTCTACCTGCCAAGACATATTTTTTAGAATTGTTATATGCATCAGTCCAACTAACATTTTGAGGAACAATCATATAATAATGTCCATTTGTCCATTGTGTCAATTTTGAACCACTTGGTATATTATCAAACCCTTGCGTTTCATTTCCATCAATAGTAATATTGACATTCATATTGCTTCCTGTTTGTGGTGTAAATGTAATATTTCTAATGGATGTTTGTAATTCATCTGCGGATTTACCACCACTGAATATCCATGTTGCAGATGTACCCTTAATATCTGTTAAATTTGGTTCTCCAAAATCATTTGGTTTAGTAAATGAACCATTTTCAACAGTAACCGTTAAAAGTGTCAACTTATCAGCTACATTTTCAATCTTTGCATGTGGATACTTAAATGTTGTATGGCTATCAGCATCCCAAATTGCCGTTCCTAAATTCAAGGAATATCCATTGGATGCTGCCTTTGTCACTGTAGATTCCTCTACAAATACATTTCTGGTGAAATAGATTGCTTCCTGCGATGCAGTTTTTACTTCAGAAGATTTTTCTGCCGTACTATTTGTGGTATCTTCTCCTTTTGCAGACTTTCCAATACTATCAAGGAGATAGGTTACTTCATATTCTCCTAAAGTATAAATATCAAAATCTCCAGGATCAGATACCTTTACTTCATAAAGGTCTTTATCATAAATAATGCCTTCCGTCAGATCATAATCTTCCTGACCCCACTCTAAGTAGAGATCCGGTGCTTCATACAAAGCGTTTTCTTCCACGGCTGCCTTCACGGTAACCGTTCTCTGAAATGTGATGACCTGGTTATCCTGTGTGTCATCCTGTCCATTTTCCTGTGTCCCTTCTGTTGTCACAGGCGTAAGGGAATAGGTCACTTCGTAGGAGCCGATCTTGTTAATATCGAAACCACCAAGTTCTACTACGTCCAGTGTATATTTTACGTCATCATAAAGAATGTCATCTGTCAGGTCGTAGTCTTCTTCTCCCTGTGTCAGCACCAGTTCCCGTGCTACATACACGGGTTCTTTGTCCTCAGAAGCCGCTACTACATGAACCGTTCTTGTAAAGGTGATGACCTGCTTTTCCTGCGTATCAACGGTATTGGTGTCATCCCCTTTTGTTACATCAACGGCTTCCGCACCCACGGGCTCTGACTGATAGCTCATATCTACACCCGTTCTCGGCCTGGATACACCCAGTACACCGGTGTCTCCGGTATTCTCTTCACTCTGTGCTGCATCCTCTCCGCTGACCGCATCTGCAGTATCTTCTGCATTGCTGCTGTCAGAATTCGTATCTCCCTGTCCGGCATCCGCACTGTCTCCTGCATTGCTGCTGTCAGAACTCGTATCTCCCTGTCCGGCATCTGCATTGTCTCCTGTATTGCTGCTGTCAGAACTGTCGGATCCGTTATCAGAACCCGCATTATCAGAGTTATCGCCGGTCTGGGTGTTATCCCCTCCCTGATTGTCTCCACTGTTCTGGTCTTTGTTTTCATTATCCGAATTGGAAGCATCCCCGGGATTTTCCGGATCCAACGTTCCATCATCCTTGGAAGTCAGGGAATAGGTTACCTCATAGTCTCCCTCGGTATTGACATCAAATCCGCCCTCATTCACTACAGCCAGTTCATACAGGCTGCTGTCATAGGTAATTCCCTCTTTCAAATCATAAGTTTCGGCTCCCTGCGTGATGGTAAGCTCCGGTGCATCATACAGTGCACTTTCCCCATTACTTCCTTCTAAAGCATCCACAAGATTGATGGATCCGATTACCAGCACTGCCGACAGGATTCCGGCAAGCCATCGTTTCGTCTTTCCTTTACGCTTTTTCATACGTTCTCTCCTTTTGCATCGTATTCATTAAAATCTATGTAAAATCAACAGGTACCTTTGCGTACCTAAAAATGTTCCGTCAGTTCTTTTAAAATCTGTGCCTGGTTTGCCAGTTCCGAGGATGCGGCTGCATTCTGCTCAGATACGGCAGAACTGTTCAGTTCCTACCTGAGGGGTCTTGGTCCGTTGTTTTCCTTTTTCATCGGTTTCTCCTTCTTATCCTGATTTATTCTTCCAGGAAGTTCCTTTTTCCGTTTTCCTCAAGGAAGGTGAGAAGCTTCCCATAGCTGAGAGGCGGTGCGATGAGATACCCCTGCAGGTAATCACATCCCCAGGATGCCAGGGTTCTCGCCTGATCCAGTGTCTCAATTCCTTCTGCCGTGACCTGGATGTTATGACGGTGTGCAATACGGATTATCTCTTCGACCAGATCCTCTGCCATCCTGCTTCCCACCGTTCCCCAGACCAGTTCCTTGTCGAGCTTCAGTGTCTGGATCGGGATCTGTGACAGCCGAAGCAGGTTACTCTCCCCTTTGCCAAAGTCATCTAACGCCAGCCGGATCCCCTGGCTGCTCAGCTGTTCCACCATGCATCTGAAATTCTCTGCATTCCTGACCTTGCACATCTCGGTGATCTCCATGCAGACCTCACTTCTTGATACTTCATACTTTCTGAGTATCTGCATGATGTTAGGTACGGTCTCCGGAACCTCACAGACCTCCGGGGATAAGTTGATGTTGATCCTCTTAAGTCCGTAGGCTCTCAGCTCCGGGATCCTTCTGCAGGCTTCCCGGAACACCCATCTGTCGATCTCAGCGATCCATCCTTCTTCTTCCGCTTTTGCTGCAAGCTGATCCATGTTGTAGTAATTGCCGTTTTCATCCTTCAGACGGAACAGGGCTTCCGCTCCCCAGATCCTCTTTTTCTCCACGTTGTAAAATGGCTGGAAAAAGCACTCCTTTTCCCCATGGAATGCCTTTTCGCCGATACAGCCATCCTCCTTCAACAGTTCCATGCCGTTCTCCTTATTTCTCATGTTGGTATTTTTCTTTTGTACGAAAGCTCCGGGCAGATTCCCGAATGGTCACTTTACCGATGACAGCCGGAACTGTGCGAGAACCTTCCCGGTAATCTCCCGCCTGCGGAATGCTCCAAGCTCCCTGCTGTCTTCTGACCTCGGGCGGTTATCCCCCAGACAGAAGTAGCATCCTTCCGGTACGGTATAGGGCAAGGTGATCCAGTCATCCCTGTCCTGTTCCCCGAACAGGATTTCCGTTTCCGCTGCCCGTTCCCCATTTCTGGTCAGGTGTCCCAGGTCATCCAGATCGATCACATCTCCCGGCTTTCCTGCAATGCGCTTTACAATGTCCCGTTCCAGATCCTGCCTGTGGATGACCACCACATCTCCATAATCCGGCTCCCGAAAGAGCCGTCTCTGGTACAGAAACAGATCTCCATCCCGGTAAGCGGGGCGCATGGATCTGCCGTGTACCATGCCGATGCCAAACATCCAGTAGAGCAGTACAAGTACCACGCCCAGGTGTGCACCGATGATCAGAAGCTCCATCCTGCGCTGTTTTCGTTTCTGCAGTTTCCGTTTCTTAAACTCCAGTTCAAATTCCAGCTCAGTCATGCGGTACTCCTGCACTTTCCAAAGAGTCTGTCTGCACCCCGTTTTCCGGGTCAAAGTCCAGTATCACATTGATGATCTGCCGGAAGTCCTGTAACTTCCTCCGCAGCTGCTCTGCCCGATTGTTTACCCCTTCCGCTTCCTCTTCTGCCTGCGCAAGGATTTCTGCTTTCTCTGCCTCCAGCCCCTCCTGGAACTCTTTCTTTATCTGCTCCAGCTCCGCTTCTTTCTGCGACTCCATTTTTAACAGGGCAGCTTCCCGTTCCTTCATCTGCTGTTCCCGCAGATGGTAAGCGGAAAGCTCGGTTTCCCGTTCAATGGCATTTTCCGAAATCCTGCTCAGCTTTTCTGCCAGCTCCTCATATTTCTTCTGCATGGTATTCTGCTGTTCCATCATCCGCTGGTTTTCCGATTCCAGGGAGTCCACCTTCATCAGAAGCTCTGCCATCTGCGTGGTCAGTGCTTCCTTTTCTTTCACCAGTCTCTGGTTCTTCTGGAGCAGGACACGGTGTTCTTCCCTCTTCTCTGTCTCCATCGACCGGATGAGCGTCTGCAGCAGTTCGCAGGTAGCTTCCTTGTCATAACCACGGAATGCTGTTTTCATCGAATCCAGCTGATCCATCAGGGTCTTTTCATTCACGGTCTCCACTGCTTCTTCCCCTGCCTGTACTCTGGCAGTCTTTCTGGTTTCCTCACTCATTCTGGTTTCCTTTCCGTTTTATCCTTAAGTATCTATTTTCATTCCTTACAGACAGCGTTCTGTCCTTTTGATAATGTTTCCATTCCTTGCATCCAGGATGATATCGTAAGAGGTCAGGTCGGCATACGCTTTCAGAAGGTACACCGGAATTCCTTCTTCATAGGAAAAAGCAGGAAAAACCCATAAATGGATCTTTTCTACCCGGGGTAACTCTCTGCCGGCAATCTGCATTGCCGCTTCTCTGCTGATCCTGTTCAGATGTTCCTTTCCTTCCATACGCATCATCACGTCTTTCGTTTTGTACTGAATTTCGTTACAAAATGTTTGCCCCCCCCCCCCGAAAAAATCCGGGAAGGGGAACATTTTAAAGGAGAATTCTGTTACACAATTCTTTTACACACATTATTCATAACGGAGGGCTGTTACTGTGGACTGCCACTGAGCGAACGATCTGCTCCATGCAAAGACAAGCTGCCGAATATTGGGGACAAAATTGTATGCGGGCAATATTTCCGGTCAATACCACATAATCTGCATTATGTGGTAGAAGCAGACAGGGATTGTCTTATGCAAAACGCCTTAAAAATACGTTTTATACAGTGAACGTATTGTGAAAATAGATCCTTTACGGATTCTGTATCAGATCTGCACAATTTTCTGCGAAAAAAGTCGAATTATATCATTGACATACAAATTTATTTTTGGTATATATAAATCGCAGAGAGAAATTATGGTACTTTTGGACAATGTTTCCAGGTAAGGAAACATACCATTATGTATAGACACAGCTTTTGGATACGATTCCTACCACATAATGCAGATTATGTGGTATTTTTGTTTTTCTGCCCCGATTTTTCTCACATCTGCTCTAATTCTTCTCTTATTCCGCTCTGATTCAGACCTGATCGGTAAGCTTATGTTACTAATCCCAGCACCTGCATCCGTCTTCCATGGTTCTTAACAGTGGTCATGGTATAGATCCTGGTCGTGTTGACATTGCTGTGTCCCAGTATATCCGCCAGGTAAAAAAGATCCTTCCATTTTTCCCAGAACACCCTGGCAAAAAGGTGGCGGAGATTATGGGGGAATACCTTATCCGGACAGATTCCGGCTGCGGCACCGATGGCTTTCATCTGCGACCAGATATTACTGCGGTCTAGTGGATTCCCGAAGCGGCTGACGAACACACTTCCCTTACGGATCCCTTTTTTTCTGCAGTATTTCAGCAGCTTCTCCCTCAGCTCCTTCACCAGATACACCTGTCTTTTCTTTCCCTTGCAGGAAACCTCTGTTTTTCCGCTTTTCACAGCGGCTACAGTGATATATTTCAATTCACTGATCCGGATTCCGGTCGCTCCGATGGTCTCCATGATGAGGGCGGTCTGCTCCCGTCCCATCTGGTAAGCCTTTTCGATCAGATCGGTGTATTCTGCCCTGCTCATTTCCTTTTCTGTGGAACGAAACATCTGCTTCTGTACCTTTACCGTCTTCACCCGGCTCTGCGTTTCTCCCATAAAGTCCAGAAATCCATTCAGGGCTACCAGCATGCTGTTTGCACTGCTTGTTTTGTAATGCTCCTGCAGCCAAGCCTTGTAGGCGATCACTTTTTCCTTGGTAATGCTCCGGTTTTCTCCCATCCACTGCAGGAAGGTACGGATATCCCGCAGATATTTGTCAATGGTGGCGATGCTTTTTTCCCGATCCGCCAGATATCCCCTGTACTGCCTCAGTGTCTCTTCTCCGATTTCTGTCATTTTTGCCAGTCTCCTTCCGTCCGGTTCTGCCCGGGTCTTCCTGTCCACATTATGGTATACCGGATGGCGGATTCCTATCCTTTTTCCAGCAATAACGAGTTCGCCTGCGGACTCTTTGCGCATGAGCAGTGTTGCAAAACAACTAATTCTTCTCTGCGAGCTGCGCATCCCTGCGGAGCTTTTTGCTTCAGAAAATTCCAGCGGAATTTCCTGAAGCAAAAAAACCTGTACACTCCTTTGAGTGCACAGGTTGTTCCTGTCTGCGTTCTGTCATGCTGTTTTATTCCGGGGAATGAAGAGAGAATATCCTGCTCACTGTGCCATCCAGGCATACCGCTTCCCCACGGAAGCTAAGCGGTACCGGGTGGCTGCTCCTGTTATTGACGGTCAGCGCATTCTTCGTTACCTTGATATCCAGGGTGCCTTTCCGGTAACAGATGCGGAATTTCACGCTTTCCCACGTTTCGGGAAGGCAGGGATCGATCCGCAGGGCATCTTCCTGTATCCGTATCCCGCAGAATCCCTCTACCACACACTGCCAGATGCCGCCCATGCAGGCTGCATAGATTCCTGCCGGTGCATTCTCTCCATCGGAGCTTAAATCCACATCGCAGCACTGACGGAACAGCGCATAGGCTTCCTGTGTTCTTCCCAGGGAAGCTGCCATCAGGGAATGGGTGGCAAAGCTGTAGGATGCTTCATGGAGCGTGTGTTTTTCATAAAACTCGTAGTTTTTCTCCCGTACCTGCCTGCGCTGTGTCCCACCGGCTTCTTCCGGAAGTTCCGGGAACAGCTGCAGCAGCAGGACGAGGTCTGCCTGTTTATGCACCCGTAATCTCTCAAGCTCCAAAACGGTATGTTCCTTCCGTATTTCGGCGGCTGCGTTTTTTCCAAAGCTCTTGTAGTAGCTAAGATCCATCTCCTGCAGCTTCCCGTAACCGGCAAACTGGGGAAGGATACCATCCTTTCCCACAGGCGGCAGATATATTCCTTCCGCCGCCCTGCGGATCTTTGGCAGCATCTCACGGATCTCCCAGCGGTTATTCAGCTCTTCCAGATATTCCGGATCCTCTTTTTCCAGTCTTTCTGCGATCTGCACCGCCAGGCGGAGGTTATTCCGTGCCATGTAGTTGGTATAGGTATTGTCCGTCAACCGCTGTTTGTACTCATCCGGTCCGATCACATCACGGATATGGCATACCCTGCCATCCTCGTCCCATTCCACACGGTCTGCCCAGAATACTGCAGTAGCCAGAATGATCTCATCGCCCCACTGCTTCATGAATTCTTCATCACCGGTAGCCTGATAGTATTTCCATACGGCATGGCTGATGTCTGCTGAGATATGCAGTTCCTTTTTCCCGGTATAGATGGAGGTTCTCTCCCCGGTCTGCGGATCTGCCATGCCTCTTTCCGGAGTGGTCTCCCCATACTCCGGTCTTGCCGCCTCCCAGGGATACATGGCTCCCTTATATCCGTTGCGGTATGCCTTGGTCTTTGCTCCCTGTAAGCCCCTGCCACGGTAGATGAGCAGGCGCTTTGCCTCCGCAGGTTCTGTCAGGAGGAAGAAGGGGAGGATACATATCTCGGTATCCCAGAAGCAGTGTCCCCTGAAATCCTCCCCGGTCAGTCCCTTTGCCCCGATGCCTACAGTATCGTCTTCCCGGTCTGCCATGATATTCAGATGGTACAGGGCAAACCGTATGGCAAGCTGGTCGTAATCATTCTCCCCACGGATCAGGATATCATTCCTGTTCCAGAACGTTTTCCACTCCTTCTGACTGCGCTTTTTTAAGACATCATATCCTGCGTCCAGATATTCCTGGGTCTTTTTCCTGCCTCTGCTGCAGGTGTCCCATGCCTTTTCCCCCTCGGCTCCGGGATCCCGGTCGGTAAACACGGTACAGATCTTATCCACAACAAAGCTCTCTCCCGCAGGCACTTCCACCTCCGTCTTGATTGTTGCGTACCGCTGGCCGATCAGCGGGGTTTTCTTTGGATGGATGGGACTGCCGTTTAAGGCAAAACGGTGTCCGGAGTACTGCAGCACATGGATCTTCGATTCCCCGGTCACCGTATGGTATTCCATCATCTTCTCCTTGTGCATCCGTGTTTCCACTTCGTGGAAGTGCTGTGTGCCGCTGTTGGTCATTCTCCCGTTGATCCCGCTGATGATCTTCACCTTCACATTCCGGTGATACGGCAGGATCCGGACTCTGGCTGCTATGACGTGTTTATCCGCCAGGGATACGAAACGCTCAAAGAAAAACTCTGCCTCCACACCGTTCCTGCCCTCCCAGCAGACATGGCGGGTGATGACCCCATCCTTTAAATTCAGCCTTCTGCTGTAAAGCACGGTCTTCCCCTGCACCATGCGGAATTCCTCATCATCCAGAAAAATGCGGATGTTGCAGAAGTCTGCCAGGTTTGGAAGCTCTGTCACTTCCTCTTCCCCGAACCGGTCATAGAGTCCTGCAAGGTACAGTCCCCTGGTTTCCGTACTGTATACCTCCTCCAGTGCTGCCCTCTGTCCAAGGTAGCCGTTTCCCTGGGTAAAAATGGCTTCGATCTTTTTCAGTTCCCTCCGGCTGAACCGGCTTTCCTCGATTACCCAGTTTTTGTCAGACTTCACACCTTTGTTATAACTTAAGTTTCCACTGCTCTCCATGGTGTTTCCTCCCTGCCATTCCTTATTTCTGTATGCTTTCCAGTACCCGGATCAGCTCCCTGCGGGGCTTGCTCTCTATGAAGGACTCCACTCTCCTTAGCTGCCCGGTAATGATCTGCTCCCTGGTGACCGGATTACGGATCACGCTATCCAGTACCTCTGCGATTTCGTCCGGCTTGCAGGTCGGCAGCAATACGCCGCTCCCGCCCAGCGTTTCCGGTACGGCTCCCGATTCATAGGCAACTACGGGAACGTGATAGAACATTGCCTCCACCAGCGCCATTCCGAAGCCTTCCTCTTCGCTCATGCAGACAAAGGCATCGGCAATGCGGTAATAGGCGATCATCTCGTTAAAGGCTACGCGACCGGTCATGATGATCTGGTTCTCCTTATATCCCAGCTTTTTCCGGTATTCCTCCAGATAGGTATAGTATTCCGGTACTTCGCTTATGCTTCCGACGAGGAAGAGTCTGGCATCCGGATCCTTGGTACGGCAATAGACATCGTACAGCTCCATCAGCCGTTCGATCCTCTTATGCGGGATCATCTGTCTGAATTTTCCATTGTCGTAAATGTATGCCACTTTTCTTTTTTCTCCTTCTGTTTTCCGTAGTTCTCCTGCTGTCTTTTGTAGTTCTCTTTCTGTTTTTGTGTTTCTCTTTCTGTCTTTGTGTTTCTCTTTCTGTCTTTGTGTTTCTCTTTCTGTCTTTGTGTTTCTCTTTCTGTCTTTGTGTTTCTCTTTCTGTCTTTGTGTTTCTCTTTCTGTCTTTTCCAGGATTCTCTTCGATTCTCTTTCCGAAGAAATGTTCCTTTTACCATTCACCTAAAACGTTTTAGATAAATGGTAAAAAAATATCCTTTTGGCATTTTATGCATTTGTTCTGTCCATCACACTGTCTCTTCCTGCAATCCGGTACGGAATAAAGCTTTTCTCCGTATCCTTCTTCTGGCGCATTCGTTCATGGAGCAGTTTTGCTGCTGCATACCCACAGTCCAGGGGATCCCACTCTACCGTGGTCAGTGCCGGTTCCATATATACTCCGATGCTGCTGTCTCCGAATCCGGTCAGGGAAAAATCCTCCGGAATCCGGTATCCTGCCTCCCGGATGGCTCTCTTTATCCCAAATGCTATATAATCACTAAAGCAGAGGACAGCCGTATGATGTCCGGTTCCGTAATGGGAAAGGTATTCTTTCATCTTCCGGTATGCCTGCTGTTCCTCCCCGGTGATCGTTGCATCCTCCCCGGCTTCTCCCTGTCCCCAGTCCAGGATATCTTCTTCCTGCAGGGATAGGTTTTCCTGTCCCATTGCGGAAAGCACTCCGATCATGCGGTCAGCCTGTTCCATGCTTCCCTCAGATCCGGCTGCCACAAGGATCTTTCTGTGCCCGTTCTTTAAAAGGTATCTCGTCATGTCTGCCGCTGCGGCGGCATTGTCCATGCCAATGCGCTGTTCCGGAGCCAGACACTCGCTATGCATTGCCACAAAGGGAACGGGAATCTCCATCAGTTCCTGCAGCCTCTGATCCTCTGTTATCAGGTCACTAATCAGGATCCCTTCCACTGCATGGCTCTCACAGAACTGCCGGTAGGTCATTTCTTCCGGATCATGGGCATATACCGCAACCTCAAGTCCGTGGCTGCTGCAGTAGCCATACACCCCCTGGATCATGCGGAAGGTGATGTTGTCCTTCCGCTCCCGTTTCAGCAGATCCGGAATGATCAGGGCGATCCGGTTGCTCTTTTTACTGGCAAGGTTACGTCCGTTGACATTCGGCTGATACCCCAGTCTGCGTGCCGTTTCCTGTATTTTTTGTCTTGTTTTTACGGATATATCCGTATACCCGGTCAGGGCGTGGGACACGGTCGCAACACTGACTCCCGCTTCCCTTGCGACGTCACGTATGGTTACTGCCATAAGCTCTCCTCCGGTTATTTTTTTCTTCTGTTTGATACGGTGCCTTCCACTCTTTTGGAATCCAGAAAGCTGTTCATCTGCGCCAGCAGACCGATCATTCCATCCATCTCCTGTTCGGAGAAATTCTTCGTCATGCCTTTCACGTTGCTGCGGATCCGGTTCCGGTAATAGACCACGGCCTCCATCCCCTTATCCGTAAGAATGAGCCATTGGGATCTGGCATCGTTCGGGTTCGTCATCTTGGTGATATATCCTCTCCGGATGAGGCTGCTGGATGCATGGTGTGCTGTCTGTCTGCCGACACGCAGGTAATCACCGACCTGGGTGATGGTCCTTGGATGGCTCCCTTTTCCTACGGCGGACAAAAACCGCATATCCGAGCTGTTTAGGTCTGCATACCGGTCATTGGCCGCAATACGGTCTTCCATCTCGATAAAGTTATAAAATAAATCTGTTAACTGGTCATTGATAATCTTTGTACGCAACTACTTCTCCTGTCTGTCTTAACGGACCTTCTCAGCATCCCACTCCATTACGGATCCGGTCGCTGCAT
>OATJ01001114.1_pt1 | contig 11710 bp, 10 predicted proteins | sample 1516661 | NCBI WGS metagenome assembly OATJ01 (sample SAMEA2579951, study PRJEB22360) | human gut metagenome
GAAGCTGTTAAAGGCCACCGGAGCAGTGGGTGTCATTAAAAAGGGTCAGGGAATCCAGGTGATTTACGGACCTAACGTGACTGTGATAAAATCCAATCTGGAGCAGTATCTTGCAGACGCACCGGATGAGGCTTTAGAGGAAGATACTGAATCCGGCCAGGAAAAACACATTATCTGTTCGCCCTTTAACGGCAAAGCGGCTTCCATCACAGAAGCGCCGGACCAGGCATTTTCCAGCAAGGCCATGGGCGACGGCTATATGGTGACACCAGAAGACGGGCAGGTGCTGGCGCCGGAGGATGGCGAGGTGCTGTTTGTATTTCCCTCCAAGCATGCCATCGGCCTGAAGACCGGGGACGGAATGGAGTATCTGCTGCATATCGGCGTGGATACGGTGAAGCTTGACGGAAAGGGGTTTGAGACCTTTGTGACGGATGGCCAGAAGGTAAAGAAAGGCCAGAAACTAATGGAATTCGACCTGGAATATATAAAGGCCAACGCTGCGTCCGAGGCGTGCATGGCTGTATTTACCGGTCTGACAGAAGGCCGTGAGATTCATATGGTTAAGACAGGGGAGGTACGGGCGCTGGATGAAATCGGCTGGTATTAAAGGCGTAAATCCGAAAAAGGGATTCCCATAAGAGATAGATATGATATGCCGGGGCGGAAAAATCCCATCCCAATGTAGATGTTTTTTGGGATATTAGGTATAATGTCCGTATAGGAAAGGACAGCAGCGCGGCGCGCGGCAAAGTCCGGCAGCACTGAGGACGGGGAGGGTTTTATGTACCGCATCATCAAAGTATTAAACAACAACGGAATACTGGTTTTAGATGGAGATACCGGCAGGGAACTGATTCTGCTGGGAAACGGAATAGGCTTCGGCCACCGGACCGGGGAGCGGTTGGAGCAGGTGAAAGAGGCAAAGCGGTATGAGCTTGTGACCGGAAAGTCCACGGCGCTGCAGCAGGTGAACAGCATTGACCCGGTTTTCATCGAGGCGGCAGGAAATATAATTGAGTCGGCCAGGAAAACGCTGGGGGACATCAGTTCAGACATACTGATACCCATGGCGGACCATATCGCCCTGGCCGCAGGCCGGGCCAGGGAAGGAAGGGAGCTTCCAAATCCCTTTAACCAGGATATCAAAGCCCTGTTTGACCGGGAATACCAGGCAGCCATGGAAGGCAGGGAAATCATACGGGAAATGACAGGCATCTCCATCTCCGAAGACGAGGTGGGCTATATTACCCTTCACATTCACGCCGGGTCATCTGAGGAGAACGTGGCCCATTCCATGGATATGGCCAGGCTGGTACAGGACAGTATCCGCGGCATAGAAGAGAAAATGGGCATAAAGCTGGCGGCGGACTCCCTGGGGTACAACCGTCTGGTGAGCCATCTGCGGTATATGATTGCCCGCATCCGAAAGGGTGAGCCGGTGAGCCTGGACATGGAGTCATATGCAAGAGAGTCCTTTCCTGGGCCGTACCAGGCGGCAGTAGATGTGTGCAGGAACATGGAAAAGCGGCTGGGTATAACCGTGGCCTCTCAGGAGGCAGCCTTTCTGGCCATCCATATCCAGAGGGTGCGGGAAGAGGGACGCGGACTTGCGGGGGAGCCGCGTCCGTGAGAACCGGGGACCCAGGGCGGCAGGCGAATGTTTCCGCAGCCCGCGTCCGTCTCCCCGTCACCATTCTGCTTACGGACGGATGCACCTTTCCCCTCCCCATATATCCTTTGCATCTCCTTCCTATCGCAACAGCGGCAGGTTTCCGGTCAGTTTATTAACCAATTTTTTGGCGCCGCAGATGCCCACCCCAAAGTACTGGAAGCTGTCGCCGTCTGTCTGGGCGGCTTTTGATGTGAATTCGTCGTAGTCATTGCAGCTCTGCGCCACATTGGAAAAATCCACTACTGTCAGCTCTGAAAAGCTGGGTTCGTAAAGCTTAAGCCTCAGCTCTTTTAACTTTTCCTTACTTGCCTTCAGGATGGGAACCGGAATCGCGATAATGCCCAGATGGGACCTTCCGTTCCGGTCGGATACATCCGGCCCAACTGTTTCGGGGAGTTTTTTTCCCAGGGTGATTCCCATGATCCCGGCGGTATTGGCTATGATGCCGGTGGGCAGCTCCTCGTCGATTACCATTACACATTTTTCATTTTGGTGGTCCATATCTTTGGTTCTCCTTTTTTCGTGGTTTTCTGTTCGGATAAAAATAATCCGGCCAGTGTCATGATAATTCCCAATGCAGCCGGTATTGTTACCGGTTCTTTTAATATAAGGGCCGAAGTCAGGGTGGTGATGACCGGCACCATATAGATGTATACGCTGGTCTTTACGGGGCCCAGTATCTTTACGCCTGTGTTCCATGTCACGAAACACAGTGCAGATGCACCCAGCCCCAGGAATAAAAGATTCAGGATATTTTTCATGTCAGTAAACTGAGCCGGTGTCACGTAAAAGTCCATGAAGGTCAGAGCCGGCACCATAAATAGAATTCCGTAAAAAAAGGTCCTTCTGGTACTCTGGACAGTGCCGTGGCCCAATGCGCTGATTTTTTTTGTGAGGGTGGAATACACGGCCCATATGACTGCGGCAGCCACGGCCAGTAAATCTCCTGTGGGGTTAAGGGATAAAGCGGCCTCATTGCCAAAGCTAATCAGGCTGATGCCTGCCATGGCCAGCAGAAATCCGGCAAAGAACCGGAAGCGTGGTCTCTCTCCTCCCAGAAACATCCAGCCCAAGATGGCGGTAAAGAAAGGGGCAATGGAGATGATGACGCCCACGTTGGATGCCAGAGTATAGGTAAGGGCGATGTTTTCCAGGAGATAGTACATGGTAACACCGCAGAACCCCGCCGCTGCATAGAGTCCCTCCTGCCGGGCGGATGTAAGGCGCAGGGAACGGGGGCAGGCCAGCCACAGCGCCAGATATCCCATGACAAACCGGATGAACAGGATTTCCACAGGGCTGAATGTCCGAAGCAGGACTTTGGTGGATATGAAGGTGGTTCCCCATATGAGGATGGTGACAAATGCGGCCAGATGGCCTGCGGCGGTACGGTTATGATTCATGATAATGCTCCTTTTGCTCTTCATCAGGTTCTGATACGAATATTTTCTGATACTGTCTGGGTGTGAGCCCGATAAACTCCTTAAAGAAGTTGGTGAAATGGCTCTGGTCTGAAAATCCGGCCATGGCCGCTGCTTCCACAGGAGGCATGCCCTGTTCAAGGAATTTTTTGGCCTTGTCCAGGCGGATCGTCTGGAGGTAGCGGTAGGGAGAAACGCCCACCTGCTTTGTAAAAGAGCGCAGCAGATAGGATTTTCCAAAGGTGGTCATGGACAGCAGCTCATCCAGGCTTATATTTTCTGAAAAATGGTCCTCCATGTAGGTGCACAGGTTTTGGATCCGGTCATCGGGCCGGGATATATCCTCTTCCTTAAATGGGGCGGCATATTCCTGGAGTACCTGCTCCAGAAGAAAGAACAGGGCTTCTTCTTTTTCAAGCCTTGTGGCCCGCCGCAATATGGCTCCGTACAGGGCGGATACGGACTGGGTTATGTCGCTGCGGTACACCACATTCTGGGTAAAGCGGGGCATAAATTCCCGGCCCGTGATTTCCCTTACCGCCTGCTCCATGACAGAGGGATCGATGTTGACCGCACGGTAGTCCAACGGTTCCCCGTCTATGGGCGCGCAGTAATGGTTGTCCCTGGGATTAAAGAGAATTAAATCCCCGGCGCTGACATCATACTCTTTGTTACGGCTCCAGAGATGTCTTTTTCCGCCCTCCACAAAGCCTATGACGTAATATTCATGGAAATGATTGGGGAATTTCTGTACAACCCCGCTCAGATTATAGGCTTCTATTTTAAGGTCTTTATCATAATAGACCCGGCGCTGTTCCTGCTCCTGTATCATTTTGCTGCTCCTTTTAAACTGCTTTTCTGCTATTTTAACACAATGGGAAGGGAAAATCTTGCAAGATATGACACCAGAATGGATTGAATTTAGCCGCGTCATTTTGTTTTTTGGAAATACAGGCGCAAAAAAAGATGAACAGCTTCACATGGCGTCATGTGTTCTATTCATCTTTTGCCGTCTCTTTTACTATTTTCAAAATATCATTGGGCGTGCAGTCCAGACAAGCGCACATTTTGGCAAGAATGGTAAGGTCAACGCGGGAAACCTTGTTCTTGCAGTAATTATTGAACTGAGTCCGCTGCAGGCCGCATTCTTCACACACAAAGTTTTTACTTTTATGTTTTTCCTTTAGCAGACGCTCCAAATCAATCTCAATATGCATTCCGTCCCCGCCTTTCTGTATAAGCTCCAGATAAGTATATCTCCGGATGTATTGAAATATAAGCTGTATTAAAGTACAATATGTATAATAATACAGGTGGGGGACAAAACGGAATGAGAATAAGACGGATGCATGCATCACTGATTCTGATGGCTCTTTGTATATATCTGCAGTGGGGAAGGGGCGTGTCGGTGAGGAATACCATATCCTCCTCACGGGATGGAAAGAGGACAGAACACATAACCATTGTTGCGAATAAGCTGTACATAGGAGATAAGGAGGCATTTGCCGGGGAGATGATTGAGACGTGTATCAACAATGAATTCCGTGATGTGCGGTTCAGCTATGACATGGGATATCCGGTGGAAATCACCATGGACATCTATACCAATGATACGGCCAGGCGGCTGGGAATCAGATGCTGTGAGGTGCGGTATGCCCAGGCGGAAGAGGACCGGTACCGGTATAACGTGAAGGATGACAGGGAACGGTTTGTGATGACGGTGAAGTGAAAAGAGAAATAAAAAGCCCGGATTATTATAAGAGATAAAATACCCGGGCTTTATGTGCGGTAATGATTATTGGAGGATATTAGTCCTTCTCTCTATCCTTTCTCTTCATAAATTCAAAAATTCCATTTTCATCCAGACCGGGATTGGCCTGCACTGCGGCGTAAATCCGGCTGATGCAATCCGGGCTTTCCTCCAGCAACTCTGCTGTCTCCTCCGGGGAAAGTCCTTTTTTCATTTTCTTCATGACCAGAGATACGAGCTTGGTCATTTCTCCCTTTTCAATTCCATCCTCCATAAGCATCTGTCCGAGCAGGGTCATATTAATCTTCTCCTTTACTTTCCTTAATTCTGTTTTGTCGAGAAATTTGATGGCCAGGGCATAAAACATGGCTTCCATGCGGCGAAGGTTTTCCTTTGATACAGCTACATGGTCTGATTGAAGAATATCAATTCCTCTGCAAATGCGCATGCATTCTTCCATACTTCCGGACATCAAAGGGGTCAGCAGGATGGGAAATAAGTCAGAGCTGGTCAGATTTTCCCCCTTTTTCATTTTCTTTTCCGCTTTCCTAAAAATTTTATCCGCGTTCCGGTCCTTGATACGGATTACCTGGATGCGGTATACATTGATGCCGGTGACGAGTTCCTGTTTAATTCGCCTGACATGGGAAGTACATAGAACTGTGGTAATAACAGGGCAGTTATATATCAGGCTTAAGTAAGCTTCGTATTCCCTGAAACGCCGCAGATCCCTGGAAGTAATGCTGTCACTTTCAAACTCCAGATGCCGCAGGGAGCCGTCTTCCATCATATAGTTAAAATCTTCTTCCATCCTGCGAAGTTCAAGGTGAATCTGTTCTGTGGGAACAAGGCCGGTAATCCGCCCCCTGACACCCAGGTATGGAAGAAGATCCTGACCAAAAAACATGGCAGCTGTTTTTAGGACTTTATCCTCCAGCTGATTGGGGGTATCCTGTATTTGATGGTTAGGGGGTAACGTGTGTTGCTGCATGAGCCTCCTTTTCCGGTAAACATTAAGGAAGCTATTCCTATTATAATCCCTTTTTATATGCCGGACAATAGCCATGTATAGGTTGTGTGAATAATGAAAATAAAATAATTAGGATAAGCGTTTGAATATAAAAATAAATGGTAAGATGTTCAGATGTTAAGATAACACCAATGAAGTGGTGGGAAACAGACTAAGGGTATAACGGAATGTATTCCTAATGTACCTGGTTGGTTAGTCTGCTATTGTCTGGTAGTTCCAATATAGCATCCGTGACCGGGAGAAGCAAGCATAAAAACATTTTTACAAACCCTGCAAAAAAAATATTTTCTCAAACCCGCAGAAAATCTGCACCATCAAAGGATTCTGTGCTACAATCAGACTGTAAAAAAGAGGAAGAGGGCATGACGGTGATTGAATTCTTAAAAGAGGAAAAGATAAACAGCAGCTTAATTGAAGGAATCATGGAATTCAGGGCTTCCCATCCTGTCAGGGAGGAGGACCGGGGCAGGATACCCGTGCCCAGGTACCTGTATTATGGAAAGGACGTATGGGAGCAGGCCGTTGCAGCTCTTTTGTGCGGCCAGAACCTGCTTCTCACAGGGCCGAAGGCAACGGGAAAGAACATACTGGCCCAGAATCTGGCGGCAGCGTTTGGCAGGCCGGTTTGGGACATTTCCCTTCACGTTAACATGGATGCGTCCGGCCTGATAGGAACAGATACATTTGAAAACGGAGCCGTTGTGTTCCGTCCGGGACCGGTGTACCGCTGCGGAATCAGCGGGGGTTTTGGCGTACTGGATGAAATCAACATGGCCAGAAATGAGGCACTGGCCGTGCTCCATGGAATTCTGGATTTCAGGCGGACCATAGATGTGCCGGGCTACGATGTGGTGCGTATGGACGAGGGAACCCGGTTCATCGCCACCATGAACTACGGGTATGCAGGCACCAGGGAGTTAAATGAGGCCCTGACCTCCAGATTTTCCTGTCTGCAGATGCCGGCTATAACCGGGGAAAACCTGGAGAAGCTCATAAACCGGGAGTATCCTGGCCTTAAGAGGACATATGCCAGGCAGTTTGTCCAGCTGTTCCTGGATATAGAGAGAAAATGCCAAAGCGCCCAGCTCTCCACCCGCCCCCTGGACCTCAGGGGACTGTTAGATGCTGTCCGCCTCATGGAGCGGGGGCTGGATGCGGGAGCCGCCCTGGATATGGGACTTACCAACAAGTCCTTTGACCCCTATGAACAGACCCTGGTCCGGGATTTAATCAGGGCAAGGATTCCTAAAAAACTGGAAAGGGAGAAGCTGTTTGCAGACTGATATGGAGATGCGGGAATATGACGGAGAGGAGCGCCGGGCCCTCAACATGATATGGACTGCGGCAAAGGACCACTCCTTCCGGCCGGAATTCATGGCCTTTGACCGGTACGGAAGGGCAGACCTTTATCTCAACAGTATTATCGGTTATGTCCACAGATGGTATGACGGCGGGAAAGTGTCGGAAATGTTCGGGGCATTTCAGGGGACGGCGCTCCAGGATATCTATGATACCATATTCTGGCTCGGCCTGGAATGCGGCGCTTATGAGAAGGAACGGGAAGGCCGTCCTGCCCTGGAGGAGCTGCGCGGGGAATACTGGGCCCAGGTATTGGAGGAATCCAAATGGTCAGCTCAGGAAAATCTGGTCCAGTCCCTTCAGACGGGCTGGGGCAGGATGGTTCTGGGAGAGAAGCCCGGGGTGACGCCCTGGGAGCGGGGGATTTTGTCCGGCCTGTCCTTTGACGGATCTGCCGACACCGATGAAATTATGGAGCGCGTTTCCGGCATACTGTGGGAATATTTCCGGTTTGACTGCCGTTCAGAACAAAAGAGAAAAGAAAACAGAAAACGGATTAAAAGCATGATTAGGCCCTTCCGCTTTGTCCGGCCTGCCCACGGCGTGATTGTCAGGAATACACTGAATGAGCATGGACAGGATTCCACTGAATCCGGTGATGACCAATGTGATAAATCCGGAAAGGCCCATAAAAAGCCTTCTGATGCAGCCAAAGGCTTTTGCTTCTGGCTGGAGGCATCCTCGAAACGGAGGGAGGAGGCGGTCCGCTCCTATATAGATGCCTGCTATGGTATTTCCATGTACGCAGAGCAGCAGAATCAGGCTATCTGCCATATGCTCTGCACGGGATGCCACAGCACATGCCGCCTCCATTTTACAAGGGGAGAGAAATTTATGCAGATCCCGGACCGCGGGGAATCGGCCAGACAGCTGTGGGAGGCGCGGCAGCAGAGAAAAAAGAACAGGGAACAGTTTGAAGCCAACAGGCCGGAGTATGAGAACAGCATACGGCGCCTGATGGAACGGATTCAGAATACCCTTTTGGTGGATTTGCAGCCTGTACCCGAAAAAAGCCGGCAGGGAAAAATGATGGGGGAGGCAGTCTGGCGGGCTGTGTACCTGGAAGACGACCGTGTGTTTTTGAAGAATTCAGAGGAAGAACGGCAGAATGTTTCCGTGGATTTGATGCTGGACGCGTCTGCGTCACGGATGGGACATGAAGCCGTTATAGCGGCGCAGGGATATGTGATTGCTGAAAGCCTTACCCGCTGCGGGATACCGGTCCAGGTGTATTCCTTTTCCACCATTCAGAATTACACGGTGATGCGTCTGTTTCGCGGATATGAGGAGAAGGAGAAAAACAGAGGAATCCTTGACTATGTGGCAGCCGGATGGAACCGGGATGGTCTGGCCCTCAGGGCAGCGGGCCATCTGGCGGGACAGTCCTCCTGCGAGAAACGCCTGCTCATTGTGCTGACAGATGCCAGCCCCAATGACGAACAAAAGATGGCTCCTGTTTCGGGAGCTGTGCGGGGGAAGGAGTATTCGGGGGATGCAGGCATTGAGGACGCGGCCATGGAGGTGCGGCAGCTTAAAAAGCAGGGAATCAGGGTCATGGCTGTATTCTACGGCCTGGACAGCGACCTGGAAGGCGCCAGGAAGATTTACGGAAGCGGTTTTGTCAGGATCAAGGAGATGGGGCAGCTTGCGGATACGGTTGGAAATTTGCTGACCAGCCAGCTGCGGTCCGGCCGGTAGCAGAAGAATCATAAGGAGGGGATATCCCGGAGCCGGACAGGCTTTCAGGATATCCCTGTTTTTCTCCATTATGGTATGACAAGAACCTGCCCCACGTAAATCAGGTTAGGGTTTGCTATTGCGTTGGTAAATACCAGCTCGGATACGCTGGTGCCAAAACGGTCTGCAATGGCCCAGAGGGTGTCGCCGCTTTTCACCTGGTATATGATGGCGCCGGGAATATCCGGAATCTCCAGAATCTGTCCCCTGTAAATTATATTCGGATTGGAGATATGGTTTAATTCAGCCAGCCGGTCCACGGTGGTGCCGAATCGTTTGGAGATGCTCCATAGGGTATCGCCACCCTGCACCTTGTAGGTGAGAAGGACTCCTATATCGCCGGGATTTGGTTCAGGCTGGGGCGTCCGGGAGATAATAAACATGGAATCCTTAAAGAAATCCATGTCCACATCGCCGTTTACTCCCGGTACCCGTCCCCTGTCCGAGTACTGGAAACCGTCCCAGGAATCCCATGGGCCCGTGCTCTCCGGCTGGTTTACATCGTAGTCAGCCACCCACAGGGGGTAGGAGGAAAAGTCACTGCTCCACAGGTAGGCGGCGTTGTAGGAGTCTGTATATAGGGCTGGATCATATCCCAGGAGGCTGCCCAGGGTTTCCATGAAAGACAGTCCGATGGCATTGATTTCCTGGGTGCTCAGGCCTGGGAACGATTCAAAATCCATGGCCGGGCAGCAGTCAATCTGCTTGTCCTGTATCAGGGAATAGAAAAATTCTGCCTGCTGCCTGGCCTGGAAGGTGTCGGCGGCAGTCACATAGTGATAGTATCCGATGTTCAGGCCTGCATCCAGGGCTTTCTCATAGTTGGACTGGAAGTAGGGATCCACATATTCCAATCCCACACCGGTCCGTAGATAGACCGCCTGGATACCGGCAGCCCGGACAGCCTGGAAATCAATATCGCCCTGCCAGCTGCTGACATCCATGCCCTGGTACAGGCGGGGAGGCGCAAAAGCGGGGGAGCACATGATTTCAAAAAAAAAGATAAGGGACAGGATGATACCTGCTGCGCCCCGTAAATGTTTCATTGTCAATCCTCCTTAAAGGTAGAGTGTTAATCGGTACAATATACTATATGAAGAAATGAAAACAGCGGTGACAGGCCAGGGGGAATGTGCTAGAATGAAGGCAGCAATACGTGGAAAGGAATATAATAATGAAAGAAAATAAATATGACAATGATATATTTTTTGAAAAGTACAGCCAGATGGAGCGTTCTAAAAAAGGACTGTCCGGAGCAGGAGAGTGGGAGACGCTTAAGGCGCTGCTGCCTGATTTTCAGGGACAGCGCCTTCTGGATCTGGGCTGCGGTTATGGCTGGCACTGTATCTATGCCATGGAACACGGGGCGGTTTCTGCGGTGGGTGTGGATATTTCCGGTAAGATGCTGGAGGTGGCCAGGGAAAAGACCGAGGATTCCAGGGTACGGTATGTGGAGTGTGCCATGGAGGACATTGATTTCCCGGATGAATCCTTTGACGTGGTGCTCAGCTCCCTGGCATTTCACTATGTGGAAAGCTTCAGCCAGGTGGTGGATAAAGTGAGGGATTTGCTGGCTCCCGGTGGATATTTCGTGTTTTCCGTGGAGCATCCCGTATTTACCGCCTACGGAAGCCAGGATTGGTACTACGATGAAAATGGAAATATCCTCCATTTTCCTGTGGATAATTATTACTATGAGGGGAAGCGCAAGGCTGTGTTCCTGGGAGAAGAAGTGGTTAAGTACCACAGAACCCTGACCACTTACCTCAATACCCTTCTGACCCATGGCTTTGAACTCAGCCAGGTGGTGGAGCCGCAGCCGCCGGAGAGTATGCTTCATATTCCCGGTATGCTGGATGAAATGCGAAGACCCATGATGCTGATTGTGTCGGCCAGGAAACGTTCCTGACAGGGACGTCAGGGGCCTGCGGTTTAAAACTGAGATAAGGAGTATATCAATGAAATCACTTGTAATAGCAGAAAAGCCTTCTGTTGCCCGGGACATTGCCCGGGTTCTTAAGTGCGGGAAAAATATTAACGGCGCCATTGAAGGGGATCGTTACGTGGTTACCTGGGGGCTGGGCCATCTGGTGACCCTGGCTGACCCGGAGGATTACGATAAGAAGTATAAGGAATGGAAGATGGAGGACCTTCCCATGATGCCTGAGGTATTTAAGCTTGAGGTTATCAAGCAGACCTCAAAGCAGTACCAGGCTGTGAAAACCCAGATTTACCGGGGGGATGTGGGGGACATTATCATTGCCACGGATGCAGGAAGGGAAGGAGAGCTGGTGGCACGGCTGATTCTGAAAAAGACAGGGTGCAATAAACCTATCCGGCGCCTGTGGATATCATCCGTGACGGATAAGGCTATCAGGGAGGGATTTGCGAACCTGAAGGACGGAAGGGAATACAATAACCTGTATGACGCAGCCATGTGCAGGGCAGAGGCGGACTGGCTGGTGGGCATCAACGCCACCAGGGCCCTGACCTGCAAATACAATGCCCAGCTTTCCTGCGGCCGTGTCCAGACCCCGACTCTGGCCATGATAGCAAAACGGGAGGCGCAGATACGCGCGTTTGTGCCCCAGCCATACTTTGGGCTTCAGGCCAGAAAAGACGGCCTGGTCCTTACATGGCAGGATGCAGGGACAGGCAGCCACCGTTCCTTTGACCGCGGCCGGATGGAGGGACTGGCTCAGGAGCTTAAGGGGCAGACGGCTGTTGTGGGTGAGGTA
>OATJ01001132.1_pt1 | contig 11596 bp, 8 predicted proteins | sample 1516661 | NCBI WGS metagenome assembly OATJ01 (sample SAMEA2579951, study PRJEB22360) | human gut metagenome
AGCGGGAGTTTGTATGTATCAAGTGACAGTGATGCTTAAGGACTGAATAGAGAAACAAGTAAATATACAGAATCCCGCTCCATCGTATGGAAGCGGGATTTTTTTTATAGCATAACCAAGAAAATAAAAATAATGAAAAAGGTAGCCATTCAAGGAACATTAGGCTCGTATCACGACATCGCCGCACACAAGTACTTCGAAGGAGAAGAAATAGAGTTAATCTGTTGCGCCAACTTTGAAAACGTGTTCGGTGCCATCAAAAAAGACAGTCAGACCATAGGAATGCTGGCAATAGAAAACACCATTGCAGGCAGTTTGCTGCATAACAATGAGCTATTACGCCAAAGTGGCGCACAGATTGTCGGCGAGTACAAGCTACGTATTTCCCATAGTTTTGTCTGCCTGCCCGATGAAGACTGGGATGATATTACCGAAGTCAACTCCCACCCTATCGCCCTGATGCAATGCCGTGAATTCCTGGGACAACACCCCGGAATCAAAGTGGTGGAAGGCGAAGATACCGCCCGCAGTGCCGAAATCATCCAACAGGAACATCTGAAAGGCCATGCAGCTATCTGCTCCAAAGCTGCTGCAGAGCGTTATGGCATGAAGGTCCTGCAGGAAGGTATCGAAACCAACAAACATAACTTCACCCGTTTCCTGGTCGTAGCCGACCCTTGGCAAGTAGATGAACTGAACCGGCATCGCAGCAAGGACGTCAACAAGGCAAGCATGGTATTCACACTTCCCCATACTGAAGGAAGCCTTTCCCAGGTATTGTCTATTTTGTCTTTCTACCGCATCAACCTGACCAAGATACAATCACTGCCCATCATCGGGCGTGAATGGGAATACCAGTTTTACGTAGATGTCGTCTTCGACAATGTACTGAGATATAAACAATCCATTGCGGCCATCACACCGCTGACCAAAGAACTGAAAATATTAGGAGAATATGAAGATGGAAAATCAAACGTGTAGAATAAAGCCTGCCGACCGCCTGGCAAGCGTAAGCGAATACTACTTCTCGAAGAAGCTGAAAGAAGTGGCACAAATGAATGCCGAAGGAATGGATGTCATCAGCCTGGGAATCGGAAGCCCCGACATGCCGCCTTCCGAAAAGACAATCCGGACACTTTGCGAAGCTGCCTGCAATCCGGACGGACATGGTTACATGCCCTACGTAGGTATCCCCGAACTGCGCCGCGGTTTTGCGGACTGGTACAAAAAATGGTACGGTGTAGCATTGAATCCCAACACAGAGATACAACCGCTCATCGGCTCCAAAGAAGGCATCCTGCACGTGACGCTGGCCTTTGTCAACCCCGGTGAACAAGTATTGGTTCCCAATCCCGGCTATCCCACCTATACTTCATTAAGCAAGATTCTGGGTGCCGAGGTCGTGAACTATAACTTGAAAGAAGAAAACGGCTGGATGCCCGACTTCGACGAGCTGGAACGGATGGACATGAGCCGTGTAAAACTGATGTGGACCAACTATCCCAATATGCCCACCGGGGCGAACGCAACACCGGAACTGTACCGGAAACTGGTGGACTTCGCACGCCGCAAGGACATCGTCATCGTAAACGACAACCCCTACAGTTTCATCCTGAACGAACATCCCATCAGCATCCTCAGCATTCCGGGTGCCAAAGAGTGCTGCATAGAATTCAATTCCATGAGCAAAAGCCACAACATGCCGGGATGGCGTATCGGCATGCTTGCCTCGAATGCCGACTTCGTGCAATGGATATTGAAAGTAAAGAGCAACATCGACAGCGGTATGTTCCGTGCCATGCAACTGGCAGCCGCCACTGCCCTGGAAGCAGAGCAAGACTGGTATGACGGCAACAACGCGAATTACCGCAACCGCCGTCAGTTGGCAGGAGAAATCATGCATACCCTGGGTTGCACCTACGACGAAAACCAGGTAGGCATGTTCCTCTGGGGCAAGATACCCGACAGCTGTACAGACGTGGAAGAACTGACTGAACACGTGCTGCATAAAGCCAGAGTGTTCATTACTCCCGGATTTATCTTCGGAAGTAACGGGAAACGGTATATCCGCATCTCCCTCTGCTGTAAGGACAATAAACTGGCAGAAGCATTGAAGCGTATCAAGGACATGAAATAAATGCTTACAAGTAAGAGATGAACACCCTAAAGCCGGAATCCCGTTTACTAAAACTCCACCGGAGATTTACTAAAACGGGAGGAACGATTTAGTAAATCTTCTCCGACGTTTTACTAAATCTCCGGGACCTTGCTCAGAAGGTCTTCTGAAAAGGGGGGAAACGTCACAAGGAAGAAAAAGCATAATTAAAGAATATTATTAAACAAATAAAGAATATGGAACTCGAATTAGAACCTATCACATTACCTGGTGTTGAAGACAAACGCCCTATGGTAATAGCCGGCCCCTGCAGTGCCGAAACCGAAGAACAAGTAATGAGCACCGCCAAACAATTGGCAGACAAAGGCCTCAAGCTATTCCGTGCCGGCATCTGGAAACCGCGCACCAAACCGGGCGGCTTCGAAGGAGTAGGCGTAGACGGCCTTGCATGGCTGAAGGAGGTAAAGAAAGAAACCGGCATGTACGTTTCAACAGAAGTTGCTACCGCCAAACATGTATACGAATGCCTGAAAGCCGGAATTGACCTTCTTTGGGTAGGTGCACGTACCACCGCCAATCCTTTCGCCGTACAGGAAATTGCCGATGCACTGAAAGGCGTAGATATCCCGGTACTGGTGAAGAATCCGGTAAATCCTGACCTGGAGCTGTGGATTGGAGCTTTGGAACGTATCAACAATGCAGGCTTGAAACGCCTGGGTGCCATCCACCGCGGATTCAGCAGCTATGACAAAAAGCTCTACCGTAACTTGCCCCAATGGCATATCCCCATTGAGCTGCGCCGCCGAATTCCCAACCTTCCTATTATCTGTGACCCCAGCCACATAGGTGGAAAGCGCGAATTGGTTGCTCCACTCTGCCAGCAAGCTATGGATTTGGGCTTCAACGGACTGATTATCGAGAGCCACTGCAACCCGGACTGTGCCTGGAGCGATGCAGCCCAGCAAGTCACCCCGGATGTGCTGGATTACATCCTCAACCTGCTGGTCATCCGCAAGGAAACACAAAGCACCGAGAACCTCAGCGAATTGCGCAAGCAGATAGACGAATGCGACAACAATCTTATTCAGGAGCTGGCCAAACGGATGCGTGTGGCACGTGAAATCGGTACATACAAAAAAGAGCATGACATGACCATCCTGCAAACCGGACGCTACAACGAAATCCTCGAGAAACGCGGCTCGCAAGGCGCATTGTGTGGCATGGATGCTGAATTCATCAAAAAGGTATTTGAGGCGATACACGAAGAGAGTGTAAGACAGCAGATGGAAATTATAAATAAGTAATTGGCACATTAAACATCATGAGAATATTAATACTTGGAGCCGGGAAAATGGGCTCTTTCTTCACAGACATCCTGAGTTTCCAGCACGAGACGGCTGTGTTCGACGTCAATCCGCACCAACTGCGTTTTGTCTACAACACCTACCGCTTCACCACACTGGAAGAAATCAAGGACTTCGAGCCGGAGCTGGTCATCAATGCCGTTACGGTGAAATACACGCTGGACGCTTTCCGCCAAGTGCTGCCGGTACTGCCCAAAGACTGCATTATCAGCGACATCGCTTCGGTAAAGACCGGATTGAAGAAATTCTACGATGAAAGCGGCTTCCGCTACGTGTCGACGCATCCTATGTTCGGTCCCACTTTTGCCAGCCTCAACAATCTGAATACGGAGAATGCCATCATCATCAGCGAAGGCGACCACTTGGGGAAAATCTTCTTCAAGGACCTCTACCAGACCATGAAGCTGAACATCTTTGAATATACCTTCGACGAGCATGATGAGACTGTGGCATACTCCTTATCCATTCCGTTTGTATCCACTTTCGTGTTTGCAGCGGTAATGAAACACCAGGAAGCTCCGGGCACCACCTTCAAAAAGCACATGGCCATTGCCAAAGGCCTGCTGAGTGAAGACGACTACCTGCTCCAGGAAATTCTCTTCAATCCGCGCACCCCCTCACAAGTGGAGAACATCCGCCTGGAACTGAAGAACCTGCTGGAAATCATCAGCAATAAGGATGCAGAAGGCATGAAGAAGTATCTGACTAAAATCAGGGAAAAGATTAGATAAACAATCAACAAGTGTGTGCCTCGATGCCAAGGTACACACTTTTATCCCAACTAAACACCCCGGATGAAAAAGACAGTCACCACCTCAGGCTATCCGTCGAAGTAGCCCTTTGAAGAGGTGCATGAATCACCGGAAATCCTAACAGTTGACACTAAAAGACAAAAAAATGTCTCCGGTACCATTTTCAAAAGCGGGTGCAAAAATATCACTTTTTTCAAGATGAAAATATCCTTTTTATCTTTTTATTACAATCTGCCAACTTCCTTTTCTATCTCCTCTCACCCTTGTACTCACTTGCTAGACAACACAAAACAGATATATAAAATAATAATTACATTAAACTTCCAGTGTATAGAATAAAAAGACGCCGTTAATTATTTTTAATTTTAGCAACTATATTTTACGATTAAAATGCATTTGTATTATTTTTGTATAAATAACACGTGGCAATTAAATTGCCATTAGACAATATACTACTTGAAAAATCAGGTTATGAAAATTTTTCTAGATAAAAGATGCATAATCAATTTATGTTTCCTTTTTTTATATTTAAGTTCGGCTTTTGCCACAGCAACCATAGTCGGCAAACACCGCAGATTACTTATTATAAACTCGTACAATGAAAGCGCACCCTGGAGCCAAGAACTTATAACTCCCATCCTGCTGCAAACATCTCCTATAGAGGACATCACAGCCGATGTAGTACACATGAACGGGACGTTCATTCGTAATGACTCATTGTATATCCGGATGGAGAATGGCATTTTCGAACGTTTCCAGGATAAGAAACCCGATTATCTTGTACTTCTCGGCAACATGGCTTTTACTTTAAGGGAACGTATTTTGAGTGAGTGGGGAAATATTCCAATAGTATTGATCGGCAACGAAGACACGTATGCTCCACGGGAATATTATTTCACCGGACGTCCTATACACATTTCCAATGCCATCACATCTCCTCTGGTTGACCTGCAGCCGCAATACAACTTTACTTTTATCGAAACGCCGTATATGTACAAAGAGACCATCGACATGATGGTACAGATGCTGCCAAAAATGAAAACGATTGTATTCGCAGCAGATGAACTCTATCATAACCAAGACTTGGACCGGCTTATTCATGCCTATATAACGTCAAAGTATCCAAACCTCCACTATGAACGCTTAATAGGTAATGAAAGAAACCAAAACGAATTACAGGCATATCTGCTAAATGATGAACCGGAGACGGGTATGCTATTTTCCACATGGTTTTACGAGCGTAAGAATCTACTCGGTTTTCCTACACTCATCAGTGGAGACTTTCAGTTAGTTGCATCATCGCCTCAACCCGTATTTGCATTAAGGAATGCCTATGTGGGTAAAGAGGGGTTTGCGGGAGGATATTTCTATGACCGCATGGAAGTGCAAAACGCGCTTTCTTCAGCCCTCAAACAGATATTTGCAGGAGAGGATGCACGGAATATCCCATTTACATATAGCAAGAAATCCTATCCCTTCATCAACTACCAGCAACTGCAGATGGACGGTCTGGACACCACACTCTGTCCTAAAGACTCGGTATTCATCAATAAACCGCTTACATTCTGGCAGAAGTATCAATGGTGGATTATTTGCGGAGTAGTGTTGATACTCTCACTACTTATCATAGCTTTAGTCATTTACCGGTTCCAGCAAAAGAAAATCACCTTGCTAAGTGCCCATGATACCCTTTTACGTAATATGCCGATATCTTATACTCAAATAGAGGTTTTCTTCGACAAAACGGGACAGATAGCAGATATGAGCTATCGATGCGGCAATATTATTTTCAACGACCAGTTTACGCCAACTACCGATGGTTCACAGAAAAATGCCTTCTCCCAAATAGAGCACCTGACACATTTCATGGAAATGGTATTCCAAGAAAAGCAAACGGTAACATTTACTCATTACTTCAAACAAACAAACAGCTTTTACGAATTCATTCTTTGCCCGGCATCCCAAAAACACACTTTGGATGTCTTTGCCGTAGATATTACAGCGCGCAAAGATGCCGAAAACACATTGCGAGAGATTAATAAAAAACTGGAAATGACATTGGGCATAGCACGCATCATACCATGGCGCTGGGATTTAAAGGAGGGTCTGATTTATTGCGAAGCACAAAAGATATTAGACCACATGAACTTTACAAAGGAGAAGAACTCTACAGTCCAAGTAGATATTATCAAGGCGTCAGAATATTTCCGAAAGATACACCCGGAAGACTTCGAACGTATGCACCATGTACATGAAAATCTCATTTCAGGCAAGTTGCAGCATATCAAAGAAGAATATCGTATCATCACCGAAGTAGAAGGGCGAAAAATAACAGATTGGATGGAAACCAACGCAGTAATTGACCAGCGCGACAAGAACGGCTATCCAATATCGCTTGTCGGCTCCCTTTTACTGATAACAGAACGCAAGAGGCAAGAAGAAGCGCTTATCCGAGCACGAGAAAAAGCCCAAGAATCCGACCGGCTGAAATCTGCATTTCTAGCCAATATGAGCCACGAGATACGTACCCCCTTGAATGCCATCGTAGGATTCTCCAGCCTGCTGACTGCAACCGAAAACGAAACCGAACGCAAAGAGTTCATCAGTATCATAGAAACCAACAACCAGTTGCTATTGCAACTGGTAAGTGACATCCTGGATCTTTCAAAAATAGAAGCAAATACACTGGAATTCAATTATCAGAATGTCGACTTAAATCAGTTGGCAAAAGATGTGGAAAACACTGTACGAGGCAGACTGCAAACAGGTGTTGCCCTACAATTCGTTCCTGAAGTACCAGTTTGTTATGTACAGACAGAACATAACCGTCTCTCTCAAGTCCTCATCAACCTGCTGGTCAACGCTGCAAAATTCACAGAGAAAGGTGAGATTATGTTTGGATACAAAATCCGTGGAGAAGAACTCTATTTCTACGTAAAAGATACGGGCATAGGCATCTCACTAGAGAATCAGAAGAAAATATTTGAACGGTTTACCAAAGTAAATACCTTTATACAAGGAACGGGATTAGGACTCTCAATATGCAAAAACATTGTCACAAAAATGAAAGGACGCATCGGAGTAGAATCCGAAGGAGAAGGTAAAGGAAGTACTTTCTGGTTTACAATACCTTATAAACCGAAAGAGGCTCAAAAGGAAAATAATCTAACTTTAATGCCTCTTCTGAACGAGAGAAGCAAGGAAAAGCCTATAATCCTGATAGCAGAGGACAACGAAAGCAACTATATGCTGTTCAAGTCTATCCTACAGAAAGATTATGAGTTGGTTCATGCTTGGGATGGGGAGGAAGCCGTGGAACTCCATCAGAAGTTTCATCCACATGTGGTCATCATGGACATCAATATGCCTAAAATGGATGGATATGAAGCTACTCGCGAAATACGTAAAGTATCCAAAACGGTACCTATCATTGCAGTAACGGCATACTCCTTTGCTTCGGACAAAGAAAAGATTATGCAGAATGGCTTTAACGGATATATGTCCAAGCCGGTTGACATACAAAGATTGAAAGAAAAACTCGACTATACAATCCACGGGAATTTTATGATGATGTAGGGTTCCGGTCTGCTCTTTCCTATATGATATTTTTTGATTATCCAAGAAATATCATGTACTTTTGCACAAGTTAGAAAAGAGACAATGATAGACCAACCCACTATAGACCGCATACTTGATGCCGCACAGATATACGATGTCGTATCAGACTTTGTCACCCTGCGCAAACGCGGTGTGAACTATGTAGGTCTGTGCCCTTTCCACGATGACAAAACCCCTTCCTTCTATGTATCCCCCGCCAAAGGGCTCTGCAAGTGTTTTGCCTGCGGAAAAGGAGGAAATGCAGTGCATTTCATCATGGAGCACGAACAGATGTCTTATCCTGAGGCGCTGAAATATCTCGCAAAAAAATACGGCATTGAAATCAAAGAACGCGAACTATCCAGCGAGGAGAAGATAGCACAGAGCGAACGGGAAAGCCTCTTCATTGTGAACAACTTTGCCCGTGACTACTTCCAGAATATCCTAAAGAACCACGTAGACGGACGGAGTATCGGCATGGCCTATTTCCGCAGCCGCGGCTTCCGGGATGACATCATCGAGAAGTTCCAGTTGGGCTATTGTACCGAGAGCCACGATGCCCTTGCCCAGGAAGCTTTGAAGAAAGGCTATAAAAAGGATTATCTTGTCAAGACCGGCCTCTGCTACGAGACGGACGACCACCGACTGCGCGACCGCTTCTGGGGGCGGGTCATCTTTCCGGTACACACTCTCTCCGGCAAGGTGGTGGCTTTCGGAGGACGTGTGCTTGCCGGTGCCACCAAAGGCGTCAAGGTGAAGTACGTCAACTCGCCTGAATCGGAGATTTACCATAAAAGCAATGAACTGTACGGCATATATTTTGCCAAACAAGCCATTGTGAAACAAGACCGTTGTTTTCTGGTCGAAGGTTATACAGACGTCATTTCCATGCACCAATCGGACATAGAGAATGTGGTTGCCTCTTCGGGCACAGCATTGACATCCGGACAAATCCGGATGATTCATCGTTTCACCAACAATATGACAGTGCTCTACGACGGTGACGCTGCCGGTATAAAGGCCTCTATCCGAGGTATTGATATGTTGCTGGAAGAAGGCATGAACGTCAAAGTCTGCCTCCTGCCCGACGGTGACGACCCGGACTCCTTTGCACGCAAACACAATGCGACGGAGTTCCAGGCCTTCATACAAGAGAATGAAACGGACTTTATCCGCTTCAAAACCAATCTGTTGCTGGAAGATGCAGGAAAAGACCCCATCAAGCGTGCCGAGCTTATCGGAAACCTTGTGCAGAGCATTTCCATCATTCCCGAAGCCATTGTGCGTGATGTCTATATCAAGGAGTGCGCCCAATTATTGCACGTAGAAGATAAACTGCTGGTTTCTGAGGTTGCCAAGCGTCGCGAAAAGCAAGCCGAGCAACAAGCTGAGCGAGCAGAACGCGAGCGTCGGTCGGCCAATGCCGCAAGAGCCAATGCAGAAGCAGGTGTCAATGGCAGTCATACTGCAGCTACAGCTACCAGCCCCGACGCACAACAAGCTGGCTATCCGTCCGAATCACTGCCTGCCGGTCTCCCTTCCGAAACACCTCCACCTTTTCCACCCGAGGAAGAATATGTATCCTTCATCCCACAGGAGGGCAAGGAGGGCCAGGAGTTCTATAAATACGAACGACTTATTCTGAAGATGGTAGTGCTCTATGGTGAGCGGGTGATGTGCAATGTCACCAATGAAGAGGGGCAGGAAACCCCTATCACTGTAACTGAATATATAGTCAATGATTTAAAAGAAGACGAACTTGCCTTCCACAATCCGCTTCACCGGCAAATCCTGACAGAGGCTGCCGAACGTATCCACAATGAGGGTTTTACCGCCGAACGGTATTTTGTGGCGCATCCCGACCCCGTCATCAGCAAGCTGAGCGTGGAGCTTATCAGCAACCGCTATCAGTTAAGGAAATCACAGATAGAACAAATGGTGACGGACGAAGAACGCCTCTATGAGCTAATTCCACGGTTAATGATAAACTTCAAATATGCCATCGTCTGCGAAGAATTGAAGCATACCCTATTTGCGTTACAGAACCCTGCCATAGCCAATGATGAAACCCAGTGTAACAGCATCATGGAGCGCTACAACGAATTGAACAAAGTAAAAAGCATCATGGCAAAGCGGCTGGGAGACAGAGTCATCCTGAATTTTTAAATTCAATTCGGGGAGTTCTCCGTCAAGAATTATGCCTGATTAAATTCATAAATTCCTCGCGGGTCTTCGCTTGGTTGAATGCTCCGGTAAAATCGGATGTAGTGGTAATGGAGTTCTGTTTCTCTACTCCGCGCATCTGCATGCACATGTGTTTGGCTTCCACAACAACCATAACCCCCAGCGGATTCAGCGTCTCCTGAATACACTCTTTTATTTGGAGAGTCATACGTTCCTGCACTTGCAGGCGGTGAGAGAAAATATCCACTACGCGGGCTATCTTGCTCAGTCCGGTAATGTAGCCGTTAGGAATATATGCCACATGTGCCTTTCCGTAGAAGGGAAGCATGTGATGTTCGCAAAGCGAGAAGAAATCAATGTCTTTCACAATCACCATCTGACTGTATTCTTCTTGAAACTTGGCTGAACGGAGTACCTCGTGCGGGTCCATATGATACCCTTTCGTCAACGACAACATGGCCTTCGCCACCCGTTCAGGTGTCTTCTGCAAACCTTCACGTCCGGCATCTTCACCCAACAGAGTAAGGATGCGGTGATAATGTTCCTTCAATTCATCTAATGAAGGAGATACAATTTCTTCTTTTCCTAACATGATAATTCTTTATAAGGGGATGTTTATCTGCTCTTTCACGATAGAAACTTCCTTGAATACACCAGTAGCCCGCAACTGACGCATCATGGCATCCGCTTCTTCGATACTGCGGAAATCTCCTGCACGGCACAGCCAACGGGGGGGATTGAAAGAGGTATAAACTGTAAGTTCGGGAAAATGTTCCTTGATGCGGGTAGCTACCGCATAAGCTTCGTTCTTGGCCTGACGGGTATTATTCCCTGCATAAACTTGTATGCGGTAACCCGAACTTTTAATCACTTTCTGCTCATCCGAACCGGCAGGAACATACTCCGAACCTATCAATGCCGCAATGCGTGCATCTTGATGGATAGTCACCTTGCCTTGTCCCGGCACATTACGTTCCAGGCTTTTCACAATATTATTCTGCGCTACAGAAATCGTTGCAAAAGCGAAACATGCAACCAAAAGTAAACCAAGCTTTTTCATGAGTCAATATCTTTATATAACGGAAAATGGAAAGCTGAAAATGGAAAACAGTTATGCAGATACGACATGCAATCCATTTTCAACTTTCAGCTTTCAACTATTTAATTAAAGGCATCGATGATACCCTTGAAGTCAGAAACCTTCAAGGCAGCACCACCAATCAGACCGCCGTCAACATCCGGGTTGGCAAACAGTTCCTTTGCATTAGAAGGCTTACAGCTGCCACCATAAAGGATAGAGCAGTTGTCAGCAATTTCCTTACCATACTTTTCAGCAATCAAGGAACGGATGAAAGCGTGGATTTCCTGTGCTTGTTCTGCAGTAGCAGTCTTACCGGTACCGATAGCCCAAACCGGCTCGTAAGCCAAAATAATCTTAGAGAAATCTTCGGCAGACAAAGAGAATACAGAAGCCAGCTGAGCGGCTACCACTTCATTCTGCTTGTTTGCTTCACGTTCTTCCAATACCTCACCGATACAGAAAATCGGAGTCAGACCGTTAGCCAAAGCCAATTTTACTTTTT
>OATJ01001137.1_pt1 | contig 11562 bp, 10 predicted proteins | sample 1516661 | NCBI WGS metagenome assembly OATJ01 (sample SAMEA2579951, study PRJEB22360) | human gut metagenome
AATTCTGATGCACAATTATTTCAGAAGTTATAAGCTATTATATTTGTAATGCTTTATTTGAAACTTTGTATAATATGTATTGTTTTTAGACAATGGCGTCACTTGATTTGAATTATGAAAATCAAGGGGCGTCATTTTTTTATGATTAAGTAGTAAAGATAATACATAAAAATTTAAGAGAATTTGGAGGTACAAAATTATGAAAATGAAATTGTGGAAGAAAGCTGTAGCTTTGTTATTAGGTTCAACATTACTTTTTGGTATGACAGCTTGTGGAGAAAGTAGCCCAGCTAGTAGTACAGCTGATAGTGGTGATACAGTAAAGGTTGGTTTACTCCATTCATTAAGTGGCACAATGGCAATAAGTGAAACATCAGTAAGAGATGCCGAGCTTTTGGCTATTGAAGAAATCAATGCTGCTGGTGGTGTACTTGGTAAGCAGATTGAAGCTGTTGAAGAAGATGGTGCTTCTGAACCTTCAAAGTTTGCTGAAAAGGCACAGAAACTTTTACAGGACGATAAGGTTGCAACAATTTTTGGTTGTTGGACATCAGCATCAAGAAAGGCTGTTAAGCCAGTTGTTGAAGGTATGAATGGTTTACTTTGGTATCCAGTACAGTATGAAGGTATGGAAAGTTCTGAAAATATTATGTATATGGGTGCTGCTCCTAACCAGCAGGCTGTACCGGCTATTGACTATTGCTACAATGACAAGGGATACAAGAATTTCTATTTGTTAGGTTCTGATTATGTATTCCCTCAGACAGCAAATATGATTGCTAAGGCTCAGATTTCAGCTTTAGGAGGTCAGACTGTTGCTGAAGAATATGTACCTCTTGGTCATACAGACTTCCAGACAATTATTGCAGATATTAAGGCTAAAAAGCCGGACGTAATTATTAATACATTAAACGGTGATTCAAACGTTGCCTTCTTCAAACAGCTTGCAGACGCAGGTGTTACATCAAATGATGTAATGACAATGTCATTCTCTATTGCAGAAGAAGAAGTAAATTCTATTGGTGCTAACTTACTTGATGGTCACTTAGTAGCTTGGAATTACTATATGACAACAGATACACCTGAAAACAAGAAGTTTGTTGAGGCTTATAAGGCTAAGTTTGGTAAGGATAGAGTTACATCAGACCCAGTTGAGGCAGCTTACATTGGTGTTTACCTTTGGAAAGAAGCTTGTGAAAAGGCTGGTAGCTTTGATGTAGATGCTATTAAGGCAAACTGTGGTGGTCTTACATTCCAGGCACCTGAAGGTCTTGTAACATTAAATGGCGATAACCACCATATTTCAAAGCCAGTTAGAATTGGTCAGATTTCAGCTGACGGTACTATTAATGAAGTTAAGTCAACAGATTCTCCAGTTGAGCCAGACCCATATTTAACAACTTACGATTGGGCAGTAGCTGCTAATTTAAAACCTCTTGAATAATTTTGAAATACTGGAAATTATTTTTAGATTGTCTGACAGGTGGGCTTAGTTCCACCTGTTAATTTTTAGTAATAAAAATAATAGGAGGAAAGTTTATGAATATAATGACAGTAATATTTAATGGACTAAGCACTAGCTCAATATTGTTAATAACTGCCTTAGGTTTGGCAATAACTTTTGGTCTTATGCGAGTTATTAATATGGCTCATGGTGAGTTCATTATGATTGGTGCTTATACTACTTATGTGGTTCAAAATCTGTTTTCAGCATTTTTGCCAAGTAGTGTTTTTGATGCTTATTACATAGTTGCTCTTTTTGCTGCCTTTGGTGTGGCTTTTGCTATAGGGGTAATTATGGAAAAGTTAATTGTTTCAAGATTGTATGGAAATGAAATTGATAGTTTGCTTGCTACTTGGGGTGTCAGCCTTATTTTACAGCAGTTAGCCCGTAGCATATTTGGTGCACAGCCTGTAAATGTAAAAGCTCCTTCATTTTTACAGGGCAATGTAGGTACTGGCGATGTAACTTTTTCTTATGTAAGAATTTTCATTATTGTAATGATGATTTTTTGTCTTGTAGGTGTTTGGTTACTTATGTACAGAACTAACTTTGGTTCTAAAATGAGAGCTACAATGCAGAATAGAAGTATGGCACAATGCCTTGGTATTAACACTAAAAAAATGGATAGTATTACCTTTGGTATCGGTTCTGGACTTGCAGGTCTTGCAGGCTGTTCTATATCTTTACTCTTTTCTATTGATTCAACACTTGGTACAAAGTACATTGTTGATACATTTATGGTAGTAGTTCTCGGTGGTGTAGGTAAACTTCTTGGTACATTCTGTGGTGCAGATATTATAGGTTTCTCAAGTGTATTTATGGAAAACTTAACTTCAGCATCTATAGCAAAGTTTATTGTGCTTATTATAGTTATTGTATTTCTTCAGAAAAAGCCACAGGGCTTGTTTACAATTAGAAGTCGTTCACTTGATGATTAACAGGAGGTGTTATAATGAAAAGTTTTTTTACTAAAAATCCACGAAATATTGCCTTTTCTATAGTAGTAATACTTCTTGCATTAGTACCTCTTTTTACAGATATGGGACTTCTCACTTCATCAAGTATTGTTAGATTTGGCAGATACATAACTTTTGCAATAGTTGCTATTGGTATTGACCTTATTTGGGGTTATACTGGCATACTCAGTCTTGGTCATGGTATTTATTTTTGTCTAGGTGCTTATGGTATGGCAATGTATTTACTGCTCCAAAAAACTGGTGGAAAAATAACTGACTTTATGCAAAGAGGTGGTTTTACAGAACTTCCTTGGTTTTGGAAACCTTTTAATTCATTGCCATTGTCTATTATACTTATGATTGCTGTACCAACATTAATAGCGTGGGTAATAGGTTATTTTATATTTAAGAGCAGAGTTAAAGGTGTTTATTTTTCAATTATATCTCAGGCACTTACTTGGGCTATGTATACACTCTTTAATGGACTTCAGCCTTATACAAACGGTACAAATGGTATAACAGGTATTGATACAATTATAGGTTCTTACTATAATCCAAATAATATAAAGATTTTATTTTACATAGCTTTAGTATTTCTTGTTCTTGTTTATGCTTTGACTTCATTTTTAATAAGTACAAAGTTTGGTAAAATACTTGTTGCCATAAGAGATGGCGAAAACAGAACATATTTCTCTGGCTATAAGGTTAGTTCATTTAAGAATTTTGTATATGTACTTTCTGCTGTTTTTGCTGCAATAGCCGGTGCGTTATATGTAAACCTTAACAATTCAATTTCTCCTACAGAAATGAGTATTACTTTTTCAGTTGGTATGGTAATTTGGGTTGCTGTAGGTGGCAGAGGTTCTTTAATAGGTGCTGTTATTGGTGCAATTCTTGTTTCAGCTTGTGAATTCAGTGTTAGTTCAGCTTTCCCAAGTGTATGGCAATACTTTATTGGTATATTCTTTACAGTAGTTATACTTTTCTTTAGACGAGGTATTGTAGGTATTGCATCTGATTTAGTTGCAAAGTTTAATTTAAAGAAAGCAACAGGTAAGGAGGCGTGATTATGGCAAATAAAATACTATCTCTTGAAAATATATCTGTTGTTTTTGATGGATTTAAGGCATTGACAGATGTAAATATAAATGTAATGGAAAACACAATTCATTTCTTCATTGGTCCTAATGGTGCAGGTAAAACTACACTTTTGGATATTATTTGTGGCAAAACTAAGCCTACAAATGGCAAGGTTAAGTATTTTCCGGACGGTAAAGAAATTACATTAACCGGTATGAAAGAGTATCTTATAGTTGGTCTTGGTATTGGTAGAAAATTTCAGGTTCCCTCTGTATTTACAAATCTTACAGTATATGAAAATATGGAATTATCTCTTAAAAATGGAAAAGGTGTAATAAGTTCTATTTTTTCAAAGCCAACAGAAGAAGAAAAAGAGCGAATAGATGAAATTCTTGATATGGTTGACCTTTTGGATAAAAAGGAATATAAAGGTATTAACCTTGCCCATGGGGAAAAGCAATGGCTTGAAATAGCTATGCTCCTTGTTCAAAAGCCAAAAGTTATATTGCTTGATGAACCAGTTGCCGGTATGGGTAAGCCTGAAACATATAAAACAGGAGAAATTTTAAAGCAAATTAAAAATGAATGTACAGTTGTTATTGTTGAACACGATATGGAGTTTGTAAAAATGATAGCTGATATGGTAACAGTAATGCACGAAGGTAAAGTGCTTATGGAGGGCGATATTGACTCCATACTTGGTGATGAAACTGTACAGAAAGTTTATTTAGGCAGAGGAGGAGAAAGAAATGCTGAAGATTAATGGTCTTGATACCTATTATGGTGAAAGTAAAATAATAGATAATCTTTCCCTAGAAGTGCCTAAGGGAAAAATAGTGTGTCTTATTGGTAGAAATGGCGTAGGCAAAAGTACAACACTTAAATCAATTATGGGTCTTACAAAAACGCCAAAGGGCAGTATTATGTTTGATGGCAAAGAAATAATCAAAATGAAACCTTATGAAAGAGCTAAACTGGGTATAGGCTATGTTCCACAGGGTAGAGATATATTCCCTCAAATGACAGTTGAAGAAAATCTTAAATTGGGACTTCAAGTAAAAGGTGGCAAGGGTAAAATTCCACCAAATGTTATTGACCTGTTTCCAATCATAAGTAAATTTATGCTTAGAAAAGGTGGCGACCTTTCAGGTGGTCAGCAACAACAGCTTGCCATAGCAAGAGCTTTGGTTTCTGAACCTAAAATGCTTATACTTGATGAACCTACAGAGGGTATTCAGCCGTCTATTATTGCCGATATTGGCTATGCCATTAAGAAAATAAATGAATGGACTGGAATAACTATACTTATTGTTGAGCAGTATTTGGATTTTGTACTTGATGTAGCAGAGGAATACTATGTTATGGATAAAGGTGCTATCGTTATGAGTGGCAAAACTAAAGACGCCAATAAGGAAGAAATACAGTCAAGAATGACAATTTAATATAAGTTATAGCTTATTTTTTATATTTGACTTTATATGCCAATGTCATTATAATTATCATTAAAATATTTAGATTGTGGGATTGAGCATATGAAAAGACCTAAAATAAAAATAACTATTATAGACAGAATAGGAAAATGTGGTTGTCACAGAGGGCATAAAGTAGGGGATACTTTTGATTTTGATACTGAAAGAGGAAAACTTTGCCCTATGGCTATGCACGTTGCTTTTCCTTACATTGACATTTTGAGATATGGTGGTTCTATTCCAAATCAAAAAAATGGTGAGGCTGTTTTTTGTTGCCCTGATGTAGACACAATAAATGTATTTAAAATTGAAGTTGTAGAAGAATAATAAAAGCTCCGTAAAGCATATCAGCTAAACGGAGCTTTTAATGAATTGGAAAGATAAATCCGATGGCTTGTTTATCAAGCCACAAATTAACAAAGTTAATTTGTTCTGAATGTTGAATATTAAATTATTCTTCTGAATTTTTCTCAAGTTCTTCTTTTATTATTGACATTATGCCGTTTATTTCAACATTGTTATCCATAGGAATTACAAGGCATTTTCTTCCGTCAATCATTTTAATTTTTACTATGTTGGAATCTTCAGGTTTTACATTAATTACAACGTTATTTGTTTTAACTTCAAACTTTCTCTTTTCCTGAATATCACTGGCATTGAAACGCATATCTTCTCCCAATTCATCAGCAAAACGAGTATCAACCTTTTCAAGGTCTTCCTCTTTTACACCACTTGCTTGGAAAAGATTTTTAATTTCCTCTTTACCTAATGTTACAGGCTCATCTCCACTATGATTTTCAATAAATTCAGTAAGATTTTCGTTAATATCCCTTACAACATTGACAACTTCATAATCTGGCTGATTTACTATGGTCTGTTCAATTATATCCTTAAACATCTGCTTTTGGTCAGCTGAAGAAATAGTTTCGGTACAACCGAGAGCATCTGTTATAAATTCACTATACATTTCCTTAGTTGACTTTACGTAGTAAAGTAAGCTGTGAATATCTGTACTTCTGTCATTGAAGGCAGGGAACATAAATCCCATACAAGGTGGTTCAACAACCCAATCTCTTGTTCTAGGTTCAATAGAGTTATTTTCTTCGTGGTAGCTAAGACCGGCCTTAGAAAGATTTACAGGGCAAAGACAGCATACTATATACTGGAAAACTTCTGATGAATCGTCCATTGTTACATTGTCTTTTCCCTTTGTAGGGACATCATAGGTATCGTACATAAGAAGAATAAGGTAGTTACCTACATAGTCAAATTTATCAATTACAAAATCATAAAAATTGTCAAGAGCTTCTTGTGATTTTAATTCCCCGCCTCTTAAAGCCAAAAGTGAACGTTGCTGACCGTCTTCTTCCTCAGCTTCTTTTGTAAAGTCTAAATTGTGAAGATTTTTACCAATAGAGCCTGAAAGAGTTTTTTTGAGAAGTTCAGCATATTTGTTCTGTTCTTCGTCAGGCATATTGCTAAGATAGTCGTTTATGTATGTTAATTTTTCTTTTTCGTTGCCGGCAACATAACAGCCACAAACTCTTATAGAGCTGTCAGAATCTTTTTTTATTAGTTTTCTTATTTCAAGAACTTCTTTACTTATCATTGTATTTCTCCTTTTAAAATTATTATAGCATCAAGTAAATCTACTTTTTGGTCTTTGTTTACATCAGCAGTTTTTTTATTAAAATTAAATAGCATATTGTTGTTAATATACTTTAAAATTATGGCAGTATCTTTATTATCTATTACACCGTCAGAATTTAAGTCACCTAGTTTGTAAGGCTTTTCAACAATAGCTCCGTCTTCAATATTATAATACAAACTATCATCTATTGTAACTAAATTTTTGAAATATTCATTACAAACATCTATTGTATCATTATGTATCCATACCATAGATGAGGGAAAGATGATATTTGTCCATAGGGTATTACTTTATTAGATATGAACATTGAACCTTTTTCTGTTCTTTCAACACCATTAGCTATATTAACAATACCTTTATATTTGTTAGGTACATACCAAAGTGTTTTCATATCTTTTGAATAAAGTATGCCGTCTAGGGATGTGTATTTTGTATTAGAGCTTTTTACAGAAACATTTTCTATGCCGGTAAATAGGTAAAAAGCAGCAGAAAGATTGTTTGCAGACTCTCTGTTAAGTATATTTTCGGGCAAATATGTAGAAATGGTATAGCTATTTGGCAAAATAACTTTCTTTAAATAAGTTGCTCTTGAAAATGCCATTTCATCAATTTGAGTTACACCTTCTGGAATTTCAAATACTGTCTCTCGTTTTCCTCTAGGGTAGGCTAACATTCTTGTTCTGTCAGCAGAATAGAGAACTCCGTCCAATGAAGTAAAGTATTTGTTTCCACTAGCTGTGTATATAGCTTTGAAAGTTTCAGTTTTTCCCATATCGTAGAAAACGTGACCACCATAGCCTGTATTTTCATCTGCAAGGTAATCACCACCAATGGTTTTAACTGTAGATGGAATAGTAAGAGATGTATTTTCAAGACCTGTCATATGGTCAAAAGCACCGTCTGAAATTACCTCTAAACCTTCAGGAAGTGTAAGTTCAGGAATTTTTGTACAGTATTGAAAAGTGAAAGGACCTATTTTTGTCAGACTACTTGGAAGTATAAGTTTATTGAAAGACATAGGATATTTTGAATTTGCTGCACCAAAAGAAAGTGTACCTGTTTCCTTTACGCCATTTTCAAGTGTAAGACAACCATTAAAACCTGAACAGTTAAAAAATGCACCATTACCTATTTTTGTAACTCCGGCAGGAATTGTTAAATCTCCTGTAAGAGCAGAACATTGATAAAAAGAACCTTCACCTAAATAAGTAAGGCTGTTTGGCAATGTTAATGTTCCGGAAAGATTAATACAGTCAGAAAAAGCATAAGAACCTATTTTTTCAAGTGCTGTATCTAATATAAGGGCTGTAATTTTTGTACTGTCGAAAGCATAAGGATATATTTCTTTTGTGCTTTTGGGAATAGTCAGCTGACCACTAAGAGAAGTATCCTTAAAAGTTGCTCCACCAATTATTTCTATACTGTCTGGCAATGTTGCCGTAGTAAGAGAGGGAATTTGGTAGAAAGCATAATTACCTATTTTTTGTATTCCATCTGAAATATTTACACCAGTAATGCCAGTTTTTTTATTTCCTAAAATGTTTTCGTTTTCGTAGCCACCAACTGTTGTAATAATATTATCTTTATAAAAATTCGGAACTGTTGGGCAGGTATCACTTCCTATGTATTTATAAAGAGTGTGTCCGTCATCAGATGTGGTCCAATCTTTATTTTGTGAAACAATTTCTGTAGGCTTAACGGTAAATTTTTGCGACCTTTCTTTATCGTTAATAAATACAATAGAAGAAGGAGAAACTACAGCATCTGTATTTTCTGGAAAATAAAAATATACATAGCCGTTACTATCAGGTTTAGAAGTTATGTTGTATGTATTTTCGTTAATTTCTACTGAAAGATTTTCAGGATAGTCACTTCCTGTATATTTGAAAAGTAGGGCTTTTAAAGTGTTGTTTTGAGTATATAATACCTTTGGTTCTACAGTATCAGATAAGTTATTATTAAACAAGGCAACTTTCATTATTTTGGTAAGGTCTTGTTTTTCTTCAAGGAAAGTTACATTTTTGGTAGCTGTATAAAAAACATCTTCATGTGCGTAGGAGGAAAGGGAAAATAAAATACAAAATAAGAATGTAAAGAAAATAGTTTTATTTTTCATATTTATCCTTCTCATTTAAACAAAGTGGTTATTTCAGAAAAGAAATAACCACATAAAAATATCAGTTGCTTATTTTAATAAGTTTTCGTTGTCAAAGTAGTCAATACGCATAGAATGACGAACTTCATTAAGTGTTTGACTAGCTTTGTCCTTAGCCTTTTGACTACCTGCCTTTAAGATTTCGTATACTTCAGGTAATCTCTGTTCCCACATTTTTCTTCTTTCTCTTATTGGCTGTAATTCTGTCTGAATAACGTTGTTAAGGAACTTCTTAACCTTTACATCGCCAAGACCACCTCGCTGATAGTGAGCTTTAAGTTCATCTAAGTTATTGTATTCAGGTAAAAATTCTTCAAAATGTTCTGGGCGACAGAAAGCATCAAGATATATAAATACTGGATTGCCTTCAACCTGACCTGGGTCTTCAACTCTTAAATGGTTAGGGTCTGTATACATAGACATAATCTTTTTCTTAATATCCTCCGGTTCATCAGAAAGATAGATACAGTTGCCCAAAGACTTACTCATTTTAGCCTTTCCATCTATACCGGGAAGTCGTAAACAAGCCTGATTACTAGGTAAAACAATACGAGGGTCAGTTAATGTTTCCCCGTATACTGAATTAAATTTATGTACAATTTCCTTACATTGTTCCAACATAGGCATTTGGTCTTCGCCAGCAGGAACATCAGTTGCCTTGAAAGCAGTAATATCAGCTGCCTGACTAATAGGGTAACAGAAGAAACCAACTGGAATACTTGCTTCAAAGTTACGCATTTTAATTTCTGACTTTACAGTAGGGTTTCGCTGTACACGAGATACTGTTACTAAGTTCATATAGTAGAATGTAAGTTCAGTTAATTCCGGAATCATTGACTGTATAAATATAGTTGACTTTTCAGGGTCTAAGCCACAAGCTAAATAGTCTAATGCAACTTGCATAATGTTCTGTCTGACTTTTTCAGGGTGTTCAGCATTGTCAGTTAAAGCCTGTGCATCAGCAATCATAATGTAGATTTCATCATATACACCGGAATTCTGAAGTTTAACACGTTCCTTTAATGAACCAACATAATGTCCAACGTGAAGTCTGCCAGTAGGTCTATCGCCTGTTAATATTACTTTTTTCATTGATATTACTCCTTTTAAATTTATGTAATGTATGATTATAATTGTAAATTATTCAAAATACAAATCTTACTTTAATTATAAGTTTTAATTGGTATGCTGTCAACAGTGGGGAAAATAAAAAAGACCGTGTATAACGGTCTTTAGTAATTTTAAATCATAGATATAATTGCCGGAATAAGATATGTAACACAACTCATAATGGCACTTGCAAGGAAAATACCACAGAGAATAGCCGGTATAGATTTTCTCAATTTAATACCTAAAAGAGCAGCAATTAAAGCACCTGTCCAAGCACCTGTACCCGGAAGTGGTATACCTACGAAAAGAAGAATACCTAAAAATTCGTATTTTTGTATTTTATCGCTTTTACCCATAGCCTTATTTTCTATTTTTTGAACCATAGGCTTAAAAAGTTTTGTCTTTTTGAGAGCATCAAAAATCTTTGTAATAAATAAAAGTATAAATGGCATAGGAAGCATATTTCCTAATAAGCAAAGTACCATAGCCTGTAAATATGGCATTTTGAAAACGGCAATCATACCACCTCTTAATTCCAAAAGTGGAAACATAGAAATAAGAAATACAACAACATTCTTATCAAGACCACTAAAGGCATTTATAAAAAAGTTTACTAAATTTTCCATAGAGAACCTCCATTAAAAATAACAATCCTGTTAATTATACTATAGTTTTTATTTCAAAACAACAAAAATATTGTAAATTTAAAAATATGTGTAAAAAGTTTTTTGTTTTGGTTAAAATATAAACATCTAAGGTTTTTTAGTACGGAAATTTACAGTATTGGTTTATAAGTATTGACAGAGTATGGTATTTGTGCGACAATACAGTTAGTGGTTGTAATTTTAAGGAAAGATGGTGGACTTATGTACAAAGTTAATCCATACAGACCGGGAGCAGGAACAAGTCCTCTATATTTGGCAGGGCGTGAAGTAGATGAGAATGAAGTAAATGGAATGTTTGAAGCTTTAGTTAATAAAGTACCTGTATCTTCGGTAATTTATAGTGGCTTAAGGGGTGTAGGAAAAACTGTCCTTCTTAACAGATTTCAGAAAATTGCAGAGGAAAAATCAATTTTTTGCAAATATATTGAGGTTGAAACAAGGCAGGACTTTATATCACAGATAGTTGCTTGTTCTCAGGCTTTTTTGAGGGAAGTAAGTTCTAAAGAAAAAGTAAAAAATCTTTTATCCAAGGCTTTGGACGCACTTAAAACCCTTGTAATATCTTTTGATGTTAAAAATACAACATTTACAGTTTCATCAAAGGAAAGGGAGTTGTATACATCAACAAGCCTTACACAAAGTTTAACAGATGTATTTGTATATATGGGTCAAACTGCATCAGAAGCTGATACACCTATATGCTTTTTTATTGATGAAATTCAATATATGAAAGAGGAAGAACTAGGCTCCCTTATAGCTGCCTTGCATAGAACTAACCAATTAGGCTATCCCGTAATGATTATAGGGGCTGGTTTGCCTAAAATTTATAAAATGTTGTTAGATGAAAAAACATATACTGAGAGATTGTTCAGATATAAGGAAATAGGTTCATTAAATCAGGAACAAACTAAAAAAGCTGTTGTTGAACCTGCTATAAGTTTTGGAGTGTCCTATACAGAAGATGCTATAGAT
>OATJ01001145.1_pt1 | contig 11470 bp, 9 predicted proteins | sample 1516661 | NCBI WGS metagenome assembly OATJ01 (sample SAMEA2579951, study PRJEB22360) | human gut metagenome
CCCCGATTGGCTTGCTCATAGGCTCGGTCTGCACGGAAGTGTAGCCCGCCGCGGCAATCTCAGGCATGTGCTGCGTGATGGTCTTGAACGACCACATCCACGCGTGCAGGATGGCGCCGTTCTTCATATGCTTGGCCAGACCGTACTGGTTACGGGCCGACTCGAAAGAAGAATTTCCGATGGTGTCCTGGTAGCTGTCACGGTCAGCGGCGAGTGCGGTGGACGCCACACCCATGCCGCCGAACAGCGTGGCTACCGCCACTGCTCCGGCCGCGGCCTTCTTCCAGGCCTTCACCGCGCGGGCCTTACGCGCCGCACGCCTGCGCTCCACACGAGTCATCAGCTCAGGCTGATCCTCATGAGGAGGCTCTTTTCTGGTGAGTGCGTTCGCCATACCCGCGAACGTATGAGTGCTAAGTCGCACCTTACCCTCCCTGCTTCCTTGCATCTTCGATATGATAACGTTTGCCATTAGCATACGTTGCGTTAAAAATACCACATTTTTCCTTTGAAAAATGAGTGATTTTTACTGAAAAACAGCGGTTAAAACGCAATTGTTTTCTGCTCTGTTGCAAACGCTGTCAGCAACAGATACACCCATACCAGCGCCCCGTAGCACCCACTATCGTTGCAAATTCACATATGCAAACGTTTCAGAAAATTTTCCAGCCAATACCATCTTGCAACACAAAGCAACCTCGCCTCACCCCAAGCCACCGACAGCCCAACCCCAACAATCCTGAAATTAATCTTTCAAGAGATGCTCAAAAAGGGCTTCTTTACCTCTTATGGCATGCAACATGCCAATCAAATCAAAATATCAATAATAAAAAATGGGTGAATATCACAAACACGCTCGGACTCAAAAAAGAGTAGGGCCAAGCTATGGTGAATCAATCCATGGACCTAAAAGAATTATCAGGCAACGATTTGGGAGCGGATGGGGGCGGGGGTTACCGCACGGTGTTTGCGCATGCTTTTCAGGATTTTGCGGATCGCACCGTTCGTCTGTTCGGCGGCGACGCAGAACATGCTGAACTCGCGGCCGTGAGGGTCGGCGATGTCCTTCGGCTGGGGAATCATCGGACGAATTATCGAGGACTTCTTGATTACCGACTGAAGACGCTCCTGGATGGTCAGTCCGGCAATCATATTGTTGCGAGCGCAGTAATCGCACATATTCGCGAAATCGTCAAGCAGGAACGTGTATCGTACGGCGGCTGGCGCCAACGTGACGATTTCCTTGCGCTGCTGCTTTTCGAAGCAGAGGATCAGGTCGGCTTCGTCGGCCATCTGTCGGGTCAGTCGTCGGGAACGGAAACCGCTCGACTCAATGCCGACGCTTTGCATAAGGCGGCCGCTCGACGGATCGATCGGATGCATCGGCAAACCACGCGTGCCGGCGCTCGATACCTGCACGGTGGTGCCGTTCAGATAGTGGGTCATCAGAAGCTCGCCCATAGGGGAACGGCAAATGTTGCCCGTGCAGACGAACATGATGTGCATACCAAACCCCTTGAAAACTTCTTCAACCAACGGTTTTCCGCGACGCAAAGCCTTGCGGTGCTCTGCAGCGCGCTCTCACAACCTGCTATTTTATCGTGAAGCATGCCATTTGCGAAAAATCGCGCCCAGAGCTTCACAACACCCGCCATCGGCAAGACGTTTCAGCATACTTCGAGGGTGGCAAGGAGGGCGCGGTGGTCGGAGCCGGGGATGTATGCGGTTTTGAGGTTGCCTACGGTCACGCCTTTGTCATGCACGATATGGTCGATTTCGGCGATCGGCATCATGGCCGGGTACGTCATGTGCAGGCCTTCGCCCGCCTGCTGGCCGGAATCCAGAAAACGGCTGCCGAGCAGGTATCGGAAGCTGGCGTGGTCCCATGTGGAATTGAAATCGCCCATCAGCACGTACAGATTGTCGTAATGCTGCAGTTGGGCGAGCGAGTCGAGACTACGGTTCCACAGACCTTGGTTGCGGGGGCGCGGCGAGAACGGGTGGACGGAGCCGAAGCGCACCTTGCTGCCGCCGAAATCGATCGTCGCGGCGGAAACGCTGCTTGATTCCACGGGAATGAGGTTCTGTTTGGCGTTTTCCATCGGCGCGGCGCTGTACAGCACGTTCACACCGCCGTTGTCATGCCACGTTTGCTGCGCGGCCACGGAATACGGCAGATAATTGGCGATTCCGGCGCCGTTGAGCCGGTTGAGCAGGTCCCATGACACTTCCTGCAGCGCGAGCACTTCCACATGCTCGTTTTTGACGATTTCGACGATCCGATTGGCGTCGGCATGCCCTTCCCTGGTGTTGAAGGTCATGATGCGGGCGTACCGGTCGGACGTGTTGGGCAAGCCGTTGGACGAGACTTGCGTGACTGCGGTGCTGGCCGCGTCGGAAATCGTTTGCTGCGGCCTGATATAACCCCAATGCCAGCCGATTTGCACGACCACGCACACCACGCTGACGGTGGCGAGCAGGACGCGTCCGCCTATTGCACGGACGGCTATCGCGGTGATCGCAATAATCAAAGACAGTATGCCCAGCCACGGCATCAGCGCGACGATAAGCGGCACGTACCGTTTGCCGTCAAGATTGTTGGGCAGCATGCGCAACAGCATGGCCAGCAGGATGACGGCGGCGACCAGCCAGAGCACCGCGGTCAGAAGGTGTGTTGCTGCGGTACGGCGGGTCATGCCATGTTGCGCGCGGTCGAGGGGGCGGCTGGCGCATGTTTTGTCGAGCTGCGCGCCCAGATCCTCGATTTCGCTTTCGCTTGTGCGTTCGCGTTCGGCATCGTTATTGCCGCCGTTCTCACGCTCGCTTTCGCAGGTTTGCCGCATGGTTGCCTTTCATTACGTTCCCGTTCACCATACGCAACACGGCACGGGTGCGCCACCTCCTTCCCGCGAGGTTCACAGTGCTTTTACGTGCACCCGTACCGCATGCCACTATGCGGACATTTCTCTCTCATTTCCTACTGCGGGGAATGGCGGCACTTGAGCAAACCACGCTCATGACATGCCTACGGAACGGCGAAAATGCGGTAAGGGCGGACAGGTAAGGCTAGGCGGCGTGGGGGTGGACGCGATTGAGTGCGCGCTGGACGGTGTCGCGGGTGGAGCCAACACGGTCCCCGCGGACGCCGAAGAAGACCATGACCACCATGATGAAGCAGATGGTGGCGCTCACGCGCAACGCCCACTGGATGCCAAACACGTTCGCCACGGCATACATGTTCTTCGCGCCGCCGATCGCAGCCCAGCGCAGGGCGGTAAACGTTTCCATCAGAATCACCAGCACGGGTGCGCCGATGGCACCGGCAATCTGGCGGACCGTGTTCGTAACGGCCGAGCCGGCGCTCACCTCCTCGGGCTCCAGGCAGTTCAGCGACCATGTGGTGATCGGCATAAGCACGAATCCCATACCGATCTGGCGCACGAACTGCCAGATGGACACCCACCAAATCCATGAGGTCATGGAAATCAGACTCATCATGATGGTGCCGAACAGCAGGGTGATCGAGCCGATCAGCGCCACCGGACGCGCGCCGAAACGGTCGAGTGCCTTGCCTCCGAAGAACTGCGCGATGCACTGGCCGAACGCGCCGGGCAGCATCACCAGACCGCTGATCGTGGCGGAATAGCCGCGGCAATCCTGAATGTAGAGCGGCATGATCACCATAATCGAGCTGAAGGCGAAGAACGACAGCGCGGCGGTGACGGTGCCGACGGTGAAGCTCTTGTTTTTCAGCACGCTCAGGTTGAGCAGCGGAGGCTGCTTGGACGGGTCGGCCGACTGCCGGCGAGCGCCGTGGATCTGCCGCAGCACGAACCAGACGATGCCGACCACACCGATGAGCATGGCGAGCCACACCATCGGATGCGTGAACGGATACGATTCGATGTTCGTGAAGCCGAACATAAGGCCGCCGAAGCCGAACACCGACAGGCCGACGGAGAAGAAGTCGGCTTTGGCGGACGCGTCGCGCGTGCCGAAATTACGCAAGCCGAAAATCGCAAGAAGCAGCGAAATAACGCCGATGACCGTCAGTGTGAGGAAAATCGATCGCCAGCCGTTCAAATCGGTTTGCACACCACCCAACGTGGGGCCAATCGCGGGCGCGACGCTCATAGCCATGCCGACGGTGCCCATCGCCATACCACGGCGGGACAGAGGATAAATGGAGAATACCGTGATTTGCAGGACCGGCCACATCACGCCGGTGCCGACGGCTTCCAGCAGACGGCCGATCAAAACCAGTACGAACGATGAGCCGAGCCAGGCGAACACCGAGCCGAGCGTGAACACCGCCATCGATGCAATCACGATCTGGCGGGTGGAGAATCGGCGGGTCAGGTAGGCGGTGAGCGGCACCATAACGCCCATGACGAGCTGGAAAATCGACGTCAGCCATTGGCCGGTCGTGACGGAAATGCCGAAATCGGACACGATGGTGGGCAGTGCGGCGCTCAACTGCAGCTGCGTGAAGTTGCCGACGAACGTGATAAAGGTGAGAATGGCGATCGATACGAACGCGACATGCGTCAAATGGTCGTTTTTATACGATTCCTCGCCGGTAAGCGGCTGGGACAGGCCGTGGGTGCGGCCCTGTTTCGCGTTTATTTTCTTTTCCGGCTTCACTTCCGACCTCTTCTCCGGTTTCGACGGCAACCGACCGCCCTCCATCACTCATCCGCGCATACTCGCAGCGTATTGCGCAACTCCTGCAAAAACAGACTCAAAAAGTCTAGTACTGCGGGTGGTCGAACGCGAGATGAAACTATTCGAACACGTTCAATTCCAATTCAACCGAGAAAAATTGGCAAAACTTCGTATTTGTTCATCATGGGGTGGTATACATATGCGTTGGCAGTAACGGCACGATACAGGAAAGGAATACGCCGCGCAGGGGGTTAGGAAGTATGACCGTAGTCACGTTATTCAACATAGCGATGGAGCTATGGGGCGTTCTCATCTGCATCGTTTGCGCAGGTGGCGTCTACGTGGGCGCGATACGTAGGACGCGGCGTACCTATACGAAAGTTTCCATGCAGCTTCTATGCGCGCTGATGCTGCTGGCCGACGTGTCCGCCTGGTATCACAACGGCGGCCGCGACAAGCTTGACTTCTACATGACGCGCATCGGCAATCTTGGTGAATACCTGATCAATTTCATCTTCATCGCACTGTTTGCCAACTATATCTGGCAAACCGTCAGCGGCGACGACATGCTTGAAAACGTCAGCCCGCACGAGTGGAGGGCCAGAACGAGCGGCGGAGCCAAGCGTAATCGTAAGAACCAACGTTCGGCCAACGCCCAATCCAAACCGAAAAAGCCGCGTTCGAAGAAGCTTGACGTCATCTACGCAGCGTCTGCGCTCGGCATCGTACTGACGATTGCCACGCAGTTCAACCATATGGTCTACTACATCGACAGCCAGAACTACTACCGCCGCGGACCACTGTTCGCTATCCCGCAGATACTGGGTCTGGTAGAGCTCGCGCTGATTGTGATGCTGATCATCGAAAACCGCAAAAACCTCAGCCGACCGCTGTTCGTCACGTCGCTGTCGTTCTTCGTGCTGCCGATTGTGACAACCATCGTTCAGATTCTCCATTACGGACTGGCGTTGCAGGCCATCGCGATCACGATTTCAATCCAGTTCACGTTCGTGGTCGACACCATCGAAATGAACAAGAAAATCCGTTCGCAGGATGACGCCTATCAGAAGGCCAGCTACGAGGCGCAGCACGATGGTCTGACCGATTTGTGGAGCAAGAGCGCCGGCCGCGAGCAGATTGAGAATTATTTCGCGCACATGCAGGAAGGCGACCAAGCCGTTCTGATTTTCGTTGACATCGACGATTTCAAGCAGATCAACGATACGTACGGCCATAAAGTGGGCGATTTCTGGATTCGTGAAGTGGCGCAGACGTTGAAGCGGCTGTACCGGCATGATGACATCATCGTCCGTTTCGGTGGCGATGAGTATGTGGCGCTGATAAAGAACACCGCGAACGAGCGCGTGATCGAAAGCACGCTGGACCTGTTCCGCCGCCAGTTGGCGCAGGCGTCCGCGCAATACGGGCAGAACGTGCATTGCAGTATCGGCGCATGCCGCGTGCTGTCCGGCAAGAACGTCGATCTGAACCTCTGCTTGGGACTCGCCGACCATGCGTTGTACCAGTCCAAGCGCGAGGGGAAGGGCATGTACACCGTGGTCGATTATGACAGCGGGAAAGTGCAGGCAGCGTAGGTTTCGTGGAAAAATCCGCGGGAAATCTGCGGGAAAAACCCTAGAAAATCAACTGAGAAACTACGAAAAAAGCACCGTAAATCCGCCGGAGATCGACGTAAAAATCACGGAAAATCAGGCTTTGCCGAGCATTGTCAGCACAATCAGCACCACGTTCAGAGCGACGATCAGCACGGCGACCGCGATATTGACGACGTGCTTGACCGGACCGTCCACGTACTCCCCCATCAGCGTGCGGTCGTGCGTGTAGCGCATCAGCGGAATAATCGCAAATGGAATGCCGACCGACAACACGACCTGGCCGACGATCAACGCTTCCGTCGGATTGTTGGCGAACCATAGCACCACCAGCGCGGGTACCAGCGTCACCACTCGGCACGCCCACATCGGCGCTTTGATACGCAGCAGGCCGTGCATGATTTCGCTGCCGGCGTAAGTGCCGACCGACGTGGAGCTCAGGCTCGACGCAAGCAGACCAATCGAGAAAATCGTGCCGATCACCGGGCCGAGCACATGCTGGATGGCCCGCTGCGCGCCTTCGATGGTGTCGGTGCCGGTCATGCCGTACAGCGAGTTCGCGGCGAGGATGAGCAGCGCGAGGTTCACCGAGCCGGCAAGTATCAGCGCCCAGGCAACGTCGATTTTGCTGCCGTGAAGTAGCTTTTTGATGCTCGGCTTCGCTTCGCCGGGGGCGTAATGGTCGTTGACGAGCGTGGAATGCAGGTAGATGGCGTGCGGCATGACCGTGGCGCCCAGCATGGACGTGGCCATAAGCACGGTATCAGTGCCTTTGAAGCGTGGAATCAAGCCAGCGACGACTTCTTTCGGATTTGGCGGGGCGATGAACAGACCGGCGATGAAACCGAACGTGATCACCAGCAGCAGGCCGATGATCAGTTTTTCGAAAATGCGATGCGTGACGCCTTTTTCGAAAATCAGCAGCACCGTCGACACCGCGCCGATGATGCAGCCGCCGACGAACAGCGGCAGACCGAACAGCAGTTTCAGCGAGATCGCACCGCCGATCACTTCCGCCAGATCGGTGGCGATGGCGATTACCTCAGCCTGCATGAAAAACATGAAACGGCCCGCGTCGCCGAGGCGCTCGCCCAGGATTTCCGGCAGGCTTTTGCCCGTGACGATGCCGAGTTTCGCGGACTGGTATTGGATAAGCACGCTCATGCAGTTGGCCAGTACCAGCACCCACACCAGCAGGTAGCCGTAGCGCGCGCCCGACGTGATGTTCGCCGCCACGTTGCCCGGATCCACGTATGCGACCGCCGCCACGAACGCGGGGCCGAGGATGCCGGCGAGCGCGTGGCCGTGGTGGTACGGCCGGGCGGATCGGTCATGCTGCGCAGTGATCGTCATATTCTTCGAATCCATATCGTTCTTCATATCCACGCAACGTTATAGTGCGTTTTCCGCGCAGAATTGTTACGTCTGTTACGGAAAGCTGAACAGCTGCCGAACATGCGCCGATTGTGGGGCGGACAGGCCGCGATCACGGAAGCCGCTAAACTGGTGCAGAGAACATCGCATTTCGATTCAAGGGGTTGTTCCATGACTGTTTTCCACACTCCGATGATCACGCTTTCCGACGGCAATCTGATTCCGCAGATCGGCTTGGGCGTGCTGCGCATCGACGACGAGGGCGTTACCCCCGTGGTCGAGAGCGCGCTGGAAGCCGGTTATCGCCATATCGATGGCGCTGCGGGGTACAATAACGAGGCTGGCGTCGGACGTGCGCTGCAGAACGCGGGCTTCACGCAGGGTGAAAATCGCAAAAATCTGTGGGTGACGACGAAGCTGCGCGATTCGGAACAGGGGTACGATTCCGCGCGCAAAGCGTTCGACCGTCAGCTTGGCCTGCTGCAGCTCGACTATGTGGACATGTATATGCTGCATTGGCCCACCCCGTTCAATTGGCGTTCCGGCGAAACGTGGAAGGCGTTCGACGAGTTCCGCGCAGAGGGTCGCGTGCGGTCGCTCGGCGTGTGCAATTTCCTGCCGGAGCATCTTGAGCGGCTGCATAAGGAAACGGGCGAATATCCGGCCGTCAACCAGATCGAACTGCATCCCACGTGGCAGCAGCGCGAAGTGGTGGCGTATTGCAAGGCGCACAATATCGCGGTCGAGGCGTATTCGCCGATGGCTCGCGGCGCCGACCTGAACGCCGGCGACGGCGTGATCGCGCGCATCGCCGAAGAGCATGGCGTCACGCCCGCGCAGGTGATTCTGCGGTGGCACATCGAAAACGGCACGATCATTATTCCCAAGTCGGTGCATGCGGACCGGCAGCGGCAGAACCTCGACCTGTTCGGTTTCGTGCTTGACCCGGACGAGCATGCGGCCATCGACGCGTTGGATGGGCCGACGCGTGCGGGACATGATCCGATGACGTTTACGTATGCGTGACTCGCGTTTCCGCAGGCAGCGTTTCAATGCCAACGGGCTAGCGGAACGTATTGCGATTCTGCTGGTCGTGGCGGTGGTCGCCGGCATTTCGATCGGTCTGCTCATGCCGAAGGTCAACCCGACCGTCGGCGAGATGACGGGCGAGTATGTGGCGACTGGCAGCGCGGCGGAAACATTGCAATCGTTGACAATCGACGACCAGCCCAGCCGGGCCGGGTACGACCGCGATTCATTCGGTTTCCGGCAGACCGATGACGATGGCAACGGTTGCGATGTGCGCGAGGACGTGTTGGCGCGCGATTTGACGGATGTGCGGTATATAGCGGGTTCTGGTTCTAGCTCTGATTCTGGTTCCGGGTCCGGCGCCGGCTGCAAGGTGAAGTCGGGTGTGCTGTCCGACCCGTACACCGGTACGACGATCCGGTTCACGCGCGGAGTGAAAACGTCGTCAGCGGTGCAGATCGACCATGTGGTGGCGTTGGAGAACGCGTGGCAGTCGGGTGCGAACCAGTGGGACCGTACGAAGCGGTACCGGTTCGGCAACGACATGTACAACCTGCTGGCGGTGGACGGGCCTGCCAATCAGGAGAAGGGTTCCGCGTCGGCCGCGTACTGGCTGCCGACGAACGGCGCATACCGTTGCGATTACGTGGCCCGGCAGATCGGCGTGAAAGCCAAGTACGGGCTGACCGTCACGACGAAGGAGAAGCGGGCGATGCTTTCCGTGCTGCACGGCTGCCCGGCGCAAAGCGTGCCGGAGCGGTGAGGCGCGTGGCAGGTGGCGGAGCGTAGGTGCGCGGTGAAGCGTAGGTGAGTGGCGGAGTCTCCCGAAATGTGTCACGATTCGAAATTTCGGCTGTTTTTTCGAATCGTGACACATTTTTCCTTCCAAAAAAACAATACGGGGGTATAAAACGACATATTCACAAGGAAAATGCCTCAAAAACATACCCCCGAACCGAAAGCGATGTGTCACGATTCGAAATTTTGGCCATTTTTTCGAATCGTGACACAAAACAAGCGACACGGGCAGTACCGGAAGAGTAGGTCCAAGGCCTGCTCTGGAAAGGGCGGAGCTGGCGCACAGATAGCGTGGGCAGTGCCGGAAGAGCGGAATCAAGGCCTGCGACGGAAGCGAGGAGGGCACTCAGGGGAGGAGAAGGCATGCGGAAAGCGGGAGCACTAGGCGGCGCGAAACCAAACACGCGACACTAGGCACGGGTGGTGGCGCGGGCTATGATGCGGGATTGGGTGGTGATGAGCTCCGGTTCCAACGTACGGCTGCCGTCGATGCGGTTGATGATGCGGCTGACCGCGGTCGGCGCGATCCAGTCGAGGCAGGAATCCATGGTGGTCAGCGGCGGCTGGAAATATGCGGCTTCCTCGTTGTTGTCGAAGCCGATCACCTGCACCCGGTCGGGCACCGCGATGCCGTTCGCTGCCAAAGTGAACAGTGCGCCCAACGCAAGCTGGTCGTTGAACGCCACGATGCCATCGAAGGGGATGCCGGAGTCGACGATGCGCTGCGTCATGCGCGCGCCCGAGCCGATGGTCCATCATCAACGGGCGGGGGGGGGGGCCGATGGTCCAATCCTGGCCGACGTTGGGCACTAGCCGTGTGTCCAATTCGACGCCTTGGTCGGCACACGCTTCGAATATGCCTCGCATGCGCAGCTGCGCGTTGCCTTCCACGGCGTCGCGCAGCTCGAGGATATGCTCCGGATCGGTTCGCGAGCCGATCACCGCAAGATTCGTGGCACCGTGGTCGAACAGGTATTGCGCGGCGAGACGCGCCTCCTGGACGTCGTCCGGGGTGACATGGTCCGCCTTGCCATGCGTGGACCGCGCGCCCACGCAGACCAGCGGATAATCCACGTCCAGGTCCTCGGGATCGAGATCCTCGACTTCGGAGATGGACAGGATCATGCCGTCCGACACCGTGGCATTGAAGTTTCGCAACAGCGCGCGGGCACCCTGCGCGGATCCTTCCGCATACGTGGTGATGTACACGGAATAGCCGTAGATGCGGGCCGCGTCGATCACCCGGTTGGCCAGTTCGGCCAAATATGGCGCGGTCAGGCTCGGCACCGCGAGCGTGATGAAGCCGGTTTTGCCGCGATTGAGATTGCGGGCCGACACGTTGACGCGGTAGCCGAGCCTGTCGATGACGTCCTGCACTTTTTCGCGTGTGGCGTCGGCCATGCGGCCGGAATGGTTGATGACGTTCGACGCGGTTTTGAGGGAGACTCCGGCCTCTTGCGCCACTTCACGCAGTGTGACGCGTTTCCTGTCAGACTTGTCCGGCTTCACTTCGGCCATATCTCCCCCTAACCGCATCCGTCATCGATATTCGACTTCCGACTTTACCGCCTTACCACGAGCACGCCGTTGCGGCGCACGGTGTACGAGCCGGGCTTTTCCTCCCGATCCGTCTGGAACAGGATGACCGGCTCGCCTTCGATGCCTTGCAATTCGACCGTCTTCTTGCCACGGGGCAGGTAGAAGTCGAAGGTGGCGTCGGCGGAGGCGCGCACGGTGTGCAGCACGTCGGCATTCTCCTGCGACGAGGCCGCGAGATATGCGCGGACCAGCTTCGTCAGATCGGCCACATCCAGGTCGCAGCCGACGAAATACGCTTCGCCGGAGCCGTACGGATTACGGGTGACCGCGGCCGTGCCGTCGAGCTCCCATTCGTCCGCTTCCTCGCCGGCGTACGTGGCAAGCACCTGCGCGTGTTCGCCGGTCACGTTCACGTCGTTCTGCCACAGCCGGGTCGTGGTGCCGGCCAGCGC
>OATJ01001163.1_pt1 | contig 11339 bp, 9 predicted proteins | sample 1516661 | NCBI WGS metagenome assembly OATJ01 (sample SAMEA2579951, study PRJEB22360) | human gut metagenome
TATGTCACTTGGAGCAGTCGCAAGGTGTTTCGGAAGCCTCGCCGCACTGGACGGAAGCCTCGCCGGTTTCAATAACGGCACCAAAAGCAATCGGGATCTGGATGCAGAGACTCTGGGTTACAGTAAATGTGCAGGAGGTTTTGCTGCCCGGACACTGCGGACCGGTGTGGATGACAGGATCGCCACAGCAGATTGTTCTGGCGGTTCCAGGATGTGCAAACGGGGAGACCGTTACAGGAACGCAAACGGTTTCTTTCTGGTAAAACGTAGATTCACAGGATTCTGTGGAACAGCAGGAAGGTCCGCATATGGTCAGGCCGGAAGTTGTCTGACCGCCGCCGAAAAGACAGAGATTGACTGGGCCGACCGCATAAGGTCTGACAAGAGAAAAGCAGACCTGCATCTCACCATCCACTTTATCCAGTGGGAAATCGAATTTCAGTCCCGTACATCCGGTTGGCGGATCCGGATGTTGGATTGTTTTGAGTTCTACATTTTCACCTCAGATTACGTTCTGGGGGGTTCCGTCGATTACGACCGTAACATCCAGGATATCTTCCTGCGTGATCGCGCTGCAGATATCAAGCAGGAAATGGCTTAAGTCTGCATAGAGAGGTGTGTCTGTTCCAACACCTGCAATATCATAGCAAAATCGTTGGTATTATCCCGATTTTGGGGTTAAAACGGAAGTCTCCGTATTGAGCGAAAAAACGAACGGCAAAATCCGCTCGCCGATAACAGTAGAATAGTCTGTTTCATAATTACATGATGTCATAAGAAATACCTTTTGAAAAATTTTATTCTGTATAGTATATGATAAATCTCAAAACATGTTATAATTGCCATGTGTTTTTCAAATTTTGGCAAAGGGGATGGAAAAACAAGAAAAAGGAATTTATGGGAGAGAAAAGATGTTTATGAGAAAAAAGGAAAATGAGCGGCAGATTGACTGGAAGCATTTTTATCTGAGTGTACTGGCGCTGGTCATTCCGATGGCGCTTCAGAATCTGATCAATGTGGGTGTAACGGCTGCGGATGTGGTGATGCTGGGGCGCGTAGGAGAGACAGCGCTGTCCGGATCTTCTCTTGCAGGGCAGGTGCAGTATATTATGACGTTGTTTTTGTTCGGGCTGACATCCGGAGCAACGGTTCTGACCGCACAGTACTGGGGGAAAAAGGATCTGCGGACAATTGAGAAGATTTTGGGTCTTGGAATGCGGGCTGCGGTTTTTGTGACTGCATTATTCTTTCTGGCAGCGCAGATCATGCCAGAGCAGCTTTTGCGGATATTTACAAGTGAACCTGAGGTGATTAAGGAGGGCGTGAAGTATTTGCGGATCGTTAGTTTTTCTTACATTTTTATGGGAATCACACAGACTTATCTTTATATTATGCGAAGCGTGGAACGGGTCGTTGTGGCAACGGTGGTATATTTGTGTTCCCTGCTCTGCAACATTACGATCAATGCTATTTTGATCTTCGGACTTCTCGGAATGCCCGCCATGGGCGTGCAGGGTGCAGCAATCGGAACGCTGGTTTCCAGAATCCTGGAGATGGTACTGGTATGTGTGTACTCGAAAGTGTGGAACAAAGATATCAAGTTCAGGATCATCTACTTTTTTAAAACAGAGCACGTTTTAAATATGGATTTTCTGAAATACGCATTCCCGGTGATCTTAAACGAGGTGCTCTGGGGACTTGGAACTGCGACCAATACGGCAGTGCTTGGTCATATGGGAAGTGCTGCGGTTGCGGCGAATTCGGTCGCACAGGTGGCCAGACAGCTCGCAACAGTGGTAGCATTCGGACTTTCCAGTGCGACAGCAATCTATCTGGGCAAAACCATTGGAGAGAAAAAGTATGAGCATGCAAAAGCATATGCAAAGAGGTTCGTATGGCTCAGTGTGATTATGGGAGTTGTGGGAGGTGTGCTGATCCTTCTGATCTCACCGGTTATGGCAGAGACGATGACTCTGTCTGAAACAGCAAAGGGGTATATGCGGTTCATGTTCTTTGTAATGTCCTATTTTGTGGTAGGGCAGGCGTTCAATACAACGATGGTCGTGGGAACCTTCCGATCCGGAGGAGATACCCGGTTTGGTTTGCTGCTGGATATGTCTACCATGTGGGGATGCTCGATTTTATTTGGTGCGCTCGCAGCGTTTGTGTTCCACTGCAGCGTTCCTGTGGTGTATATGATCCTGATGAGTGATGAGATCATTAAGATTCCGATCACCTGGCGCCGGTACAAGAGCTATAAATGGCTGAAGGATGTAACAAGAGAAGAATTGTAGGGGAAGCTCCTTTCTAAAAAAATCTTGCAAAATGATCTGCAATTTTATAAAATGCAGAAGTGACTTTTGTAAAGAACTATTTTAGGAAGGAGTTTTTTGCATGGCAGACATCAAAATAAAGAAAGATCACTGTCCGCTGATCCTGACACACAGTCTGATCGGAGGGAAATGGAAGCTGAAGATCTTGTGGCATATTCTGCAGGGGGACAATCGATTTTCGGAGTTAAAAAAGGAAATCCCGGGTATTTCGGAAAAAGTGTTATATTCGAATTTGAAAGAACTGGAGGATGCGAAGCTTTTATACAGGGAAGTAATTAAGGAAAAGAAGCCCTCCGTGATCCGTTACCGCCTTTCAGAAGAAGGCGTGGAGGTCAGGGCACTGATCGATGCGGCACACCGGTTTGCCAATCGGTATGCAAAAAAGCATATACATACTAAAAAGTAAGGTATTGCGAAATGTGAGTGAATTGTGTATAGTCTTTTTGTCAGTAGAAAAGACATATTTTTTTACACATATGTTAGCTAAAACTAATAAAAGTAAATAAAAACTAATGGAGGTGGTGGTATCAAAAAATATGTATCGACAATCATATTGGCGGCGGTGTTGTTCGTAGTTTCTGTCTGCTCTCTGTTTATCGGGGTAATGGATGCGGATCTGGCGTCGCTGATGCAGGGAGATCCGGAAGTGATTTTCATCGGCGGTCTGGCTTCTTCCTATGACGCGCTCAGTGAAATTGCACCGGTTGTATACCTTTCGACAGATGTGGAGACAGGTGTCGTAAAAAGCGTGACAAAAAATGCAGGGACGATTGCTTCTATATTTGGGCTGGAAGATGAAGTAAAAGAAAAGACAGCCGGTTTTGATGAAAGAATCGAAGCATTGGCAGAGAAAGCAAAAGGGCATACAGCACTGGTAGGAATGACTACAAGCGGAAGCTTTAATTTAATGGGAAATGACGGAAGATGCTCCATTATCGGAGTGGAGATCGGATTTGACAATCTGACAGCTGCTGAAAGTACCTCTACACATGGAAACGAAGCTTCATTTGAAACGGTTGTCGAGAAAAACCCAGAGTATATCTTCGTGATGGATCGTGATCAGGCAATCGGGGCAGACGGGGCACAGACGGCAAAAGAAATTATGGAAAATGAACTTGTTATGCAGACAGATGCTTACAAAAACGGAAAAATCATCTATCTGGAGCATCCGGCAGTATGGTACACTGCGGAAGGCGGAATCACTGCACTGGATGTAATGCTTTCTGATCTGGAGGAATCTTTGTAAAAAAGTTGTTGTGTCCATTATCCTCAAATTGTGGTATAATAAAATCAGTCTGAAATCCTGTTTTCAAAGATGGAGACAGATGAATTTATAGAACAAAGAGAGGTAATGAAAATGGAAGAACAATATACAGAAGGATGTTCCGAAGAGTCCTGTGCAGGATGTTCTCATTCCGGTTCCTGTGAAAGTCAGAAGCAGAATGCAGGCAATACGGCGCCATCCAAAGCACCGGCAAATGTAGGTTCCCAGGTGAAAAAAGTGATCGGAGTCATCAGCGGAAAGGGTGGCGTTGGAAAATCGCTGGTAACAGCTTCCCTGGCACGTATGATGATCGAAAAAGGATATACGGCAGGAATTTTGGATGCAGATATTACAGGTCCATCCATTCCTAAGATGTACGGAGTGCACGAGATGGCAATCGGAAACGAGATGGGAATGCTTCCTTGCAGCGCACCGGATGGAACAAGGATCATGTCCGTCAACCTGCTTTTGGAAGAGGAGGACACACCGGTCATCTGGAGAGGTCCTGTGATCGCAGGCGTTGTGACACAGTTCTGGTCAGATGTGATGTGGGGAGATTTGGATTATCTGTTCGTTGACATGCCTCCTGGAACGGGAGATGTTCCGCTGACTGTATTTCAGTCCCTGCCTGTGGATGGAGTTGTGATCGTCACCTCTCCGCAGGATCTGGTACAGCTGATCGTAAAGAAGGCGTACAACATGGCAAAACAGATGAACATTCCGGTTCTTGGAATTGTGGAAAACTACAGTTACATCAAATGTCCGGACTGCGGAAAAGAGATCAAAGTGTTCGGCGAGAGTCATATTGACGAGATTGCAAAAGAACTGGGAGTACCGGTACTTGGCAAGATGCCGATCGACACTGCGATCGCAGAAGCAGTAGAAGCAGAAAAATTTTATGAAGTGACGAACCCGTATTTGAAAGAGATCGATTTGTAGGGATTGGGAAAGAAAAGAAGGCTTGTGCTGGAAATGTGCAGAAATATGCCGTCGTCTCAAAGTGCTGAATCTTTGAGGCGGCGGCTTTTTATCACAGATTTTTATAACTGAATATTTTTGAACAGATCTCCAAGGCTTGTACCGATCTCTTCGGTTTTTGGAATCTCAACTTTTTCTACAACTTCTTCTTCCGGTTCTTCTAAAGCTTTCATGCTCAGGCTGATCTTGCCGTCTTTAATACCGATGACTTTAACCTGAACTTCATCTCCTACATTCAAAACAGCGGCAGGATTCTTGATGCGTTTTTGAGAAATCTGAGAAACATGTACCAGTCCGGAAAGACCGTTTTCCAGTTTGACAAATGCACCGTAGTTCTGTAATGTCTCTACAGTACCGGACATAACCGTACCGATTGGGATACTTGCGATCTGTGCTTCTTTTTCTTTTCTTTCTTTTTCTTTGAGAAGCTCACGGGCGGACAGTACAAGCCGGTTGCCTGCCTGATCTACATCGATCACTTGAACTTCCACATCTTTGAGCAGGTAAGTCTCCAGATCTTCAATGTAAGAAAGGGAGAGTTTGGATACCGGAATAAATCCGCGCAGTCCTTCTACCATGGCAATGGCACCGCCATTTACGATTCCTTCGATCTTAACAAGGAGGATCGTTTTCTTTTCCATATATTCCAAAACTCTGTTCCATGGATTGGCATCGTCAAAATGATCTTCGTAATCAGCCATTGTCTCTGTGTGTCCTTCGTTTGTCAGTAATTCTTCTGTTCTTAATTCTTCGCTCATCGCTGCACCTCGACTTTCTAAAACTTTAAAACAAAAATCTCTTAAAACAGAAGATTTTTGCTTTGCATTAAAGACAGTATAGCATATGTTTTATCAAAAAGACACGGAATCTTGAAATTTGGGTTGACGAAATCTGGAAAAAATGGCAAGCTACATATAGGTTACTGTTCACACCAATAACCACTATAGAAGAAAATAAGCAAAGGAAGTTTGGATTGATATGAATAACGGAGTGAGTAATAATAAAGTGTATGTAGTAGGGCATAAAAATCCAGATACAGATTCGATTTGTTCTGCGATCGCCTATGCTAATTTGAAATCTAAGATCACGGGAGAAGATTATAGTCCAAGGCGAGCGGGGCAGCTCAATGAAGAGACACAGTATGTGCTGGATCATTTTCAGGTTGAGGCACCGAAGCTGTTGTCGGACTTAAGAGTGCAGGTTAAAGATGTAGAACTGCGCAACATTGAAGGGATCAAGGGAAGTGTTTCCATCAAGAGTGCGTGGAAATCTATGAAAGAACTGAATATCAAGACGCTTCCTGTGACAAGGGACAGCAAACTGGAAGGTCTGATCACCATTGGAGATATCGCGACTTCTTACATGGATGTGTATGACAGCGGGATTCTCTCCAAAGCAAGGACACAGTACAGGAATATTGCATCGACCATTGATGGAACCATCATTGCAGGAAATCCACACAGCTATGTGTTGAACGGAAAAGTCGGGATTCTTGCATCAAGCCGAAAGCTGATGTCAGAATTTGTGGAAGAAAATGATCTGGTGATCTTAGGAGACCGCCAGGAGGCACAGCAGCATGCCGTCGATTTGAATGTGAGCTGTATGGTGGTGTGTAACGGAGCACGTGTAGGAGAAGAGATTTTAAAACAGGCAGAAGAAAAAGAAATCGTGATCATTTCTTCTCCGCATGATGCATTCACGGTCGCACGTTTGATCAACCAGAGTATTCCGGTGAAGCAGTTTATGACAAGAGAAGGAATCGTTTCTTTCCAGATGGATGACTATGTGGATGATGTCAAAGATGTGATGGCACGCAGGAGATTCCGTGACTTCCCGATCCTGGATGAGGCAGGTAATTTCCTGGGATTCATTTCCAGAAGAAGATTGCTCAACAGCCGCAGAAAACAGGTGATCCTGGTGGATCACAATGAAAAAAATCAGGCAGTGGACGGTGTGGAAGAAGCAGAGGTTCTGGAAATCATCGACCATCACCGTCTGAGCAGTATTGAAACGATGGGCCCGGTATTTTTCCGAAATCAGCCGGTTGGATGTACCGCTACGATCGTTTATCAGATGTATCAGGAAGAGGGAGTAGAAGTAGAGCCGGTGATCGCATCACTCCTTTGCTCGGCGATCATTTCCGATACCCTGATGTTTCGGTCTCCGACTTGTACACCGTTGGATGAAAAATCTGCGAGGAAACTGGCAGAGATCGCAGGGATTGATATTGAGAAGCTGGCACTGGAGATGTTTAATGCAGGAAGTAATCTGAAAGGAAAAACAGCAGAAGAAATCTGTTTCCTGGATTTCAAACAGTTTACAGTCAACGATATCAACTTTGGAGTTGGTCAGATCAGCTCTATGAGCGCAGAAGAGCTGCGTGAGATCAAAACAGAAGTATCCGCTTATCTGGAACAGGCAAGAAAGACACAGGGGCTGGATATGATCTTCTTTATGCTGACCAATATTGTCGCAGAATCTTCAGAACTTTTATGCGCCGGAAACGGAGCAAGAGAAAAGATGATCTCTGCGTTTGATCTGAAAGGAAATCCGGAGATGATCGAGCTAAAGGGTGTGGTGTCCAGAAAGAAACAGCTTGTACCGACACTGGTTTCGGTACTGCAGCAGTAGAAGGAGCAAAAAATGGGAAAACAAGTATGGAAAGCCGGGAATATGGTATATCCACTCCCGGCAGTGATGGTGAGTACGGCGGACAAGTCCGGAAAGAGCAATATTCTGACGATCGCATGGACGGGCACGATTTGCACCAATCCGGCAATGGTTTATATTTCCGTCCGTCCGGAGCGATATTCGTATCATATGTTAAAAGAGAGCGGAGAATTTGTTATCAATCTGACCACGGAGCAGCTTGCAAAAGCAACCGATTATTGCGGAGTACGTTCTGGAAAGGATGTGGACAAATGGAAAGAGGCACATCTGACACCGGCAAAAGCAGAAAAGCTTCGGTATGCACCGGTGATTGAAGAGTGTCCGGTCAATATCGAATGTAAAGTTACAGAAGTGAAAGAACTCGGAAGCCACCATATGTTTCTGGCGGAAGTTCTGGCAGTACAGATTGATGAGCAGTATTTGAATGAAAAGAATAAGTTTGAGCTGAATAAGACAGGGTTGATGGCATATTCGCATGGAGAGTATCTGTCTCTCGGGAAGAAAATCGGGACATTCGGTTACAGCGTGAAAAAGAAAAAGACGAAACATAAGAAAAAGAAAAAATAAGAAAAAGAACATCCCCGTGGAAGCAAAGTATGAAAACTTTTGCGTTTTGCGGGGAAGTTCTTTTTTGGTTACTGTTTTCCGAAATCTATTTTATAAAGTCTCAACAAATCTGCCAAATGCAGCGAGTCCTTCATCTGTGCATTTGTAAACACCGGCATCTTCCAGAACCTGACAGAAGACCTTTCCGACTTCCTGTTCCAGAATGTGCGTGATATTTTCTGCGTTGATCTCCGAATAGGACGGCAGGAAACTTTCGGTCCAGTCCGCGTGCTTTGCAATGGTCTCATTGCTTCTGACGTCTTTTTTCTCAAGAATATAAGTCTTTAACAGCTCCAGCTCATCTTTGAGACGTGCAGGGAGCACAGCAAGCCCCATGACTTCGATCAGACCGATATTTTCTTTTTTGATATGGTGCAGTTCTTCGTGAGGATGGTATACTCCGAGCGGATGTTCCTCTGTGGTAATGTTGTTTCTCAAAGTCAGATCCAGCTCATATTTTCCATCCCGCATTCTGGCGATCGGCGTGATCGTATTGTGAGGCTGTCCGTCTGTTTCAGCAAAAATGAAAGCAGCTTCATCTGTATATCCTCGCCATGCCTGCAGAATGTGGTCTGCAAGGTCGATCACTCTGGTCACATCCTCAGACTGCAGACGGATCACAGAGAGCGGCCATTTTACGATGCCTGCTGTGACATCTTCAAAGCCCTTGACAGTAAACTTCTGGATGACAGGCGCTTTTTCCATGGCAAAGGTATAATGTCCGCCCTGGAAGTGGTCATGGCTTAAAATAGAACCGCCTACGATCGGAAGATCTGCATTGGATCCGAGGAAATAGTGCGGGAACTGTTTGATAAAATCAAATAGCTTGACAAAGGTCTGGCGCTCGATCTTCATCGGAGTATGTTCTCCGTTGAACACGATACAGTGCTCATTGTAGTAGACATAAGGAGAATACTGGAATCCCCACTTGCTGTCATTGACCGTGATCGGAATGATGCGGTGATTCTCTCTGGCCGGGTGATCGAGGCGTCCTGCATACCCTTCGTTCTCCATACAGAGCTGACATTTCGGGTAAGCCGAAACAGAAGCATTGCGTGCAGCGGCAATGGCTTTCGGATCCTTTTCCGGTTTGGACAGATTGATGGTAATATCCAGTGTTCCGTAGTCTGTGTCTACAGTCCATCTGCGGTCCTTTTTGATCCGGTACCGGCGGATGTAATCGCTGTCCTGACTGAACTTGTAATAAAACTGAGTGGCGGATTCCGGAGATTCCTGATAATGTCTCCAGAAATCGTTCTGAACCTGAGCCGGACGCGGCAGCAGGCAGTTCATCAGTCTGGTGTCGAACAGATCACGATAGCCAATGCTGTCTTCAATGATGCCGCGTGTAACAGCCTCCTTAAGGAGATCGGCGAGAATGTCTTCCAGCACAAGATCTGTCAGATCACAGGAGACATCTTCCCAGTTGTCTTCATGGAATACATCCAAAAGTAAGTTTGTAGTGTAAATACGTTCACATTCCGGAGTCAGTCCGGTATCAATCCCGTACTGTACCAGTTTTTTGATAGATTCATATAACATGGATAAATTCCTTCTTTCTTAGAGAGTCTCCAGTTTCTGTGCACCGCTTCCGATATCAACGGTGTAGAATTCGGCTTCGTGTCCGACCTTTTCTTTATATGCAGGTCCGATAGTATTGATGAAAGTATCGACAGCGTCATTTTTTACGATACTTACGCTACATCCGCCGAATCCGCCCCCTGTGATACGGGAACCTACAACACCCGGAATCTGCCATGCAAGATCGACCAGGATATCGATCTCTTCACAGGATACTGCGTAATCATCTCTTAAAGAGATGTGGGACTGATTCATCAGTTCGCCGAAACGCTCGATGTTGCCTGCTTTTAATGCAGATACTGCTTCGATGGTACGCTGGTTTTCATAAACTGCGTGTTTCGCACGTTTCTGCTCTACAGGATCCGTGATCACTTCTTTGAATTTTTCAAAGGTATCGATGTCCAGATCACCAAGAGCGTTGATATCCAGTTCTTCCTGAAGAAGAGAGAGCGCATGGCTGCATTCCTGACGTCTCTGGTTGTACTGAGAGTCAACAAGACTGTGTTTTACCTTACTGTTTGTGATGATGATCTTGGCGTCTTCCAGTTCTACCGGTGCATACTCATAGGAGAGTGTGCCGGTATCCAAAAAGATCGCGCAGTCTTTTTTGCCCATGGCAACTGCAAACTGATCCATGATTCCGCAGTTGCATCCGTTGAAGTTGTTCTCAGAGTACTGTCCGATCAGTGCGATGTCTGTCATGCTTAAGGCATCAAATCCGCAGAGATCTTTTGCGATTACTCCGGTCAGAACTTCCAGGGATGCGGAAGAGGACAAACCGGAACCGTTCGGAATATTTCCGTAGATCACAAGATCCATTCCACAGTCTACAGAGGATCCTTTTTCTTTTAATGCCCAGAGAACTCCAAGCGGATAGTTTGCCCAGTTATATTCCGGCTTGTTGGTCAGATCGTCAAGAGTGGCAGTGATCACACCGAGATGATCCAGATTCATAGAATAGAGACGCAAGATACGGTCACTGCGCTTTTTGGCGATTCCGTATGTACCAAGTGTCAGCGCACATGGAAATACGTGTCCTCCATTATAATCTGTGTGTTCTCCGATCAGATTCACGCGTCCCGGAGAAAAATAAAAACCGGCACCTTCTGTGCTACCGAAAAGTTCTTCAAATTTTTTCATCAAACGTTCTTTCATGATGTTGATTCCTCACTTTCCATAGAGACTGAGTATTTTTACAAGTTCATTATAAAAATCAGACTGAAAAAAGTCTATAAAAAATACGTGCATATATATGGAATTATGTTGTATAATAGAGGCAAAGAACAGATTTGGGGAAAGGAAAGAAGAGCGTGGAACAGACATACAAATACTCCTATAAAGTAGGAGATAATCTTCTGAGTTCTCTTTCCGTTTATAATGTGGGGTATCAGCAGTGCGGACCGGAGCAGCAGTGGGGACCGGGAATCAGGGATCATTATTGTATCCACCATATTATTTCGGGAAAGGGAACCTATGTGGCAGATAAAAAAATATATCATCTGGGAGAGGGAGACAGTTTTATTCTGTATCCGGATACAGAGGTCAAGTATTATGCAGATCCGGATGATCCGTGGGAGTACGCATGGGCGGGATTTATGGGAACCGATGCGGCTGTGATGGTGCGGGCAACTGATTTTGCGAGAAAACGGCCGGTGATCGGAAGGGATAAGATTCCGGGAGATTTGATCTGGCGGCAGCTGGAGCAGATCTATCAGGTAAGAGGAACGACATATGAAGCGGCAGCAGCTATGACAGGAGCTCTTTATACCATGCTGTCCGTGTTTATTCACTATGCGGAAAAAGAAGAGAAAAAAGATGACCTCCGGCAGGTTTATGTGGAGCGTGCAAAGGATTATATTTCATCCAGTTACTCCTATCCGATCACAGTGGAGGATGTAGCGGATTAT
>OATJ01001188.1_pt1 | contig 11182 bp, 7 predicted proteins | sample 1516661 | NCBI WGS metagenome assembly OATJ01 (sample SAMEA2579951, study PRJEB22360) | human gut metagenome
CAGTAGCCGATGCGGTCGCCGTGCAGCACGCTGTCCATGGTGAATTCCAGATCCTCGGTGAGTAGGTGGAATTTCCAGCCGTTGTTGCGACGCATGATCTCCTGGGAGAACATGAAGCCGGTGCCGCCCACGTGGCAGCTGTTGCCGAGCCACATGCGGGAGGCGGAAACGAAGCGCGATTCGCGGATGAACCACAACGCGGAACCGGACGACACCCAATTGTCGGACAGGTTCACGGAATTGCGGTAGCTGGTGAGGATTTTGAAACCGGCTTGGAAGCCCTTGTTCATTTCCTCGATGTAGTGCTTGTCGAGTTTGTTGTCGGCATCGAACACGAAAAAGGCGTCATACGGGTCGGATGCGCCCGACTCGTTCATCTGGTCGAGCAGATAGGTCAGCGCGTAGCCTTTGCCGACCTGCTCCTTGTTGAATCGTTCGATGACGTGGCATCCCATGTTTCGGGCCACTTCAGCGGTGTTGTCGGTGCAGTTGTCGGCCACCAGCCAGATGTCGATGAGCTCGCTCGGATAGGTTTGCGAATGCAGGCAGTCGATGAGGTTGCCGATGACGTTCGCTTCGTTTCGCGCGGAAATCAGCACCGCGTACCGTTTGTTCATCGGCGCTTCGGGGAACTTGATCGGCTTGGCGAACAGCGAGATGACGATGCAGACCGCTTGGTAGAGCATGCCGGCGCCGCCCAAAACCACCAGCACGACATCAAGTACGCTCAGCAATACCATTAACGCCACCTACTTCTCGGATTGTCATCCGTTCCCTGCGATTGCGACCCGTCCGCTACCTGCGGTCCGGCTTCCGTCTGCGCTCCGTCCGCTTCCGCGGTTCCCCGCAGCGGCTTGCGATCGACCCCGTCCAACACGTGCTTCGGAATGGCGACGGTCTGCGATTCGTCGGCATCCCCGGTCTCGTCGGACCGAGTGATATTGTACGCCTGCTCCTGCAGGAAGCGCACGTCGTCGGGAATCGGCACATGCGCGCTCGACCCCTGCACGGCGCGCGGCACGGCGTGCAGGTGCTCGCTGATGACTTCGGCGCCTTCCACCAGCTTCGACTTCTTGTCCGGAACCGGATCGTCCATCAGCGGCGAATCGACCCGATCGCACCGCTGATCGCCGTGATTCGCCGCGGCCAGGACCGCGCCGATCGCGCCGAACAGCGAGCCGAAGGCCAGGACGGCAAGGAAGGCGACCGCATCGTTGACGTCCATGGTGCGGCGGGAGATCTTCGGCGCGAAGATCAGGTTTTCGATCTGCTGGTAGACGCAGATGAACGCCACCACGGCGATCGCCTGCCACAAACCACAGCTGCCCCAGGCGAACAGCACCGGCAACGCGCCGCCGATGTACGTGCCGAGCATCGGGATGAACTGCGATACGACGCCGCAGAACAACGCCAACGGCATCCAATACGGCACGTGCAACGCCATCAGGCAGATCGAGGTGAAGAACGCGTTGAGCACGGCGAGGATGGCACGTGAGAACAGGAACGATGAGATCTGCGTCTGGCTGACGGTCCAGACGAACAGGAACCGGCGCTGCGCGGAGGCGATCGCCCGGCGCGGGGGGGGGGGACCCATCCACTGGCAGGCCGCGCGGCGCAGCTTCGGGCCGGCCGCCGAAATGTAGAACGTGGTCATGATCACCGTCATGAGGTTCAGCAGGAAGCTGAAGAATCCGGACACCGTGCTGATGGCGGTGCCCGCGAAATCCGTGACCCACGAGGTCTGGATGTTCTTCAGAATCTCACCGCCGAGACTGTTGATCTCAGGAAGCTTGAAATCCGTGTATTGCGCCACGAAATCGCAGATCTGCTGGTAGAGGGCCGGCAGACCGTTGCACAAAGCGATGACCTGCTGCACGAACAGATTGCCGAACAGACCGAACATCACGCAAAGCAGGACACCCAACATCAGCAACGCGAAAATCGAAGCGAACGAACGCTTCCAGCCATGCTTGACCAGCGGAATCACCACCGGCTCCACGGCGAGCGCCAGGAACAGCGAGATGACGACGTCGATGATGAGGTATTCGATTTTGCCCCAACTGCGCCAGCAGAAGGAGAGCAGCACGATGGCGATGGCGATGTACAGCAGCGCGCGACCCAGCCATTCCGGAGGTCTGCGTGGATCGCCTTTCGCAGGGAACAGCGTGCCGAGATCCCAACGCATTTCGTCGGTATTGCCGCACTGTCCGGACGTTCCCGTCCTCTTGTCCGTATCCATATGCTGTTCGCGTTCGCTCATGGCTCCTTATTGTAGACAGGCACCGTGTACGGGCTGGAACCTATTCTTGAAACCATGCTGAACGTTTCAATTGTCATCCCCGCCTGGAATGAACAGGAGCGTATCAACGATTGCCTGCTCAACGCCACCCGGCAGACCGTGATGCCTCATGAGGTGATTGTCGTCGATAACCGTTCCACTGATTCGACCGTTGCCGTGGTGGAGCAGTTCATGAAGGACCATCCGGAAGCGCCGGTGAAGCTGCTGCATCAGGATGATGAGCAGGGTCTGATTCCAACGCGTGATTATGGTTTAAATCATGCCACCGGCGATATTCTTGGCCGTTTCGATGCCGACTGCATGATCCGCCCGGACTGGGTGGAGGTGGTGTCCGGCATTTTCACCGAGGATCCGGATGCGATGGGCGCCACCGGTCCGGTGATGTATTACGATTTGCCGAGCCGTCATTTCGGGCTTCGCGGGGACAATTCCACCCGCAAACGTATTTATAGGGCCGATGATGGGCAACCTCTGCTGTTCGGTTCCAACATGGCCCTGCGCGCCACCGCCTGGCGCGAAATCGCCGACGAGGTCTGCCAAGACAAGGCGGATGTGATGCATGAGGACATCGACATCTCGCTGCATCTGTTGGGCAAGGATCTCAAGACCGTGTATTGTCCGCGGATGATCGCGGGCATCAGCGCACGTCGTATGGACACGTCTCCGGCATCGTTCCTCAACTATATGCGCCGTTTCAAGAACACGTTCAACGCGCATCCGCAGCATTACCGCAAGCACAAGCCGGAAATCCTCATCACCGCGTTATATCCTGTGATGCATCTGCTGTATCCGGTGTGGCAGAAGGTGTTGAACACCGCTGATATCAATCCGGCCGAGGCCGCGTGGATCAACGAGCAGATGGAATTGGCCGAACAGGAAGGCCACGAGCTGTATGACGACACTCCCACTGATGAGGAGTGGAGCGAGAAGCACGAGGAATAGCGATTAGGTATAGCGATTATTCGCGGCGTATTTTCCGCGGATAGCGAACGGACGGCACCGACCATGCGATCGATGCCGTCCGTTTTGTTTTTACGATTGCGGTTTTGCGATTGCGCCTACCGCAGTCGGACCTACATCAGGCTCTTGTAGATGGCGAGGATGTCTTCCTGGGTGGCCTGGCGCGGGTTGCCCGGCGTGCACACGTCGTGGAAGGCGTCATGGGCCAGCGGCTCCAGGTCGGCTTCGGTGGCGCCAACTTCGGAGATCTTGGTCGGGTTCTTCAGATCCACGGTGAGCTTGTGCACCGCCTGGACGGCCTCTTCACGCACGGTTTCGATGTCGCCGGTGTAGGCATCGGCGATACCGAAGGCGTCGGCGATGTCACGGTACTTCTCGCCGGTGTAGTCCTTGTTGTATTCCATGACCGGGGCCAGCAGGATGCCGTTGGCCACACCGTGCGCCACGCCGAGGCGGCCGCCCAGCGGGTGGGCCATGCCGTGCACCAGACCGAGGCCGACGTTGGAGTAAGCCATACCGGTGATGTAGGAGGCGTAGGCCATCTGCTCGCCGGCCGGGATATCGCCATCGGCGGACTTGGCCAGGTTCTTGGCAATCATGCGGATGGTCTGCATGGACAGGCAGTCGGACAGGCTCCACGCGCCCGGTGTGATATAGCCTTCGATGGCGTGGGTCAGGGCGTCGAGTCCGGTGGCCACCTTGAGGCCGCGCGGCATGGAGTCGGTCAGGTCCGGATCCACGAAGGCGACGATTGGGATGTCATGCGGGTCGACGGCCACGAACTTGCGCTTGTTGGCCGTGTCGGTGATCACATAGTTGATGGTCGTTTCGGACGCGGTGCCAGCGGTGGTCGGCACACCGAAAATCGGCACGGACGGGTTCTTGGTGTCGGCCACGCCTTCAAGGGACAGCACGTCGGCGAATTCCGGATTGGCAGTCACGATGCCGATGCCCTTGCAGGTGTCCTGCGGGGAACCACCGCCCAGGCCGATCAGGAAGTCGGCTCCGGAGGCTGCGAACTTGGCGACGCCATCCTGGATGCACTCGACCGGCGGATTCGGCTTGACGTTGTCGAACACCTCATACGGCATGCCCGCCTCGTCAAGAACGTCGGTGACCTTCTTGACGGTGCCGGTCTCCAGCAGCACCGGATCAGTGACGATGAACGCCTTGGTGAAGCCATGGGACCTGGCGACGCCCGGAATCTCCTTGATGGCTCCGCGGCCGAAATACGCGGTCTGGTTGAAAATCATGCGATAGACCATAGTGCTCTCCTTTAAGCGACTGTGTGTTCAAGCGAAGACCACGGCATCCATTGCCGCGGCCAACGGTTTCATCATAAGCCCTTTTCCATGCGAGGAAGCACCCACGACACACAATTTTTTCGTCAATATCCCACAACACCGGCAAAACCGGACAGCATACCGTCCGATGCCCGAAATCCTATTCTTCGGACGACGTGTCTTCTTTGGCGAACACCCACATGACCTCGTCCACGGAATGGGTGTCGGGGAAAATCGTAATCAGGAACCGTTCGCCGTCGTTTCTGACGTAGGCGTACCGTATAGCGCCTTCCCTGCATATCCGGTCGCGGACGTAATCGTAGTCGAACAGCATGCGGAAGCCGTCCCGGTAGGCCGGCGCCACCAATTTGTCGCAATAGTCGAGCAGCATCTCGTGGAAGGAACCGCCATGTTTGTCAAGCATTTTTTGCACATAGCCGGGAACCACGACCGGCCGTTGCGTATCGGCACGCAGATTGACCACATAAGCGATCGAATACCGTGTATTCAAATGCTGCAGCAACGATTCCATGTCTTTGTTGCGTACCAGGATGTCCTCAAGCTGCTTGTTCAACGTGCGCAACTGCCTTTTGCCGCTGCCGCTGGCGTAGTAGCGCTTCTTGTCCTTGCGCATCTCGTTTTCCGCCTGGTTGACCAGATCCGGAATATCCTCGCCGTCATCGGATTCGGCCATGCCCACGGACAGCTCGCAACCGTGATCAAGCAGCTCCTGACGCATATATCCCATCTGTCGGGCGCTCTGCGCCATCGAATGGGCGAAACTGATGATCACGAACTCGTCGCCGCCGATGCGGTAGATATTATCGTCGCCGAAATAGGCGCGCGCCGCGTCCGCAAGCTCGCACAGCACCACGTCGCCTCTGGCATGACCCAAATGATTATTGATCTCATGCAGGCCAATCAGATCCATGTACATCACCGTCAACGGCTTGTCATGGGTGGCTTGGATGAATTCCACATCATCGTCGAAAGCGTTGCGGTTGAGCAGCCCCGTCAATGAATCCCGTCGGTACTCCTCGCCGTTCAACCGGACAAAGGACTCTATCGACAGGTTCCGGCCAACCATCACCACGGCCCATGGATCGCTTTCGGAGCATTCACGTGAGGGAATCACCGCGAAGGAGATTATGCCGGTTCTGGCCAGCACCTCACTGCGGTACACTCCGAACGCGGATTTCTGCGAGAACAGCAGCGAACGGAGCGAAGCCAGATCCATATCAGCACGGAACCTGTCGGCATCGTCCGGATGCACCACGCGTTCGGCGATCAGCGTCTGCACGTAGGTTTCGAAATCATCGGTTTCCGGCGTCGGCAGTATGCCATCGCGTTTGACCGCGCGGTACTCGCCCGTCTTCACATTCAGTCGGGAGAGTTCCGCCACGCCATTGGCCAGAATCTCGAAGGTGCTGGCGGCGAGCGTGGACGTCTCAAGCATGGTACGGCCGTTGACGGGCACATAGCTGCCATGCATGAAATCGTTTGACATATCCCAGAAATGCCGGTCGTCGGGACGTTCGGCCAACAGCTTCTCCATCCGTCCCACCGGAAGCGGTTCGTGGAAGTAATACCCTTGGATGTACCGGCATCCCACGGACAGCAGCTGGTCGACCTGCTGTTTGGTCTGTGCGCCTTCGGCGATGACCAGCAGTCGCAGCTTTCTGGCCATGTTGACCACCGATTCGACGATTTTCAGCCCTTTGCTGGCATTGTCCTCATCGAGGTCGATGAATTTCATGTCAAGTTTGATCACATCGACGTTGATGTCCTTGAGCATGTTCAGCGACGAATACGCCGATCCGAAATCATCCATCAGCACCGCGATGTTGTCCGCATGCAGCTTGCGGATGGTGCTTTCCACTTTGGACAGGTTCCTGGCCACGGCGCTTTCGGTGATTTCCGCTTGGAGCAGCCGAACGTCGACATCGTATTCGTTCAGCAGTCCGGTGAGCGTGTCCGCCACATCCATCTGGTCGATGTCCACCATGGAGACGTTCACGGAAATCGGCACCAGATTGCGGCCCTCACGTTCCCAACGTGCCAGCATCCGGACCACGGAACGCCATACGAACACGTCCAGTCGGGAGATTTGTCCGGCCTGTTCCAGCATGGGAACGAACCTGCCCGGAGATACCACACCATATTTGGGGTGGTTCCAACGCACCAGCGCCTCGGCACCGACGATGGCACCCGTAGCCGCATTGCATTTGGGCTGCAGGTAGAAGCAGAACTCGTTGTTGTCGAACGCACGGTCGATCTCGTCGAACGTCAGCTCCGGCACAAGCTCGTCGGTGGACGGCGTCCTGCCCATTTCCGGTGTGTCAGCCAAACAGATTCCTTCCTGTCACCACGTCCTATCCGTGATATTCACCGTTGTACTGTATCAGGGTGACGTCCTCAACACCCTCGATGGCACGAATCCGCTCGGCGAACGTCATGTCCTTGTCGTCGCAGAACACTTCCACGGCCATCTCCACATGGTCGCCACGCATGGTTTTGGATTTGACGAAGAACTTCGTGCGGCCGAACGCGCGCGTGATGTCGTCCCCGACCGCGTCGGAAGCGTAATGGATCACCGCGATGTACACGCGGCCCTTGTCCTGATGCGAATAGAACAGGGCGAGCATGCCGATCATCACCGCGCCGGCGACCACCACCAGCAGATACATGCCCGCGCCGGCCGCGATGCCGGACGTGATGGCCCAGAACAGGTACAACAGGTCCATCGGATCCTTCACGGCGGTACGGTAACGCACGATGGACAACGCGCCCACCATACCAAGCGAGATCACGATGTTCGTGCTGATGGCCAATGTGACCATGCAGGTGAGCACGCACATGCCCACCAGCGTCACCGCGAAGCTGCGCGAATACACGACGCCCGTGTAGAACCGCCGGTATACGCAGTAGATGACGATGCCCACCAGCAGCGCCACCAGCAGGGCCAGCGCCATTTTGGGCACGTTGTATTGGCTGAAGGAGTTCAGCACCGATTTCTTGATCATGTCGTTTACGCTCATGGTTTCGCTTTCTCTTTTGCGATTGTTCGGTTATTACGTTTTCTACGATTGCCGATGTTTTCGGCTGCGCGTTTTCGTCCGTCTGTTTTCGGTCTTCCGCGATACGTCCGACCGGTGCGCTCAAGTCACACGCTCGGCACGTTCCAGCCTTCCTGCCAGTAGTCGAAACCCCGCAGATACGAGGCTTTGTCATAGCACAGCACGTATTTCGAGGCGGCCGTTATCTCCTGCGCCTTGCCTGGCAGAATGTCACGCACGATCTGCGGCAGGAATTCGGTGAATTTGACCTCCATCACCAGCTTGCCCGGCTCAAGTACCGGCAGAGTGGGCAGACCACGGTCGAAAACGTCGAATCCATCCACCGCCGCGCGCACGTTCATATCGAAGGTGATGCGCACCGTGCCCGCGTCGAGGATCCACGGCTCACGCTCGTAATCGACGATCACCCGCGGCCGCAGCACATTGCTCATGTATTCCACATAGAATTCCCGGCACAACGGCTCTTCGCTGTGTTCCATGAATCCGACGTCGCCGGCCAATATCCGATCGAACTGCCCATGCGTGAGCGACGCGTCCTCTTTGTATATCCAGCTGTCGCGCTTGCGCTTGCGTTCCAACTTGATCACGCGGTCGCTGTAATCGTAAATACGGATACGGTATTTCTTGCGCATCAGCACGCCGTCCACCTTCTCCTGGTAGGCGGTGTTCCAATAATCGTCGAAATACAGGCTGCGAATCATATAGCAGCCGCCACGCGCGTGGCTGTCCTGTTCAAGCAACGGAGCCAAACGCAAGTTCAGATCGGCTTTCTGCCCGTACGAAATCAGATACTTGAGCTCATGCCGGTAATGTTCCTCACAGCGGCGCGGAGGCATGGAAAGCTCCTCGCCGACACGGCGGCGGACCCGTTCCAGCAGTTTCGACGCCCCGCCATCACCGCGCATTGACATCCTCCACTATCTTCCCGGATTTGATGTAGAAGCATCTCGTGCCGTACGTCTTGCCGGTGTCGGTCATGTAGTAGTCGAAGGCGTCCTGCGTCTTGCCGGAGGTGTTGCGCGCCCGCACTCGTATGAAATACTGTCCGTCGCCTGGCAGGTCCGTCACCGTCTCCGGCAATGCCAGATCGGTTTTGGAGAAGATGACGTCCTCACACAGGTAGTCCTTGGCGACGGTGACGTCGTAGCTCAGATCCTCGTCACGGAAATCGTACGAGGTGTCCCAGCTGAATTTGAGTTTGCCGTCTGCGGCCTGTGGAGCGTCGATGAAAAACGGCATGGGCTTGTCGAAGCTTTCTTTGTAGATCCTGTAGTTCTGCGCGACCTCGTCGTGCAGCTGCCCCGCCACTTCGTCATACTGGGCGCGCGTCAGCGGCTCGTACATGGAATCGGGCGTCCTCCACAAATACTGCCTGGTGATGGACTCGTAGTGGTCCACCATCGTATTGATGCGTTTTGCGCTCATATAGCGGTATTCCCGCTTCACGGCCTTGTCGAGTTCGTCGCGGAACGATTTGGTCTGCAGGCAGCGTTTGAACAGCACGTTGCCCCAATAGTTGCTGACTCCCTGCTCCCAGCTGGAACCGGTGGAGATATTGCGGATCTGGTTCTCCTTGCGCGTCAGCATGCCGTCATTGTCCCAGTCCAGCACATAGAAGGTGTCGGAATTCGTAGGGCTGTACAGGTACATGTTGCGGCTCTGCGTGTCGGTGTTGCCGGTCAGCAGCTGGAACGCCATCCAGTATGCGAGATTTTCCGTATCGAAATATTTGCCGAGGATGCTGCTCATCGGCACCGAATAATCGTTGAGCTGGTTGAGCATGGCGATGAGTTTGGTATGGTCGCTGTTGCCTTTGACCTCCAGCTTCTCCTCGAATTTCGACAGATTGTATTTGGGATCGTCGGCGAGTCTGATCACGTCCGCGTCGCGTTGGAATTCGAAGTAGTTGACCTTGTACAGCTGGCCGTTCTTGTCGAGGCCGTGCGCTTGGAGCGCGCTTTTGTTGAGCTGCTCCACCTGCGTGTACAGGCCATAGTCGTCGAAGGAGTTGGAACCGGAGGTTTCGTCCTTGACGTACAGGTGCACGAATTGCGTGCGCAGTCCCATCATCTGGTCGATGCCGCGGATCAGGTCGTATGCCATCTTGTTGCGGAATCGCAGCCCTTCGCCCATATGCTTGTTCAATGCGATGGTGCGCTGCCCGCGCCATTTGCCTTTGCCGCTTTTCAGCTCGATTTTGTAGTTCTTCTGCTTATTGAGACTGGACGACTGGCCGCGCACCTGCACGGTGGCGTTCGGCGCTTTTTCACCGTAGCCGAGTTCGCCGGATACAGGCCCCTGTTCGTCGCCGACCTGCAGCAGACCGTTGACTTGGTACCGGTTGGTGCGCATGGCCGCGTAATCATCCACGGAATACTGGTTGATTTCGCTCCAACTGTGGTCGGTGCCTTCCGACTTGTTGCCGCGCGAGACCGTCAGATACATGGTTTCCACACCGCTGTCGTCATACACCTTGTACAGCGAGTCGTTGTCACGCAGATGCGCGCCGTCAAGCCCCTGCGTGGCGCTTTTCTTGACTTTCTCATGCTTTCCTTGCGATTGCGCCGCCGATTTGTCTGCCGTGGAACCACTGTCCGCAGCGTTTCCGCAGGCGACGCAGGAGAACGTCGTCACGACCGTGGCGATGATCGCCACGCATTTGAATATGGCATTGCGGCCGCACGGCCGATTACCCATCGTCATTCGTCCGTTCCTTTCCATGCTTTCCACGCTTTCCCTCATGATTCCTTCCGTCCGAAAGTTCCATGCAGCCGTTCGCCGAATTCGTCCAACGCTTCGCCCAGTTTCGTAAACCATCCGCGCTTTTCGGTCGCCACAATCGGCTGCGCGCCGAGCACACGATACGGCAGATTGTCGGTGAACACCGCCAATCGCACGACCGCGGCCAGCAGGAACGCCGACGCGCCCAGCAGGAAGCCGAATCCCATCAGCGCGACCGGAACGAACTGCGAAATGACAGTCAAGACCGTGGCCGACCCGGCGAATATCGCGGCGCAGCACACCGCGCCGAAGTAATCAGTGAAATACAGCAGAATCATCAGCACGGTGTTGCCGACCGCGTACAGGGCGTATCCGACGCACAGCACACGGAAATAACCATGCATGCCATCGTTGAAACCGAGCGGCAGCACGCCCAACACCATCTTTTCCAACGAGATGACCGCCGCGGTGACGAACAGCTGCTTCAACGCGGTGTAGTACAGCTCACGGTTGAGCACGGCGAGCATCTCGCGTTCGGCCACCACGATGTCCTTCACGGTGCCGCCGTCGTTGAGCAGCGCGTAGTAGGCACGGTATTTCGGATAGAAATCAACTTCCACCGACACCACGAAATTCACGGTGGTGATCAGAATCGTCAGGAACGCCAGTAACGCGGGCACATCATAGTAGGGGGCACCGTAGAACAGTCCCTTCACATGCACGCCAAGCGGACCACACCAGGTGATCACCAAGTGGGAGAACAAGCCGAGGGTGGTCAGCAGTCCCGTCAGGGCGAGCGGCAGGGACCCGGCCAGGCATGCGGGGGACGTCCGTTCCTGGAA
>OATJ01001191.1_pt1 | contig 11171 bp, 7 predicted proteins | sample 1516661 | NCBI WGS metagenome assembly OATJ01 (sample SAMEA2579951, study PRJEB22360) | human gut metagenome
GAAAACCCCAGAAGCCTTCATGCCAAGCCCAGGAGTCTCGCTGATGCTTAAAAAGCCGATACCTGTCAGCGTTCCCTCCGCAGTAATGCCTGCCGAGATCTGCACCAGGCCATTGTAACCGTCATTGGAGCTTGCGGTAATCAGGTAGCCAAGCAGAGTTCCGTCCTCAGCCAGAGCCTCCTGGGCTGCGTCAATGGATACGTTTCCAAAGCCCTGCTCTGCAATCTGGGCTGCTCCGGCCTCTACTGCTGCCTTTAACTCATCGGTCTGTTCAAAGGAAGCCGCCTCAGGAAATACCTCCTTGTAGGTAGCTGTATTGGCTGCCAGCTGGGCCTTTGCGATAGGCTCTAAGGTCACCTCGTGGACTGCACCCAGACAGGCGCCTGCTACCAGTGTGATGACAAAGAGAAGAAATGCATCTTTCATAATTCCTTTCATGCCTTTTTAGCCTCCTTTCCGAATGCTTTTGGAAGGGTCACGCGCTCGATCATGGGCACGAAAAGGTTGCACAGGATGATAGCGTAGGAAACGCCCTCAGGAGAAGCGCCCCACAGACGGAAGATACCGGTTAAAAGTCCCAGCATGATTCCGAATACGATCTGTCCCATAGGTGTAATAGGGCTGGTAACATAATCGGTCGCCATAAAGAACGCTCCGAAGATCAGACCGCCGCCGCATACCTGGGCAAGCACATAATTGGCGTCAAAGCCGCCGAAGATAAATACAAATACAGCCAGGGTAGCTATGTATGTCACAGGAATCTTCCAGCTGATGACTTTCTTTACGATCAGGTAGATGCCGCCGATCAAAAGTGCGATCACAGAAACCTCACCGATGGTTCCCGGAATCCGTCCTACAACCATAGCGGCCAGATCCACGCTTCCCCCTGAGGCTAAAGGAGTGGCTCCTGAGACGCTGTCAAAGCCCAGCTTTGCGGATGAGAAATTATTCATATGGCCCGCAAAGGAGATCAGGAGAAAGCATCTTGCTGCCAGAGCCGGGTTCATGAAGTTCTGTCCCAGGCCGCCGTACAGCTGCTTTACTACGACGATCGCAAAAATACCGCCGATCACAGGAATCCAAACCGGAATCTCCGGAGGCATGTTCAGTGCCAGAATCATGCCCGTGACCAGGGCGCTGCAGTCGCTGACGGTACTTTGCTTCTTCATCAGCTTCTCATATACATACTCACTTAAAACACAGGCTGCAACCGTAACTATAAGCACCAGCAGCGCATGCATGCCGAAATGATACACACCGAAAGCAGTTGCAGGCAACATGGCAATGGCCACGTCCAGCATGATGCTGTGGGTGGTCTCATGGCTTCTCACATGCGGGGATGATGATACGTTTAATAATTTACTCATGACTTATGTCCCCTCCTACCCTTTCTTCCTGCGGTTAGCCGCAACTGTCTTGCGCATTTCCTTAAATGCCTGAGTCAGAGGCCTCTTGGCCGGACATATGTAGGTGCAGCTTCCGCACTCCATACATTCCATACCGTTCAGCTTCTCGAATGTCTCGCAGTCGTCCCTGAGGGCGGCCTGCATCATCATCACAGGGATGATGTGGCTTGGACATACGCTGACGCATTTTCCGCACCGTATGCATGCGGAAGGCTCCATCTCTGCCACCTGGTCCTTTGTGAAACAGGTCAGGGCGGATGAAGTCTTGCTTACCGGGATATTCAGGTCAAATATGGCCTGGCCCATCATGGGACCGCCTGACAGAACCTTTTCCGGCTCCGTCTTAAAACCGCCGGCTGCGTCCAACAGCTCCTGGTAATTGGTTCCAAGCTTTACGCTGAAATTTCTGGGGTCTGCCACCGCGTCTCCGGTGACCGTGATAATCTTCCTCATCAGGGGCGTGCTCTTGCACACTGCCATGTAAATGGAAATTACGGTGTCAACATTGTCCACGATGCATCCTGCGTCCGCGGGAAGCATGGATGAGTTGACCTTCCTGCCTGTAACGGCATAAATCAGGGAACGCTCTCCTCCCTGCGGATACTTTGTCATAAGGGGACAGACCGTAATGCGCGGCTCGTCCTTTACCATCTCGGTAAGTTTCTTGATGGCCTCCGGCTTATTGTTCTCAATACCGATAACACCCTTTGCATTGTCAAACAGCTGAAGGATGACCTTTAAGCCGCCTACGATTTTCTCCGGCTCTTCCAGCATCATCCGGTAGTCGCTGGTGAGGTACGGCTCACACTCTGCGCCGTTGACCAGTATGTACTCGATGGCGTTCTCATCCTTCGGAGTCAGCTTTACATGAGTGGGGAATCCTGCTCCGCCGAGACCCACGATACCGGCTTCCTTCACAATGTTGCGGATTTCCTCTTTTGACAGGCCTGATGGGTCCCTGTCCTCTCCTACGCCCTCAACCGTCTTATATTCTCCATCATTCTCAACCACAATGGAGGGCACCATTGCTCCGTTAGCCATACGCCTTGGTTCAATGGCCTTCACCGTTCCTGAAACAGAAGCAATTACATTTGCAGAGATGAAACCGCCTGCTTCTCCAATCTTCTGGCCTGCCAGTACGTGATCGCCCTTTGCTACCAGAGGCTTCGCGGGTGCACCAATGTGCTGTGACATCGGATACACCAGGTCGCCCTTTGGCATCAGGACCTGTACCGGTTTGTTCTCTGACAGCTCTTTCCCCTCATATGGATGGATGCCGCCTATAAAAGTCGCCAAACCCATGGATTCTCTCCCTCTTTTCTTTGTTTTATTCCTTTGTGCGGCCGGACCAGTACCAGCGTCCGGTAGGACCGGCAGGGCTGCCTGCCCCCGCCGGAATACACCAATTTAGTATAGCATAAATAAAGATTGTATACAATACAGATTATATATGTTATTTTTTTAATTATATGTTAAATACATGTTAATTTCATGGCAATCATTCCAGTTCTTTCATGCCTGTATACAGCTCGTAGTACCGTCCCTTCATCTCCAAAAGCTCCTCATGGGTTCCCCGCTCAATGATTTCCCCCTGCTCCAGAACCATAATGGCGTTGGCGCTCCGCACCGTAGACAGCCTGTGGGCAATGATGAAGGTGGTCCGGTCCGCCATCAGCCGGTCCATACCGTGCTCAATGTGTTTTTCAGTCCTGGTATCCACGGAGCTGGTGGCCTCGTCCAGTATCAGCACAGGAGCCTTGGATATGGATGCCCTGGCAATATTGAGAAGCTGTCTCTGGCCCTGGCTTAAATTGGCCCCGTCTCCCTCCAGCATGGTGTCATATCCGTGGGGAAGACGCATGATAAAGGAGTGGGCGGAGGCTGTTTTTGCCGCCTGAATAACCTCGTCATCCGTGGCGTCCAGCCTGCCGTAGCGGATATTCTCCCGCACCGTGCCCGTAAACAGGTGGGTGTCCTGAAGGACCATGGCAATGTTGCTTCGCAGGGCATCCCTTGAAATAGTTCGTATATCCGCCCCGTCAATGGTGATGGAGCCTGACTGGATGTCATAAAACCGGTTCAGCAGATTTGTTATGGTGGTCTTTCCCGCGCCGGTAGATCCTACAAAGGCAATCTTCTGCCCCGGTTTGGCATAGAGGTTTATGTCCCTTAGAATGGTTTTATCCGGATCGTAGCCAAAGGTAACATGATGAAACACCACATGGCCAATCATAGGACTTGGCACTATGCAGTCCTTGGTGTCGGCCGGCTCCGGCTCCTCATCCATCACCGCGAATACACGCTCTGCTCCGGCCAGGGCTGAGAATACATTGCTGACCTGCATGGATATCTCGTTGATGGGACGGCTGAACTGTCTGGAAAAGTTTAAGAATACGGTCAGCCCGCCCACATCAAAGCCCCTGAGCACACAGAGCAGGCCGCCCACACAGGCTGTAAGGGAATAGTTGATCTGGCTCAGGCTGTTCATCACAGGCCCCATGATACCGCCGAAGAACTGGGCCCGAATCTGGTTGTACCTCAGGTCATGGTTCAGTATTGCGAATTCCTCTCTGGCCGTATCCTCATGGCAGAATACCTTAACCACCTTCTGTCCGGTGATGGTCTCCTCTATATATCCGTTCACGGCACCCAGGGATGTCTGCTGGGCGGTAAAGTATTTCTGGCTCCACCCTGCCACTGCCCCGCCCGCTTTCATCATAACAGGAATCATCACCAGGGTGACAAGAGTCAGAATCAGGTTGGTGTACACCATGAGGAACAGGGTTCCGATGATGCTTAATGTTCCGGAGAACAGCTGTACCAGCGTGGAGCTGAGCATCTGCCCGATGGTATCCACATCATTTGTAAAACGGCTCATCAAATCACCGTTGGAGTTGGTATCATAAAACCGGACCGGCAGCTTCTGCATTCTGCTAAACAGGTCATTGCGGATTTTCTGCAGGGCATTTTGGGCCACGGTCAGCATGACCTTTGCCTGAGCATAATTGGCAAACACCCCCACCGCAAACACAGCCGCCAGCACAGCCAGGGCCCTTGCAAGTCCTGCCGGATCCCCGGGACCTCCTGTTAGCGGGGCAATAAATGTATTGATGATAGGCCGCAGCATGTAGGAGCCTGCCAGCGTTGACGCTGTGTTGAGGACAACACAGAAAAAAGCCAGCATCAGCCTGGATTTATCCTCATTTAAATAATGCAGAAGGCGCCTGATGGTAGTGCCTGCGTTCCTGGGCAGCCTTTTGGGGCCCATCGCCATATTCCGCCCCGGCCCATGTCTTCTCCCTCCCATGTGACCTCTGACCTCAGGAGCCCCATGTTTTCCATAGCGCCGTTTCAGGCTTTCCGCTTTCTGTTGTCTCGTCATGATACAGCCGTCTCCTTTCGGTCCCTCTGGGAATAATAAATCTCCTGGTATGCCTGACATTCCTCCATAAGCTGTTCATGGGTCCCCTGGCCGATGAGCCTGCCCTCATCCAGCACCAAAATCCGGTCAGCCTCCTCCACGGATCCGATGCGCTGCGCTATAATGATTTTGGTGGTGTCCTTAAGGCTGGTGTTAAAACACTGGCGTATCCTGGCCTCCGTGGCTGTATCCACAGCACTGGTGCTGTCATCCAGTATCAGGATTTTGGGTCTCTTAAGCAGGGCCCTGGCAATACAGAGTCTCTGCTTCTGGCCCCCCGATACATTGACCCCTCCCTGTCCCATGTCCGTATCATAGCCGTTGGTAAAGGATGTGACAAAGCTGTCTGCCTGGGCGCTCTGTGCCATTTCCCTGATTTCATCCATGGAGGCGTCCTCCTTGCCCCAGCGCAGGTTCTCCTCTATGGTGCCTGAGAAGAGCACATTTTTCTGGAGCACCATGCCCACGCCTTCCCGCAGGTTTTTGAGGGAATATTCCCTGACATCCACCCCGTCCACAAGCACCTGGCCCTTTGTGGCATCGTAGAGCCGCGGTATCATCTGCACCAGGGTGGTCTTGCCGCTTCCCGTGGAACCGATAATGCCTATTATCTGCCCCGGCTCTGCCGTAAAGTTTATATCCTCCAGCACCATCTCATCCCGGCTGTCCGTATAGCTGAAGCTCACATGTTTAAACTCCACCTTTCCCTTCAATACAGCCAGGTCCTTCCTGGATGCATCCCGGTCTGTCAGGTCGATCTCCGTGTCCATGACCTCACCCACCCTGCGGATGGATGCCACTGCCCTGGAAAGCTGCAGGAACACCATGGAAAGCATCATAAGCGACATGAGTATCTGTACGATATAAGTGGTAAATGCAGTTAAATCCCCCACTGGCATATCCCCTGCAATTATGATATTGCCCCCGTACCATACCACGGCCAGGGTGGTTATGTTCATGGCAAGGGTCATCACCGGCATGGTGACAATCACGATTTTCATGGCGTCCAGACTGCTGTTCTTTAAATCCTGGTTCATATCCCTGAATTTTTCTTCCTCAAACTCTTCCCGCACAAAGGATTTGATAACCCGCACATTGGTCAGCGCCTCCTGGATGCCGGAGTTTAGCTGGTCCAGCTTTTTCTGCATGGCGGTAAATCTGGGGAATGCTGTCTTTAGTATGACGGCTATGGCGGCTGTCAGCAGGGGGATTACCACCAATATGACCACTGCCAGCCTGGCATTCATCATAAAAGCCATGATCAGGGCACCTATGAACATGCCCGGAGCGCGCATGGCCATCCGCAGTCCCATCATAAGCACATTCTGGACCTGCTGAATATCATTGGTCAGACGGGTGACCAGCGAGCCTGTGCTGTATGAATCTATGTTCTTAAACGAAAACTCCTGCACCTTGGAAAAAAGGTCATCCCTCAGGTCGCTGGTAAAGCTGACTGCCGCTTTCACGGAAAAATAGGCTCCACCGATTCCTCCTATAGCCATTATAAGGGTGGCCAGTATCATCAGCCCTCCCACGGACAGGATGTACTGCACGTTTCTCTGAGCCACCCCGTTGTTGATAATCATGGACATCAGCTTGGGAAGCATGATTTCCCCCGCCACCTCGGTCAGCATCAGAAGAGGGCCCAGGATAAAGGCTCCAAGATATGGTTTTATATAGGTTCCGTATCGTTTCACTTAAGATTCCTCCCTTTGTGCCCTGTCCGTAAACTCCCGGTCCAGGTTCCCGTATATCCGGTCCAGCAGTTGTCCCAGCACCTTCATATCATTCTCGGAAAATCCTTCAAACATGCGGCTCTCCATTTGCCTGAAAATCTTAACGCTGTCCTCCACCACTTTCCTTCCCTTATCCGTTATGCAAATCTGGTTGCACCGGTTGTCCTCCTGGTCCACCAGGCGCCTGATATAGCCCCCTCTTTCCAGTTTCTTAAGGGAAACAGCGATGGTAGCCCCGGACACGCCATACATCCTCGCCAGTTCTTTCTGGGATACGTTGGGGTTATCCGACACAAACATCAGTATCTGATGCTGGCTGCGGTACACCCCTGTGCCGTCCAGGCGGCGCTCCATCATACTCCGGTGCAGCCTGGCCACCCGGATGTACTTCTCTATGAGACAGTGCTCCGGGGATTGAACAAAACAGCTGCGTGATGCTTTGTCCATGTAGATTGCCTCCTTTCCGTATATCTGACTGATTAACCATTAGCCTGCTTATAATTAGCTAGTTAACTATACCAAAGTATAACAGAATGGGGGATTTGTGACAAGCATTATTTTTTCTGAAAACCAGCGGGGAAATCCGGTGAAAATCATTACAAAAAATGCTAAAATCAGCCTGGATTTACATGTTCCGATCTGCTATACTTAATTACACCCTGTTTCCAGCCGAAACACAAACCGCGATTCGGCGCACTGACACAGCACACTGTTTTTAGGAGGTGACAGCTTGACTGATTCTGATAAACTTGATGTCATATTGACTGAAATAATTGATATGAAGACTGATATCCGGGGCATGAAATCCGATATACAAGGCGTAAAGACCGAAATGCAGGGCATGAAATCCGACATCTTAGGCGTAAAAGCCGAAATGCAGGGCATGAAATCCGATATGCAAGGCGTAAAAACCGAAATACGGGGTATGAAATCCGACATACAAGGTGTAAAGACCCAAATGCAGGGCATGAAATCTGATATACAAGGTGTAAAGACCCAAGTGCAGGGCATGAAATCCGACATCTTAGGCGTAAAAACCGAAATGCAGGGCATGAAATCCGACATACAAAATATACAGTCCGACATAAAATCCCTGAACACCCGCATGGACAGTCTGGAATTCCAGATTAAATCCACTGAGCGCGTATTAAGAAACCAAATCACGAAGTCCGAAACCCTGATTCTCGGTGAAGTGGAACGGGTTCATTTAATACTGGACCAGCACATTCATAATCAGACCATGCATACCGCATTGGCATAGCCGTACATAAAGCCATACTCAAAAAGCCCGGCACACCATAGTGCCGGGCCGGGCCCCAGTCTTAAGTCAGTCCATCCTGATTTCATGTATTAATTCCATGAATTGATTTCATGCACTAACCTTCACGTATCAGCCATTTTCCTACCGTATAAAATTCGTTCGTTTCTTTTCCTCTGTCTCAGGCAGCGTAACTCCGGCAGCTTTTCCGGCCTCAATGGATTTGAGCATCCAGGCCATGTTCCTGCCCAATACGCGCATAATCTGCATGCCTTCCTCATCCTTTTTTACATCATCCGGACATTGCCCGTGCACCATATTCCAGTACTGGGAGGACACTACCGGCATCTGCGTAATCATAAAATATTTGTTCAGCTGGTCCAGGGTGGCAGTTGTTCCGGCCCTTCTGGCAGAAGCAACGGCTGCTCCCGGCTTATGGGCAGCGGCACTGCTTCCGGAATAGAAGAAACGGTCCAGAAAGGAGGTGATAGCCCCGCCGGCCGAAGCATAGTGTACCGGTGAACCCACAATCAGTCCATCGCTCTGCCTCATCTTCTCCACTGCTTCGTTGACCTTGTCGTCACTGTAAATGCATTTTCCAAGCTTACCGCATGCGCCGCAGCCCATGCATCCGTGGACAGTCCCGCCGCCCACATGCATAATCTCTGTTTCAATGCCGGCCTGGTTGAGCTCTCCCGCCACCTCTGCAAGGGCTGTGTAGGTACACCCCTTCTCATGGGGACTTCCGTTTAACATTAATACTTTCATTTCCTATTCCTCCTTTATGATATTCAGTATATCATCTCTTGTCAGGCTGCCAAAGGATACCGTACCCTCAGGCACTACTGCATCCGCCAGATGGCTCTTGGCTTCCTGAAGCTTTAAGATGTTCTCTTCTATGGTATTTCTGGTAATCAGTTTATAGACCGTTACCTGCTTATCCTGGCCTATCCGGTGGGTTCTGTCTGTGGCCTGGTTCTGGGCAGCCACATTCCACCACGGGTCATAATGGATGACGATATCCGCCGCAGTCAGGTTGAGGCCGGTTCCCCCTGCTTTCAGGCTAATCAGGAATACAGGCACCTCATCCTTTCCAAAATCTCCCACCAGCCGGATTCGTTCTTCCTTGGAGGTGGCACCTGTCAGCACGTGGCTTTTGATTCCCTCCTTCTCAAACCGTGTATGAATAATATCCAGCATGGAGGTAAACTGGGAAAACAATAATATCTTATGTCCTCCCGCCACACCCCTTCGCACCAGGTCCATACAGGTCTCCAGCTTGGCGGAGCTGCCCCTGTAATTGTCGTAACATAACCGCGGGTCGCAGCAAATCTGCCTCAGGCGCATGAGCTCCGCTAAAATCTGGAGCTTTCCTTCCCCAGCCTGTCCAAAACCGCCGGTGCTGAGCTTCTCTTTAAACTTGGCCGCATTGGCTGCATATAACTTTTTCTGCTCCGTTTCAAAGTTGGAGTAAACCACCTCCTCCATCTTATCCGGAAGCTCCTTTAATACATCCTTCTTTACCCGCCTCAGCACAAAGGGGCCTATGAGCCGCTTCAGCCGTTTGAGGGCAGTCCCGTCACCCTCTCTTACGATAGGGATTTCATATTCTCTCTTAAAGAACTGGCTTCCAAAGAGAAAGCCCGGCATGAGATAATCGAAAATACTCCACAGCTCTCCCAGCCGGTTTTCAACAGGCGTCCCTGTGAGGGCAAACCTGGTCTGCACATCCAGGGACTTCACCGCCCTGGCGCTCTGTGTGGATGCGTTTTTGATATACTGCGCCTCATCTATGACCTGATACCGGAAATGGATGGCTTCATATAAGCCTACATCTCTTCTCAGCAAATCGTAGGACGTCACAATAACCTGATAGTCCTGCGGATTTCTTCCCACCTCATTTAAAAGGACCTCCCGCTCCGAACTGCTTCCCACCACGGATAATACCTTAAGGTCCGGCGCAAAACGACGTATCTCATGCTCCCAGTTGTAGACCAGGGAGGCCGGGCATATAATCAGGGACGGAGACTGTTCGCCTGATCCATAGGCGTCCTCCAAAAGGGCAATAATCTGTATGGTTTTTCCCAATCCCATGTCATCGGCCAGGATACCCCCGAATCCGTAACTGTCCAGGGTCCGCAGCCAGACATACCCGATTCGCTGATACTCCCGCAGAACACCTCTGAGTCTCTCCGGCGCAGTAAAATCACTGTCCTCCACAGACTTGACCGACCTTACCATGGCCTTTAGCATCTGATCCCTGTAATAGGTTACGCCGGTACTCTCCTTAAGCAGATAATCCAGATAGAAGGCACGGTAAGCCGGCAGACGGACCTTGCCGTTCTGAAGCTCCTTTCTGGTCACTCCCAATTCCGACGCCATGCGGCTGATGACCGTGAGTCCGCCTTCATCCAGTCCCAGAAATTGTCCGTTTTTCAGCCTGTAGTACTTCTTTTTCTGGCTGTAGGCTGCCAGTATCCGGTTCAGTTCCTGGCTATTCATGTCACCCATATCCACGTCCAGTTCCAGCCAGCCGCCGGCAGCGGAAGCACCCACAGTAACCCTGGGAGGCGCCAGAACCTTCCACTGACGCAGGTTCTCAGACACATATACATCTCCCATGGAACGGAATTCGTCCATTCCTTCTGTCATAAGACGGTAAATCTCATCCTCGTCATTCCTTATGACCAGCCGTATCCCCTCCGGGTCCTTGTACTTGAAATATTTATGGATCAGCTGGCTTACCCTGAACTCCCCCGGCACATCGCGGCATATTGTCCTGGGAAGATTCTCGTCCTCCAGGGGATGGAATACATAGCTGCCGTAAGCAAGGGATGGTTCCATCACCAGAGCCCCATCCTCCCCTGTGTCAAACCGGAAGGATACCTTTAAGGGCTCCGGCTCATAATCCTTAAAATCCACGTCCTCCAGCATAAGACGGCAATACGGAAGAATATGCTTGATAACACGCTCATAGAACAGCGGAATATCTCTCTGCCCCACCATCACGCTTCCATCCCGCTCCATGCACATCTGCTCCATGAACAGCCCCATGACCTGGGTGCATGACTCGCTGCACCGGTAAATCCTCTGGCCGGACACCACGTACAGAAACCGCTCCCCGCGAAAGCACCCCGCCACCTGCCTTGGCCCTTCGCTTCCTTTCATTGGCGCCACTCCCATAAGGCTGGCTTTCAGGCCGTCCCTTCCCGTCTTCTCCACCTTAAGTGCGGCCACTGGATCAGAATCCTCCATATCCATCATGACCCGGTTCCCGCCGGGAAGCTGGACCTTTGCGGTCCGGCCAGCCATTATTTCAAAAAAGCGGTCCCGGTTCATACGGTTTAGCG
>OATJ01001193.1_pt1 | contig 11164 bp, 8 predicted proteins | sample 1516661 | NCBI WGS metagenome assembly OATJ01 (sample SAMEA2579951, study PRJEB22360) | human gut metagenome
CCCTGGAGCTTGGCGCGAAAACAGGAAGCAGGCCGCCCGCCGCAGGAAGTCCAGGACGCTGGAGCCCTCCACCTGGATGGCGAGGAAGGCGTACAGCACGGTACCCACCAGGGGCAGCATGGTCCCCGTCTGGGCCAGCGCCAATACAGAGAGCAGAAAGGCCACCCCGATAATGGCCACATCCCGCAGCTGCCACAGCCGCAGGGGGGCCTTGGCCTTCAGGTTGTCTGGGTAGATGAACACGAAAACACCTCCAAAACAGGAAGGGACCCAGCCTGTCCGGCCGGATCCCTTCCTGCAGTTTATCCTTCTGTACTGCTTTCTTCCGTATCCTCGTCACATCCATCTGTTTCCCCCTCGGTCTCTGCAACGGCTTCCTCCGGGAGGCGGCCCTCCTGCTCCACGTGCCCCTCGTTGGCGGTATCCCCTGCAGCCTTACATTCCTCCTGGGCCTCCGCCAGGGCCCTGTGGATGCAGTCCAGGAAGAAGGCGTTCTGCTTGATGCCCTTCTCCTGCAGGTAGTCCTTAAATCGCTCGAACAGCTCGCCGGGCACCTGGAATGCCACCGTTCTCTTGTCTCCGCTCATCGTAGTTTCCTCCTTCTGATTGTCGTAAAATGTTTGGATCAACCAGGCCATATACTGGCCCAGTGTTTTTCCGGATACCTCCTGCTCCTCCCGCACCCGGGCGTGAAGCCCGGCGGGGATGGGTGCACAGAGGTTCTTCACATTTTCTTCCATGGATTGGCCCCCCTTCTGTTTGGTAACGCAAGTATATCGATCCCGGCGGTAAATAGCCATCACCAACAGCAACAAAGATTTTGCCGGAAAGCAAGCATAAGCAACAATGTCAGCCCCCCTCCGCCGCCCGGGCGATGCCCGCCATGATATACTCCACGCATGGCACTGGGACACTATTACCCAAGGCCTTGTACCGGGCGGAGTCCGAGGCGCCGGGCAGGTCTGTCCACCCATCCGGGAACCCCTGAAGCCGCTCACACTCCAGTGGAGTGAGCCGCCGGATCAGGAAAACCGCCAGTGTATCACGGCTTGGCTGGCAGATCAGATCGGTGGCATCCTTCCCCTGACGGGCACTCTGGGTGGAGGCGGTATCGTCCTCTCTGAATTTGTCCACCCGCTGGCGGCGAAAAATGGCGTGCCGGTCCACACTGGTCAGGGTATAGGCCACATCATTTTGGATGCCAATGCCGTTGCCGCCATTGCGGGGCTGCCGGTCAATGGCATTGCCGCAGATACACATAGTCGGCTCCGGCTGGTTGTTGCCTCCGGTACCAGCCCTGGCGGATAGTGTGGGCACGATCGGATGCGGCCCAGTGTATCGGCTGTCAATGCCGTGGTTCTCAAAAACCAGGGGCTGATGCCCGTGCTGTTGTGCCCGCAGGGTTCCGGTCTTATCTTCAGTGCAGTCCATGACGCTGCCGCCCTGGTCGTTGAGGCAGAGCACGGAGGGCATGCGGTTGCCGCTCTGGCCGGCCTTCAGGGTGGGCGCCGCACGCTCCGAGTATCCAATACTGCCCGCGCTGGCCCCCCCCCCAGCGGGAAACCCCGGGTATCCGCCAGGCCGCACTCATCCCAGGCGGCCAGCCCCGCCTGCACCAGGAGGGCCGCATGGAGCTGGGGCGGGAGAGGCTTGCCCCGCTCCTTCGCCCTGCGCAGAATGCCCAGGCAGGCTCTCCTGGTCAAATAGTATTTTCGGGGCGGATTGTCCTGCAAAATCAGCGACAAGGAACACCCTGCGTCTCCGCTGGGGGGTGCCGGGCCAGTATTGAGCGTCGAAGACCTTCCACGCCAGGGAGAATGCAGCTCCCACTCGTAATTTCCCAGCAGGTTGCCAGCCCCAGGGGTGAGGTCGAGTGAAAGGTATGGAATTGCCTGCAATTCCGGCGATCTGTTCCAGGACGAACCGGAAGTCCTCCCCTTTAGGGAAGCCGCTGCTGAACACGCCGGGGACATTCTCCCAGCAGAACCATCTGGGGCGAACAGACTTGCCTGTCCGCCCTCGTCGTATATCCGCATCCCGCATCTCCTTTGTCACCCGGATCTGCTCCAGGAACAGCCCGGACCGTGCGCCGGCCAGTCCGGCGCGGGTACAGGATGCCACGGATAAGTCCTGACAGGGTGAGCCGCCGCAGATAATGTCCACCGGCGCCAGCTTCGCCCCGTCCAGCCTGGTGATATCCCCCATATGGAGCGTCTCCGGGAAATGATGTTTCGTGACTTGAATGGGGAAGGGCTCAATCTCGCTGGCCCACAGTGGGGTGATCCCCTGCCGTATGGCGGCCAGCGGAAAGCCGCCGATGCCGTCAAACAAGCTTCCGAGGGTAAGGGTCATTTTACCGCCTGGACAATGGTGCGGGTGGTATTGACGGCAGCCTGGGCGGTGTAGACGGCGCTCATGATATTGGCTCTGGTGGTGGTGTCCAGGCCGAAGGCTCCGGCGATGCGGGGCACCTCTCCGGCGGCCAGCATGAGGCCCAGCCCTAAGAGGGCCCTGTCGCTGAACACCTTGAGCCCCGCCACCAGGATGGTGGCCTGGAGGAAGGCGGTGAGGCACAGGCCGATGACCTGCTTGCACCACTGGGTGAATCCGTCCGTATAGCCCCGGGGGATGGAGAACATGTACAGGGAGCCCACGGCAATCTGGATGAGCAGGATGCCGCCCCGCTTGAGATTGCTGAAAAACACCTTGATCACCGCATAGGCCATGAGAATCATGGCAAAGAGGAGCATGATAGGGTTGGTACCCAGGCCGAACTTGGATGCCGCGGCCACGTCCATGAGGCCGGCCCCCTCCAGGTCTGTGAGGATCTCATTCCCCAGTTCACCGATACTCTTGCCCGCCCCTGTGATCTCCATGGCAAAGGTGCCCTGGAGGGAGACGGAGAGGGCGTACAGCCGGACGGGCACGGTGGTGAACAGGCTGACGGCGAAGAAGCCCTTGAGGGCGTTGAGGGCGGGCTGCTGGAGGTTCCCCCGGCCGGAGGCGTACTCAATGCCGCACTCAAAGGCGGACACCACCACGCTGACGGCAAAGAGAGCCAAACCCAGTTGGGAGAAGAAGCGCACCACTGACCGCACCCAGGAGAGGTCAAACAGCTCCACCCCCATGTTTCCCATCTGGGCGAAGAAGGCGCCCAGGAAGCCCACCATCTGGCTGTAAAACCAGTCCAGGATGGACTCCATCACCGGATTGGCCACAAAGTCCCAAATAAACACTCGCCTTCACCGCCTCAGATGCCTACGATATTCCAGATGTAATTGGGGGCCAGCAGCACGAAGATCAGGCAGACGAACAGGATGGCCGCCCCCGTCCACTCAAACTGGCCGTGCTTGCGATAGTCGAAGAAGCACAGTGCCACCTTGACAAAGAATGCAATCCCCAGCACCATGGTGAGGGCGGGGAACACCACGGTGTTGACCACGGTCTTGATCTGGCCGGCGGCATCCGTCCAGGTCTGCTCCACGGCGTCCGCCACGTTGCCGGCGGAGGAGGCGAAGGCTGGGACCACGCACAGGGCGGCCACCACCAGGGCCAGGAGCAGGATTCTGATGCTCTTTTTTCTCAAAGTCACTTTCGTAGCACCTCCATGAAATTGAAGGGCCGCCCGGGTTGGGCGGCCCTCCTGAAGATGGGTTGCTGGAATCAATAGCCGGTGCGGGGCAGGGGCTCCGAGGGCTTGTAGACCTTGGTCACCCACCGGGAGGTGGCCATAATCCACTGGCCGTTGTACACGCCGCCCACGTCCGCCTGGTTGACGAATTGGCTGCCACCGGTAAGCCAGGCGTAGACGGTGGCATAGACCTGGGGTGCCTCCACCTGCCGGAAGTTGGCGGGCACCACGCCGAAGGACATCATAAATTCGGTGACGTACTCGTTGGAGGCCAGGCACAGGGCGGCCTTGGAGGCGTCCAGTACATAGTTCTGCTGGGTGCTCAGGTTGTCCGCCAAGGTGCGCCAAGTGCCGCCACTCAGGTTGGTCTTGTAGACCACCTTATAATTGCCCGGCACGTTGTAGGTGCCAGTGACAATCTTGTCCAGCCGCACCGCCTGGCCGGGCAGGGTATCCCTCCAGAAAAATGAGGTAAGGCTGGTGGTGGAGTTGTTGCCGATGCCGCTGAAATCGTAGCGGATCTGTTGGCCGGGCATAACCTCCACATAGCCGGTCTTTTGGATGCTTACATTGGTGTAGAGGCTCTTGTTGGTCATAGCCACCTTGACAATCTGGCCGGCAAACTCGATCTCCACCTCGATGGGGGTCTTGTCCAGGCCGTAAAAGTCTGCGGCCTTGGACTCCACGATTTTGTAGCGGCCCAGTGGGAGAGGCCGGGAGGATGCAACGCCGTTCTTGTCCGTCTCAACCGTATCGACTAAGTTGCCGGTCCGGGCGTTGTAGATCTCAAACTCTGTGCCGGGGATGGGGGTGCCGGCGGGCCAGCCGTTGACACTGTTGTAGTCCGCGGAGGTCTTTGTTATCTGGATCTGTCCAGTGATGGGGGTGTTCTCCCACTCCACCTCGGTGGTCTCCCCAGACTCCACATAGACGGTCTTTTTCTCCGTGTCAGGAACATAGCCCTCATTCTCTAACTCTCTGAGATAATACCGCCCGGCCTCCAGACCCTCGATCAGTACATACCCCTCGTTATTCGAAGTGTACTGGCCAACGGGGGTGTTGGTGCTATCATAGAGGATAAACGGCACCCCATAGATGCCCTCGCCGGTGGTGCTGTCCGTCTTGTGGATGAGGATGCCGCTCACCGGCGTGTTCTCCACCTGTAGGACTGTGGTTTCTCCGTTTTTGACCTCAAAATAATGGGGAGTGTCGTCCAACTTGAAGCCCTCCGCGCTCTCGATCTCCACGGCATAGTACGATCCATTCTCCAGGGACAGGAACACCCGGCCATTTTTGTCGGTGGTCACGGTATCCACCAGGGCGTCGTCCATACGGCGGATCTCAAACGTAGTGTTGGGAATCCGCTCCCTGGTGTCATCCGCGTTGACCTTGATGATTTCCACGCCGCCGATGGGGTCGTTATACACCGTGATGGTCTGGGTGTCGTTGGGGTTGATGACCACCGTTTGGGTACGGCTTTCCTCATGGATGGTATAGCCCTCGATGGTCTTGGTTTCCGTGATGATGAATGTCCCCACCAAACCGTCAATGATGATCTGGCCGTTTTCGTCAGTGCGGTAGAGGCCCATGCTGGAGGTCATGCCGCCGTTGTCGTCCACCACCGTGCCGTCCGCCTCGGTGATGGTAAACTCTACCCCCTCCAGGGGCTCATGGGTGACGGAATCCAGCTTGTTGATGACAAGGCCGCCCTTGGGGGTGTTGGTGATGACCACCGTTTGGGTATCTCCACCCTCCCCGATGACTACATTGGTGGAGGGGGCGTCCATGACGTACCCATGGGGCGCCTTGATCTCCGTGAGCACGTATGCGCCGGGGGTTAGGTGGGTGATGCGGATCTCACCGCTGCTGTCAGTGGTAAACACCCCGTTCTGGGTGAGGGTGCTGTCACCAATCACCCCGTCCAGCCCCACCTCGCAGCCGGCGGCGGTGGTCACGCGGAACTCCGCGCCAGGAAGCGGCTGGCCCGTGGCGCTGTCCCGTTTCTGGATGATCAGCTCACCCTTGGGCTGGTTCTTAAAGGTGAGGGATACGGTACGTCCCTCTTTGATCTGGATGGTCTGGCTCTGGGTATCAATCATATACCCCGGAGGCGCGGTGACCTCGGTCACGACCACGCTCTTGCCGGGTTTCAGGCCCTCGATGCGGATTTCGCCGTTTTCATCGGTGCGGAAGATGCCGTTGGAATCACCAATGAGGGCGCCGTCCGCATAGGTGACCTTGAACTCTGCGTCGGGCAGGGTCTCGCTGGGATTGGTGGCGCAGACCTTGCGGATGAGCAGATTCCCGTCCGGCATGTTTTCAAAGCGGACAGTGATGACACTCTGCTCCCCGCTGTCCGCAAGATAGACGGTCTCGGAGGACTGGATGATGCTGTACCCGTCCGCCGGATCCACCTCCTCCACGATGTACGATCCTGGCTTCAGGCCCGTATGCGGGGGAGCCGGTCACCTTCTGTCCGATCACGGTGCCGCCGGTACCGGAGGCGCCTCCCAGGTAGCGGAGCTGGAAGGTGGCCCCGCCCAGGGCCTCGCCGGTGACACTGTCATATTTCTCCACCACAATGGCGTTGAGGGGGACATTTTGGAAGGTCACCGTCCTGTCCCTGCCGCTGGTGATGTAGAACTCCTGGGTGGTGGGTTCTTTGATGGTGAAGCCGGGGGCGGGTTCCAGCTCCGTCACCCGGTACCAGCCGCCTCGCAGGTCCTCCAGCACGATCTGGCCGCTGGCGTCAGTGAAGTAGGTCCCCAGGTCGTTCAGCTCGCCGGTGTCGGTGCCATTGCTTCCGTACCAGACCTGGAATTTGGCCCCCTGGATGGGGCTGCCGGTAATGCTGTCCACCTTTTGGATGGTAAGGGTGGGCTTTTTGTGGTTCTCGAAGTAGACGGTGTGGTTCCGGTTGGGATAGAGGGTGACCAACTGGGGCTCCGCGTCCATGAGATAAGGGGAGGGAACCGATTTTTCTGAAATTTGATACACCCCGGGCAGCAGATTTTCCAGGGAGGCCGTGCCGTCTGCCCCGGTCTTGATCTCATCCACGCTGTGGCCGTCCGCCGCCTCCACTAGGAATACGGTATCCGGCACGGGCTCCCCGGTGTCGGCATCCCGCTTCACCACCGTCAGGTTGGGCCGGATGTCGTTCTCCAGGATGATGGTGGAGGTCTTGCCGGGGAAGAGCTCCACATGGCGCTCCACCGGGTCGATGATGTGGTCTGAGGTGGTGTCCAGCTCCTTGACCGAATACACCACTGGCTCCAAGCCGGAAATCAGGATTTCGCCGTTTTCATCAGTGGTGCGGTCCAGGTAGTGGGTGCCGTCCTCAATTTTGGCGATGCGGAAGGTGACCCCAGCCAGCCGGGAACCGTCCGAACTCAGCTTGATGAGGTTCAGGGAGGGTTTCACAGAGTTGGTGAACACAAACCGGGCTGTCTGGTTGGCCTCCATCTGGATGATGCGCTGGGTCTCATCGATGATGTAGCCGGGGCACTCCAGCTCGGTGACCACATAAGCCCCGGTGGGCAGCTCGGACAGGTCGATTTCGCCGTTCTGGTCGGTAGTGAACTCCGCCGGGCCCCAGGAACCGTCTACCGCCTCAATGCGGAACCTGGCGTTGGGGATCACCTTGGACGGGTCGGCGCTGTCCACCTTGACCAGCCAGATCCCGGGCTTCTGGTCGTTAAAAAAGTAGAGCTCCTTAATACTGTCTCCGGCCTTCAGTTCAATTTCCTGCGGGGTGAAATCCACCAGATGTCCACTGTCCCCAGTGTCCACCTCCTGGACGCGGTAGGTGCCCGGCCGGCAGTCCGTGAGCAGGATTTCTCCCAGGGCGTCCGTCTCATAGTCCCCCAGCAGTTCCCCATCCCGCCAGATACGGAAGGCGACGCCGGGCATAGTCTCATGGCTCAGGCGGTCGTACTTGATGATCTTCAGGCCGGGCAGGGCCTCGTTCTTCAGGGTGTAGGTGACGCAGTCCCCTGCCACCACAGTGGTGGTATAGGTCTGGGGATCCCGCTCCCACCCCTCCGGGGCGGCCAGCTCCAAAATCTCATATGCCCCAGGCTTCAGCTCTGTGAAGGTATAGGAACCGCCGGTGTCGGTGGTACCGGTATAGGTGGCGCCGCTCTCGATGTGCTTGATCTGTATTTTGGCTCCCGCCAGGCTGGCCCCGGTGGAAGCGTCGATCTTTTCAATTCTGAGATCGCCGTAGGGTTCATTTTCAAAGTCCACCTCGGCGGTTTCCCCGTACTTCACGGTGACCTGTTTGACCGGCTCCTCATCCAGCAGGTGGTACTCCGGTGATACCCGTTCATAGATGGTATAGTTGCCCACCTCGGTGAGAGGGATAGTGATGGAACCGGATTCCGGCGTGGTGTAGACGCCGATGGTGTCCCCATCCGGGCCCACCACCTCGAAGGTGGCACCGGAGAGGGTGACAGTGGTGCCCGCCTCATACTTGGTGATCTTGAGGGCGGTTTCGCTGGGAGGGGGTGTAGGCTCGTCCGGGTCATCCGGCTCGTCGGTATCCGAATAGTTGGAGATCGCGTTGCGCAACAGACTAACCTTGGGATCCGTGTCGCAGAGGTAACTCTGGAGGTTGCCGTACTGGTCAACCTCCTGGCAAAGCGCGTAAAACACGACGTACTGGTACACATCGGCGGAGAGGGAGAGCTGAACGCTGCCGGTCTGGCCCGCTACGCTGTCCTCTGGGTAGAGCACCTTGAAGGTCCCCTTGTAGCCGTCTCCGGTATTGGAGACCTTGACCTGGGTAATATCCTGGTTGTTCTCATCCACAATACGGGTGCCCTCCGGCACGTCCGTCCCATCCTGGAACGATACATTGACAGCCTGTCCGTCCACCCAGGTAGGGGAAGTGACGGTAAATACCTGCTGGTGATAGGCGGCCCCATCAATGGTGACGGGGTAGGCTGCCTCCTGATCTGGGGAGGTGGTGAGCTGGGGCTCTGCCACACTGGTCCATGTGGTACCCTGAGTATAGATTTTGACCGCGGCATCGAGAATGCTTTCCCCAATCTCCCTCTCCGGGCCGGTAAGGCCGGGGGCTACGGTGACGTCGCTGATATCCCACTCGGGGATCAGGTAGCACCACAGGGCAATCTTGCCGGCGTAAAACGCCTGGTACTTGTTACTCAGGCCCAACTCCGCCAGGGAGCGGTGGGGGTACATGTTGGCCACCAGGCCCACCACTTTAGGGTCTGACGCTTTTTCCTCCGCCAGATAGCGGATGCTCTCCCCCTCGGGGACCGTTTGGGGTACGCCGTACTGATCTGGATTTACACAGTACGCTGGGATCTCCTGGGTCTCCCCGGCGGCGTTTTCGTAAAGGAAGTAAGTATACGACTGGGTCTGCCCCCTGCCGTTGACGGCCAGATAATTCATGGAGTAGCCGCCGCTGTAAATGTTGACCTCACCCAGGGCCTCCTCCGGGGTGGAGGCGGCACCCGTCGGCAGGATCAGCAGGGACAGGGCCACCGCCAGGGTGAGCATCAGGCTGATGATTCGTTTCATTTGCAAACTTCCCTCCTAAGCAAAAAGCGGGAGGCTTGCCGCCTCCCGCCGGTTTGTCTGGGACGCTGTTAGGTCACATCCCTCTGATATTATATTCGGTATAGAGATATTTCCCGTCGTGGTACACATCCCAGGCTTCCACCTCGAACCGGGCCCCCGGCGCGGAGCAGAATACTTGGGTAAGCTGGTCTTCCTGCCAGGGCCAGAACATCTGCACCGCGTTCTGTGCAGAGATGCCCAGGTGCAGGTTGAGAGCGGGGGCACCATCCGCCCACAGCTCTGGACAGTTCACTGCGGCGTTGTAGATGGTGTACTCCATCCGCCGGGTCTCATAGAGGTTTCGAATGTGCAGGTTGTCCCCATATTCACTTTGAAACCGACGCACCTCCGCCTTCGGCAACTCCAGCTCCGGGAAGCGCGTCTGGTCATAGGCGGGCAGGGGTTCCGGCTCCTCCCACAGACGCAGATCCGTGATCTCATAGGTGGTGCCGTCATCGCAGAGCACCTTGTCCCCCTCCTTCAGCCGGAGGGGCTCGTCCGACTGGGGGACGGTGACCACCCCGGAGGGGGCGGACACCGCACTTTCCTCTGTGTAAGGGGAGCTGGTGTCTACCAGGACACGGTTGGCGCCCTGGTCATACGCCACGCCGAAGTCTACCGCCCGGCCGACGTCCCGGAGCTGCACATAGTTGTGGCCATGGATGACATACGCTTCCAGATCCACCTGCTTGCCGTCTATATAGAAGGTCTGGGTGCTTGGGGCTGCAGTGAGGGCGGCCACCTCTGCTGACGCGGGCCCCACCAGTGCTGCGCCTATCAAGGTACCTGCCAATACCGCCGGAATAAGCTGTTTCCTTTTCATACGGTTGACCTCCTTCTTTCCTCTGCTGTCCTTGTGTTCCTTACAGCAACAACATACCGGAAATATGGGGAAAAGTCTATAGCAAAGGGGGGGGCCCGGTGGAGAAAATGAGCCCGCAAAACAAAGCAGGTTACACAACCTCCGCCGCCTGCACCTGCCAGCGGTAGGTCCTCTGGTTACGCACGCAGGTGTAGAGAGTGAGCTTGTTCTCGTTGGAAGGGGCGGTGCCGCTGGTATCCGTCTCCTTGACCTTCTGCACACTGGTGACCTCATAGGTGCGGACACCCAGCTTGGTGGTCCAGGTGATGGTATCTCCCCGCTCCAGGGTGTGGAGATCTCCAAAGTCGTCCCGCACCCCCTGGTTGTGTCCGGCGATGGCGCAGTTTCCATCCCAGATGCTGGTGCCTTTGAAATGTCCCGCGCCCTTCATGAGCGTGGAGCTGTCTGTATCCTCATAGACCCGCACACTCAGGCCGATGGCGGGGATTTTTAAGGTACCCAGGTATCCGCCGGAGTAGTAGAGGTCCGAGGCCACCGGGGTATAGCCCAAGGTGCCGCCAGATTCCGTCTCCTGCTCCGGTTCCGCGGGGACGGCGGTGAAGGTGTCCACAGAAGGCGGGAACACAACGGGCATCCCGCTGCCGTTGACGGCGCCCACTGCCATACCCTCCGGGGCCAGATTGGGGGTAAGCCAGGTTCCGGTGTTCAGAGTATCCGCACTGGCGCTTCCGAAGCCCGGCGGGATGAGGGCGGCATTCTTGCTGATGTCCTCATTTTTCAGGGCCCCACCATCTGCCGTATGTACCACCTCCACCGAGGTGAACTTGCCGAAGTCCGGCCCCTCCGGCGCATCAATGGCGTAATCTAAAGCACCCGCCGGGGTGGCCATAGCTGCCGCCAGGCAGGCGGCCAGGCAAAGGGTGGTCAGCTTCTTCATTCCGTATCCTCCTCTTTGAATTCCCGGCGCCGTTTGACGAACAGGCAGGCGCCGATCACGCCGCCCACAGCAAAGACCACGCCCAGCGGGAGCAGGATGGCCGCCCAGTTGAACTGGGCCAGGCCGTCCCCAGGCTCCTCCATGGGTACGGTGGGGGGCCGGGGGTGCCCCCCCCAAAAAAACCTGGCCA
>OATJ01001197.1_pt1 | contig 11125 bp, 10 predicted proteins | sample 1516661 | NCBI WGS metagenome assembly OATJ01 (sample SAMEA2579951, study PRJEB22360) | human gut metagenome
CGGATCCCCGTTGTGATCTCCATTGCGCCAGAAAAAAACAGACGGGCTGGGGCTGGAATCTCAGGAGTATTCCGGATCACAAGGATCAAAATGGAATAAAAGATCAGGTAGCCGCCGATCTTTACAAGAATTTCTGCGGAATTTAGGATCGCGGCGTCCAGGGAAAGTACAGAACTGGACGATTTATCTGATCGTGTGTGCTTTGAAGAAAACGCATTGGCGGAATTCAGAGTTGGATGTTGTTGGGAAATACCGGAATTTTCCGGGATGGATTCAGGACTAAAGGGAGCGTGATAAATGAAGTGTGCCGGGATAGCGAGCAGCAGGAGCGGCATGTAAATGGCAAAGACAAAGCACAAAAGCGGTAACTGAGCGGCAAACATGGGATAAACGAAACCTGCGAGAAACATGGGACTCGGGTGATTACAGAGGGCGAAGAGAAACTTTGCCTCGCTGGAGCTGAGCCGCCCTTCCGCGAGAAAGTCCGCACACGTTTTTGCCCCCATAGGACAGCCGCAGAGGAGCCCTGTGAGGAGAACATACCATCCGTCTGCAGACAGCCCGCAGAAACGGAAAACCGCCGTAAACGGCTGCATAAGCCGGGAGATCCCGCCGGAGCCAGAGAGGACGGAGGACAGAACCATAAATGGAAACAGCGCCGGTACCACTGCAGAATACCACAAAAGAAGTCCTGCAGCTGCACCTTTTGTCACAAGGTCCGCGTGAAAGATCATAAAAAGCAGGGAGAAAAGAGCCAGGATTGATGTCTTTATCATAAATACTCCTAATGAGGATATTTAGATCAGGTTTACCGGGTGCCCCAGATAAACTCTTTCTATTATTTTCATTGTACTTTCACCGGAATTTTGATATGATAAAGATAGTGTGCTTTTTTATTTAAAAGTCCATATTTTCCGGGAATTCTGCATTTCCCAATAGAATGAATACGGACTGGACCAGAAAAGCACGGGATTCGGAAGGAGAGAAATACTTGGAAAAAGCAATCCGGTTGGATAAATATCTGGCTGATATGGGAAAAGGGACGAGGACGGAGCTCAAGGAGATGATCCGGAGAGGACGGATCACGGTGAACGGTGTGATCGTAAAAAAGCCTGAGACGAAGATAAAGAAAGGCGAAGACACGATCTGTCTTGACAATGCACCGGTGGAGTATGTGGAACTGGAATATTACCTTTTAAATAAACCCCAGGGCGTGATCTCCGCGACGGAGGACCGCCGCAGGGAGACAGTCGTGGATCTGATTGACGAGAAGAGCAGAAAAGATCTGTTCCCGGTGGGACGCCTGGATATCGATACAGAAGGTCTGCTGCTCATCACAAACGATGGGGCGCTGGCCCACCGCCTCCTCGCGCCGGGACACCATGTGGACAAGGTGTACGAGGCGAGATGCAAGGGCTTTGTCCCGGACGAGGCAGTGCAGAGGTTCCGAGAAGGAATGACGCTTGCGGACGGACTTTCCTGTATGCCTTCGGAGCTTGAAATTTTAGAGCGGAAACCGGAAGATCCGGAGACGGGAACGGCGGCGGAGAGTCTTGTACGACTCACGCTCCACGAGGGAAAATTCCATCAGGTGAAGCGCATGATGGAGGAGACCGGCTGTCCGGTGCTTCACTTAAAACGTCTGTCCATGGGTCCTCTGAAACTTGATGATACCTTAAAGACCGGGGAATACCGGAAACTGACGGATAAAGAACGGGAGTTGTTGGAAAACTTATGATAAAGAATTTTTTGGAAAATAAAAAGGCGATGCTTTTTGATCTGGATGGGACTCTGGTGGATTCCATGTGGATGTGGGAGGCGATCGATATCGAATTTTTGGGAGCTTACGGCTATGAATGCCCGGACGATATCCAGAGAGCGATCGAGGGAATGAGCTTTTCGGAGACGGCGGTATATTTTAAGGAGCGGTTTGATCTCCCGTTAAGTCTTGACGAGATCAAGGCAGTCTGGACCCGGATGTCGATCGACAAGTACCGTCATGAAGTACCCTTGAAGCCGGGTGTGCTGGAATTTTTAAAATACTGTAAGGAGAATGGGATCCGCACAGGGATCGGGACCAGCAACGGAAGCGAGATCGTAGATGCGGTCCTGACATCTTTGAATGTGAAAGAATACTTTGATGCGGTGGTGACAGCCTGTGAGGTGGCTCACGGAAAGCCGGAGCCGGATATCTACCTCGAAGTCGCAAAGCGTCTTGGCGTGCAGCCGGAGAACTGCCTCGTGTTTGAGGATATCCCGGCGGGGATCATGGCAGGCAAAGCGGCGGGGATGCCGGTGATCGCCGTGGAGGATGATTTTTCGGCAGATCTGATGGATGAGAAGAGAGAGCTTGCGGACGCGGTGATCTCCGATTACAGAGAATTACTGTAGTTTTTATAAGACCGGCTCATTTGCCGGTTCAACGATAAAATGAATAAGGACATAACATATGATACATGATTTTCTCCCGGTATGCCGGGCAGATATGGAAAAAAGAGGCTGGGACCAGTGTGATTTCGTCTATGTTTGCGGAGACGCCTATGTGGACCACCCGTCCTTCGGTTCCGCGATCATCAGCCGTGTGCTGGAATCCTACGGATACAAGGTCGGGATCATCGCCCAGCCGGACTGGAAGGACAAAGAGAGCGTCCAGGTTCTCGGAAGACCGCGTCTCGGCTTCCTCGTGAGCGCCGGAAATATGGACTCCATGGTAAACCATTATTCCGTCTCAAAGAGACGCCGCGACAAGGATTCCTACACGCCGGGCGGTGTTATGGGAAAGCGGCCGGATTACGCGGCAGTGGTCTACTGCAACCTGATCCGTTCCGTTTATAAGGATATTCCCATCGTGATCGGCGGAATCGAGGCGAGTTTACGGCGCCTGGCCCACTATGATTACTGGTCGAACAAGGTGAAGCACTCGATTCTTGTGGATTCCCAGGCAGACCTGATCTCCTACGGGATGGGCGAGAAGTCCATCGTTGAGATCGCGGACGCGCTGAACTCCGGTCTTGATGTGAAGGATATCACATTTATCGACGGAACTGTCTATAAGACAGACAGTCTGGATTCCGTATACGATGCGGTTACCCTGCCGTCCTATGATGAGATCAAAACAGATAAGAGACGTTATGCGGAAAGCTTCAATATCCAGTATAAAAATACGGATGCCTTTTCGGGAAAACGTCTTGTGGAGCAGTACCGGGACAACCTTTATGTTGTCCAGAACCCACCGGCAAAACCGCTTTCTGTTCAGGAGATGGATGATGTCTACGCACTTCCTTATATGAGGCGGTGGCATCCGTCCTACGACGCGGCAGGGGCGGGATCCCGGCGTTCTCGGAGGTGAAATTCAGCCTGATCAGCAACCGTGGCTGCTTCGGCGGCTGCAGTTTCTGTGCGCTGACGTTCCATCAGGGGCGTATTATTCAGGTACGAAGCCACGAATCGATCATCGATGAGGCGAAATACCTGACAAAGGAACCTGATTTTAAGGGATACATCCACGATGTGGGCGGCCCGACGGCGAACTTCCGCTTTCCGGCCTGCAAAAAACAGCTGAAATACGGAGCATGTCCTGGAAAACAGTGCCTCTTCCCGAAGCCGTGCGAAAACCTGATCGCGGACCATACGGATTATATCGCCCTCTTAAGAAAACTTCGGGCGCTGCCAAAGGTGAAGAAGGTATTTATCCGTTCCGGCATCCGTTTTGACTATGTTCTCGCAGACAAGAAAAAGGATTTTTTAAGAGAACTCTGCATGTACCATGTCAGCGGACAGCTGAAGGTTGCCCCGGAACATGTCTCGGATCAGGTGCTCAGACTTCTCGGAAAGCCGGAGAATTCCGTCTATGAGAAGTTTGCTCAGGAATATAAAAAGATGAATGAGAAGCTGGGATTAAAGCAGTATCTCGTTCCATACCTGATGTCCTCCCACCCGGGTTCCACCTTGAAAGAGGCGGTGGAGCTTGCGGAACACTTAAGGGATCTTGGATACATGCCGGAGCAGGTACAGGATTTTTACCCGACACCGTCGACGATCTCTACATGTATGTACTATACAGGGTTGGACCCGCGGACGATGGAACCGGTCTATGTGCCGACGAATCCGCATGAGAAGGCGATGCAGCGTGCCCTGATCCAGTACCGGAATCCGGACAACTATGATCTTGTAAAAGAGGCACTGATCAAAGCCGGAAGAGAGGATCTCATCGGATTTGACCAGAAATGCCTGATCAAGCCAAGGAAGATAACGAAGGACATCGCAGATAGAAAAATAGTCGGAACGAGGACCGGAAAAAAGCCCGGGAACGGGAAAACGGAAGGAAAAGGCCGCCAGGTCTTATCCGGCAGGGCAAAGGGAATGGCCGGACAGACCGGTGGGAGAAGACCGAAGCCGAAGCAGGGAGGACGAAAGAAATAACGGCGTTATCCTGCGCGGATCTGTAAAAAGATGAGCATTGATACAGCTCGACCATGTTTTTAGAAAGGCAGATTTCATGAGTGGAAAAAAGATTGCGATCGTGACCGGCGCGTCGTCGGGAATGGGAAGGGAGATGGTGTATCTCCTTGCGGATCACTTTGCGGCACTGGAGGAGATCTGGGTCATCGCCAGACGAAAGGACCGCTTGGAGGAGCTCGTTGGAAAGGTTCCTGTGTCCTTGCGGATCCTGCCGTTCGATCTTTCAGGCGAGGAAGACCTTTGCATGCTTTCCGGACTTTTAAAGCAGGAACAGCCGAATGTGAAGATCCTCGTAAATGGCGCGGGATACGGAAAGACAGGTGCCGCGGGAACGATCCCGCACGGTCTTTCCACCGGAATGGTGCGGTTAAACGATGAGGCGCTGGTGGCGGTGACGGAGATGGTACTTCCATATATCTCAAGGAACAGCCGGATCATCCAGTTTGCCTCCGCAGCGGCGTTTATGCCGCAGCCGGGATTCGCGGTCTACGCCGCGTCAAAGTCCTTTGTGCTGAGCTACAGCCGGGCGTTGGCTGCCGAGTTAAAAAAGAGGGAGATCTATGTGACGGCAGTTTGTCCGGGACCGGTTGAGACGGAGTTTTTCGGAATCGCTCTCGATGGGGGAAAGCTTGCACCTATCAAGAAACTCACGATGGCAGATCCGAAAAAAGTAGTGAAAAAAGCTCTCCTGGACAGCATGAAGGGCAAACGGATCTCGGTATATGGTCCGTGGATGAAAGCATTCTATGTTCTCTGCCGGATCGTTCCGCATGAGATCCTGATGGGGTTTATCAACTGGTAACCTCCGGCTGCGGGGCAGAGCACTGAAAATTTACAAAGTATAGCAGAAAAGAGGGAACAACTTGAAATTACGACTGGAAAAAGGAACTTACCGTTACCGTACCGCCCACAAGAAACGTCAGCTTTTCTTTGTGGTACTGTTTATTCTGGCGATTGTTGCGCAGCTTGTTTTAAGAAATTTTATCACGGAGCAGATCTATAAAAATCTTGTCACGATCAGTGCGATCCTCACGGTTCTGCCGATGGCAAACCTCGCGTCCCCGCTGGTGGTTGCGGCGAGGATCCCGGAGGTTCCGGAGGAATTTCACAACGCGTGTGTTCCATACGAGGAGAAATTTCCGATCTTATACGATCTGATCATTACATCTAATGACCTGATCATGCCGGTGGACGCTGCGGTTGTCCATCCGACAGGGGTCTACCTCTACTGTCCGAACAAAAACGTGGACAGGAGGAAGGCGGAAAAATTCTTAAACGAGATGCTGGTGGGCTGGAAGCTGGACGGAAATGCGAAGGTCATGAACGAGGAGAAAAAGTTCCTACGGAGGCTTTCTGAGCTTAAGACCGTCACAGAGGAAGAGGATGACGGAAGCGCTCCGCATGTTTTAAAGTTATTAAAGAGTCTTTCCATGTAGGGGAATAAAAGATGAGAGAGATCGTGATTGAAAAGAACGAGGCGGGACAACGACTGGATAAATTTCTCGCGAAGTACATGAATGAGGCGTCGAAGAGCTTTTTCTATAAGATGATGCGCAAGAAGAACATCACGCTGAACGGGAAAAAGTGTGAGGGAAATGAAAAACTCGCCGAAGGCGATGTCGTGAAGCTGTTTCTTGCGGAGGACACCATCGAAAAATTTTCCAGTGTTCAGGTGCAGGAGGTAAAGAAAGTAGATCTCGATATTCTCTATGAGGATGACGAGATCATTCTGGTCAACAAACCGGCGGGTATGCTGTCGCAGAAGGCTAAGGAGACCGATGAGTCTCTGGTGGAGTATCTGATCGATTATCTTTTGGGGAGCGGCAAGCTCACGGAGAGCGGGCTCCGAGCGTTCCGCCCTTCGGTCTGCAACCGTCTGGACCGGAATACCAGCGGTATCGTGGCAGCAGGAAAGTCTCTGGCGGGTCTTCAGTTGCTTTCCGGCGTGTTTAAAGACCGCTCGATCCACAAGTATTATCAGTGTCTCGTATCCGGTGTGATCCGGGACGTGAAGACGGTGGACGGCTGGCTTTTAAAGGATGAGAAGAAGAATCAGGTGCGGATCCTCACGGAGGCGGAGGCAAAGCGATTTGGAGGAAGAGACGGAGACGAGGAGCCGAAACGGATCCGGACAAAATATGAGCCGATCGCGACGGACGGAAAGTTTACGCTGCTCAAGGTGACACTTCTGACCGGACGTTCCCATCAGATCCGCGCCCATTTAGCGTCTCTTGGACATCCGATCGTGGGGGATTCCAAGTACGGCGGAGTTTCGAAGGTGAACCCCTCAGGGCGGACCGTGAAGTATCAGCTTTTACATTCTTACCGTCTGGAGTTTCCGAAGCTTGCGGAACCGTTTGCCTATCTTTCCGGGAGGGTGTTTGAGGCGCCGATGCCGGGATATTTTGCTTCGGTACTGAAAGAGACCGGGATCAGGCTGCCATAAAATCTGGCAGCGCCGGACAGGCATGTGGCAAGCAAGTGGTTGACATAAAAAACTTATGTAAATCACTCGAAAATATTTGCATTGGTGATAAGGAACAGCTATGGGAACATGGAAAACCAGGGGCCTTCGTGGTTCCACGTTGGAAGATCTGATCAACCGGACCAATGACAGCTACCGGGAAAAGAAGCTGGCCCTGATCCAGAAGATCCCGACCCCGATCACGCCCATCGAGATCGACAAAAAGAGCCGTCATATCACGCTGGCGTACTTCGATATGAAAAGTACAGTCGACTATATCGGCGCGGTTCAGGGGATTCCGGTATGCTTTGATGCGAAGGAATGCGCAGTGCGGACGTTCCCACTTCAGAACATCCACCCGCACCAGATCGCGTTCATGAAGGAATTTGAAGCTCAGGGCGGAGTTGCCTTCATTATCCTCTCCTTCACAGCGGAGAACGAGATCTATTATGTTCCTTTTGATGTGGTGAACCGTTTTTGGGAACGGATGGAAGAGGGCGGAAGAAAAAGCTTTACCTATGATGAGGTGGTGCCGGAAGCATACAGGATCCGGAGCCACCGGGACATGTATGTCCATTACCTGGAAGGGATCCAGCAGGATCTTGACCGGAAGGAAGAAAAAGGAGGAGACAGCGAATGATTGAGATGGTCATATGGCTCGTTGTGATCGCGGCGTTCGTGTTCCAGGCGTTAAAAAAGAACGGGACACTGGACGAACTCTTTGCGGGTGCAAAGAAGCGGAAAGAAAATAAGGCAGAGCGCGTGGTGTACGAACAGCCGGAGGAAGGTTCCGGGAAGAAGGAGAAGAAAAAGGGACCGGGGATCCGGGTTCCGAAGCACACAGGTCTTGCGGTGACTGCGGTTGTGATCGTCCTTGCGGCGGCAGTGCTTTCCTTTGACAGCTTCTATACTCTTTCCGAGGAGGAGATGGCGGTGGTCACCACGTTCGGAAAACCGGCAGTGGAGGAGGCATCGGGTCTTCACTTTAAAATTCCGGTGATCCAGCGCGTGACTAAGGTTTCCAAAGCCATCACGGGTATGCAGATCGGCTACACAACGGACCCGGCCCGGGCGGAAGGCGCCTCCATAGACAATCCGGTATCTATCGAGAACGAGAGCCTGATGATCACAAAGGATTTCAATCTGACAAACGTGGATTTCTATGTGGAATACATGGTCACAGATCCGGTTCAGGCGGTGCGCCACAGAAGTGTGTACGAGTCTATCATCAAGAACCTGGCTCAGAGCTATATCCGCGATACCGTCGGTGTTTATAATGTTGATGATGTGATCACCACCGGAAAGACCCAGATTCAGGAGCGGATCAAAGAGCAGCTCACAAACCGTCTCGTCGAGGAAAATATCGGATATGGAATCTACAACGTGTCGATTCAGGATACGGAAATGCCGAGAGATGATGTGGCGAATGCGTTCAAGGCGGTTGAGGATGCGAAACAGGGCATGGAGACGGCGATCAACTCCGCAAAGAAATATCAGTCTGAGAACATTCCGGAGGCGAAGGCAAAGGCCGATAAGCTTTTGCAGGATGCCGAGGCATATAAGGAACAGCGGATCAACGAGGCAAATGGACAGGTGGCGCGTTTCGAGGACACATACGCGGAGTACGTAAAGTACCCGCTGATCACGAAAAAGCGTATGTTCTATGAGACGATGGAGGAAGTTCTTCCGGATCTCAAGGTCATCATCACCGGTGGAAACGGCACACAGACGCTGCTGCCGTTAGAACCATTTTCAGAGACAGCTTCCGGCAGCGCAGCACAGACGGGAGGAGGGAACTAAATGAAAAAGACAGGAAAAAGAATCATAGGGATCGTTGTTCTCCTTCTGATTGTTGTTCTGCTTCAGGGCAGTATGGTGAGCACATACAATGATGAGTATAAGCTTGTTCTCCAGTTTGGGAAAGTGGTCCGGGTGGTGGAGACACCGGGTCTCAGCTTTAAGATCCCGTTTCTTCAGACAACACAGTCGATTCCTAATTATGAGATGATCTATGACCTTATTCCGAGTGAAGTTAATACGAGGGATAAAAAGGTGATGGTAACGGATTCCTTCGCATTGTGGAGTGTCACAGATCCGCTGGCATACCTTTCCAGACTCGGAGCAAACAAGGCAAATGCGGAAAGCCGAATTTCCGTTGTTGTATACAATGCTGTAAAAAATGTCATTTCCTCCACGGATCAGGCAGATGTGATCTCCGGCCGTGACGGAAAGCTGGCAGAGATGATCACGGAAAAGATCGGTTCTTCTCTGGACAGCTACGGAATCAAGGTAAAAAAGGTGGAGACGAAGCTCTTGGACCTTCCGGATTCCAACAAGGAGGCTGTTTACCAGCGTATGATCTCTGAACGGCAGAATATCGCTGCCGGATATATCGCAGACGGTGAGTACCAGTCCAATGTCATCAAGAACAGCACAGATAAAGAAGTCTCTATCATCATTTCCGAGGCGCAGGCCCAGGCGGAGAAGATCCGGGCGGAAGGCGAGGCAGAGTATATGAGGATCCTTTCCGGCGCGTACAATGACGAGGGAAAGGCCGATTACTATAATTATATCCGCAGTCTGGACGCGTTAAAGGCGAGTCTCAAGGGAGATAATAAGACGATCATTCTGGATGAAAATTCAGAGCTTGCGAAGATCCTCAGGGGAAACTATTAAGGAACGGCCAGGATAAAACCGCAACAGCGGAAAATTCCTGTGAAGCAGTGATGCTGTGGACCCGGAACAATCCGAACGAAGCAGGTTGCTGCGGGACATAACCGCGGTCAGTAAAAAAGATCGTGGATGTCTGATAAATAATGATACGGTAAAGGAGAAGGGTTATGTCAAAAGTAGTTGATTATTTCCTCAAGTATGTAGCATTCGATACGCAGTCCGCAGAGGATGCGGGGACAGTTCCGAGTACGGAAAAACAGTTCGCTCTGGCGAAGCTTCTGTCTGAACAGTTAAAGAATATCGGGGTGAAGGACGTCTCCATGAGTGAGTACGGTTACGTGTACGGAACGATTCCGGCAAACGGGGATTATAACTGCCAGACCGTCGGCTTCCTCGCGCATATGGACACTTCACCGGATTGTCCGGATGAGAATGTCCGCCCACAGCTCGTCAAGCACTACGACGGAAAGGATATCACTTTAAATAAGGCACTTGGTGTAAAGATGACAACAAAGATGTTCCCATTCCTAAAAAACTATGTGGGGCAGGATCTGATCACTACCGATGGAACTACACTGTTAGGTGCAGATGACAAGGCGGGAATTGCCGAGATCATGACCATGGCGGAGACACTTCTGACACACCCGGAGATCCCGCACGGAACCATCAAGATCGCTTTCACACCGGACGAGGAAGTCGGACACGGTGTTGACTTCTTTGATGTTCCCGGCTGGGGCGCAGATGTGGCTTATACCGTTGACGGCGGCGCCTGGGGCGAGATGGAGTATGAGACCTTCAACGCGGCATCCATGAAAGTCACGATCCATGGAAGTAACATTCATCCGGGCAGCGCGAAGAACAAGATGAAAAACTCAATCCTGATCGGTCTGGAATTCCAGTCGATGCTGCCGGAGAACGAGAAGCCGCAGTACACGGAAAAATATGAGGGATTCTTCCATCTGAACAACATCGGCGGAAATGTGGAGAATACGACTCTCCACTATATCGTCCGTGACCATGATATGACGCGGTTTGAGGAGAGAAAAGCACTCGGAAAAAAGATCGGTGCGTTCTTAAACGAGAAGTACGGTGAGGGAACTGTTCAGGTGGAGATCGCAGACACCTACTACAACATGGCTGAGAAGATCCGTCCGCATATGTACCTGATGGATGTGGCTGCTGAGGCATTTAAGGAGCTTGGCATCGAGACTCCGGCGATCAATCCGGTCCGCGGAGGCACGGATGGATCGAGACTTTCCTACATGGGACTTCCATGTCCGAACCTCTGTACCGGCGGACATAACTATCATGGAAAGTATGAGTTCATCTGCATTCAGTCCATGGAGAAGACAGTGGAGCTGCTTCTTAAGATCGCAGAAAAGTTTATGAAGGTTGAGAAGCAGGCATAAAATCTGGATCAGGATATGGCTGTTTAGAAAATGCGGGAGGCGCTGGATGTCGCTTCCCGCTTTTCTTTTTGGATGTATGAATGTAATTTAACCTATTGTGCTATTTCAAATAAAACGT
>OATJ01001203.1_pt1 | contig 11072 bp, 10 predicted proteins | sample 1516661 | NCBI WGS metagenome assembly OATJ01 (sample SAMEA2579951, study PRJEB22360) | human gut metagenome
TGAAATCCTCTCCGGTAGAGATCATCAAATACATGACTCCAAACCGGGGAACCAGTCATTCCAATGAGATCATTGCCACCGTAACCGGCGATGCAAGCGCCGTAAAAAATGCAGTCCTTACCGCAAGAGAAGTAGGACTTCAGCTTCTGATCTCCATGGGAAGTTATCCGGAAGTACCCGGAACCCCTTATTTATAAAACACTATTTTCATAAAATGCAACTGGCTTGCTATAGTTTACTTCTATAGCAAGCTATTTATTTTCAGTATTTTACAAAACACCTCTCCTCTTCTACAATAAATCCCATAGAATCACGAATTTACAGAACAGGAGAATTACTATGGGAAATTTTAACGCACCGTTTCGTTTTGATTATGTTGGAAGTTTTTTAAGACCTGCACACTTAAAACAGGCAAGAGCTGATTTTGAAGCCGGACAGATCACAAAGGCTGAGCTAGAATCCATTGAAAATGAAGCAATTACAGATCTGATCAAAAAGCAGAAGGCTGCCGGATACCCTGTCATCACAGACGGAGAATTCCGCAGAAGCTACTGGCATCTGGATTTTATGTGGGGACTTGAGGGAATCGAACACATTGAACTGGATCACGGCTATTTCTTCCACGGGGAAGAAACCACTCACGGCTCTGTCCGCGTGACAGGAAAAATCAGCGGAGAACAGCATCCTTTTGTGGAACATTTCAAATTTGTCAAACAGTTTGAGGATGAGCACACCATTGCAAGACAGACCATTCCCGCACCTGCCCAGCTTCTTGCAGAACTCTTCCGGGAAGACAATGGAACACAGACTCTGGCCGTATATCCAGATCTGGAAGAACTGATTCAGGACATTGCACAGGCATACCGGACTGTCATCCGGGATCTCTACGATGCAGGATGCAGAAATATCCAGTTTGATGACTGTACATGGGGAATGTTCTGCGACAAAAATTACTGGGAGGCACGACAGAACGATTCCGTCAGCCTGGAAGAAGAGGCTGAAAAATATCTGCGGCTGAATAACCTCGCTCTGGAAAATGCACCTGAAGATCTTGTGATCACAACCCATGTATGCCGCGGAAATTATCATTCCACCTGGGCATCCTCCGGCGGATATGAACCGATCGCACCGTTTCTTTTTGCCAATGAAAATGTATCTGCCTATTATCTGGAATTTGATGATGAACGCTCCGGAGGATTTGAACCACTCCGCTTTGTTTCCGATGATAAAAAAGTCGTACTTGGTCTTGTGACCAGCAAGTCACCGATTTTAGAAGAAAAAGAAGTGATAAAGAAAAGAATTGCAAAAGCTGCAAAATACATTCCTCTGAACCGGCTTTACTTAAGTCCGCAGTGTGGATTCGCATCCTGCGAGATTGGAAATAAACTGACAGAAGAAGAACAGTGGGCGAAGCTTGCACTGGTGAAAGAGATTGCCCAGGAAGTGTGGGGATAGGGAAAAGTTTTACACTTTTCCCCAGATTTCTTTCGGCACATATGCCTTCACTTCAATGCCATCCGGTACATATTCCTCTGACAGCAGCTGTCCCTGGGTGCGGATCAGCTGGATCTTTCCCGCTTCTGCAAAGGAATACAGCCTCTCGATATATACCTGATCTCTTCGCAGAATCTCAAGCAGCGCTTCTTTTAATTCTTCCAGACCCTGCCCTGTCTTTGCGGAAACCGGGATTGAGTACTCTGCATGAAAATCCCGGAAATATCCCGGTGTTTCCAGTTTATCCTGTTTGTTGAATACGGTAATGACCGGTTTTCCCTCCGCACCGAGCTGACGCAGTGTCTCATAGACAACAAACATCTGGGTATCCTGATGGGGATTGGAAGCATCGACCACATGGATGATGATATCCGCGTATTTCGCTTCTTCCAGTGTGCTCTTAAATGCCTCTACCAGATGATGCGGAAGTTTCCGGATAAATCCGACCGTATCACTGAGCAGGATTTCCTGTGTATCTGCCAGCCTCAGAGAGCGTGTCGTCGTATCCAGCGTGGAAAACAGCATCGCATCCTCTAAAACACCTGCTCCTGTGAGCGCATTTTCCAGGCTGCTCTTTCCTGCTGACGTATATCCCACCAGCGCCGCCACCTTCAGATTGGAGCGTTTTCTCTGAGTACGAAGCCTCTCTCTGTGTTCTTCCACTTCCCGGAGTTCTTTTTTCAGGCGGCTGATCCGGTGGCTGACCCGCTCCCGGATCAGACGGCGGTCCATCTCCAGTTTTTTCTCTCCCGGTCCTCTTGTTCCGATTCCGCCTCCCAGACGGGACAGAGAATTTCGAAGTCCTATCAGCCTTGCCGCACGATACTTTAACTGTGCCAGTTCCACCTGGATCTTACCTTCTCTGCTGACTGCCCTTCCTGCAAAAATATCCAGGATCAGAAGGGTCCGATCCACGATCTTACATTCCAGCTCTTCCTCCAGATGATTCAGCTGCACGGAAGTCAGTTCATCGTCACAGATGATTCCCGTAGCGTCCGTCTCCCACAAAAGTTCCTTCAGCTCCAGGATCTTTCCTTTCCCGATATACGTCACCGGATGCATCGCCTCTCGTTTCTGGATCAGACGGCCGGCCACCTCTGCACCAGCCGTGCGTGCCAGCTCTGCCAGCTCGTCTAAGGATTCTTCCTCCGGCTCCGCATCATTTTCCTGAACGCCTACTAAAATGACGCGTTCTTTCGCATCTTCCATTTCATATAACGCCATTGCTTTTCTCCTACTCTCTCTTGCCTTCCATCGTCTGTCGGATAATGCTGCGCATCATATCTTCGTTTAACTGCCCCTGTACATATCCGAACAGATTGCCATCTTTGTCTACCATAAAAGTTGTCGGGTAAGCGCTGATTCCATACTGCATAAATACCTCTCCTGTCGTATCCATCAGCACCGGATAAGTGTATCCGTTTTCCTCAAGAAATGCTTCGATCTCCTCCTGGCTTCCTTCCTGTCCGAATCCCGGCGCGGCAATTCCCAGGATCACCAGATCACTGTCTTCTTCCTGCTGTGTTTCTTCATAAATCTTCTGAATCTCCGGCATCTCATTTCTGCACGGACCACACCAGGTTGCCCAGAAATTCAAAAAGATCGTCTTTCCCTTATAGTCTGCCAGACTGTGCTCCTTTCCATACTGATCCTGCAGCACAAAATCTGTGGCCGGGTACGTATCCTGCTTTTCTTCTTTTATTTCCTTTTTCGTTGTCTCTTTTGAGGAAGTCTGTGTTCCTGCTGTTCCCGATAAATATCCGGTGATCGCGTTCATCTTGCCTGTAAACATCAAAAGTCCCATAAAGATCATCAGGATTCCTCCGATCTTCACCGTATACTTGACAACATGATTGTACTTTTTGAAAAACCCGAGCACTTTTGCCGTGAACAATCCCACTGCAAGAAACGGCAGGATAAATCCAAGTGTATACACACCGATCAAAAGGAATCCTGTCAGCTTTGTTCCTGCACTTCCCGCCATCAAAAGCACACTCGCAAGAGCCGGTCCCACGCACGGCGTCCAGGCAAAGCTAAAGGTAAATCCGAACACAAGCGCCACGACCGGTGACATCTTCAACTTGTCGAGCTTTAACCAGAAACGGTGCTCTGTACCCAGAAGCTTTGATTTTCCAAAAATCCCAAGCTGGTACAAACCGAATAAAATCACCAGAATCCCGCCGATCCTCGATACCATTGCCTGATTCTTATTGAGAAAACTTCCGGCTGCCGACACACCAAGTCCCATCATAAAAAATGCGGAGCTGATTCCTATCACAAAACAAATCGTATTGACAAACAGCCGCCCCCGTTTTCCGTACAGTTCTCCCTGCCCTGCGCCTCCTGAGAGATATCCCAGATAAAGCGGCACAAGCGGAAGGACACACGGTGAAAAAAAACTTAAAAGCCCCTGTAAAAACACGGTCACTACAGGAACTCCCACATCCATTGAAAATCCCATTTATTCTCCCCTTTCTTCTTTGATCCGGATCACAAACGCCGGAATCGGCGGATGATTTTCCCGATTATAATAAGTACTTACAATTACTAAAAATGTTCTGGAATCCAGTGTCTCAAGATAAGACAACAGTGCCTCTTTCTCTGCGAATCCACTGTCTCCTCCACTATAGATACAAAGGCTCATGATCCCGCCTTTTTTCAGCAGGCGAAGCCCTGCCTCAATTGCCTGAATGCTTGTAGCAGCCTGTGTCGCGATCTGATGATCACCGCCCGGCAGATACCCGAAATTAAAGGTGATCGCTGATACGTTTTCCCGGACATAATTCTCCATATGCTCATGTCCATCCAGAATGACCTCGGCACGCTCTGTAAGTCCCGCCTCTTCCAGACGCTTTCTGGTGTGTTCTACTGCTGCTTTTTGAATATCGAATGCGTAGACCTTTCCGTCTGCCCCTGTCAGACGACAGAGAAATTCTGTATCATTTCCATTGCCGGCCGTTGCGTCCACACAGCAGTCTCCTTCTTTGATATGCTCCCTTATCATCCGATGACAATACTCGGTAATCTGATATCCCAGCATACGCTCTCCTTTCTCCTCCCCGGGAATAAAGGACGCTGACCGCAGAATCTTCTCCGCAGTCAGCGTATCCTCTTCTTCCCTTGTATTCTTTATCTGGTCTCCAGAAATTTTGCTTCTCTCTGGGCATCTGCATCGTCCGGATAGACCTGAATATACTCTGCGATCTTGGTTTTTGCATTCTCCCAGTCACCCAGCTTTTCATAACATACGATCTGATTGAACCGCATCTCCTGAAGCACTTCGCTGAAACTTTCTGCATCTTCCATGGACGTACCGCTGTTCTGAGACAGGCTGATTCCCTGATTAAACTGCTCCAGTGCATAATTGTAATCATTCAGCTTCATCCCGCAGATTCCGAGTAAATTATAAATGACCTGATTCTTTTCTCCGCCTGCTGAAATTGCTTTCTCAAATGCATCTTTTGCAGATTCATAGTCCTCCTGCTCATAATATGCCATTCCCAGACCGCGGTATGCCTGCGCCGTCTTCTTGCCTTCGTCCACCGCTTTCTGAAATGCGGTCACTGCTTCTTTATAATTTCCGTCTTCCAGATACCCTGTTCCGTCTTTGAGTGCATTGGTACATCCTGTCAAAAGACAGGCAGATACTGCCAATGCAAGCAATGTTGCTCTTTTCATGTTGTACACCCCTTATTCCGGATATTTCAGCACCCAGAATGAATTCAATAAGTTGATCATCATCACTGCCATATCCGCTAAAATTGCGTTTTTCATTGTTACATAGCCAAAGGATGCCAGCACCAGAAGAAGAACTTTCATCCCAATGGCAAAGATCAGATTCTGCTTCACCGCACGAATCGTTCCTCTGGAAATCCGGATCGCATTCACGATCCGGGAAAGATCATCCTCCATCAAAATGATATCCGCTGCCTCCAGAGCTGCATCCGAGCCCAGGCCCCCCATGGCAATCCCGATATCCGCATGTGCAAGAACCGGCGCGTCATTGATTCCATCCCCTACAAACGCCAGCTTCTCATCCTCCATATGGCTTTCCATAAATTCTCTGACCTGCTCTACCTTTTCCTCCGGCATCAGGCCTGCATATACATAATCCAGCTTTAACTGCCGAGCCACATCTTCTGCCACCCGTTCATTATCTCCGGTGATCATCACCGCTTCGATCTGTTGTTTTTTCAGCCATTTCAGAAGTCTGCCGGCCTCTTTTCTTACCACATCCGTGATCAGGATATAGCCCGCATACTCTCCGTCCACAGCTACGTGAACTGCTGTTCCGATATCAGCCACCCGTTGATAAAAATACCCCTGCTGGTTCATAAACTTGGAATTTCCAATCTCCAGTTGTTTTCCGTCCACAACAGCCTCAAGACCAAATCCCGGAAATTCTCTGACTGCCCCGATCCTTGCTTTGTCGATCGGCCTGCCGTAAGCCTCCCTTAAAGATCCGGAGATCGGATGACTGGAGTATGCTTCCCCATATGCTGTCAGTTCCAGAAGTTCCTCCGGAGTCATCGACTTCGGACACACTTCTTTTACCCGGAATACTCCCTCTGTCAGAGTACCGGTCTTATCAAATACAAAAGTCTCTGCCTTTGACAATGCTTCCAGAAAATTGCTTCCCTTGATGAGGACACCCTGTCTGGAAGCTGCTCCGATCCCGCCTAAGAATGCCAGCGGCACGGATACCAGAAGTCCGCACGGACACGCTGCCACCAGCACGATCAGCCCCCGATAGATCCACGCCCCCTGCTGTGCCCCTTCAAACATCATCGGCGGAAGGATCATCACCAGGATTCCGAAAAGCGTTACAAGCGGTGTATAATACCGGGTAAATTTTTCTGCAAAATTCTCTGTCTGCGCCCGTCTGCTGTCCGCATTGGATATCATATCAATGATTCTGGATGCTGTCGAATCTGCAGACGCCTTCAATACCCGTGCTTCCAGCACACCACTTAAGTTGATACTTCCGCTGTAAATATGACTGCCGATCTTCACATGCCTCGGCTCCGATTCTCCTGTCAGCGCCTTGGTATCTAACGTACTGCTCCCCTGTGTCACGATCGCATCCACTGGGATCCTCTCCCCCGGCTTGATAATAATAACCTGCCGCGGATTCAGATCTTCCGGCGGTACCTGCATCTCCCCGCCGCTGATCTTTAAATTGGCATACTGCGGACGGATATCCATAAATTTCTCAATAGATTTTCTCGTCCTGCTCATGGAAATAAGTTCCAGCAGCTTTCCAATCTGGAAAAACAGCATCGCTCCCACTGCCTCCGAATAGCGATGAACTGCAAATGCACCTGCTGTGGCAAGCAAAATCAGCAGATTCTCGTCAAACAACTTTCTTTTCTTCAGATTGTTCCAGAGCAGCCTGACCGTCGCAAAAACCATGATCAGATACGGAAGCAGAAAAATCAGCAGACGCATCTCTCTTTCCAGCTCCGCATACGAGCTTCCCACGATCGCAACAATATACAAAACGGCAGCTGCCGCCCATTCTATGGCTCTTCGCTTTACTTCTTTCTTCATATCTATTCCCTGATATGTTCCATCCCCTGATTCATGATCGTCTTAATATGACTGTCCGCCAGTGAATAAAACACCGTCTTCCCCTCTCTTCGATTGACTACCAGTTTCATCTGTTTCAACAGTCGGAGCTGATGAGAAATCGCCGACTGTGTCATATCCAGTGTCTGCGCCAGATCACACACACACATCTCGGAACAGGACAGCACACACAGAATCCGGATCCTGGTGGCATCCGCAAATACCTTAAAAAAATCTGCCAGCCCTCTGATCTCCTGCTCTTCCGGAATCTTTTCCTGTATCTGTCTGACTGTATCACTATGAGAATGTATCAGATCACAATGTTCCACTTCTAATTTTCTCATATTCTTTCTCCCTTCCGGTTCCCCAAAAACCTGTAATCCCGCTCTTGTTTTTGAGACACCGATTGACTTTTATTATACGAAAAAAACAGGTGCGGGTCAACGTCTTATCTGTTTCTATAAGAAAACAGAGCGGCAGAGCCTTTCGACTGTGCCGCCCTGCGGTAATATCATTGATTTTGGATTTAGAGTTTCTTATACAGAATGCGGATTGCATTCAGAATACAGATCACCGCCACACCGGTATCCGCAAACACAGCCATCCACATATTGGCCAGACCAAGAAGACCAAATACCATGACCAGTGCTTTGATCACCAGAGCAAATGCAACATTTTGTTTTGCAATTCTTCCCGTTGCTCTTGCAATCTTCAAAGACTGCGGGATTGCTTCCATAGAAGAGGTCATAAATACCACGTCTGCAGCTTCAATCGCTGCATCCGCTCCGCTTCCCATCGCAGCTCCCACATCTGCGCCTGCCAGAACCGGCGCATCATTGATTCCGTCTCCGACAAACATCACACTTCCCTGTTTCTGTCGGATCTTCTGTAATTCTGTTACCTTATCCTGAGGCAGAAGCTTTGCATGCACTTCATCAATTCCAATCTTCTCTGCCACTGCCTGCGCATTCTCTTTTGCATCTCCGGTCAGCATGACTGTCCGGATATTCTGTTGCTTCATGGCTGCCACTGCCTGCGATGCATCCTCTTTGACAGTGTCTGAAATCACAAGATATCCTGCATAGACACCGTCTACTGCCAGTAATACTTCTGTTCCATACGCTTTCGGCTGATATGCAGACAGATCTACCTGATTCTGCTCCAAAAGCCTTCTGTTTCCACAAAGTACAGTTCCTTCTGAGAGTTCTGCTAAAATTCCATTTCCGGAAATTTCTTTTATCTGTTTTGCATGCTCAACAGAAAGTCTTCTCTCGTTTGCCGCTGCCATAATACTGACTGCGATCGGATGAGAAGATGCTTCTTCACAGGATGCTGCTGCCTTTAGGAGCTCATCCTGACTGTATGATCCTGCCGGAACAATCTCCTGTACGACAAAATTTCCTTTTGTGATCGTTCCCGTCTTATCCATTACAACTGCTTTTACATTCTGAAGCGCCTCGATCGCAACTCCGCCCTTAAACAAGATTCCTTTTTTAGAACCCGCTCCGATTCCTGAGAAAAATGCCAGTGGAACACTCAACACAAGCGCACATGGACAGCTGATTACCAGGAAGGTAATGGCTGTGTAAATCCAGTAGTTCCAGTCCCCGGTCAGGATCGACGGGATAATTGCTGTTGCCACTGCCAGTGCTACCACGACCGGTGTGTATACTTTTGAAAACCTTGTAATAAAACGGTCGATCTTTGGCTTGCTGGCTGCTGCATTTTCTACCGAATTCAAAATCCTTGTAACCATAGAATCTTCCAGAACCTTCTCTGCACGCATTTTCAGCACACCGGAAAGATTCACACATCCGGAAGTCACACTGCTGCCCGGTACAACGGCAACCGGAACCGGTTCCCCTGTTACTGGTGAAGTATCCAGACGGCTCTCCCCCTCCAGTACAACACCTTCCAGTGGAATCCGGTCTCCTGCACGGACGAGAAGCACATCTCCAACTTTTGCCTCCTCTGCCGGAATCTCCCGTATCGTTCCATCCTGCTCTACAAGATTCACAACCTCAGGACGCAGATCAACTGCCTCCATAATCTGACTTCTGCTTCTTGCAACTGCGATATCTTCAAATAACTCCCCTACACGATAGAAGAGCATTACACCCACTGCTTCTTTGTAATCTCCGATTACGATCGCTGCAATTGTAGCAACTCCCATCAGGAAATTCTCATCAAATACACGACCCTTTCCGATATTCTTTGCCGCAGTGATAAGAACATCCTTTCCAAGGATCAGATATCCTATGATCAATACGAAAAATTCATCTCCTGTGTAGACAGACCCAGAACAAACAGAACAGCTCCGATTCCGATCTCCCACAGATCCTTTTTATTTTCTGAAAATCTGCCTTTTGCAGACTCCCTTTTTCCGGTTGATCCTCCGTCTCTTTTTCGCACAACCACTTCACTCTCAATGGATGCACAGATTTTCTGAAACTCCTCTAACAGCTCCGCATCCGTATTCGTCACAACCTGCAGTTGTTTTGTCGCGAAGGTAATTGCAGCAAACTCTACCTGCGGCAGTGCCTGAATCTTTTCTTCCATCTTAGACGCGCAATGTGCACATCCCAGGTTTTCCAGAATATACACCTGCTTCTCTGCATGATCAAAAGTATGCTCTGCCTCTTTGTGCTCCTCATGATGATGCTCATGTCCACAGCCGCATGCATCTTCGTGATGGTGATCGTGTCCGCAGCCGCATGCATCCTCGTGATGGTGATTGTGTCCGCAGCCGCATGCATCCTCGTGATGGTGATCGTGACCACATCCACATGATTCTTCATGGTGGTGATGATCATTTTTATGTCTTTTTTCTGTCAATACTTCTTTTGCCATATCCTTTCCCTCCATATATAACATATGAATAACTGTTCATATGTTCATATAATCACAATGTAAGGGATTTGTCAAGGTATTTTTCTATTATTCGACTGTCAAACTCCCGTTTATGACCTACCTCTTCTATTGAAAAAGGCAGATATCATTTAACTTTTATTGCTATTTTATAGAGTGTGTCTTATAATTATTTTAGTAGATTTGGCAATGATTTCAGACAATGTAGGGGGTGGTTCTATTGGATGTTATTATTTTAGACCTTATACTGCTTTTATTAGTATTGATCCCTATCTTATATTTCACAATTAAAATGGCTGTAAAACATGCTATCGAAGAAATTCTTGTGTCTAAAGAAAAATTTAAGGAGAATACAGATAAATAAACACATGGGGAAAATTCCCCGTGTGCTTATTTCGTAATTCTTTGATTTTTATGTAATCGTGATTGCCGAAAGCGGCATCTCCACACAGGCCTTAAACTGATCACAGTCGATTTTAATATCAAACTCTCCGCCAAGCGCTTTCACATACGTACTTACGATCGCAAGTCCCAGTCCATTTCCCTCACTGGACCTCTGCTTATCCCCACGAAAAAACCGCTCGATAATCTCTTCCTTTGTAAAATCCATTGGATATCCTGCGGTGTTCGTGATCTCCAGACACAGATGATTTGAAGACTCTTTTTGATAAGTTTTCACGAACACTCTCGTATGTTTTGCCGAATACTTCAATGCATTCTCAATCAGATTCTGGCAGATCCTGTAAAAATACATATTATCAGAAATGATTTCTGTATTTTCCTCTGTAAACTGTTTTACAAACTGCAGCTCACTCTCTTTCACATGATCATGCATATCTGCAAAAATCTGTTCTACCAGACGATTCAGTTCAAACTTTTCCGGATGCAGTTCGATATTACCGCTGCTTGCTTTTGCAAGAGAAAACAAACTGTTTATCATTTCTTTTAATTTTTCTGCTCTTTCAGACAGCACATCCACATAATCTCTGACAAGGTCGCTCAATTCTTCCTTTTTGATGAGTTCAATATAGCCCACCATGGAAGTCAGCGGCGTTTTCAGATCATGCGACACATTGGTAATCAGATCAATTCGAAGCTGGTCACTGCGTGAAACTTTTTCAAGGCTCTTTTTTTCGCTCTCC
>OATJ01001216.1_pt1 | contig 11000 bp, 14 predicted proteins | sample 1516661 | NCBI WGS metagenome assembly OATJ01 (sample SAMEA2579951, study PRJEB22360) | human gut metagenome
CACCACAGATTTTCTTTCTTCGGAATGGGGATGCCCCGTCCGCCTTCGTAGTTGATGTGGGACACGATCTCCTCCATGCTCATGCACTCCATGTTGACCAATGCCTGCTCCACATCACGGTCGCAGCAGTCATTCCAGAGCATATACAGCTTGTCCCCGGTGATGCCGTTGTTCTGCATACGCCGGAACGCTGCCTCGGCGCGATACGGATTGTACTCATAGGCCAGCATCACGAACGTCAGCGCGCCCGGATTGCCTTTGCAAATATCGAATGTGACCATGGCTGTCTCCTTTGTTCTCCGGCGCTTACGCACCGGAGATTTTTTCGATTTTCGATCAGATGTCAAAGCCCGGCGCGAAGCCATACGAAAAGTAGGCGTAGCCGTCGTTCGCAGACCCGCCCGTGTTCACACGGCAGAAGACGCCCGTGCCGCTCGCATACACGGAGCGGAGCCACCAGAAATACGTTCCTTTGTCGCCGCACTCCTTCACGCGGTCGCGCTCACGGGCGAAGACCGGGAGCTGGAAGTCGTCGTCTCCGTCGTTCCACCAGGCCCCGTCCGGCGTACCGAACACGTCCGTCGCCGAAGGCAGCCACAGCGGGTCCGAATACTCTACCCGCTCGCCCTCGATGGTCTCCACGAAGGTCCGGGGCACAATGATCTCCCGCCATTCCGCCGCGATGTGCGGGTAGATGTCCTCCAAAACGTGCTTGCGGCCCTTGCTCTTGAAATACCCGGTCTTGTTGGTCGCCTCGTCGTTCATCACGCCCTCGTCCCAGCAGTCTTTGAAGACGAAGCGTGCCGAAGTTGGCGTCACGTAGCAGCAGACCACGGTGACGGTCCCGCCGGTATCCAGCGGCACCTCGATCTCGTCGCGCTGGGCGAGCAGGTGGTCCAGCTTGCCCTCGGCCTTCGCCCGCTTCAACTGGGACGGGCTGACGAAGCCGACGTGGATGCTCCGCAGCCTGCATAAGTCGTCCTGCGTCACACTCTTTTCCTCCGCCGGTTCCTCCGGCTCTGCCTTCTTGCTCACAGGCTCCTCGGCCTTTTCGGGGGCGCGCCCGGCCCGGAGCAGCACGGCCAGCAGTTCACCGGCCTTCTCGCTCTGGCGGTCCAGTCGGCCCAGGTGTTCCAGGAACGCCGCCCGCTCGCGCGCCACCAGATCGGCGTCGCCCTCCACGTGCAGCCGGGCCTCCCCAAATCGCAGCGTCAATTCGCTCATGTGCTTGTCCTCCTTTAGTTTATATAGGTATGTACCGCTCACGCGCTCAGGTATCAGCCTTCCCGCCGTGATGGCGCATCCAGTTCCGAATGTACTGGGTGATGTCTCCGACGAAGCCCGTGCAGAGGTGGATGTCGTGCACAGGTTTTCCCTCGTAGCGACAGTCCGAGCAGTTCAGACCGTTGTTGCACTGAGCCTCGCAAAACTGGCACATACAGTTCCCGTTGTCGAATGGACACGGGCTGACCGCCTCCACCTCGATCTCATGGCCGCAGCCGGGGCAGAAGTTCCAGCCGTTTTCCACCGGCCCGTCCGCCTCGAAGGTCTCGATGTACCCGCATCCCCGGCAGTTCCAGGTGTTGTGCTCTTGGTCCACGCATGAATAGATCACTTTCTCGTCCATCACAGCACCTCCGCCGGTTCCCGGAGCCATTCCAGACAGCACTTGATGCACGTCTGTGCATCCGGCGACCCCTTACAGCTGTCCTCGTCCCCGTCGTGCGGGCACATAATGACTACGGCCAGCTCCTCGTCGTCCATCTCCCTGATCTTGTCCGCACGGGTGAACACCACGTCCTGGCACTCCTGCTTTCTGGCCTCCCGGCAGGCTTTCCCGCCGTAGGTCAGCAGGCAGCCGGATACCCGGCACCTATCACACAGTTTCATACGCTTTTCCTCCCGTTTCCGGTACGTAATTCAGCCACACCGTTTCCGTTCTTACCGCGCCGCCTTCCGCCTGCGCCCGCCGGTGCAGCTTTTTCCACCCCTGCAGGTGTTCGTTGTACAGGTCGTTGTCATAGCCGGACAAAATGACCGGCCCCGGATGTTCCTTCAATGCGTCCAGAAGCTCGATGTGCTGGGCCTCCTCCGCCATCTCCACGATGTACTGCTTACCCTTGCGCGTGTTAAGCATATAGGGCGGGTCCGCGTAGATCAGCACGTCCGGGTGCCGGAAGCGCCTGATCACATCGACCGCCGGGGCCTGCTCGATCTGTGCGTCTTTCAGGCGCTCCGCCACGGTGGCGATACGCTCCGGGAGCTGCCGCCAGTAGCGCACATCGTAGGCGTACTCCCGCCCGGCGCGGTCGTTTTTCCAACCGCCCTTGTAGACGACGGTGCTCCCATGGGCCTGCCAGTACCGCACCAGCGTCAGCCGGGCCGCTTCGATGCCGTCCGGCCGGTTCTGACCGCCTGCCTTGAAATGCTCCCACGCCTGTTCATACTCGCCCCGGCTGTACGGCGTACAGGCCACGGCCCGCATCAGCTCCTCCGGTCGTTCCCGGATGCAGCGAAACAGGTTGATGATCTCACCGTCCAGGTCGTTGATGGTCTCGATACGGCTCGGCGGCTTTTTGAAAAACACGGCCCCGCTCCCGAAGAACGGTTCCAGGTAGCTCTTGTGCGGCGGCATGAGGGATACAATCCAGTCCGCCAGCCGCCACTTGCTCCCCGGATATTTCAGCACAGGCTTCATCTGGCCCGCCGTCTTGAACAGCTCCGCGTTCCAGTCGATGGCCTGGCCGCACTGGCCGCAGAAGGCGCAGCGGTTCCCGTCCTCGTTGTAGAGGTATTCTCCGCTCTCGCAGGTCGGGCAGGCCAGGATGCTTTCGTCCCCATCCTGGTGCGGTGATCCTGGCATTTGTCGGAACAAAGCCTCCCGGCCCATCCGGCAAGCCTCGTTCACGATCTCGATGCTCTCGTATCTCTCCCGGTGCTCCGGGTCCAAAATCTCAGCAGCTCTTTCATAAGTCATGGCGTTCCTCCACATAGCACCAGCTTTGCGGCGGGCGCTCAAGCGTCCGCAGCTCAAAGCCGTTTTCTTCTGTCCGAAGTCCAGTAAACTCACTCAGCTCACGCGGCGCGTCGTAGATCACCAGATTTGTGATACGCCAGCCGATGGGATTTCCCCGCGGCGCGTACTCCCATATTTCCTTGCGCGTCAGACAGGCCATCCGCTCGATCTCCTCCGGCGTCCCCGCCACAAAGCACGGGCGACCGTTGCTGAATGGGATAAAGCCCTTGCACATAAACTCGCCGATGATTTTTCCGTTCCCTATGAAGCCGCCGACCGGGATTGCCGTCTCCGCGTCTATGCAGGCTATCAGGTTTGCGCCCATCTGGTTCTGCATAAATGCGAGGTGCTTATCTCGTGTGCAGTAGATATAGCACTTGAAGGGCGGGGCCAGCTTGGGCCGGTTCTTTCTGACCTCGATGGTCTTTTCGCCGGATGCGATCTTTTGACACCACTCCGGGCGGATGCTGATAAGCACGGCCTTTTTCATGTGCGCCTCCTTTTCAATTCTGGTCCATCTGCGGGCACCAGGCCGGAATGTACGGCAAAAGCCGCTCGATACCGACGATGTACCCCTTGCATCTTCCATCTGCTCCGCAGCGGAAGGATGGAATATCTTTCAGCCACGGCTCTGTAACGAGAAAACAGCAGCCCTCGCACGTGTGGGAGTAGTCCGCCTTCACAGTGCGCTTCATTCCGCCGCCTCCGAGGCCCCGCCGGTAAGTCCTGCATAGGTCCAGCCATCTTCCCGGACCTGAAAGGCGTCTCCGAGCTGCACCACATCAGGGAAGTTCGCCTGCGTTGTCTGAATGGCGAACTTGTCGATCTCTGTGGCGTGGTAGCTGGCGATCTCTGCGCCCAGCTTGCCCAGGGCGATATGCCCACAGCTCATGCCATCGTACATAGACAGGACCTCCACCGGCTCCGCCGTCAGCCCCTCAAAGTGGCCCATGATGTGCGCGATCACATCTACGGTCCAGCCGTTGCCCAGCATTTTATACGCCTGCGTGTCACTGACGGGAAAAGCGTATGTGTCCGGCACGGTCTGGAGGCGCTTGCACTCCGTCACGGTCAGCTTGCGGATGATGTAGAGGCCGTCCCGCAGCTTGACGGGATATTCCTTACCCTTGATGGTGATACGCCCATCCCGCACCTGATAGGCAGGAATTTGCTTTCCATCTGCCGTCTCAAAAATCAGTACAGCACAACTGCTTGTTACCATGCTGCCGGTCGATAAGGTCGGCGCTTTCCCAGCGACCTCCGCACGGTTATATGGATTAAACATTTCCGGGACATAGCCTTTCCGATCAACAAGGCTGTCGATTGCTTTCAGAATAACCTTGTTGTTTTCCGCAGAAATTGGCACGGCGTAAAGCCCTGTTTTCGCACCCAGCCCTCCGCCATTTCCGCAGAGGGTCACGCTCTTTCCGTCCGGCGAATAGACGCGGTACTGCTGGCTGTCATGGTCCTGGTTCCTCGCGTCATTCTCGATGGTGCCGATGCGCACCGGCTCGGCTATGCAGTCATATTGTTGCTTTGCTGGGTTCGGATTGTTTATCCTCGGTACAAGGTTGTTTTCGAGATTTCCCATGTGCGCGTCAACGGTTCGTGACTTTCCGTTTTTCGTTCCATTGACGATTATCGGCTCGACCAGCACATTATATGGGACGCCCTTGTGGGTGTTCGCCGTCACGCAAGCGCTCTTGTCCTTGGTGGCGTCGTGAAAATAATCGAAGTCGAAATGATTGCGCCCGTCCTTGGTCTCGCGCACCATGTATTCCATCTCTTTTTCAGTCAGCGGCTTAATGGCAACAGGCTCCGCCACGGCGTTCCGCTGCCTGCGTGCAATAGCGTCTTCCGCCGTAGTGCCATGTCCTGTTTGAAGCGCATAGCCTTTCTCGCGCAACGGGAAGCCGGTCTCCAAAATATCCCGAAGCAGGATGCCTCGGTCCTCCGGCAGCTCGACCGGCACTTGCCTGTATGTACCGTCGTGGTTACGCTTTCCGGCCCAGTAGAGCCGCTGGCGGTTCTGCGCGCTCACCAGCGCGGAATTGATAAGCACGGGTTCCACACCCAGCTCCGCCGTGATCTGCGCCCGGATGGCGGGAGACATGGATTTGTTATTCTCGTAGAGGAAGTAGTCCGGCTGGTACTTATCGCGGGCGATGCGGTAATTCAGGAACAGCTCCCAGCCGATGCCGCTGGCCTCAGTCTCGCGGTTCTTGGTCTGCGCGATGCTCCAATGGGTGCACGGGCTTCCGCCGATCAATAGTTTCATTCTGTTCTCCACCTTTCCGCCGCCGCCATGACCTTCTCGGCATACTCGCGGTTCCCCGTGTCGTGCCCAGCGTTGTAGGCCGTCAGGGCCGCGCCGACGTTCCCGGCGTACTGGTCCAGCTTTTCAGCGATGAAGGCCACGCCGTACTGAATGTTTTCCGCCGGTGACAGGTCGGCGGGGAAGTAGTCTGGATTGAGTTGCATCAGGCCGTAGCAGCCGACACAGCTCACCGCCTCCGGGTTGAAGCTGCTCTCCGTTTCAATGAGGCCCATGGCCAGCGCGTACTCGACCTTGTGTTCCTGGCAGGCGTCCCACAAGACTTCCTGCAGTTCCGCACTCAGGGGCACGTCCTCTCTGAATGTGAACATCTCCGCCGCCGGTTCCTCCGGTTCCGGGTCCGGCTCGAAGTAGACCGTCTGGACCGGCTGAAAGGCCGGGGCCACGATGGCCGGAGGCTCGGCGACGTTCAGCGTCTCCCGCTCCGCCGCCCGGCGGGCGTCTGCCTCGTCCCTGTGGGCGAGTTGGCCGAAGCAGAAGCAGATGATCGCCAGCAGCATACCCATATAGAACTTGTCCGCTTTACTGGCCCGCATCCGTTTTCGCCTCCAATCTCAGCCACCATGCCGGGCTGTTCCGCTGTTTCTTGTAGGGGCAGCCCCTTCCGGCATCGCAATTCACGCGCCCGCATCCAGCGCAATAATTTCTCTGGAACTCCTCGTCCCACGGTCCTTCCAGCATAGGGAGCGAAGAAAGAAACTCGCCCAGCGCTTCCGGGGACTGCGTGATCTTCTCAAAGTTGGTCATTCCTTTAGGCTCCTTTCATGCTCGGCGCGGCCTTCGGACGGCGGCCACGCTTGCGCAGATTGCTTTGGTAGGTCTTTTCGCCCCGCTCGGCTTTGTACTCCGGGCGGAAGTTATGGTCCAGGACCATCTCGCCGGTCCGCTCGTCGGTCTCCTGCCCGCGCTTCAATTCCGTGTACACGGTGCACTGGCTGATACCCAGCTCGGCGGCGATCTTTAAGGGGGAAGCGTTGTCCTTCCACATCTGTTCAATCTTTCTGCGGTCCTCAAGCGTCAGCTTCTTCACCATTCGTCACCTCGTTTCTCCCATTTCAAGCCCTGAAATAGATAAAAAAATAATGCAGAAAAAAGCGTTAAACTTTTTTCTGCATTTAATTTACTATGGGACCAAAGATCTCGCACTTTTTCCACCGCCATCGGCCTACTCCCGTCGCAGCCGGGGATACATGGCCCCGCTGCCGCAGACACGGAAAAAATGCCGCCTTTGGGCGGCATTTTTCTAGTCGTTGGAGAGCAAAATGCGGTCGTTGTCCAGGTTCTTCCCCGCGCCGGCACGGAAGCGCTCCAGCAGATCGTCCACGGTGAGGCCCTTACGCTCCTCTCCGCCGATGTCCAGCACCACCCGTCCGGCATCCATCATGAAGGTTCGGCTGCCCAGCTCCAGGGCGTTTTTCATGTTGTGGGTGATCATGAGGCAGGTAATGCGCTCCCCCTCCACGATTTCCCGGGTGAGGCGGAGCACCTTCTCCGCCGTGGCAGGGTCCAGTGCGGCGGTGTGCTCGTCCAGCAGGAGCAGCTTGGGGGGCACCATGGTGGCCATGAGCAATGTCAGGGCCTGCCGCTGACCGCCGGAGAGGAGGCCCACCGGCTGGCGCATCCGGTCCTCCAGGCCCATGTCCAGCCGGGCGAGCTGCTCCCGGAAGAACGCCTTGTCGGCCTTGGAGACCCGGCTGAAGAAGGCACGCTGGTGCTTGGCGGTGCGGAGATAGGCCAGGGCCAGGTTCTCCTCGATGGTCATGTGGGGGGCGGTGCCCCGCATGGGGTCCTGGAACAGACGGCCGATCTGGCGGCTGCGGCGGTAGGCGGGCAGATAGGTGATGTCCGCCCCGTCCAGGCGGATGGAGCCCTCGTCCACAAAGAAGTCCCCCGCCACGGCGTTGAAGAAGGTGGACTTGCCCGCGCCGTTGGAGCCCACGATGGTCACGAAGTCTCCCTCGGCCAGCGTCACGGACAAGCCGTCCAGGGCCTTCTTCTCGTTGACGGTGCCGGGGTTGAAGGTCTTGGAGACCTTGTTCAGTTCCAGCATTTACTTCTCCCCCTTTCGCCCGGCCAGGGCGCGGCGCTTTCTGGTCTGGAAAGCCCACCACTGCCGGATGGAGGGGGCCGCGATGGCCAGGGCCACCACCAAGGCGGTCACCAGCTTGAGGCAGTCCACTGGCACCACCTTGGTGTAAAGCACCAGAGCGTAAACGAGACGGTAGAGGATGCTGCCCGCCACTACCGCAATGGCTCCCCGGAACATGGCGCCCCGGCCCACGATGGTCTCACCGATAATCAGGCAGGCCAGGCCGATGACCACGATTCCGGTGCCGCTGTTGATGTCAGCTGTCTTCTGGGCCTGGCCCACTACTGCGCCGGACAGGCCGGTGAGGGCGTTGGCCACGCACAGGCCGATGGTGATGGTGAAATTGGGGTTGATGGAGGAGGAGCGCACCATGTCCCGGTTGTCGCCGGTGGCGCGGATGCTGAGGCCCAGCCGGGTGCCCAGGAAGGCCACCAGCAGCACACCCGCCAGCACGGTGATCCCCCCGGAGAGGAGGATGGGGTTCCAGTCGCCGCCGATGCCGGTGGCGCGGAAGAGGGTGAAGATGGTATCCTGCTTGAGCAGGGACTGGTTGGCCTTCCAGCCCATGGCCATGAGGTTTACGGTATACAGCCCCGTGTTGGTGACGATGCCCGCCAGGATGGAGGGCACTCCCAGCTTGGTCTGGAGGAAGGCGGTGACAAACCCGGCGCAGGCCCCGGCCAGCATGGCGGCGGGGATGGCCAGGAAGGGGTGTCCCGCGGCGGTGAGGGTCACCGACACGGCGCAGCCCAGGACGAAACAGCCGTCGGTGGTCAGGTCGGCGATGTCCAGCACCCGGTAGCTTAGGAACAGGGCCATGGCCACCAGAGCGTACTGGAAGCCCAGCTCCAGGGCGGTTTGGGCGACGTAGAGCACGGAAAAACGCTCCTTTCACAGGCCAGCGCCCCCGGCGGGAGCCGGGGGGCTGGCTTTGGTTTGATCTCAGTCCTCAGTGGTGGTGACGGTGGTGACCTGTCCCAGGCTTTCAAAGACGGCGGGGTCGATGGCCAGGGCGGCGGCGGTCTCGGAGTTGACGGTGATCAGGCCGCCCGCCACCTGGTAATAGTCCTCCAGGCCGTCCATGCCCCCGGTCATGGCCTGGTAGGCCAGATCGGCCGTTTCGGCACCCAGGGCGGTGTAGTTGACGCCGCAGGGGGCAAAGGCGCCGTTGCGCACGAAGGAGTCGGCCCCGGTGTAGTGGGGGATGCCGGCGGCGATGAAGTCCTCATAGATGGCCAGCTCGGCGGCCATGATGATGTTGTCGGTGGGGGTGAAGACGGCGTCCACTCCGTCGGCAATCAGGGAGCTGGCGGCGGCGATGACCTCGTCGTTGGTGTTAGCGGTGGCCTCGGTGTAGGCCACGCCCTTGGCGTCCAGATAAGCCTTGGCATCCGCGATGGGCACCTCGGAATTGGGCTCGGACAGGGAGTAGAGCAGGCCCACAGACCCAATGTCCGGATTCTGGGTAAACATCATGTCCAGAATCTGATTGGTGTCCAGGGCGTCGCTGGTGCCGGTGACGTAGTCCATGCCGGTGAGCTCCACGGTCTCCGGATAGGAGATGGCGGCGAAGATCACCGGGGTCTTGCTCTCCTCAGCGGAGACGGCGGCCACCTGGGCGGCGGTGGTGGCGATGGGGATAATGGCGTCCACACCGTCGGCAATGGCCTGGTCGGACAATTGGCGCAGGACAGTCTGATCCCCCTGGCCGGAGGTCACCTCATACTCGATCGTGATGCCGTTTTCCTCCGCGATGGCGTCCAGCCGGGCGGTAATCGCGTTGGCGATCTCGTCCAGGGAGGCGTGGTCCATCTGCTTGATCACGGCCACCTTATAGGTTTCACCGGCGGCAGGGGTGTTGGAGCTGCCGCCCGCCGGGGTGTCGGCGGTGCCGGAGGGGCCGCCGGAACAGGCCGTGAGGGACAGGGCCAGCGCGGCCGCGGCGGAGAGAGACAGGATTCGATTCAGCTTTTTCATGTTTGGTTCCTCCCAATCAAAAATTGGGGCGGCAGATGGTGCAGGATGTAAAAAAACGCTTCTGCCCCATTGCTGGGACAAAAGCGTTTCAACACTTCTGCGATACCACCCAAATTGACGTCAATGACGTCCACTCGCTTCACGCACCATCATGCGTGCCCGATGGATAACGGGTGGGATCCCGTCGGCATCTACTAGGTTGCCCGTTCAAGCCGCCCTCGGAAGGCCATTCGCCGGTCTCCTCTGATCCCGATTCCACCCTCCGGGACTCTCTTTGCATCGGAAACGCCGGGTACTTCTCTTCCTCACTGGTTTACCATGTGTGGTTGTTGTACCGTATTATACGCACCTGTTCCGGCTTTGTCAACTCTTTTTTTTGCGCAGGAAGGAGAATTTGGTCTCGGAGCACACCACGGCGATGAAGATCAGCGCAAAGCCCACGAACATGAGGGGGGTGGGCCGCTCATTGGCGAAGAGGATGGAGAAGAACACGCCGAAGGGGGCCTCCAGGGAGAGGAGCACGGCGGCGGTGGAGGGGGCGGTGTACTTCTGGCCGATGTTCTGGAACAGGAGGGCGCCGCAGGAGGCGCAGATGACCAGGTACGCCAGGCCCATGATCAGGCTGCTGTCAAATACGCCGGGCGTCAGCGCCGGGCGGGTGATCAGTACCCCCAGCCAGGAAAAGAGGGCGAAGGAGGCAAACTGGAGGGTGGTGAGGATGAAGATGTCCCGTCCCTCGGAGTACCTGGACACGGCCACGATGTGGGCGGCGAAGAAGAAGCCGCCGATGAGGGTGAGCACATCGCCCATGTTGAAGGCGGAGGCGTTGTCCCCGGTGATGGACACCAGGGCGATCCCCCCGATGCACAGGAAGGCGGCAATCAGGTTGAACCGGTCGGGGCGGCGCTTGGCGATGAACCAGTACAGGAAGGGGACGATGACGCAGTAGACGGCGGTAAAGAAGGCGTTCTTGCCGGAGGTGGTCTGCTCCAGGCCGAAGGTCTGGAAGGTGTAGGCCAGAAACAGGCAGAAGCCCATCACCGTGCCGCCGATCAGGTACTGCTTATCCAGCACCTTCCACCGCCGGATGAACACCACCGCCAGCACCAGGGCCGCAAAAGAAAAGCGGATGGCCAGCAGCCAGAAGGTGGGCAGCACGTCCACGCTGGACTTCATCACCACGAAGGAGCTGCCCCAGATGATGGTGGCCAGGATCAGCAGCGGGCTGGCGAAGCGGGCCAGGACGCTGCTCTCTTTGTGTTCGGTCATGGTTGTACCTCTCCTTTGACTATGATAAAATCAGGTTTACACACATTCACCGGGAAACGAGGGTTCGAGCATGTACTTATTCGACTTTGACGGCACGCTGGTGGACTCCAACGGCGTATGGGTGGAGATTGACAACGGCTTTCTGGCCCGCCGGGGGCTCACCCCCACCCGCGAATACAGCGACACCGTGGGCCACTCCATCTTCCCCATCGCCGCCCAGTTCACCAAGGACTACTACTGCCTGGACATGACGCCGGAAGCCATCATGGCCGAGTGGCTGGACATGGCCCGGGGCGCCCCCCCCCGGCCTCGGC
>OATJ01001222.1_pt1 | contig 10971 bp, 8 predicted proteins | sample 1516661 | NCBI WGS metagenome assembly OATJ01 (sample SAMEA2579951, study PRJEB22360) | human gut metagenome
TTGGATCGGATGAGAACCATCACGTTGATTATCGTGCATTGCTCTGCCAATAGGCAGGGCAGCACTTTACGGATGATGGACATCGACCGTCTGCATCGCTCTCTCGGCTGGAAAGGCTGCGGATATCACTTCGTTATCCCGACCGATGGTACGATCGAGACCGGTAGGCCCCTTGAACAAGTGGGCGCTCACTGTAAGAACCACAATCGGTACAGTATCGGGGTTTGCTATATCGGAGGACTCGCCAACGATGGAAAGACTCCCATGGATACCCGAACGGAAGCCCAACGAGAAGCCCTACAGGGTTTGCTTCGTGAATTGCATCAGCGATTCCCCAAAGCCCTAATCGTGGGACATCAAGACTTGGACCCGTCGAAATCCTGTCCCTGTTTTAATGTCGTGAACGAGTTTTCCGATTAGTTTAACGCAGGGAGTCCCTTCACCTCCCTCGTATGCCACGCTTGGTAGGCGGGAGCGGAGAGTTCAGGTACAGTCAATAACTTGTAATCCGCCCCGTTCTGCTTAGCTATATGTTTTCGTTCATACAAACGAAGGGAACGATCCGTTACGGAAACCATGACAACCGGAAAAGGATAAGCGTACAGGCGCATCGGCGTGATCTCACTATCCGGAAAGGCACGACGCAATTGATAAGCGGAACGTTCGAACGCGACCCAATAAGATCCCGTACAATATAAATGGATCGAGGTCTGATTCGCACACTCACGATTCATGATCTCTCTCAAATGCCCTTTCAGCAATAGCATCAAACGGATACCGGAGGGAATTTCGCTTTCCTTTCTCATGACAGTCTACTATTTAATGTTTTAGCCAAATATCGTAATCGTGTAAACGCTGTATCAACAAGGCCTTGCTTCTCTTAGGCGAAGGGTCATCCCGCCAGGGATCTACCAGCTCATGCGCCATACGGTAATACAGGTTGCTATTCGTGCAGCCGTAAAGCGTGACGAGTAGCAAGGCACGAGAATTCACTGCCTTAACCAATAGAAGCATATTGCGTAGGGTGGAATACAAGCGTTCAAACTCCTCTTCCTGATCCAACAGCTTATAGGCCGGAAGGAGTAATGAGTAAACCTTGCAACGCATCACGTCGGTCTCCACACGAAGGGAAGCATAGCCCTTCAGCACCTCATGAACCAAAAGTTCGTCTTCCTTTCCCAATTTGCCCGAGAGATAATAACGCCCCAACGCCTTGTGCATACCTTCCGATAAACGATCGTTATCCAAATGGGTATAAACGTGCTTGCCTTTCGTATTCAACTCGATCAGCTCATACTCGCCTTGCCTTACCTCAAATAGAGGAACCCACATACAGTCAAGGATACGTACCATGACATCCTTATGACCTCCACCCGGTTGCACCACCACCTCAGCCTCCATCCCCATGAAAGAACCCGAGGTGATACGTACACGGTCACCTTTCAGCAAGCGACCGCTATCCGGTACGTACACCGGAAGCTCATTGGAATAAGATTCTGCCATCCAGCGTAAGGTCTCCATCTCATGATCTGACAGGTAAGGGAAATAAGAGTGTTCGCCCACGGATACCCGAGGAAGAAGATTATATAAGGGCATGATACGTTTCAAACGGAAAATCTCATTCTCCGAAGCATGGATAAACACATAGTTGTATAAAAGAGGCTTCCTCGTATTGACCATCTTGCCTCCCACCTTGCGAGCCTCGACATACGAGGGGGCAAAGTACTCGAACAAGGGTTCCCCACAACGTTTACGACGAGAAAGCTCGGCATCTAATCCTTTTGACGAATAGATATTATCACGTCCCCCAACAGCGGTAGGAAGCGTCAGTACGTACCAGCGTACAGCCTCCTGACTACGGCGATTGCGTATATGCACCATAGCTCTATCAGAGCTATTACTTGTCATGATATTCATTGAGGAAGATAATTCAGAGCCTTATCAAGATATTCTTGTAATACCCTGATAAATAAATACTTATGTGAAAACAAAAAAGGAATTACTGAAAATTTGCATCCCTTCAATACTCATGCTACTTGGCGAGTAGCCTTAACAAGAGGAGTGAAAGGATATTCCTTAGTTGTAGAGACGGAGCGTGTCCCGTTTCATCCCCTTACAATGGTATTTTAGTTACTATCAGGCGGTGGGAGACGGAGCACGCTCCATCTCTACATGATGTTATATGGAATTTACTTCGGATAACGTGATGATTTCGGGAATAACGAGGCCATTTCGTTTCTATTGCCATGTCTATACATCAGAAATAAGAACGAAGATTTAAAGAGAATTAAGGTTGAAACACAAACAAAGCCTAATGTTTGCTTGTGTTATGTTATTTTTTACTACATTTGCGGCATGAAATGAACGCTACTCGCCAAGTAGCAGTCAGTTTGGCTACTCGCCAAGTAGCGTACTTTTCTTCACCCTACTTTCGGCGCATAATTATACACACTCTCGAAACAAAGTTTGTTTACGGTTGAGAGTTTTTCTAAAGAGAAACTCTTCAAGTATATTTGCGTAGTCTTGATAGATTTATGCCCTAACAGTTCACTGATCATCTCAATCGGTACGTTTTGCTCCTTCAAGGTCGTGGCGAAAGAGTGACGAATCGTGTATGAGGTAACCCGAGTATGAATGCCAATGGATTCCGACAGTATTTTCAATCTGCGGTTAAAACCTCCTAATACGGTATTATATTCCTTGTAGGCATCCTCACCGGTCTTCATTCCCTCTAAAAAAGGAAACAGATAGGGCGAATCCTCGGTTGTATCGGCTGCCAACTCATTCAGCAGCCCTTGTGCCTCCGCTGGGATCTCCACCTGTATAAGGGATCCGCTTTTCTGCCGATAATAAGACAAGATCCCTTCCTTGATATCCTCCTTTCGCAAATGCGCCAAATCCACGAAAGCCATCCCGCAAAACAAAAACATCAGGCAAAAGGCTGATTGGGTCCTCTTCTGTTGTGGATCTGTCACCGGGCTTGTCATCAGCAAGCGTAAGCTTTCCGAAGGCAACGCCTTTTTACGTTTACTCTCAACCCCCGTAAACACATGCTTAAACAAATGAGGAATATAGGCAGCCTCACCCACCTCTACCGCTAAATTATAGATGTGACGAATCCGGCGCATATAAGTAGATACCGTGTTACGAGCACATCCCTTGGCCAACAGCCAAGATTGATAACGCAAAAGTGTATCCCGATTAATATACGCATAAGGAATCTCTTCCCGGCCACAAAAACATTTAAACGACCTCAACGCATCTTGATAACTCTTCGCCGTGGAATAACGCTTTTTCTCACGCAGGCAGGTGATATACGTAAGTACACCCACCACAAAATCATTCTCATTCATACTTTATCTCCTTAAGAATTAATACATAAAAAAATCCTCTATCTCTCCGTTTACACAGGAAAGATAGAGGATCTTCATAAAATCCTTAAAGAAATATATTATTTTCCGGCTTTCTCAGCAGCAGCTTTCTTATTGATCTTCTTCTTCTGCAACTCGTAAGCGATCGGAGTAGCGACGAACAAAGTAGAGTATGTACCGATAATGATACCTAATAAGATAGCGAACGTAAAGCTTCGGATCGTGCTACCGCCCAAGATGAAGATACACAATACAACCACCAACGTAGTCAATGATGTATTAAATGTACGACACAAGGTAGAGTTCAACGCATCATTGATCACTTGATAACGATCACGCTTCGGATACAAAGCGATCGTCTCACGGATACGGTCGAATACAACCACGGTATCATTGATAGAGTAACCGATAATCGTCAAGATAGCTGCGATAAACGTCTGGTCTACCTCCATTGAGAACGGAAGAACCTTCCATAACAAAGTATAGAAAGAAATGATACACAATGTAGTCGTAGCAACAGAGGCGAACGCACCAACAGAGAATGACACATCACGGAAACGAAGCAGGATATAAGCGGCCATACAGATCATGGCGAAGATTACCGCTAAGATAGCGCTATTCTTGATATCGTCTGCCATGCTAGGACCCACCTTCTGCGAACTCTGTATGAAAGTAGTCGTGAACTCATCTAATGTAGTTCCTTCCGGAAGTAAGGACTTCACGCCCTCAAACAATTTATTCTCGATCTCTTGATCTACCGTAGGATCATTGTCTTCGATCTTATAGTTGGTAGATACACGCACTTGATCCGCTGTACCGATCTGGATAACACTAACAGAACCGTCTAACTGGGCATCCAGCATATTACGAACATCGTCTGTCTTCACCTCTTGATTAAAACGAATCACGTAGTTACGTCCACCCGTGAAATCGATACCGTTATTCAAACCGATCGTCATCATAGAAATAGCACCCAATACGATAATAGCGGCCGGAATCAAATAACCGACTTTGCGAGCACCCAAGAAATTGATCTTCGGGTTTGTCAGCAAGTCTTTCGTCAGAGAAGTCGTGAATGTCACGTTCTTCAATTTATCTTTCGCTAACAATGCCTCATAAACGATACGAGTCAAGAACACGGCTGTAAGGAAGGAAGCGAACAAACCGATGATCATCGTCGTAGCGAAACCACGGATAGGACCCGTACCGAAATAGAACAATACGATACCGGTAATGATAGATGTCAAGTTTGAGTCGAAGATAGCGGAGAACGCATTGCTGTAACCGTCGGCGATCGCCTTTCCTAAAGACTTACCGGCGCGAAGTTCCTCTTTCGTACGCTCATAGATCAATACGTTCGCATCGACTGCCATACCTAGCGTCAACACCATACCGGCAATACCCGGCAAGGTAAGAACCGCTTGGAAAGAAGCAAGGATACCCATCGTGAAGAAAATGTTCAATACCAAAGCACCATCGGCGATCAATCCCGGTACCAATCCATAGAATGCGCACATATAGATCATCAACAGCACCAATGCCAACACGAAAGAGATCACACCGGCATTGATAGCCTCTTGTCCTAATGACGGACCAACGACGTCTTCTTGAACGATATGTACGGAAGCAGCCATCTTACCCGATTTCAATACGTTCGCTAAGTCCTTCGCCTCTTCCGGTGTAAAGTGACCGGTGATTTGTGAACGACCTCCCGTGATCTCATCGTTTACGTTCGGAGCGGAATAAACCATCTCATCCAAAACGATAGCGATCTGGCGACCGATATTCTCTTTCGTCAAACGAGCCCAAGCCTTAGAGCCTTCGGCATTCATAACCATGTTAACCATTTGCTCTGAACGACCGGCTTGTTGCATAAAGTCAGCGTTAGCATCTGTTACTACGTCACCACCTAAAGCGGGACTTCCGTCACGGTTCGTTACCTTCAAGGCATATAACTCAAAGAACTGCTCTTTATCATCGATCGCCTTTACACCCCATTTTAAAGCCAAGTTACGAGGCAATACCTCTTTCACTTGTTTCATGTTCAGGTATTCGCTGATCTTCTCCATATCTTTTGCTTGAGCGATACCTACCGTCGAACCCGGAGACAACTGACCGTTGTACTGGCTAATCTGCAATAATGCAAATAATGGATGTTGCTTAGCGAACTCTTCCATGCTTTGATTAGCTTCCGTATCTTTTTTATCTTGACCGAGCTCAGCCAACAAAGAATCGGCCTCACTTACATTCGCATCAGCGGCATCAGCGATTTTCTCAACATTATCGGTAGCAACAGAATCAGCGGAAGCCTCCTTACTTAGGATAGTAGCCAATACATTATCAGCGGCAACCAATTGTTGATAGATTTCCGGCAACTTATAAGTTTCCCAGAATTCCAAGTTAGCGCTACCTTGAAGCAACTTACGAACACGTTCCGGTTCTTTCACACCCGGCAACTCAACCAAGATACGACCCGCTGTCTCCAAACGTTGGATGTTCGGAGAAACCACACCGAAACGGTCGATACGAGTACGCAATACGTTGAATGAGTTATCAATCGCACTCTGCAACTCTTGTTTCAAAACAGAAACAACCTGAGCGTCTGAGCTCTGGGGCGTGATTTTATCTTTTAACTCGAATGTACTGAAAATAGCGGAAAGACGTGCGCCGCTATCCAACTTCTTATACTCCTCAGCGAAAAGGTCGATGAAATCTTTTTGGCTAGTCGCTTGATGCGCATAAGCTAAATCCAACGCCTTGTTGAAATTCTCGTCTTGGTTGTTGTTAGACAACGAACGGATTACATCCGCCACGTTCAACTCAAGGACAACGTTCATACCGCCCTTTAAGTCAAGACCTAAACTAATTTCCATTTCACGGCATTGCTTAAGCGTATAGCCTAACCATACCTTCTGAGTAGATAGTGAGTCTAAATAAGCACTCTCTTTCGCAGGATCTCCACCCGCATACTCAGCGGCTTTACTGTTGTAATGTTGCGTCACGAACGAGAACGACAAATAGAACAAACAGACAAGCGTAAGTAACACCGCGAAGACCTTTACAAATCCTTTGTTTTGCATCTGAATCTTAGGTTTATGTTATTACATTATTTATATTCGTTTTTTCACAGGGTGCAAATATAGACTTTTTTTCTTTGATAAAGAGCAATTAGTATAATTATTTGTCACGCTCATAGTTTATTTCAAACGCAAATGTATATCTTTGGGGCTAAAATAATAAGGAAAATATACCATGAAACAGTTATTATTCGCTCTGTTATTTATCCCCGCCCTGCTATTCGCGCAAGAGGATCAACACTATCTGGCAGGGGCCGTTCCGGTTGCAGACGGTAAAGTCGTTTTTACCCGAGAGATTAATGCCCCCTCTTTAAGCAAGGCACAAATCTACCAACAACTATTAAAATGGGGACAAGAAAATTTTAACACAAAGGAAAGTAGAGTAGCTTATCAAAATGAGGCAAAAGGCGAGATCGCCATTATCGGGGAAGAATATATAGTATTCTCCAGCACAGCCTTATCCCTCGATCGGGCGATGATGAAATACCGTATTATCATTGAATGCAAGGAACATGCTTGTACCCTGCAACTTGCGGGCATCCGATATGAATATAACGTGTCTTACCAGAACGAGCCGGAGAAATACCTAGCCGAGGAATGGATCACGGACGAGTATGCCTTGAATAAGAGCAAGACGAAATTGAACCGTATCAGCGGTAAGTTCCGTAAGGCCACGATTGACTTCGCGGATAAGACGTTCGATAGCGCAGCCAACGCATTAGGCGCACAGTTGCTGACAGCTGCACCGGTAGAACCAGTATCCGCTCCGCAACGGGAAACACGACCTGTGGCACCGATGGAAGGTTTCGTAGCGTTCCAAGCGGACAAAATACCTAGCACGATCCTCCAAATGTTACCGGACAACGCTTTACAGATCAAAGCCGTAAAAGGAAATACGACCGACGCAAACGTTGAATGGAAAGGCATAGGCAATATGTTCGGTAAAACGATCAGTACAATCTCCATATCCAAAGATAGTCCTGCTTATAAAGCGATTGGCAATAACGACGTATATCGATTATCCTTCTCCAAGCCCGGCACATCTGCCGATGCGCCATGGATTATTATCGAGTGCCGTAAACAAGGCGAGACCTCCGAAGGACAGCAAACGATGTTAATCGGCGAGATTACGAATGTATGGATCAAATAACGAAAAAGAGAGTTGCATTTATGAAAAAGATTCTATTATTAATATATATGATGTTCCCTGTGCTAGTCATGGCGCAGGGGCATAAAGGCGAGGTAGACGAATGCGCCCCCATGAAAAACGGGAAGGTATGCTATAGTGATGATGTAGAGATCGAGAATACCTCTAAACTAGAAATATTCAACGCTATTAACGCATGGGCTAAGAAATCTTATGGAAAAGATGTCTTCTTATCCAACGTAAACTCGAACAAGAACAAAGGGACCATCTTCGTAAGCTCTAAGGTTGAATTATTGTTGAATGATACAGACAAGACTATCATTAAATATAAAATGCGTATCACCTGCTTCGACAACCGATACACGATCGAGGCGAGCGATATCGTATATCAATACGATCCGCTAAACGATAAAAAGTACAAGACCTATAAAGCGGAAGATGTGATCGCCAATAATGGGGATAGCAATACGATAGCGCTGATCAAAGATCCTAAGCTATTCTGTAACGCTACCTTCTTCTTTGTCGAGAACTTGTTCGCCGACGTATTTGACGCTGCGCAGAACGCAGAATCCGAGTGATGAAACCCTTTTATTCAAGTTTCAAATAACACCATAACGGGTAGTGGTCTGAATAAGCGACCTTATCCACGGAACAATTCATAGAGGTCATGTTCGGGGAATGCAGGATATTATCGATACGGAACCAGAAGAAATTTTGATTATAGGTAATACCCATTCCCCGGCCAGACTCGGCAAAAGCATCCATCAAATCCCCTTGGATCGTACGGTGCGCATAAGAAATAGGCGTATCATTAAAGTCACCGCATACTAAGACATAATCTCCTTTAGCGTTCTTAATCTCTTCTGATACCGCTTCCGCTTGCTTAGCCCGAATCCGGAAAGCAGGTCCTAGCTTTTGCTCGAACGCTCCTTTCAAATCGTCCAACCCATCCGAGCTAAAGCTCTTTATAAGGGATGAATAACGGGTCCGATCCTCCATCGTCAGTTTAAACGATTCCAAATGGTTATTAATCAAGGTCAACTTCTTTCCCTTGATGTTCACTTCATGTACGGAAGAGCCGTTATAATCCGAATCGTATTTCACCATCCGGGAATTCGACAGCGGATATTTGGAGAACACAGCGATGCCGAAACTCTGGAATTTCGTGGAGCTTTGATAAAATACGGAACGATAAGGATACATGCTCAACGCATCATAGATCTTAGAGGCAGTAAGGCTCTTCTCTGATTTAGCCGTGGCATATTCCTGCAAACAAACAATATCTGCGTCCGAGTTAGCGATATATTGGATAATCTTGTTCGGAGCTATCTTCGTATGATTCTTGTACCCAAAAGCCATCACATTATAAGTCAGCACCTTCAGTACCTCTTCCCGAGGAACATCCTTATGCGAGTGAAACGGAAAATAGCGTTTCACGGGACCCCAACATAACAAGAAGGAGAATATGCCGATCAATAAGAACTTCCATTCCCATAAGAACAGCCAATAGATAATAAAGCAAAGATTGACTACACATAAGACAGGAAAGGCTAATCCCAGATAAGATAACGTCATACTCGTCTCAGGAGACACCCGATCCGAATAAGCCGAGACTATCAACAATACGACAGCCACCACATTCGCTACGACGAATAAGAATTGAAGAAAAATCCGTAGAGTTTTCATAAGTATCTGTTATTTCTTACTGGCGTCGAAAAGTCGCTTTTTCTCTTCAGCGGAAAGGCTCTCATAACCGGAACGTTTCAATTTATCCAGTATAGTATCTAGATCCACCGACTCCTGATGTTTGCGTGCGTTATACTCATAATCCGTCTCGTTACGTTTATAAGTCACACGCATCTTCGGTTTCCGTTTGCCCAAATTCACGAACCAGTCGATCAACCGATTCATCGGAGCGGTCAAGTCCTTTCCATTACGAATACGGGAAGCGAACCACATACCAAACAAAGCCCCGCCGATATGGGCGATATGTCCTCCCGCATTATCAGAAGTCATCGCCAACAAATCGATCACCAGCGTAAAGATAGCCAAATAAATTAATTTGATCCTTCCGATCAAGAATAAATTAATCTCCAAATCCTTCCGGTAAAACGACACGGCGAAAACGATCGCCATAACAGATGCCGAAGCCCCCATCAAATAGCTAAAAGAAGCCACGTTCTGGAAATAAGGGAAAATATTATAAGCAAGGACAAACAATACCGCACCGGCAAGACCTCCCAATATATACAAGCCTCCCAACTGCCGCTCACTGAAGAAATTCAAGAACAATCCCCCGAACCAATACAACCAAAGCATATTGAACAAGATATGCAAGAAGTCAAAATGAGTGAACATATAAGTAAACAACGTCCACGGACGGAAGAGCAAAAGTTCCGGAGAAAAAAGGTACCCCTTGCACATTAAAGAGCATAAACAATACGCTGGCCAAACGTATCAAGATAAACAAGCCTACATTTATATATATCAGTTTCGACAGGATATTACCCGACTGAAACATACGCTTCAAATTAGTAAAAATACCGTCCATTGTCTGCATCTTTCTTTTTCCAATAACGAATTAGGAAATAACCGAATAACATACCCCCCAAATGAGCGAAATGCGCTACCGTATCGCCACCAAAACTAGCCACACCCATAAATAGTTCGGCAAGACCATAAAATATTACGAAATATTTGGCTTTAATCGGGATCGGTATGAACATCAAGTACAAAGGAACATTCGGGAAGATCATCGCGAATGCCAACAAGATTCCGAATACGGCACCCGAAGCGCCAATGGTCACGAAATAATTCAAGAACTCGCTTTTGCTGATAATCTGGGCTCCATTCAAGTTTATCATGTCTTGGCTAGCGAAGATCACATCCCGCAAATTAAAGAACCATACCACCTCTTGTACCAAACCGGCGCCTATACCCGTCACGAAGTAAAAAATCAAGAAACGTTTGGGGCCCCATACGTTCTCCAATACCCGGCCGAACATATAAACGGCGAACATATTAAAAAACACATGCGCAAACGAATGGGTATCGTGCATGAACATATAAGAAACGATCTGATAAGCCTTGAAGTCGGTAGCACCCGGGACGTGAAGCCCTAATAAATCCACTAAATCGACGCCGACTTTCGGCAGTGCAAGGCTGGCTACCCAAAATAGCAAGTTTATAATGATAAGATTTTTCGTTACCGGCGGGATACTATTCAAGAACCCCGAATTTGTCTGATTCATCATATACTACGTTAATTTAGCGGCAAAGGTAAATATATTTTAGCCGTTTTTGCCCATAATAATACTAAAACATATGTAAATCGGTAAAAAAAGTAGGTTTTTCTTTTGTGATATTTCAAAATAAA
>OATJ01001225.1_pt1 | contig 10939 bp, 11 predicted proteins | sample 1516661 | NCBI WGS metagenome assembly OATJ01 (sample SAMEA2579951, study PRJEB22360) | human gut metagenome
TTTATTTTTCCCTCGGCAATGGACTGTCCATAAGGTGACACTTTCCGTTTTGCGATGCCGCGAAAATTCGATGTGTTCCATGGAGATGTTCACTGGGCAGCATACGCCGTACACGTTTCCAATAATCACTGAGCAGTGCAATGGGTATTCGCTATCGGGAAATACTTCACGGTTTTCACAACGCTTGATTCAGAAGGGATTTTTTTGCCTTATTCCCGCGTGACATCAAGGGAAACCGGATTGATGACGATGATGGTCTTGCCCTTTTTGTGGGCATATCTCACGGTATTCCCGGTACCGCTGGGGCATCCATTCCATACTGCGAGAATATAATCGGCGTGATCGACCATGTACCGATTTCTCTTGTCCATGCAGTCCGGCGTGTACTCCCGTTGCAGCATGGTCTCCTTGTCACACTTTGCCGCGATATTATAATACCGTTCCCGTGAAGCCACAGACCATTTGATCGCTTGTGTCTCACAAGGGATTGCGCTTTCCAGAGTAATGCGAGGGTATTTTGATTTCAAATCGAGTACAATTTCCGCAGCGTACATATCGACGCCAAGAGCCATGCCGGTAATAAAATGCGTGACGCCCTCGTTCTCGATGAGTGCTACAATCTGATCCCGCATAACAGACTTCAAAGAAGTACAACGCTTATCGGATTCATCAAAGCCGAACGGAAGACTCTGTGGTCTATGACCGGTAAACGCACAAGTCTTGCCTTGAACGGATTGCTTTTCAGCTTTTTGAGCAGACTTTCTAAACTCAATAATGCGCGACATGACACCCCTTCTTTCACTCTTTTGGTAGGTAACTCCATTCTATCACCCTCATCACGGACAGTCAACGCATTGTCGTTAGTAAAATCAACGACGGCGTACCGTGGATAATGACACCGCCGTTAGGTACACTAAATGCAAAGGTGGTGAGGCTATGCGAGAGAAGAAGGACATCAATATTGAAATCGGCGGCAATATTCAAGTGGCAAGAGAACAGGCGGGATATACGCAGGACACGCTCTCAGAAATGCTTGGCATGACGCCGAATCACCTGAGTGCTATTGAGCGTGGTGCTTCCGGTATCTCTCTCGAAGCCTTGCAGCGTCTTTGCCGTTTGCTCGGCGTCAGCGCAGACCGAATTATTTTTGGGACTGACGCGCCAGAAGCGGAAGCCCTTGCGCTTGCCAGACGTATTTCGGATATTAAGCCGGAATACCGGCAACAGGTTCAAGAGCTGCTGTCCGCTATTTTGAATATGTCGTAAAAAAAGAGCCTCTGCCGACACCCAAAATGGGCATCGACAGAGGCTTTTGGTTTGTTTTCTGGGCATTCAAACAAGTGCCGAAATCGACACTTATTTCCGCGCTAAAGAAGAAACCGCGCAGGGAATACAATCACTTAGGCTGGTCAATTTGCGCCGCTCTGAGGCTTGCAATCACAGGCTTTTTCGACCCCTAATTGTCTACTCTGCGCCCCCTTCCGGGAGAAGTGCGGACAGGCGATGAGATCCGCACGAAAGCTCTGCTTGCAGCTATGGATGCATCGGACGCAGAAGCGGTTATACTTCCGGCGTCCGCTGTCCCCGATGAAGAACGCCCACTCCTGCCGCCATTTCTGACTTCTGCTCACAACTCAATCTCTCCTTTGTGCTTTTTGGGAGGGCAGCATTCCTTCTGCTTTTCAGCCTTTGCAGACTTGAGTCTGTCCATGATAGAGGACTTTTCGCCGGTTTCGGGGGCTTTGACCTCTGCGGTCTTGTCCTCCTTCGGACCGTTGTTGATGATCCCATCAATCATGCCGTAGTCATCCTCCATCGACATCTCCGCCGCCTTGAGGTAGTTTTCCTTCTCAAGAGCTGCCATCCAGCTTTCCTTGCTGATACCGAGCATTCCGCCCTTTGCCGCATGGTCGGCAATTTCCTTTGCATCCACGCACAAGCCCTCGGTGTTATCCGAATAGAGACGGTAAACCTCGCAGCCCTTCTCCATCGCCTTTTCAGCCGCCTCCTGACCGGCGGGAAGGACGCCAGCCCATGCGTAGCCGTAGTCCTTCATATCCTGAACGGAGAGCGCAGGATCGGGCATTTCCGGCGCTTCCTTGACCTCAAGGTCGAGAAGGCGGAGCGTGTCATCGTCAAAGCCGTTGTAGACATCATCAAGGACGAGCTTGCCGCGCTCATCGACAATGATGCAAGCCGCTTCATCGCCGTAGGTGTCATGCTCCATCAGGTAAAAGCTGTGAGCGCCGACCTCGTGCTGATCAATGGTGTGCCACGTCCCAATATGACCGGCAACCGTCAGACCGGAGGTATCGGCGTTCATCTCAAAGTCCTTCTGCTCGATGCTCTCCTGCTTCTGCTGCTCCTTCGAGATCATGGGGATCGCCACAATCTTATCGCCCAGCTTGACAAACTGCTCAGGCACTTTGAAGTGGTCAGAGAACTTCTGCATCTGCTCTACGGTCAGAGAGCCGAAACTGTCATCCGTCAAACCGACTACCATAAATGTTCCGGCAACAACATCGTAGATGTCACCGTCCTCATCACGCAGAGCGCGGTTCAAAGGCAGACCTTCCAGCTTGCCTTCCTCGTTGCAGACTAAGGCAACCGGGTCTTCGTAGGGATAAATCGCCTCGATGCAGCCGCCGACCTCATGCTGCAAGGACTTGAGATCCGAGTCAATCTCCTTCACATAAGGCTCCTTTCCCGGCTCAACAACGAGAACAGCGATGGTGCTGTCACGCTCGGCAGCTTCCCCTGAGCCGGTGATTCGGTATTCGTCGGGAATATCATCAAGCTCACCGTTAAACTGCCTGTCCCACCTCTCGCTTGCGACACGGACGTAGCCCTCATCGGTGAAGCGTCCCTGCTCATCCATCGCAATGTCGCGCCCATAGCGTTCATAGTCGATGTAATTTGCCAGAGGTCCGAGATCCTTTTCAGAGTAGACACCAGCTTCGTGGGCGTAATAGTAGCCGAGGTCGGATTCATCGTTGATACCGGGCATGATGTCGTAGCAGTCCAGATTGAACGTCAGGTTGATGAGATCGTCGATGTCGCTGACCTCATCGCAGCCAGCCTCCATAATGGCAACGAGCTTTTCCTGATCGCTCAGGGAAAGCTCGTCAATCAAAGCGGCAAGGTAGTTGAGCTTATCAAGGCTCTCGTACTCGCCAAGCATCTTCTGAACGCCATAGATCGGGCATTCGTAGTCGGTGATAAACCACTCTTCGTAGGGCTGACCGAACTCATCCTGCTTGCCGATCCCGATGCGCTCAAAGACCGTCTGCATCTCTTCTTCGGTTGTCGGGAACTTCACCCACTCACCGACCAGCATACCCTCGTTGTACTTGCCAAGGTTCGTGACGAAGGCTTCAAAATCACCGTCTAATACGGGCATAGACATCCTCCTTTCAGTCATCTACCATGCCGTCCGGCATGATATACAGTTCTTCAAACTCCGCGTCCGTCATGGATTCGAGCTTCCGGACGGTTTTGTACATCAGCTCTGCGATCTCGCCGTCCATGTCGTTCAGGGTGACGCTCTTCATATCGTCGATCAGTCGCTTCCGGCTGGACGTATTGAAGCAGCACATGAGGTTGAGTTCTTCTACGGTAAAGTTTTTCATATCAGAGTACCATATCCTTTCCTTTCGATTTCTGCGGTTTCGGCGTGTGGGTCGGCTGTGCCTTCTGTGCGGATTTCAGTTTGTCACGGATGGATTCACGGGCAGCGGGCTTCTTTGGGATGGTGTCGTAGATGGCAGTCCCGGCATCCTCCACATAGGAGCGGACATACTGGATACTTTCAGAAAAGCGGATGGGGCGGTTCTTGTCCTCGATATTCGTCAGCCGGACTTCATCGGCGGCAAAATCAACCGCGTCGATTCTGCACTTTATCCCATCCACATTCAGCGTCGCACCGACAGGAATGTAATCTGCGGCTTTGAGTTCCTTGAAGGTCTCGCCGTCCTTGCTGAGAAAGACATCTGCGCCGGACTTCCAGAGCTTGTGAGAACCGGCTACCCACGCGGCTTCACGGAAGCCGGTCACTGGCATGGAGGGCTTGCCGCGTACCTTCTTCTCAAGGAGCTTCGTGCCGAGCAATGGTGCGGCTTTTTCCGCGTCCTTGCCGTACAGCTCAAAATATCCGTTCTGGGCAAAGCAGACCAGCGCGTCAGGGTGAGCCTTTTTGACCGCTTCATACTTCCGAAGTTCTGCAACGGGCAAAGGCGAAAGCGCCTCTGTTTTATCAGCCTCCGGCAGTCTGTCACGGCGGGTTTTCTGCTTGGACAGCACTTCCGCCAGAGCATCCGCGTCCTTCGGGAGCGTCTGGTGAGTTTTGATGCCTCCATGCTCACCGACCAGAGCCATTGCTGCGTCGAAGCTGCTGCGGCAGGGTGCGTCCAGCACATAGCCGTCTGCGAAGGTCAGCCGGTCATGATCCGGCGCAATCGAGTTCTGCGCCACATTTGCCGCCTGTTCCCGGTAGTTGATCTCAAAGACGTCCCCGAACACCTTGCCGCGCTTGACGTTTTTCGGGACAATGACGCGGGCAATGCACTCGTCGTAGGTCTGTTCCGCATAGAAACGGAAGGTGTTGTGATCTCGCGTTCCCTGAATAAAGACCTGATTTTCATTGAGGCAGTGCGTCCCATGCGGACGGCAGAACCACATCAGCGTCTTGTCTTCGGGATTCTGGCTTTCGGCGGCGCGGCGGATGATGCGCTTGTCGATGTCGAAGTCTTCCTTGTAGCTGTCTACATGACTGTCCACGAGCTTCTGCAGCTCCGCAACGATGTCAACGTCTGTGTATTTCTTCATGCGTCTCCTTTCTCACAACTCCATGTCGTGTGTTTTGGATTTGACCGGAGATTTCTGCTCCGGCTGCTGTTTTGCAGCAGTCCTGAGCTGATCACGGATGGAGGGCTTTTCCTGCTTCTGCTCCTGCTTGACGTATTCCAGCGTCGGCATCAGCTCACGGTAACAGCCCTGCGTTTTCCGCGCCGCATGACGGCGATGGATTTTGAACAGCGGCTCACCATTCTGCGTGACCGTGTTACCCTCGATCCTGACGCCGTTCCGTGCCAGCAGATTGAAGGAATGGTTAGAGGCGCGATAGGACGCCCGCATTCCGTCGTTGTTATAGGCAATCTGCCCCTTGAGCGTGTCCATGACGGCAGCTTTGATTGCCTTCTCTTCGGCAGTCAGGCGGTGCGCCTTCGGTGCTTTTGCCGCTTCCTCCGGCATGGGGGCAACGGGAGATTTGACCTCCACGGTTTTTACCTCAATAGAGGTAATCTCATCGTTCTCCCATGCAACGACCTCCGGGTCTCTTTCCTCTGTTTTCTCAGAAGTGACATCCTTCTGGGGTTCGGTCCGCTGACGGAACGCATCCACGAAAAGTGCCGTCAGTCCGGGATTGGGTTTATCCACAAGGAAGCGAGAGGCATTCTCCGGGCAGACCTCAACGTTCTTTGCCCACTCCTTGAGGGGCTGGGGAATGCGCCCGTCAAAGTCTTTCTGCTGAATGGTGTTTGCGAGGACATACCGGACGCGCTCCGGAGAGAACTGCTCAAGGACGCTTTTCACGGCAGCTTCCGCATTCAGGCGGTTATCTCCGTAGTTGGAGCTGATCGCCGCTTCAATCGCACGGCGGCATTCCACGTTTGCGGCGAGAGAAGCACGATATGACTCCAGCTCACCGGCTTCATAGGCGTAATTCGCCGTCTCGTGGTAAATGGGGACTTCCGGCATCGGTTCTGCGGGCGCTTCGGCTTCCTTCTCTGCGGACTGTGCTTTTTCTGCCAGCAGCACCTTGAGCTTGGCGTCAATGCCCTCGATCATCTCAGCCGCCGTCTTCCGGATGGTGTCCAGAGAGCTTTTCAACTCCTTGGTTTCCTTGCCGGATGACCAACCGGCGATGTACCCGAAGGAGTAGTCCGAGGTTTCAATGCCGTACCGCTGACAGACAGTGTAGGCTACGCTTTCCGCCTCAACCTCTTTGGTATGCCGATCCTTCTTATCTTCGGGAGCGGCTTTCTCATCCGGCTTGACGGCGTGGAGCTTTGCGTGGGCGATCTCGTGAATGGCGGTTTTGACCGTCTGGATTTCGCTCATGCCCTCCTGAATGGCAATGCGGCTTTCAACCGGCGAGAAGAATCCCTTTGCACCGCCCGGAATGTCCTCAAAGGAAATAGGGACGGGAGATTCCTGCCTGAGCGCGTCGAAGAACGCCTCGTAGTTTTCGACGGTGCCTTTCAGCTCATCGACGATAATGTCCGGAAGCTCCTTGCCGTCCGTCTGGGAAACATCGAACACGCTCACCACCTTGAAGGCAGGGTGCAGAACCTCAACCGTCTCCGTGACAGCCTTCCCATCTACGCCGATCACCGGCTTCTGCGTCGCGGGGTCAATCTTCTCGCGCTCTTCCTGTGCCTTGTACGGCGCGGGTGCAAGAATCTTGATGCCCTTTTCGCCCTTCATGACCTGACGGTCAAAGTTGCGCTGCCACGAGGTATAACCGGCAACATAGGTTGCCTCTGGCTTCTGCATCGCAATGAGCAGGGTGTTGTTGAAGGAATAGTTGTAGAACTTGGACATCGTGCGGAGATATTCCTTGAACCGCTCGGATTCAAACAGCTCCTTGATTCCCTGTTCCAGCTTGTCCGTAATCTCGCGGACTTGCTGTGCGTTTTTGTTTTCAGCCATCTCAAACCTCCATTTCTTTTTTGTTCTGGGCAGAAGAAAACCCCGTCTGGTATTTGCTCAGTAAACGAGCCTTTACCTCAGACGGGGTTTCTCTGCGCGTCATCCGACGATGGAATATGTTGTCTTCCTTCTCCCATTCAATCAGCCGGTCAAACATATCCGGGTGCTTTGTGACCATGTGCAGCAGCTCCGAGTCACTGGCGTTGGGACAGAACCAGCAGCCGTTTCTTCGGCAGTGAGCGTAGATTGGGGAAAGCAGCCCGTTTTCCTGACAGAGCTTGTAGGCGTCCGCCTCGGTCATACCGTATTTGGCAAGCAGACTGACCTTCTTCACACCGTCCAGACGCGCAAGGCGTTTGGGTTCATCCCGTGCGATGCCGACATAGCTCACAGTGTCCGGAGAAAGCGCGGTATTGTACTTTCGGACGGGCGGGATTTTGCAGTCCCGATTGACCGCGCACATCCCGGCCCACGCAAAACCGCGAACCTCGCCCTTATGAGGTCCGCGGGTGATGACATGATGGAACACGTCATCGTAGGTCTTGTCTGCATGGAGAATGGTGAACTTGATGCCCAGATCCTTTTCACAGAAGGGCTTGAGCCGGTCATAGATGAAGTCCCGATGTTCCGGGACTTCGCCGCTTGTATCCTTGTCGAACATGACCTCACTGAAAACCGCCTCGTCCAGCGGCTCATTGTGCTGTGCCGCCAGCAGGAGCGTCGCTACACTGTCCTTGCCTCCGCTGCAAGAGGCAACATACTTCGGGTGGATCATCGGTCAAACTCCATCTTGAAGCTGACGTATTTGCCGCCGCTGTCATCCAGACGGATCACCGCATCATAGAGCTGAGGCTTCTTCGGCGTGTAAAGCCCGGTCACGCGGCACCAGCCCTTGTCCAGCAGCTCCTTTGCAATCCTCTTGGTCAGCTTCTTTTTCTTGCTGGAAAAGAACTTATTGTCTTCCCACAGGCAGAAGGAGCAAGCCTTGTTCGAGCAGTAGAAATTGCCCTTGCCGACATAGACCGGAGAGCCGCAGCGGGGACACTTGCCGATTTCCTCCTTGCCCGTGCCGAAACGCTGGGCTTCGGCATCGGAGAGGAACGGATAGGCTTTCACGAGATCGCCGGTCATCCGGACAATGCCGCTGAGGAAGGCGTCTGCATCCGCATTGCCGCGCTCAATCTCCATGAGCGTGTTTTCCCATTCCGCAGTCATTGCGGGAGAGGTGATCTGTTCCGGCAGAACACAGACAAGGTTGCAGCCGTCCTTCGAGGGAATGAGGGATTTGCCTTTACGCTCTGCAAAGCCGGATTTCACCAGCTTTTCAATGATACCGGCACGGGTCGCGGGTGTTCCAAGACCTTTCTTCTCGGTGTCATCGTCAAACTGATCGTTTCCGGCAGTCTCCATCGCAGACAGGAGCGTGTCTTCCGTGTACTGCTTCGGGGGTGTCGTAAAGTGTTCGGTGACGCTGGCGGACACACCATCCAGAACATCGCCCTCATGGACTTCGGGCAGGGACTTCATGGGATCGTCCTTTTCCTTCGTCTTGAGGGAAGCCTTGAACAGCTCTTCGATGGCTTTCCATCCGTTTTGAACGACGGTCTTCCCCTTGGTTTTGAACTCGTAGCCCTCGCAGGAGAGCGTGATCTGCGTTTCCGCGTAGGTGTGCTTCTCGCCGGTCGCACACAGAAGGCGCATCCCGACAAGATTGAGGATTTTCTGCTCCGACTGAGGAAGTGCCGAAACATCCTGCTTTTCAAACTGGACGGTCGGGAGAATGGCATGGTGATCTGTGACCTTGCTGTTGTCGGTTACGCGGGAAATGTCCGGAGTGACCGAAACGCCGGAGAAAAGCGGAAGCTGGCGGCAGACAAGAGAAATGACCTGACGGGCGGTGTCCTCCATATCATCCGTAATAAACTGGCTGTCCGTGCGCGGATAGGTCAGGATCTTCTTTTCGTAGAGTGTTTGTACGAGATCGAGCGTCTGCTGGGCGGTGAAGCCGTAGTATCGGTTTGCCTCGCGCTGCAAAGTAGTCAGATCGTAGAGCTTCGGAGGATTGACGGTTTTCGTCTCCCGCTTGAGAGAAGAAACGACGGCTTGCTTTTTCTCGCAAGCCGCCGCAATTCTTTTTGCTTTCTCTTCGGTTTTGACCTTTTCCAGATCGGCGGTCAGATCGCCCTTGCCGATGTGGATGTTGAAATATTTCTCCTTCTGGAATGTGGAGATTTTCCCGTCACGCTCCACCAGCATTGCAAGGGTCGGCGTCTGGACGCGCCCGACCACCAGCTTCTTGTGATAGAGCGTGGTGAAAAGGCGGGTGCCGTTGATGCCGACAATCCAGTCCGCCTTCGAGCGGCTGAGTGCTGCTTCATAGAGACGGTCATATTCCTTGCTGTCCCGGAGATGATTGAAGCCTTCGCGGATGGCGGAGTCCTCCAACGAGCTGATCCACAGACGCTTGAAGGGTTTGGTGCATCCGGCTTTGTTGTAGACCAGCCGGAAGATCAGCTCACCCTCGCGTCCTGCATCGGTTGCGCAGACCAGCTCGGTGACGCGCTTGTCCTTCATGAGAGCGGACAGCACCTTGAACTGCTGTGCTTTGTCCTTCGTGATCTCAAACATCCAGCTTTCCGGAACAATGGGCAGATCGTCATACCGCCACTTGGCATACCGCTCATCGTAGGAGCTGGCGTCTGCCAGCTCCACCAAATGACCGAAGCACCACGAAACGATGTAATTGCCGCCCTCCATGTAGCCGTCCTTGCGGGACGTCGCGCCCAACACCTTTGCGATGGACTGGGCAACACTGGGCTTTTCAGCAATGACTAAGATCAATCTTCATCACCATCCGTTTCGGCATCCTCCGCAATCTGCGGCTCATCATCCTCGTTGATGTACGGCTCTTCCTCGTAGCCTTCATCGTCGAAGAAGTCCATATCCTCATCCTTGAGCTTTCTGCCCTTGACGAACTTGATGTAGTAATAAGCTGCACCCGCAGCACCGGCAAGGGCAAAGATGACGAGGATCATGCCGACGTTGGATTTCTTTTCGGGCTTAGGGGCGGGGACATCGGTTTCCGCATCCTTGTCCGGCTCAGGTGTAGCGGGGGCTGTGCCGGTGCATTCGCTCATATTGGTCTTGCAGACTGGGCAGTCGGTGTTGACCTGACCGGCAGCGCATTTTTCCTTGCAGTTACAGGTGGTCAGCGCAGCCGCAGTATCATCATCCAGCAGCGCAAGCAGATCGCTCTCATCGACCATGTTGAGGAAGTATGTCTTATACTGTTCCTCGTCCTCATTGATGGGTGCATCGTAGTCGATGACAATGAAAAAGGTGTTGCCGCTTTTCGTCTGGATGGTGATGAACTGCTTGTTGGTTGCCTTATCATAGAGCAAGTCGCGGGTGTAGGCGTTGCCCTCATCGTCAATCGGCTCACCCTTCGGCTTTTCCGGCGTGGGAGTGACTGCGGGCTGCTGTTCGGGCTGAGTTGCCTCCGTAACGGGAAGGTTCTGCTCGGTATCATCGGCGTAGGCAAACGCCGTGACAGAGAAGCAGGACAGAACCATGACGCAGACCGCAAGGATGGTCAGAAAACGAAACTTCTTACGCATTGTCGATTACCTCCGTATTTTCAGCGGGCTTGGTGCCGCCCTTCATGGAAGACAGGAACGCCATGATCTGATCCTTGTCCATCACCATAGAGCGCACGGTGTTGATGATTTCAAGGTTTTCCAGCTCCGTCTTCTTGTCGTACAGCTCCTTGAGCTGACCTTCGATTTCGGACTTCTTCTTTTCAGCCTTCTCGATGTCGGAGAGGACTTTCTGATACTTGGGATTCATGAAAAACTCCTTTCTTTTAATAGGCGGGTCTTCCGAAGGCGTAGAAATGCTGCTGCCAGTAGGAAGAATTGATGGATGTGTACTGGATGGGGTCGCCGCAGTGGATCATGACCCCATCACCGACGTAAATGCCGACGTGGGACACACCGGGGGTGTCATACGTCCCGACGAAAAAGATGAGATCACCGGGCTGTGCATTCGCCTTTGAAACCGGCGTACTGATGTTGTAAAGCCCCTGTGCGCCCAACCGTCCGGTATTCACAAGTCCGCTGTTTGTGAGAACGTAGCTGACGAAGCCGGAGCAGTCGAAGGACGTGTCGGGATTGGAGCCGCCCCACACATACGGATAACCCAGATAATTTTCCCCCCCCGCCGTATGACT
>OATJ01001230.1_pt1 | contig 10931 bp, 7 predicted proteins | sample 1516661 | NCBI WGS metagenome assembly OATJ01 (sample SAMEA2579951, study PRJEB22360) | human gut metagenome
CTTATTCCCGCCCCGGGCCTGTGGGTCTGGCCCAGGGGCGGGGGGCGTTTTTCCGTGTCTTAGTTATGAGCCAGTTCATTTAGGAGCAGCTTTCGATAGTCCACATCCAAGATGCAGCGATGGAAGTCCATCAAACGGTGTTCGTCGAACAGCTTTTCACAGAGCTTGGTCAGCGGATGATTCATTAGCTTTGCAGAAATGCCAGTCTCGTTGAAAAACCTTGCCCATGTGAAGACCTCTTCTAAATCCTCCTGCCCAAGGAATGATAGCGTTGCAGAGACGGACAATGGGGCTGTCCGCAAATCGCTCTGCGACTTCCTCCGGTGTGCATTCATAGCGGTCACAGTCAAAGGAAAGCGCATCCTCAATTTTAAGATAATTTTCGGTTTCATCCCGCGTCAAGGTTATGGTGTAGTCTCCCATACCGGACGGCACATCAATATTCTCCATGACATCAAGCTCGAAACGGGAGCCGCCGATGATCGCTTCAAATGAGAAGGACTGACAGATTACTGCTGGGTTTTTGTCTATCTTGTCCTCATTCAGAAATGACAGCGGATTATACTCCGTCAGTTCCCAGCCGATTTTACCTCTCTCTGTTTGCTCGGCAATCTGCTGGATCAGATGTTGTTCTTCTTCGTGCAGATTTTCATTGTACAACATGATACACCTCCGTTTTCTGATTGTCGTTTTTTGGGGGGCTGCTCTATGTTTCCGAAGAGACTGCCGTTTGTATCATCATTCCTTGGCTGAGGGCAGACCTTCGTAAAACTTCCTAAGTTCGTCCAAACTGCTTGTCCGATTTTTGATAGGCAGGGAGTCCCATGTAATGTCATGATAGCGTTCCGGCGGCTCGTCCCGCAGTCTTCGGTCGATAATGCAGACAATGCCGGTGTCTGTGAAATTGCGGATCAATCGCCCGATACCTTGCTTGAGCTTGATAATCATTTCGGGAACGCGGACATCCATCAGGGCATCCTTTGCGACGGAACACTTATACTCGATAATTGGATCGGGGACAGGGAACGGAAGCCGGAAAATGATGACATTGGAAAGGCTTTTTCCTTCAATGCTGATTCCTTCCCAATATGCACCCGTCCCCAGAAGTACGGAGTTCGTATCTTCCTTAAACTCAAGCAGCACCTTGTCCTGCGACGATCCCGGCTGCTGCATCAGGATTTTGTACGGAAGATTTTTCTCACTGAGAATGGAGTAGACCTCTTCCATGTCGGTCTTTGCCGTAAACAGCACGAGTGCCTTTCCATTGGAAATGCCCAGGATCTCAAGCAGCCGCTCCACACCCTTTTCAATGAAGGCTTCATGTTCTCTGGTCGGGTGCGGGAGATCGTCGCAATAGTAGATCATGGCGTGTTCATCGTATGGATATGGGGAAGGCTTTGGCTCGGATAAGCAGCCGCGATCACCAGCGGGAAAGCCGGTATTGCTGATAAAGTAAGAATACTGTTCTTCCAGAGACCCGCTCGTGGCGTTCGTCAGCGTGGCAGAGGTCAAGATGGTTCTTTCATCACCATTGAAGTATAGGCGGCTCACAATTTCTTTTGTGTTTTTAGGGCAATAGACGAGTTCCGTGTTGCTGCCGTGCTGCTCAATCCAGATCAGCATATCATCTATCCGGTCAAGAAGCTCTGAAAGGGACTCGCTGACGGCATCCAGATCATCAGAGGCAGCAAAGGAACGGTTGTTTCTGAAATCCATGCTGGAATAAATCTGAATGCTGGACGAAAGGTTGTGTATGGCGGCGTTCATCTCGGTAAGCAGTTCAATCGCACTGCCGCTTTGGTCAAAGAAAAAGCGGTCAGCGTAGCGCATATCCTGATCTGCATCGTCGATCTGCTTTTGAACTTGTGCTTTCAGGCAGTTATAGAAGGCGATGATTGCGCTCTCTGCCTCTCGCTTTTCACCGGACACACTGCTTTGGTCAGAGGGTCGCAGTTCATAGAATGCGCTTTTAATCATTCCAAAGAGCATACCTTGCCCGAAACGCTCCGTTGTGGCACTCCGCACCTTATCATCCAAGTTGTGCGCTTCATCCACGACAAGCAGATCAGCGGCGGCGTTAAACAGTCCGTCCTGCCCGCGTCGTAGTTTCATGAGATGCTGGGTAAGAAAGTCCTGATTGCACAGAACAACACCGTCCGTGTATTTTAACGATGCACGGACCTTGTAATACTTGCATTTCTTTTCGCAGGAGCCGCAATTCTTCATGCTGAACCGCTGCACGTTTACCTTGTCCCAGACGCCTTGCGGCAAAACCTCCGGGAAATCCTTGCGTTCCTCATACCCCTGCTGGATTCCTTCTTTGAGCGCGTCCGGTGGGTCTGCTTTCGGGTCACACATATACTCGTCTGCGCGTTTGTTGCAGAGATAATGGGTCTGTCCTTTTGCGAGGATGACATCTCTGTTCAGCCCAAGAAGGGGCATTACCGCGTGGACATCGCGCCAGAGCTGTTCTTGAAGCGCAATGGTCGAGGTTGCGATGATGACCGGCTTGTTCATGCGTTTGCTGTACAGCAGCACCGGCACAAGATAGCCAAAGGACTTGCCAATGCCCACGCCAGCTTCAATCGCAAAATGCTGATCGTTTATGAGGGCGTCCACAATCTCAAAAGACATATCCTGCTGCCCTTCACGCATTTCCAATCCATGCTGCGGGGCTTCATCCCAAAAGAAGGTGCTGACTTGCTCACTCATGGAGTACAGCTCTGCTTTTCTGCGCTTTTTCCGTTCCTCCGATGTATTGAATCCAAAATAGAATCTGTTGTCCATCCACATTCCTCCCGGAATAGAAACCAAGGCTATCCGCGTTTCAATTCAATGCTGACGTTTCCGTTCTCGTCGATGGTCAGCGTCATGTGCCTGATGTGCTTCTCATAGAACTGCCGCCGCTCTGCGGGAGACATTTCGATCCTCGTGTTTCGCAGAGCTGCATCAAACATATCGTTGACGTTCAGGTGAACGGAGTTGTCAATCCAGCGGTACATCTCCTTGAACAGTGCGTTTTTCTTGATGTCCTCGCTGTTGCCGGAGTAGAAGTCATCCAGATAGCAGTAGAATATCCCAGATTCTGCAAGTGCTGCCTTCATATCCGGTCCGCATTTTTCCCGCTCAATCATGACAAGGAATCTGGCGTCCGGTAAGGAAGAGATCAGCCCCCAGTAGTCGGAATCGCTTGAGACGATGACGAAGGAATCCACTTGCTTCTGGTAGTGTTCCTGACAGGCTCTTGCGGTGAGCTTGATGTCTACCAGTGATTTGTTCTGCTTGATCCGCTCAATCATGATATGTTCAACGGGGATGCGGGTGTAGTTTTCAAGAATCCGCCATGCCGTAGCGGTATGTACGTCATCAAAGAGAATGATCGCCGTAATTTTCTGCATGACCTCATAATCAAGATTTTTGAGCGTGGCACACAGCTTGTACGGGTCGGAGTTTTCGCAGTCCACCACCAATACGGTCTTCTCGCTGTCATCAATGAAGTCGTAGATATTGTTTTTTACAAAAGCCCCTGCATCGGAGACTTTACTGTATTCCGTGAAGGCGTCGCAATGCCATTGATAAAGCAGGGTAGCAAACTTCTTGTCATTATAGAGGACATTACCCTCGTCCATCGGTACCCAGTTGATGTACATTTGATAGGGGTAGTAAGAGAGACTTGCGTAATAGATGTCCGCAGCATCTTTCGTTCCGTCCTCTGTCAAGCCGTTTGGCATAATGAACAGCTCTTTTATGTACGTCCAGTTAATCCAGATTGGAAAGAGGCTTTTGCAGTTGTTAATGCGGTCTGAAATCAGCCGGTTGATCTCGATAATGTGGTGGCATAGCTTTGTACTCGACTTTTTGATAAAGCTGATTCCGTCATTTGAAAGCTGCTGCATACTGGATGTTGGAAGGATCTCCGGCATCGAAAGAAGCCCACGGTATTCCATCCGCATGATGTCATTTATTTTCCGGTAATTGCGCTCAATGGCGGTGCGGATGATACATAGATTACGAATGATACGGGCATTTTTATCCTGTTCAAGCCGGTTGTATATCTCTATCTTCGGCGGCTCGTGTTCATTTTGGAAAATACGAAGCGGGACGCCGATCAGGTAAGCGACCTTTGACACAAGCTCATAGGTGCTGTCTTTGTAGGCAATCTGTTCTCCGGCATATTCGATGCCATTCAACATGACTGAATTGCCCATGATCTACTCCTTTCTCGTAGGGGAGTTAAGCGGTCATTACATTGTCCGTCCACATCTCACACTGGCTCATGACAGTCTGGACAGCATCATCCATACCCTCTGGCGGATATTTGTGTTTTTTCAGCAACCTTTTGACCAGGCGGCGCATTCCAGCTCTTGCGCTCTCTTTCTTTTGCCAGTCTATTGTCTGGTTTTTGCGAAGCAAATCTGTCAGTTCTTTCGTGATAGCAATAAGCTCGTCATGCTCGTAAAAGTCCTTGATTGCTTGCGGCTTTGTGAGGGCATCATAGAAAGCAAGCTCGTCCGCTGTCAATCCGAGTTTTTCACCCTCGGCGGCAGCAGCGGCAATGTCTTTCGCCAGCTTGAGTAATTCTTGAATGACTTCCTCGTTGGTCAGCATTCCGTTCAAATAGCGGTTCATTGCGCTCTGAATGATTTCGGAGAACTTTTCAGACTTGACAATATTTGTTCGACGGTAAACAGAGACCTGTTCGGAAATCAGTTTTTTCAGGAGTTCGACTGCAAGATTCTTCTCCTTCATGTTTGCCACTTCTTCAAGAAACTTCGGATCGAACAACGAAAACTCAGTCTGGACATCGGAGAAGAGGTTGATAACACCTTCGCTCTTGATGCTGTGCTTCAAAAGCTCGTTAATGCGCTCATTTACTTCCGGAAGCGTAAACTTCTTTCCGGTACCGCCTGAAACCAAGCGCACGGTCATTGTTCTTACGGACTCGAAGAAAGCTGCCTCCATGCGAGTTTGCTCGTCTACCAAGCTGCTGCACAGCGAAAGTGCCTGCTTGAGAAGCAGGGCTTCTTTGATAAACACATTCTGTGTCTTCTCATGGTCGGGAAGCTCGTACTCTGCAACACTCTTGCCGAGTATGAAGTTCACTCCGCCGCTGATGAGCTTCGCCCTGTCAAGGTCGCTTCCGGTCATGAATTTCTCATAACTGAATCCGTGGAACAAATCTCTGCAAATAGAGAGCTTTTCAAGGAACTTCGGATATGCAGCCTTGCTTACATCTGTATCACCATAGTTCTTCTTGTCTCTGGCAGTATAGTCGTTCATTGCCTGTTTCAGTGCAGCCGCAATACCAACGTAATCGACAACCAAACCGCCTTCTTTATCTTTGAAGACACGATTGACGCGGGCGATAGCTTGCATCAGGTTGTGTCCAGCCATCGGCTTATAGACATACATCGTAGCAAGGGAGGGAACATCAAAGCCGGTCAGCCACATATCCACGACGATGGCGATTTTCAGCGGAGAGTTGTTGTCTTTGAATTTCCGCGCCATATCGTCCTTATGAGCTTTGTTGCCGATAATCTCACGCCATTCTTCGGGATCGTTATTGCCTTGCGTCATGACCACTGCAATCTTTTCCGTCCACGCTGGGCGTAGCTCAAGAATGCGCTTATAAATCTTCATTGCTATGGGACGCGAATAAGCAACGATCATCGCCTTGCCGGTCAGGATATTCTCACGGTAATTCTCGTAATGATCAAGAATGTCATTTACCAAGGAATTGATCGTCTGGTCGGCACCGAGGATTGCTTCCATCTGACCAAGTTCCTTTTTGCTCTTTTCAATGACATACGGATCGGCGTTGTCAGCCATAATATCATACTCATTATCGATCAGATGGAGGGTGTTCTCGTCGAGTTTCAGGTGAATCACACGGCTCTCGTAATAGACGGGTCTTGTAGCTCCGTCTTCAACTGCCTGTGTCATATCATAGATGTCGATGTAATCACCGAAGACTTCTCGTGTGCTGCGATCTTTTGTGGAGATCGGTGTTCCGGTGAATCCAATGTAGGTCGCATTAGGAAGCGTGTCTCTTATAATGCGGGCAGTGCCGATAACGGTTTTCGCCTCGACTTCGCCGTTGTCCTTCTGCTTGACCACAACCTTCTCATTGAGACCATATTGCCCACGATGCGCTTCATCAGCCATCACGATAATGTTCCGGCGTTCCGAAAGAGCTTCGTTGCTTTCTTCAAACTTCTGCATGGTCGTGAAGATTATGCCGTTTGCCTGTCTGTTTGCAAGCAGTTCTTTCAGATTCTTGCGGCTCTCAGCGTGCTGCGGCGTTTGCCGGAGGAAGTCCTTGCAGCGGGCGAATTGTCCGTAAAGCTGGTCGTCCAGATCGTTACGGTCGGTAATGACAACGATAGTGGGGCTTTCTAACGCTTCTTGCAGATAATGAGCATAGAAGACCATAGACAACGATTTTCCGCTGCCCTGTGTATGCCAGAAGACGCCGCCCTTGCCGTCTGTCACAGTCGCGTGCTTCGTAGACTCAATCGCCTTTTTGACTGCAAAATACTGATGATACCCAGCGAGTATCTTGAATGTATTCTGTCCATCCACATTAAAGCAGATGAAGTTTTTCACGATGTCAAGGAAGCGGGTCTTCTCAAACAGTCCTACAAAGAATGTGTCAAATGATGCGTGTTGCGTATTCTCATAGCTGCCGTCTGTTGTTTTCCACTCCATAAAGCGGTCTTCGCCGGACGTGATTGTACCAGCCTTTGAAGTGGTCAAGTCGCTCATGACACATACCGCATTATAAATGAACATAGAGGGGATCTCATACATATAGTTCCGGAGCTGGCGGTATGCTGCGGAAGCGTCGGTTTCTTCGCGGGACGGAGACTTCAACTCCACAATGACGAGCGGGAGACCATTGACAAAGAGAATCACATCTGGTCTTTTTTCGGAGTTCTCAATGAAAGTCCATTGATTCGCAACTGTGAACTCGTTACTGGCAGGATTTTTGAAGTCTACAAGGTAAACAAGGGTAGAGCGTTCTTCACCCTTGTCATAGTATTTTACCGGGACTCCGTTTTGGAGGTAGTCCATAAAGACCATGTTCTTCTGCAAGAGCGTTCCAGTTTCAAAGTTCTTGAGCTTATAGATTGCCTCCGTCAGAGCGTCCATAGGCAGGCTCTTGTTGATCCGCTGCAAGGAAGGCAGCAGAACATCCTCATAAAGCGGCGAGTGATAATCGCGCTCCACGTCCGGTCCATAGATATAGTTATAGCCCAGTTCTTCATTGAGAAGCTGCAAGACAGCGTTCTCGTAATTTGATTCTGTAAAATATCCTGCCATAGTTTGTCACTCCCTTTTACGCCAGACTCGCCCCGAACTGATCCAGCGTGTTTTCTGCATCTCTGTCAGTGACGGGCTTATTCATCGCTTTTTCAATTAGGTTTAGAAGGCTTTTTGCTCTGTCGATGAAATAGCCATTGAAGTCATCTGCCTTCAATTCTGCATAGTTGATAAAGTGCGATTCCACCCGTGCTTGCAACTCATTCTCGGTCAGTCCATCAACCTTCTTTAGAATTGCCCCCAGATACTCACTCGGCGCATTTCCGCCAATCGAGCGGTTGGTGGCTGGAAGAATCGGGGTCTTGTTAATGATGGAATTATACCGTTCGCGCTTGATGCCCATTTTCTCGCAATATGCTTCGGGGAATATATGGTGAATATCCGGAGACTCAAGCATACTGTTTACAATGTCAATCGTCGTGTTGTTCATAAAGTCACGACACTTCTCCTTGTAAAGAAGAGCCATTATACCTTTATATGCCGCGCTCAAGCGAGTTTGAAGGGTTAGCAGCCGCGTAGAAGAAAAGACTGCGCTGTTAATCGTGTGCATTGCATTCGGACGTCCATTGACCTCTTCAACCATGTCCTCAATGTCATAGGCATAGCGGGTTTCGTTCGCACCGCCATACATCTCACCCAAAATCCCGCACCAATACCACCGAGAAAGAGTTTTGATTGTGTTTGGCTCATTGCATTTGGATTTTCCGAGAACAGCGCAGATTGCCGCAAGTGGAATCAACTGCGTTGTATAGGGCAAATCTCTTTGACGGAAAACGCACTGATCCCGAAGAAGAAACTCCTTTGCGATTTTGAACCCAGACAGCACTGCATCCCGGTTCGCTATGTACGATTCATAAGGAAGTCCCAGAACATCTTTCTTTTTGCAGGAGATTGTGTTTGTCTTTCCAGACTGCTTGTTCAAATAGCTTGTATAGAGACAAACCGTTGTCAGGAAGGTAGTCTCATCAATCTCATCGAACAGGTCTGTTCTCAGCGTGTCACCGAAACCGCAAATTGTATTTCGACACTGCACCCAGTCTTTTCTCAGGTCAAAGTCTCTTGTGGCATAAGTTGCGGTAACAAGCTCAAACACCGTGAGAGGAACACCGCCAGTATTGACGTTCTCAAACACCTTGCACACTGCCTCTCGCGGCGTGGACTTGTCCAGTGTAATCACAGGCAGCTTATACCCGGAAATTGTATTCAGCACATCCGCTTGGAAACGCTTGAACTCGTCCATTGCTTCCGGCTTCATTCCATAGTGTGTCATGTAGCCCATGAACCAGTCCATAACTGCGTTGCTGTCGAATACGATATTGACCGGAAACAGCTTGTTCTCGTATTCATATTCTCTGGTGGAGAGATCGAGCTTCACATCCCGGTCAAAGTTCTCTTTAATCTTGCGGTCTTCGGGGATGGAGAGGACAGCATCAAAACGATCCTCATCATCGTCGAGGCACTTCTCCATTGAGAGATAGTAATAACGCTTAATAGCCTTGCCTTTTTCTGTTTTGGTCGAGACCGGCTCTTTAGAGGATGTTGCCTGATAAATTGAAGTAAGCCGCTGCTGACCATCGAGAATCAAATGCTCCGGCTTCACAGAAACGCCTTTTACGCCCGTAATTGTACGGTATTTAAATTGGATGTCCGGATTGCCGTATTGCAGCCGCATGATGGCACCCATAGGATAACCCTGTGATAAGCTGGCGATAATGCCCCTAATTCGGTTATCATCCCAAGTCCAGTCACGCTGAAACTCCGGCAACTGCATTGAGCCGGACTTAACCTCCGCTAAAAGCTGACTGAGGTTTGTATCAAGAGATTGCGGGGAAATAATCACGTCTGCGCCTCCTTCATTGGCTTTTATTGATCGGACGAACTCATTCTGCTCTCCAAATCCGAAATATCGCTGCGGATGGAAGAGATGTCTGACTCAATATCGTCAATCCGCTCGGATAAAGACTCCTGCTGACTCTGAATGTACTCTATCTGTGAGTATAAGCCGCGCACTGCCAGAATCAGTTCTACCATCAGCCCTTTGTCATCAAGGGAGAGAAGGCGATCTTTTTCAGCCTGTATCTTTTCCGCCTCATGTTGAAGCCGCTCTTTCTCGCGAACTGCTTCTGCTGCGGCTTTCTCAAGACGAAGCCGTTCCTTTTCAAGCCGCTTTTTCTGACGCTCATCTTTACTTCTTTTCAAGCTCTCCTGAACTTTATCAAACATGGTATATCCTCCATATCAGGTAAACGATAATTTAGCGGCTTAGAGTTGGATGTCAGAGACATCAATTTCACCAGACATCAGCTTGGGCAGCAAAACATCTCGAATTTCTGACAGAGAGATGTTTTCTCGCTGATTCGCCGCTATAAGAGCAAACAAAGATTTCAGCGTCTCAGTGAAACTCGTAGACGATTGATCTTTGGGGCAAGGTATTTCGCACACCCCCAAGTCAGATGGTTTTATCGCCGGGAATGTCGATGTGCTTTGTTCTGCCAATTGCTGCATTTTTTCTATGAACTCATTCTCGGTCAAGCACAAATAGATGAGTTCATTGCAGACTAACGGATTCTTACTTCGTATTACTGCAAAGCCGGTGGAGCCAAGCATATTTGGCAAAGGCTCACTTATGATGCCATAATGCCGTTGGTTTGGACGCACTGTCGAAAACACAATGTCATTCGGAGCTATTTTGCGTCTTGCACGACTTGGTAACTTCTCAGAAGAAGGAGTAATGTGTTGTATTTCCGCTATACATCCTTCAGTTATGCTACTGGTGTCGAGATAGTTCACATATTTCCACGTTTCTTTCGGAGAATATGTGTCGGGATTGATCGAAGCAATATTTGAAAGAGGTAACAACTCATAGTCGCCAGTGCTTTTGGAGATCCATTGTTTTGTGGTTGCTTTTGCTTGAGCATATAAATTATCGTTTATCTTTATGTTGTTCTCGATCTTGTCGTTTATCGTCTCTACAATGCTTGCAATTCGCCTTTGCTCTTGAAGGCTCGGCAAACAAAGACGAATTTTTTTGAAGTTTTTGAGTGGTTGCGATAACGCAGGTACTCCCGTTTGGTTAGCAAACGATAGTATCTTGTTTTGACCTTCAAATGTATGAAAGTAAAACACAAGATACGGAACATAGACCATAGAAGAATCGAAAGACACGCGGAACTGTCGTTGTGAGCAAAGGTATTCATCATACAATGAATCTTCCGGAATATATGCTATTTGCCCAATCGTACCACTGATTGTAACAATCACATCTCCGCGATGTGCAATCGATCTGCTCAGTGAACGAGCCTTTTCCTCTGTAACGAATTTAGTTATGTTGTCAGTGACCTTGTACCCTTTTAAGTTCGCTCCATCAATGATAGGGAAGCCACTTGGGACAAAACACTCGACTTTCAGATTTGATCCAAATGGTCCTGCGGCTATATCTGTAATCGCAGTAGACAATTCAATTTCTTTGCCCATCTTTACACCATCCTATCCAATGTATTTTCTATGTGCCAGCTTCACATTCTGCTGTTTCACCATTGCATAGTGCATGGTGGTGTCGATTTTCTGATGCCCTAAGAGCTGCTGGACTTGCTCTATGGGCATTCCTT
>OATJ01001239.1_pt1 | contig 10865 bp, 4 predicted proteins | sample 1516661 | NCBI WGS metagenome assembly OATJ01 (sample SAMEA2579951, study PRJEB22360) | human gut metagenome
TATAAAGTGCTGAAGCATATAATTTTCCATTATTATATTCTAATTTATTAATATCAAAATATAAAGCCCCTGGTTCTGGTTCATACATTCCACCTGCCACTAACTCTGGCAAGCCTTGTGGTACAAAACTCTGTACAGCCTTCAACACACCATTCACATCATACTTTGCAACAAAACCGGCAGCCCGTTCAGCAACATATGCATCGCCCTTTTTCATTCCTTCTTTCTCTACCGCATTTCCATCTGTACTGCCAAACTCTACTACATCCGCAAAGTTACCTGCAATATAAACATTTCCAGACGCATCAGTAGTTATAGCCTTAATAGTAGCAGCACCAGCTAAAGCTACCCCCCACTTTTCTGTGCCATCTGCGCCATACTTCAATAAGTAGGAACTCACGGCAATCGGAGCCAAATCTGTACCTGCAAATGAAAAACCATCTCCGGCAAATAAACCCGTTACATACATATCTCCCTGTGCAGAAAGAGCTACAGGATTACTGTTATTTACATCCTCAATAGGAAGAATACCCGTCTGAGACTTTGTCCAACTGTTATTCACGGTCGGTTGTCCTTGCGCTACAACTGATGCAGCCACACACAAAGCTAAAAGTAATACTTTTCTCATAAACAATCTTTGTTATAAATTAGACATAAAAAATATATATAAGTCTTTGTTATGGCTAAATGAAAAACATTACAACCATAACAAAGATACCTCCAACTTAGTTTGCCAACCCAGGATTGGCTTCTATTGCTTCACTTGGAATACGAATGGTATAGCGAGAATCATTTTCCTCAAGTACATAACTTGTTCCACCAAACGTCTTTTCCAGACGGGGACGTGTTGTCCTACGAAGATCAAACCAACGATGTCCTTCAAAAGCCAATTCACGGGTACGTTCATTATATATCTCCTGCAATAACTCATCGCGGCCCATGGCATTTACGGCTGCTTCTTTTGTTGCATAAGCATTAGCCGCATATCTTTTCTCCATAAGAGTAAGTAAGTTTTCACGAGCTACATCTATCGCAGCCTCACCTGTCATCAAAGCAGCCTCAGCAGCATTCAAATATATCTCACCGACTCTGAATGAACAACGATACTGATTACTTCCACCTTTAATGACCTGAATGTTAGATGCAGTAACTTGTTTAAAGTATTTCGATTTACGCAAATCCCCTGTTCCATATAACTTCCATAACGAGGTAGCCACCTTAGCAGCACGCACATATTGAGCATTCATTACTTCTTCTAATGCTAAAATATTTTCAGAAGAGTTATATTCATTAGGCAGTATTGTCGACGATGACATATCAACTAACTGATTATTCACACTTAACACAGCTTCAGAAGCTTCAAAAGACTTTGCCCAATCTCCCATATACAAATAGACACGAGAGCGTAAAGCATTTACAGCCAGCGTAGTAAAACGATAATTATAGCCCAACTCCCATTTATCTACGTTCAAATATTTTTCGGCTTCTACAAGATCTGATAAAATAGAGCTATAAACTTCACCTACTGTATTACGAGTTAGCACAGCCTCCGTATCACTATTCAATTTAAGAGGAATAGCCTTAGAGGTCGCCGGATCACAATGAGTGTAAGGCTCACCATATAAATTTACCAACAGGAAGTGTACGTAAGCTCGCAACATATAGGACTCACCAACTAATTGCCTCACCTCGTCAGCAGTACCTTCCTCAATCATATTTTCTGATTCAATCGTATAGTTGGCAGTAAACAATGCCCGGTAAAATTCACGCCACTTAAAACTGGTGGTAGTTTCTGAAGCACTCACGTCATTCCATATCCATATATCTTTAAATGAATTTAAGTCTTCTGTAGCAAGAGAAGCGTCCATTAACATTTCATCAGAACGAAAAGCAGCCAACCCTCTATCCTCCGGTACATAATTATAAGCCTCTGCGAGTAGTGCTCTGAATTCTTTAGCAGTCCGGGGAATCACTTGTCCAACAGGCTGGATATCCAAATACTTGTCACAACTATATAAAGTTGCGATAATAAGACACAAACTAATTTTATATTCTTTATCATCATCAGCTGTTTAAAAATTTACATTAAGACTGAACGTAAATGATTTTGGAATCGGCTGTGCAAACTGGTTACTCATTGTTTCCGGATCCATAAAGTTATCATAATTAGCTCCAAAGACAAATAAGTTACGGCCTTCCAAAGCTACCGTTGCAGAAGCAATATTTAAAGTACGAAGAACCGATTCAGGTATTTTATAACCGAAACGAAGACTTTGTAATCTCACATGGTCTGAACGTTTCACCCACGTATCCAACATTTGATATAGAGGATACTCTGAATACTGTGTATATTCTGCTTTACGCTTGCTATCAGTCATTAATACCGGAAAATTTGTATTAGTATTTGTAGGCGACCATCTATTTAAAATATCCCGGTTAGTATTCATTCCACGATCAAAATTAGTAGGAGAATAAGAAGGTGCAACACGAGAATACATCTTCAGATTAAAAATAAAGTTCACCACCACTTCAAAGCGCTTAATATTAAATGTATTTACAAAACCACCAGAGAATAACGGATCAGTAGAACCAATATACGAATAGAGGTTACGTTGCTCTTCAGCACTCAAGGTACTCGCTCCTGCACTGTTGAGTTTCAACAATTGTTCGGCAGTCACTTTCTCACCGGCCTTATTATAAAATAACGGATAACCTTCCTCATCAAGTCCAGCGGTTTTATAAGCAAAAAGGGCACCTACAGGATAGCCTTCGCGCCCAGGCGTTGTCTGATTGGCTGGTACAGTCTCACGTAAAACCTTATTTTGGTTATATCCTAAATTAAAGTTTGTAAACCAAGTAAATCCATTACGATTAATATTACGAGTAGTCAAAGCTACCTCAAAACCTTCATTACGCATACTTGCCCAATTAACCATTGTCGATAGAAACCCTGTTTCAAGTGGCAACATGCGCAGAGCTATCAAATCTGTACCTTTACGACGATAATAATCTACAGTTACATTCAGAGCATTGTTAAACAATGCAATGTCTGTTCCAAAGTTCATAGTTTTTGTTTTCTCCCAACGCAATCGTTTATTCGGAGGATTACCCAGAGAAATAAGATCTTCAGTAACTCCAGGTAACATACTGACATTCATATAGTTTCCCATCACATACGATGAGGTACTTTTATCTATATTTCCTTGTACACCATAAGAAGCCCTTATCACTAAATTATCGATTTTCTTAAAATCTTTCATAAATGGCTCATTACTGATTCTCCACAATCCACTGAATGAATACAAAGGTAAAAAACGATATTTCTTAGAAACTCCAAAAATATCAGAGCCATCAAAACGTACACTTCCTCCTACTGTATAACGTTGTAGTAGAGAATAAGAAGCTGTTGAAAAGAAAGAAGCATAAGCATTCTCCACATAGTTTTTGGTATGCAATGGATAGGAACGAGCCCATGATCATTTGGGAAAATCACAGGTTTGGTAGTTAAAGTTTTACGATCAAATCCGTACCCCGTACTATTCAAAGAATTATACCAGGTTTTACGTATTTCAGTTCCCGCCATCATTTCAAACTCATGAATATCATTATATGAATCACGATATTCCGCCTGAGTTTTCCAATTTATCTGAGAATTAGTATTTGCAGCTTCTGTATGTTTTCCACCATCAGGGAGGAAAGATTTATTGCCTAAAGAAGCAATTGTAGTAAACTCCTTATCCTTACGCATTGCATATGTATCATGATCTGCTATAGACTCCTTAGATACTGCATCTAATTGCATTCCAACTTGCGAAGTAGCTTTAAATCTATCATTGAAACGAAGCTCTACATCAAATATAGCCGACAAAGCATTAGTAGTCTGTTCATATGAAGTGTTATTTCTTTCTTCAAACACATTAAACATCAAATCAGAATCTCCTTTTCCCTGAATGTCAATATCATAAACATAATTACCATTTTCATCATAAGGTGTTTGATAAGGATTTGCTCTACGAGAATAATATACAAGATTTGTAAAACCGTCTTTATCTGTTAAATTCGCTTTACTTTTCCTTCTATTTGCGAACAACGATGCCCCGACCTTTAACATCTTATTTATCTTATAAGAAGTCTTCAACACCATATTTAAACGATTAGCTTCTACTCCTTGTACGTTTCCTTTCTCATCATAATAACCTAAAGAAGTATAATAGGTAGCTTTTTCAGAACCTCCGGAAAGACTCACATTGTATTCCTGATTAAAAGTTCCACGGAATAAAATGTCATTCCAATCTGTATTTATTGACCGCAATTTATTAATATCATTTTGTGCATCAGAACTAAGCGCATTCCATCCGCCATTCTTATAAGCACCTGTCAAGCCATAACGAGATATGATACGTGCTACTTCACCTTTATTTTCACGATAGGTATAGTCACTTCCCAATAGATCAAGTTCCAGATTTACTTTTTCATCCGAACTTAATAAGTTTAAACGATCAATATCGAATTTAGGAGAGTAAGACAGCTTGGTAGAGAAAGTAATCTGAGGTTTACCAGCCTTACCATTTTTCGTAGTAATCACGATCACACCGTTAGCTGCACGCGCACCGTAGATAGCTGTTGCAGCAGCATCCTTCAAAACTGTAATACTCTCTATATCGGACGGATTCAAACCCGCAATAGCCGACTGATATATATTGTCTATATCTTTCAAGTCTTCCATTGTCGGAATCTCTGTTCCTGTCATCGGCACACCGTCAAGCACCCAAAGAGGGTCTTGCGTACCATTCAAAGAGGCAGTACCACGAATACGGATCTTAGGAGCTGCCCCAGGAGCTCCCGAAGAAGCAATAGAAGACAAGCCGGCTACCTGGCCGGAAAGTGCCTGATCAATACTCATTACCGAACCAATCTTATCATCTGTAATATCCAGTTTAGTAACCGCAGCTGTCAATTTGCGGCGTTCAATCGTTTGATATCCTGTTACAACAACCGCATCGAGCATATGCGCCGACGGTTGCAGAACAATCTCATAACTGCTTTTTCCGGCAACCAGATGTATGGTTTGTGATTCATATCCTACATAGCTGCACTGAAGAGTGGTCACTCCATCAGGCACGTTGATAGTGAACTTTCCGTCCATGTCCGTTATCACTCCTAAAGTAGTCTGGGAACTCCCTGCTTTCTTTAGGATCTCTGATGACACAAATACCGAGGCTCCAATCAGAGGCTCTTTGTAATCACCAGCAATAACCACACCTGTGATCTTCCTTTCCGCTGCATTTGCTCCAAAGGCAATGATGCAGCAGAGAGAAAATAATAAATAACTGATTATTCTTTTCATCAATAATTACGAATATAATTTTAATTAGCTACTATTTCAATGATTATTTCAAACCCAGCGCAGTGTTAATGCGCAGAATCATATCTTTATAATGATACTTTGTAGCTGTGTCTGATGTTCCCAGACGACTCTGCAACAAGTCTTTTATACGAAGCAACTCACCGCGTTTCACAGAGATTGCATCTGAAATACGATTCAACTGCGAACCGTAGAAGTTTAATTCGCGACGAGCCCCCATACGATCACTATCTAATGAATGATGTGCATACTCATCACAACTACACGCAGGCTCCTGATGATTCAACAAGAAATGATCATCCATCAGTTTTTTGTTGATCTTTACACCTTCACTTTCGGCAGCAGCAGTAATCAAGGCATCCAGGAAATTCTTCTGCAGGGCACGAGTCATAACGTCAGGTATTGCACCACGTTCGGTAGTAGCAAAAATACTACGATGCAAACCATCCATCAGATCCACAGCAGTAAAAGCCTTCTTACCATTCACCGACTCATTTTCGAGCATACGCATCAAACGATTGTTTGATAACAAATCCCATAGAATATATGATTGTGCATTCTTTAGTATCAGCGTAGGAGCATTCTCTACTACACCCAACGGAGTGTTGCGGAGCAAATAAGTGTATTCTCCTACTTCTGTATCAAACAGCCATTTAGGATAAGTCAGAACTTCATCAAGCAAGAATTTCAATGCAGCTTGTTGTTTCTCTTTCTCTACGAAAGTATAAGTCTTCTGCCCATCACCAACAACCGTATTCTCAATATAGATACCACCAATGTTGGCCATCACATGATAAAGATAGTTGTTCCACTGATTGATAACAGCATAGTACAAACGTGAAGCTTCTTCGTAGGTTTGTCCTTTCTCGCCGGTAGTAGTCCACTGGATAATCTGCGGCACGATACGTTTCAGGTTCTCAATACCCAAAAGAGAAGAACGCACTGCATCATCACCTAAATCTTCGTTCTGAGCACGTGGATCTACAGCATCACGTACATCCTGCGCTTCGCTATACTTATAAAGGCGGTCAGTATGGCGACCTAAGAAATCATAAAGCAGCTCTTTTTCCGCTTCCGGAGTTTCCTTACCGTACCAACGATATCCGTATTCAATAGCAAAGATATCATACGGACCAATATGCGGAGAAAGTACCGTCACCCCATCACCCGGCTGTGCCACATAGTTGAAACGTGCATAGTCCATGATAGAGGAAGAAGTGGAATTCATACGGTCTGTAAATGACTTGGAACGCAATGAGTCTGTAGGAAATGCCCATGACCCCATCATGTTATGACGAAGTCCCAAAGAGTGACCTACTTCATGGCACGCTACGAAGCGCATAGCATCTCCCATCAGTTCATCAGAGAGTTTCACTCCACGGGCCTCAGGACGGATAGCACCCGTCTGCACCGTAATCCATTCCTGCAACATACCCAATACATTGTGCCACCACATGATATCTGCCTCAAGAATTTCTCCCGAACGCGGATCAAGAATAGACGGTCCCATCGCATTGGCTTTTGTAGAAGCAGCATAAGTCAGCACAGAATAATTCACGTCATCCATATCTATCGTCATGCTATCTGTAACCTCTTTTGCGATAATGGCATTTTTAAAACCGGCACGTTCAAAAGCCATCTGCCAGTCTTCAATACCTTGTTTGATATACTTACGCCAACGGTAAGGAGTAGAATTTTCAATATAAAACACAATCGGTTTAGCAGGTTCTACCAACTCGCCACGCAAGTAACGTTCACGATCTTCCGGTTTCGGTTCCAATCGCCAACGAGTGATAAATCGTTTTGTATCCACTCGTTGTTGCCCGTCACTATAACTCAATAACGGATTCGTAAAATAGCCTACACGTGCATTATCCAATCTGCCTGTCATTGGTTTCTCCGGAAGAAGCATCAGTGAAGAGCTTACTTCTACAGTGACATATACGGAAGTGGTTCCTTCTGTTACTTTCGTTGTTAACTCGGAGGTAGCTACCACATTGTTCTCAAACGACTTAATAGAAAGGATCCGTGATAAGTTCTTTATAGAAGATGTACCTAAATTAATATTGGTAAACACATTATTGATGCTTGTTTCCGTACCATCATAAATGTCGTTCACCTTAACAACCATCATTGTTGAGTCATTATTAAATGCCTCAATCTTAAAACCAGCGATCAATGGAGAAATATAATTATCACGTACCGATTGACTGATGGCATCTTCGGCAGGTGAAAGAGGCAACGGACGACTCTGACGGATAAGCAACTTATTGGTTGCTTTATCAAGTTCGAAACGTACCATCTGGTTTTCGTAGTTAACGCCACGGTTCACTCCCGCTTCATTCAATTCAGCAGGAACACGTTGCAGTTTATTCACTACCAACATATCTCTACCCAGCAAACTCGCCGGAACCTCAAAATAATAGTCGTTCTTTTTCTGATATACGTTAAACATACCACGACGAACGATACTACCATCTCCGGTCAGTTTCTCATACTCATTTTTGGATTTAATACTGTCGTTGGATTCACTTTTCTTTTTCTTGCGGAACCATCCCATAGAATCGGGAGTCGGATTTCCGGCATACAATACAACGGAAGGACCGCACAGGAAAGCACCTGTGGCCACCGTAATCAGCAGGCTTGTTCTAAATTTCATCAAGTTAATCTATCAATTATCTGTTATTTCATTCTACTCTATAGAAGAAAGGGGACGACAAAGATAATAAAACTATCAATATGAACTATTATCAGCAACAAGTTTTGACCTTTTTTCTTAATTAAAACGAATTTTACTTGCATTTTCATACAAATGAATCCTGTTCCCTATTACACTTTAACAAAGTTTCTCTAAATTGAAATATAAAAAGAGAAGAGATATCACATATCAATCCGCCAATAATGCGTATCAGTAATTGAAATTCTATTTTAATCTAATCAGTTTGGGGTTTAATAACCTCTACCGTTATTTTCTCCTGTATTGATAAAGTCCTGTCTCATAGAGTAACGCACGAAGTCCCGGTAGACAACGTTGTTTTAGATGTACATGTAAAGCAGTACGACATGTGCATGTGGGACAGTATGACATGTACATGTGGGACAGTATAACATGTACATGTAAAACAAAACAGGGCACCGAGAAAAAGAATGTTCCTTTTCGAGAAAGACAAAGCACAACACCGGGTAAGGACAATAATATCGTTTAGAGGCATCCCATAGCAAAAATAAGCTGCACCTTCACATAAAAAATAAACTCTTTCATTTTATTCTGCACTCAGTTTGTATTATCTTTGCCTACAAATCAAAACTACATGGAACTCTTAGTATATAAAGCCTCTGCCGGCTCCGGGAAGACTTTTACGCTTGCTGTAGAATACATCAAACTACTTATTCTTAATCCGCGTGCCTACCGCCAAATACTTGCTGTGACCTTTACGAATAAAGCTACGGCCGAAATGAAAGAACGTATTCTCAGCCAGCTTTATGGTATTTGGACTGAAGATCCGGATTCTGATGCTTACCTGAAACGGATCATAGAAGAAACGGGAAAGCAAACTGATGAAATACGAAAATCGGCCGGAATAGCTCTTAGCTATATGTTACACGATTACAGTCGTTTTCGTGTAGAAACAATAGACTCTTTCTTTCAGTCTGTGATGCGTAACCTGGCACGCGAACTTGAGCTAAGCCCCAATCTGAATATCGAACTGAACAACAGCGAAGTGCTGAGTGATGCAGTAGACAGCATGATTGAAAAACTGGCCCCTACCTCTCCCGTGCTTGCCTGGTTACTGAATTATATCGATGAACGTATTGCAGATGATAAACGCTGGAATGTGTCGGAAGAAGTGAAAAGTTTTGGCCGCAATATATTCGACGAAGGATACATAGAAAAGGGGGAAGGACTTCGGCAAAAGCTGATTGAAAATCCGGAAATTATAAAAAACTACCGTCGTGAACTAAAGGAAATGGAGACGGAAGCCCTTGAACAAATGAAAGGCTTCTACGATCAGTTTGAAGGAGAACTGGACGGACATGCATTAACTGCAGACGATCTGAAGAATGGTTCGCGCGGAATAGGAAGCTATTTTCGAAAACTCAATAATGGGATACTTGGTGATGATATCCGTAATACAACGGTAGAAAAATGTTTGAGTGATGAGAAGAACTGGGCAGCAAAAACCTCTCCGCGTTATGAAGATATACTTCGTTTAGCTGCCGACAGTCTGATGCCTTTGCTGAACGAAGCAGAGAAATTCCGGTCCAGGAATAACAAGATCGTAAACAGTTGCCGGCTCTCCATGCAGCATCTCAACAAAGTGCAGCTACTGGCCAATATAGACGAAGAAGTACGCCAACTGAACCGGGAAAATAACCGCTTTCTATTATCAGATACCAATGCCCTACTCCACCAATTGGTCAAAGACGGTGACTCTTCTTTTGTATTCGAAAAGATAGGAACGAATATCCGAAACGTAATGATAGATGAGTTTCAGGATACCAGCCGGATGCAATGGGGAAATTTCAAATTGTTATTATTGGAAGGACTCTCTCAGGGAGCCGACAGTTTGATAGTAGGCGATGTGAAACAATCTATTTATCGTTGGAGAAATGGTGACTGGGGAATACTTAACGGATTGAATGACCGGATAGAACACTTTCCGATTCGTGTGGAAACACTAAAGATCAACCGAAGAAGCGAAACGAATGTCATACGGTTTAACAACGAACTATTTACAGCAGCAGTAGAGTACCTGAACACCCTGTATAAGAATGAATTGAGCACCGACTGTGAAGCGTTGCAAAAAGCCTATTCGGACGTAGCACAAGAATCTCCTAAAGAGAAACAGATGGGATACGTCAAAGTCTCTTTCCTTGAACCGGATGAAGAGCATGACTACACAGAAAAAACACTTATAAGCCTGGGTGAAGAAGTGGAACAGTTGCTGAGCTCAGGAGTGAAGCAGAACGATATCGCCATTCTTGTCCGCAAAAATAAAAGTATCCCCCGCATTGCAGACTATTTTGACAAAACACTACAATACAAAATTGTATCTGATGAAGCCTTTCGGCTGGATGCTTCGCTTGCCATCTGTATGATGATAGATGCACTGCGCTACCTTTCTGATCCGGAAAACCGGATAGCAAGGGCTTCACTAATTATGAATTACCAATTAAAAATTAAAGGTTTTGAGGGAGAATTGGATGCATTGCTTACAGGAGCACCCAAAGAGTTATTACCGGAAGCTTTTATTGAAAACATAAAGACTCTAAGGTTAATGCCTCTTTATGAGTTGCTGGAAGAGCTATTCAGTATCTTCGAAATGAACCGTATCAGTGCTCAGGATGCTTACCTGTTTGCTTTCTTTGATGCTGTAACAGATTATCTGCAAAGCAATTCTTCTGAGTTGGATAGTTTTATTCGCTTCTGGGAGGAAACATTATGCAACAAGACTATTCCCAGTGGAGAGATAGAAGGAATCCGTATCTTCTCAATTCA
>OATJ01001248.1_pt1 | contig 10777 bp, 7 predicted proteins | sample 1516661 | NCBI WGS metagenome assembly OATJ01 (sample SAMEA2579951, study PRJEB22360) | human gut metagenome
GGACTTGCAGCGACGGACCTCAGGACGCTCTTACACCACGTCTGCGCGCGCGACCCCCAGGGGAGGCGGTTCGAGGGCCGTGGAACAAAAACGGGGGCGCAGGTTGTCCTGCGCCCCCGTTCTCGGGCGTTATTCGTTCACTGCGGCAGAATTTACGCCGCCTCGTCGAACTGCGAGTTGTACAGATCGGCGTAGAAGCCGCCTTGGGCGAGCAACTCGTCGTGCGTGCCCTTCTCGACGATATCGCCGTCGCGGATTACTAGGATCACGTCGGCGTTGCGGATCGTGGACAGGCGGTGCGCGATGACAAAGCTGGTACGGCCCTGCATCAGTGCATCCATGGCACGCTGAATAAGCTCCTCGGTACGAGTGTCGACGTTGGAGGTCGCCTCGTCCAAAATCAGCGCCGGGCGGTCGGCCAAAATGGCGCGGGCAATGGTCACGAGTTGGCGCTGACCCTGCGACAGGTTGGTGCCCTCCTCGTTGATCATAAAGTCGTAGCCGCCGGCGAGCGTATGGATAAAGTGATCGCAGCGTGCGGCGCGTGCAGCGGCCTCGACCTCGTCATCGCTTGCATCGGGGCGTCCGTAGCGGATGTTCTCGCGGATGGTGCCGTTAAACAGCCAGGTATCCTGCAGCACCATGGCAAACTCGCCGCGAAGTGCCGCACGGTCCCAGTCGCGCACGTCGATGCCCTCAACGCGCAGCGAGCCGCCGTCCACGTCGTAAAAGCGCTGCAGCAGCTTGATGAGCGTGGTCTTGCCGGCGCCGGTGGGGCCGACGATGGCGATGGTCTGGCCGGGCTGCGCCTCGCAGCTAAAGTCGTGGATGATGGTCTTGTCGGGCGTGTAGCCAAACTTGACATGGTCAAACTCCACGTGACCGGGGCGCTTCTCGGGGATCTGCGCGTCGGCCTTCTGCTCCTCTTCGGGCGCGGCCAGGAACTCAAAGACGCGCTCGGTGGCAGCTGCCATCGACTGCATCGTGTTGCTCACGTTGCCCAGCTGCTGCACCGGCTGCGTAAAGTTGCGCACGTACTGAATGAAGCTCTGAATATCGCCGGGCGTGGCATTGCCGGTCAGCGCGAGCTGCGCGCCCACTACGACAACGCCCACGTAACCCATGTTGCCCACCAGGCTCATAAGCGGCATCATCAGGCCCGACAGGAACTGCGAGCGCCAGCCACTAATAAACAGGCGGTCGTTTTGGCGGTCGAACTCCTCGATCGAGGCCTCGGCGCGGTCGAACACCTGAATGACGTTCTGGCCGGCAAAGTCCTCCTCGATAATGCCGTTGACGGCGCCCAGAACCTGCTGCTGCTCGCGGAAGTACGGCTGCGAAAAGTGAATCATCACCATCAAGATAATCGCGGCGGCCGGCAGCGTGAGCACGGTGACGCCGGTGAGCGGCAGGCTGATCGACAGCATCATGACGAGCACGCCGATAATCTGTGTGACGGACGTAATAAGCTGCGTCACGCTCTGGTTGAGCGACTGCCCCAACGTATCGACGTCGTTGGTGATGCGGCTGAGCACGTCGCCCTTGCTGTGACCGTTGAAGTAGCTCATCGGTACGACGGCGATCTTGGCGGCAATCTCCTTGCGCATGCGGTAGCAGATCTTTTGCGTGACACCGGTCATGAGCCAGCCCTGGATCAGACTGCAGGCAGAGCTCGCCAGATACAGGCAGAGCAAAAAGCCGAGCGTCTTGGCGATCCAGTTAAAGTCGACATCGCCGGTGCCGTTGACCTTGGCAACCAGGCCCTCGAACAGCTTGGTCGTAACCTGACCGAGCACCTTGGGTCCCACAATATTAAAGATGACCGAGCACACGGCAAAGGCGATGGCGGCAAACACGGCAATCTTGTGCTGCCCAATATAGCCGAGCAGCTGCCTCATGGTGCCCTTAAAGTCCTTGGCCTTTTCGCCGCGACGCATGCCGCCCATGCGGCCCATGGGACCACGCTGGCGGGTGGGCTTGGGAATCTGAGTCTTGGTCTCGTCTGCCATTAGCGCTCGCCTCCTTCCGTGACGGCTGCAATTTCTTCTTGGGTAAGCCCCAGCTCCTCGGCAGAAAGCTGCGACTGTGCGATCTCCAGGTACGCCGGGCAGCTGCGCAGCAGCTCCTCGTGCGTACCGGTGCCCACCACGTGGCCGTCGTCGAGCACGATGATCTGGTCGGCGTGCATGATGGTCGCGATGCGCTGGGCCACGACCACGAGCGCGGCGTCAGTAACGTTTTTAGCCAGCTCCTCGCGCAGACGCGCGTCGGTCTTGTAGTCGAGGGCGCTAAATGAGTCATCGAACACCACGACCTCGGGCTTCTTGGCCAAGGCGCGGGCGATGGCCAGGCGCTGGCGCTGACCGCCCGAAACATTGGAGCCGCCCTGGCTGATGGGGGAGTCGTAACCGCCCTCGCGCTCGGCGATAAAGTCCTCGGCCTGTGCGATGCGCGCTGCCTGGTGCATGTCATCATCGCTTACCATGTCGCCGGCAAACTTGAGGTTGCTCTCGACGGTGCCCGAGAACAGGCGACCCTGCTGAGGAATATAGCCAATGCGGCGGCGCAGCTCGGAAAGGGTCATATCGCGCACGTCGATGCCGTCAAGCGAAATGCTGCCGCCCGTGACGTCGTACAGGCGCGGAATCAGCTGTACAAGCGTGGACTTGCCCGAACCCGTGGAGCCGATGATGCCGAGCATCTGACCGGCATGTGTGATGAAGTTTACGCCGCTGATGACATCGGCGCGGGCATCGGGATACTGGAAGCTCACGTCGTGGAAGGTGAGCTCACCGCGCGGCGCGCTGGCCGCGGGCAGTTTGGGCGAGACGGGGTCGTTGATGCTGGTGGGGCAAGTGATGACCTCTTCCACGCGCTCGGCTGCGACCTCGGCGCGGGGCAGGATAACCGAAACCATGGTGAGGATCATAAACGCCATGACGATCTGCATGGTGTAGGAGATAAACGCCATCATGTTGCCGACCTGCATCACGCCGTCGGACACGCCCTGCGCGCCAAACCAGACGATAAGCACGGTGATGCAGTTCATGACGAGCATCATGAGTGGCATCATAAAGCTCATGGCGCGGTTGGTGTAGAGCTGCGTGGTCATTAGGTCGAGCGAAGCCTTGTCAAAACGCTCGAGCTCATGCTCTTCGCGGTTGAACGAGCGGATGGGCATAAGGCCGTCGAGCAGCTCGCGGGCGGTAAGGTTCACGCGGTCCACAAAGCTCTGCATCTTTTTGAACTTGGGCATGGTGAGGCCCATGAGCACGCCGACAACGGCCGAAACCGCGATGATGGCCACGGCGATGGTCCACTCCAGGCCGGTGTGGTTGGCCAGGACGCGCATGACGGCGACGATGCCCATGACGGGGGCCATCAGGCACATGCGGATAAACAGGGTTGCGGCCATCTGGATCTGCTGAATGTCGTTGGTGCAGCGGGTGATGAGCGAGGCCTGGCTAAACTTGCCCACCTCGGCCGGCGAGAAGTGCATAACCTTGTTGAAGGTCTCGCGGCGTAGGTCGCGGGCGATGGAGCAGGCGGTGCGCGATGCCACGGCACCGGTCAGGATGGTGGCGACGAGCGACACCAGGCACAGCCCAAACATCGTGGTCGCCATGCGGCTCAGGTAGGCGTTCTGCACGTCGGCTGGGTCGATGCCCTGTGCCTTGTACTCGTCCTGTACATAGCTCACGGCGCGCTGGGTGACGATGGAGCCCGACATGGAGCCCATTTTGTCCGCCATCTGGTTGGCGCCCTCGATGAGCTTGCTCTGGTCGATCAGACCGCCTTCAACGCCTGGGCGCAGACTCTTCATGGTGATCTTGCCGCCGTCGGCATCAATCTGCTTTTGCATGTTCTGCGCCGCTGCGGCCTTCTGCTGCATCTCGGCGAGCTGCTCGGGCGTCATCGCCGCCATCTGCTCGGGCGTGGGCATGGCCCGGGCGCCGCTGTTGTCTTTCTCACCGGACGTGCCCATCATGTCGCCCATGGAGTTGGCATCGATGCCCTGGTTGAACGAAAGGACGACAGTCTCGGGCAGGCTCATGATGTCGGAAATCTTGCCGCCGTCGGCGCGCTCCTCCTCGGTGCCCTTGTACGTTCGAATGCCGTTATTGTCCGCCTTGCTAAACACGGCCTCCACAGCCTTGGCGTCCTTGGTGCTCATAAAGAGTTCGAGGTCGTCGAGCGATTCGGCGCGAATGGTGTCGGGCACGGGCGAGGCGATGCCGCCTTGCTGCACGCCCACGTCGACGATGTCGCTCATATAGGTAGGCAGTGCCAGATCGGCGTTGCAGCTGATTACGATAAGCACGATAGCTGCGAACAGTGCCAGGATATGCTTTTTAAAGAGCTTGAGAATCCTCACTCGGCATCTCTCCTTTCTTGATTACGGTCGATAATTTCGTTGGCACGCCTTAGAAGACGCACCATCTCTTGGGTATCTGTTTCGCCGAGCTGCTCGAGGAAGGCCGCGGTGCGGTCCTCGAATTCCCGACGTTTGATTTCGATAACCTGGAATCCTTTGTCGGTCACCGTGACGTGTACGCGACGACGGTCGGTCTTTGAGTGCTCGCGCTCGACCCAGCCCTTGGCCTCGAGGGCGCGCAGGATATTGGCGATGCGGGCGCTCGAGACCCAGGCGCGATCAGCGAGTTCGCTCGGCGTGAGCGAGCCGCCGGCGCGCATGAGGGCGCGCATGACGGCCATCTCGCCACCCAGAGCCTGGTCGGCAAAGCGCGAAACGCGCTGGTGCATGCTGCCAAACTCGGTAAAGAGCTGACGCCCAAGCTCATGGAAATCGGTATCTTCCACCGAAAACCCCTAACACTAGAAACTATTTTCGGTGGAAGATGATACCACCGCTCAACCATCCCATTCGGTGGATTTCTAGGCATGTCCCAAAAATCTACTTGGCCGCTAGGCAATATTAAGAGTGCATTAAGACTTAAAATCATTCAATTGCTGAAGCGTTTCAAAGAACTATTATGCACGCGGTTAGGCGAGGGGTTGTCACCACCATGACGACTGGGACTCATATAATCGCCACGTGCGATGCTCCAACTTCCCGCAAGGAGACACCTTACATAAAGGGGGATGGAGTCATGGCATTTGACTTCACGGGCAAGACCGCGATTGTCACGGGCGGCACTCAGGGCATTGGCCTCGAGATCGCCAAGGGCATCGTCGCGGGCGGCGGACATGTCGCGCTCATCGCAAGGAACGCTGCTAAGGGCGAGGCCGCTGTGGCCGAGCTTGGCGAGGGCAACAAGTTCTATCAGCTCGATGTCGCCGATGCGCCCAAGGCGCGCGAGACCGTCGAGCAGATTTTTACGGACCTGCCGCAAACCAACATCCTGATCAACTGCGCTGGCGTCATCAGCACCAAGAAGTTCGACGAGATCGATGACACCGAGTGGCGTCGCACCATCGACATCAACCTCAATGGTACGTTTACCATGATGAATGCCGTGTACCCGCACTTTAAGGCGGCCCATGCCGGCACTATCGTCAACGTGAGCTCTGTTGCTGGCAAGATCGGCGGCGGCCTGCTTGGCACCGCTGCCTACGCGAGCTCCAAGGCCGGTGTTAACGGTCTAACCAAGGCAGTCGCCAAGGAAGGCGGCAAGTTTGGCGTTCGCTGCAACGCTGTATGCCCGTCGCTCACGCTTACCGATATGACCTCGATCCTCTCTGACGAGAACTCTCAGCGCATCATCAACGGTATTCCTCTGGGTCGTGCCGCCCAGGCCAGCGAGCCTGCGCAGATGGTGCTCTTCTTTGCCTCCGACCTCGCCAGCTTCGTGAACGGCGAGATCGGCGACTGCGACGGCGGCATCGTCCTGGACGGGTAATACCCCACGACGATTATTCGGCGACGGCTCCTGCGACTCGGGACCGTCGCCTTCTTTCTGATATAGGCGCGTGCGGCTACGATTCGCATGCATCCAAAGGAGATATATATGAGTGAATCGACTGCGGTGGAGGCGCCGGCGGCAAAGGAGCCGTTCTTTAAGATGTCCTCCATCCCGGGTGCCAATATTTTGGTGCCGCTTTTGTTGGGCTGCCTGCTCAACACGCTATTCCCCGACCTGTTTAAAACGCTCGGCAGCTTTACGCTTGGCATGACCCAGCAGGGTGCAGGCCCGCTCGTGGGCGCTTTTTTGCTTATCGTCGGTACGACGATTTCGTTTAAGAGTGCTCCTGCCGCCGCTGCCCGCGGTGCCATCATCATCGCCGTCAAGCAAATCGTGGTCGTTGCCGTGTCGCTGCTCATCCTTTATGTGTTCAACGACAACCTGTTTGGCATCTCTGCCATGGTGATGCTGGCGGCTTGCACCGGCGCCAACAACGCTATGTACGCTGGTCTGATGGGCACCATGGGCAATGAGGCCGAGCGTGGCGCTGTCGCAATCACCACGCTCGTTGTCGGCCCTCCGGTCACGATGATCGTGCTCGGCGCTGCCGGCCAGGCTCCGATCGGCTGGTCGCTCGTGGGTGCCATCCTGCCGATCGTCGTCGGCATTATTCTGGGCAACCTCTTCCCGAGCTTTAAGAAGATGATGGCACCGGCACTTTCCGCCATCATCGTGCTCGTCTTCTTTGCCATGGGCTCGACCATGACCTTTGGCCAGCTCATTAATGGCGGTCTCCCCGGTATTCTGCTCGGCGTGATCTGCTCGGTGGTCTTTGCAATTCCCGTCATCGCGGTCGATAAGCTCACGGGTGGTACGGGTGTCGCAGGTGCGGCCATTTCGAGCTGCGCTGGAGCCAATGTGGCCACGCCTGCTGCCATGGCAAGCGTCAACGAGGCCTTGTACGGCGGTGCGGTGCTCGCGACGGCTACGGCACAGGTTGCTGCCTGCGCAATCGTGACGGCTATTTTGACCCCGCTGGTCACCAGCTGGTGCTACAAGCATTTTGAGGGCCAGGGCAACGGCGATAGCAAGGCAACGACCGACAAGGCCGCCGCAGCCGCCTAATGCCAAGCGGCAATCAAAGCTAAAAACTAGCTACGCCACAGGGCGGCCACGGGGGATCCCGTGGTCGCCCTGCATGTTTCTGTAGGGTCTCTGAGACACTTTACCCTGCTAAAGCTGGCATAACAGCTAGAGCGAACGTCGTACAAAGGCAAGGAAAAATAACATACAAATCGGTGAACGGTAGTTGTTCGCGCTCGTATTTCCTGCGGGTTTGTAAAAAACGCCCTTATGATATAAAAAAAGAAACATATAACAGCCCAGATGGAGAGGGTGGCTATGTTATCCTTCTCAGACGGGTGAAATCTTGGGTTTTGGGTTGTAGTTCCAAGGTGGACAAACGTTTTTCCTGCACCAACGTGTGGTGAAGAACGGAAGAAGCCGGTAGTGCAAGCCGAAAATTCAAGAATTCAATAAGCAGCGGTGTGAGAGAGCGCCGCATTACACGTAACTAGGAGCGTGGTTACACAATGCAGGAGGCATGGGAAGGCTTCAAGGAAGGTATCTGGACGGGAGAGGTTGACGTCCGAGACTTCATCCAGAAGAACTACACCCCCTACGAGGGCGACGAGTCGTTCCTCGTAGGTCCGACCGAGCGTACTAAGGAGCTGTGGGGCGAGGTTCTCGACCTGCTGCTTAAGGAGCGCGAGCAGGGTGGTGTCCTCGATATGGACACCAAGACCGTCACGGGTATCGTGAGCCACCCCGCTGGCTACATCGATAATGCCCATCGCGACAAGGAGACCATTGTTGGCCTCCAGACCGACAAGCCGCTCAAGCGCGCTCTGCACGTCAACGGTGGTATCCGCATCGCTTGCCAGGCTGCCAGCCAGCACGGCTACAAGGTCGACGAGAACGTTGTTGAGCGCTACACCTTCGAGCGCAAGACCCACAACGCTGGCGTCTTCGATGTCTACACCCCCGAGATGCGTGCTTGCCGCTCGGCTCACATCATCACCGGTCTGCCCGATGGCTATGGCCGCGGCCGCATCATCGGCGACTACCGTCGTGTCGCCCTGTACGGTGTCGACTACCTGATCAAGGACAAGGAGGCCCAGAAGGCTTCCACCCCGACGGTCATGACCGCCGACAACATCCGCGATCGTGAGGAGCTGCAGGAGCAGATCCGCGCCCTCGGCGAGCTCAAGATGATGGCCGAGACCTATGGTTTCGATATTTCCAACCCTGCTACCAACACGCAGGAGGCCATCCAGTGGATGTACTTCGCCTACCTCGCTGCCGTCAAGGAGCAGAACGGCGCCGCTATGTCCATCGGCCGCACCTCTACGTTCATCGACATCTATGCTGAGCGCGACCTTGCCAACGGTACCTTCACCGAGGAGCAGATCCAGGAGTTCGTGGATCACTTCATCATGAAGCTCCGCATGGTCAAGTTTGCCCGTACCCCCGAGTACCAGGCCCTGTTCACCGGCGACCCGCAGTGGGTCACCGAGTCCATCGGCGGCATGGGTGTTGACGGCCGTACGCTCGTTACCAAGATGAGCTACCGCTACCTGCACACGCTCGAGAACATGGGCACCAGCCCCGAGCCCAACATGACCGTTCTGTGGTCGACCCGCCTGCCCGAGAACTTCAAGAAGTTCTGCGCCAAGACTTCCGTCGCCAGCTCCTCGATCCAGTACGAGAACGACGACCTCATGCGCGTCTATCACGGCGACGACTACGGCATTGCCTGCTGCGTGTCCTCCATGCGCATCGGCAAGGAGATGCAGTTCTTCGGCGCTCGCGCTAACCTGGCCAAGTGCCTGCTGTACGCACTCAACGGCGGTGTTGACGAGGTCTCCAAGAAGCAGGTCGGCCCCAAGTATCGCGCCGTCGAGGGCGATACGCTCGATTACGACGACGTTGTGGCCAAGTACAACGACATGATGAAGTGGCTCGCTGGCGTGTACGTCAACTCGCTGAACATCATTCACTACATGCACGACAAGTATTGCTACGAGCGCATCCAGATGGCTCTGCACGACAAGCACGTGCACCGCTGGTTCGCTACGGGCATCGCTGGCCTTTCCGTCGTGGCTGACTCCCTGTCCGCCATCAAGTACGCCAAGGTCCACCCCGTCCGTGACGAGAACGGCATCATCGTCGACTTCGAGACCGAGGGCGAGTTCCCCAAGTACGGTAACGACGACGACCGCGTCGACCAGATCGCTCACGACGTTGTGCACCAGTTCATGGAGTACATCCGCATGAACGACACCTACCGCAACTCCGTGCCCACGACCTCGGTTCTGACCATTACCTCCAACGTCGTGTACGGTAAGAAGACCGGCTCCACGCCCGACGGCCGCAAGGCTGGCCAGCCGTTCGCCCCGGGTGCTAACCCCATGCACAAGCGCGATAGCCATGGCGCCATCGCTTCGCTGTCTTCGGTTTCCAAGCTCCCGTTCCGCGATGCTCAGGACGGCATCTCCAACACCTTCTCCATCATTCCGAGTGCGCTCGGCAAGGAGGACCAGGTGTTCTTTGGCGATATCGACCTTGATCAGCTGGGCGAGTAACTATTGTTAGTGCTATACTAACAATAACGATTACTGATTGCGCGCCGGTTTCGGCCGGCGCCTATCGATCGAAGGAGACATATTATGAAGGTTTCTGAAGTTTCCGAGACTCAGGCCGATAACCTGGTCCACATGCTCGACGCTTACGCCGAGAAGGGTGGCCACCACCTGAACATCAACGTCTTCAACCGTGAGACGCTGCTCGACGCTCAGGCTCACCCCGAGAAGTACCCGCAGCTGACCATCCGCGTTTCCGGCTATGCCGTGAACTTCCACACGCTCACCAAGGAGCAGCAGGACGAGGTCATTGCGCGTACCTTCCACGACAAGTTCTAAAGGGACTCAACTCCCACCGGAGACCCGGTAAGGCCTACGCACTTTGCCTCTCAAACGTCCTCGCCGCTTCGCGGCTGCGGAATGTTTGCGAGACAAAGTGCTCCCGGCCTTGCCGGGTCTCCTGCGTTGTCGTCCTTTAGGGAACCACGCTAAATTAAATTGGTGTCCTCGGACATGCAAAGAGGCTCGCTGCGCACTTCGTGCGGCGAGCCTCTTTGCGTCCTGACGCTCCTATTTGGCAAGGTGTTTTTTAGAATTCATTTTGCGCTCAGCCTCGAAGGCTTGCCTGTCCCAATCGAGCGGAAGTCCCGCCTCGACCCATGCCTCGTAGGCCCTCCTTATGGGCTTGAGCTCCCTCTGGCCCCTCTCCAGCATCGAGATGTACTTCTCGCTGGTGCCCAGTATGGATGCCGCCCTCACCTGGCTGACCCTCGCCGCGCGCCTGGCCGCCACGAGCTCCGAGGCGTCCTCGGGCCTCCTGATCTCGTGCGGGCGCATCAGCGCCCGGTACGCCTCCCTGGCCACGTAGCGCTTGAGGCACCTCATGACCTCCCTGTCGCTCTTCCCCCGCGCCCTGGCCCTCTCGGCGTACTCGGCGGTCTCGGGGTCGCGCATGACCCTCTGCCTCGCGATCTCGTGCAGAGCGCTGTTCGCCTGCCGGTCGCCGCCCCTGTTGAGCCTGTGCCTCACGGTCTTGCCGCTCGAGGCGGGGATGGGGCAGGCCCCGCATATCGCCGCGAACGACGCCTCGGAGCGCAGCCTGCCCGGGTTGTCCCCGGCCGCGACCGCGAGCTTGGCCGCGCTCACGGGCCCGCACCCGTACATCGCCAGCAGAGCGGGGCAGTTCTCCTCCAGGGACGCCTCGATCGCGCGCTCCATGTCGAGCGCCGCGTCGCGCGCCGCCGCCCACAGGTCCGCCAGCGCGCCGAGCGC
>OATJ01001258.1_pt1 | contig 10697 bp, 8 predicted proteins | sample 1516661 | NCBI WGS metagenome assembly OATJ01 (sample SAMEA2579951, study PRJEB22360) | human gut metagenome
CGCGGGAGGCGCGCCACTGCGGGAGTGCTAGTCGGTCATTGTTGGCGCCGAAACACCGTCCCGCCCCAGCATCGCCCTCAGCTTCTCAAAGCTCTCCTCGCTCAGGCAGTGCTCCATGTGGCAGCCCTCTTGCGACGCGACCTCAGCCGAAACACCCGCATCCTCCAGCAGCCCCACGAAAAAGCAGTGACGCTCCCACATTTGACGAGCGACCTCCAGACCACGCTCCGTCAGATGAACGTCGCGCTTGCCCATTTCGACATAGCCGTTGCTTTCCAGCGTCGCCATGGCCTTGGAAACGCTCGCCTTGGTTACGCCGAGGTACTCCGCAACGTCGATCGAGCGCACGATGCCCTGACGTTCCGACAGAACGTAGATCGATTCGAGATAGTCTTCTCCGGATTCACGTAGGGCCATGGGCCGCCTTTCGCGATGATTGCTAGTTAGCCTTTGGATACTTTCCACGGCTAACTTTACCGCAAAAGTTGCCCATGTCTTACTACTTTGTCTAAAAGTTAGCCGTGTTTCACAAAACGTGCGGGACGAAAACAAAATGGGGACGCACCGCAAGGAGTGTCCCCAGCTGCCGGCAGAAAAGGAACGTCCCCAAGTGCCGAGCCGCAGCTATAACAGGCCAAAGTGCTTCGCGGCGTTGTAGATTCCGTCGTCGTCCACGGCGGTCGTCACATAGGTCGCCGCAGCTTTCACCGTGTCCTGTGCGTTACCCATGGCCACGCTCGTGCCCACGGCGGAAAACATCGATAGGTCGTTCTCGCCGTCGCCAAAGGCGATCGCCTCGCTCGCGTCGATATCCAGGCGCTCCAGCGTCGCCGCCACGCCCAGGTCCTTGCCGCCGTTAGCGGGAATAATGTCGCAGAACAGGTCGCACCAGCGCGTGGTGAGCGAATGCGACACGGCGTCGGTCACGATATGTTCGTCGGCCGGGTCCACAAAGGCGCAGAACTGGTAGACCGGTGCGTCAAAGGCGTGCTCAAACGGCTCCTCGTGGTAGACGATTCCCGCGTTGCTGCCAGCCGTCACCACGCGCTCGGACAGGCGGTTCACAAACGAGTTCTCGCCCTGCATGCACAGCGAGTCGTAGCGCCCCTGCGCCACCTGGTCCACAATCACCGCGACGTCGTCCGGATCGATCGGGCAGCTGCGGTAAACTCCCTCGGCATCAAAGCAGTGCTGGCCCGAAAGCGTAATGTACGCATCCCAGCCCAGGTCGAACAGCCAGTCCGGCATCTGGTAGGTCGGACGGCCCGTGGCGATCACGCACGCAATCCCCTGCTCGCGAAAGCTGTCGAGCACCTGCTGCGCCGACGCCGGAATCCGGTGGGTCTTAAAGCTCAGCAGCGTACCGTCGATATCGAAAAACGCGGCTTTGATCATTCTCGCTTACTCCTCGCCCTCGAGCTTTTCGCTCGCCTCGAGCCACGCCATCTCCAGCTCGTCCATGGCGGCGTGAGCCTCGTCGATCTTTGCCTGCTGCTCGCCGAGCGCCGTGTAGTTGGTGGGATCGACCTGGGCCATCGCGGCCTCGGCCTCCTCAACGCGAGCGCGCTGCGTCTCCATCTTGCGCTCGAGCGAGCTCACCTCGCGGCGGAGCTTCTGACGTTCGGCGTTGGAAAGGCCATTGGGCTGACCGCTTGCCTTAGGCTTTTCGGCCGCAGCTGCCGCGGCACCGGTGTCAAACGTGCCGGTCTTGGCGCTCGGCGCGCCCACGGGCTCGCCCTCGGCGGTAGCGTTGCACAGGCGCAGGTACTGGTCCACGCCACCGGGCATATGCGTCAGGTGGCCGTCGAGCAGCGCCCACTGTTGGTCGGTCACGCGCTCCATCAAAAAGCGGTCGTGCGTCACCAGGATCAACGTGCCGGGCCAGCCGTCGAGCAGGTCCTCGACAATCGCGAGCATGTCGGTATCCAGGTCGTTGCCGGGCTCGTCCAGGATGAGCACGTTGGGTTCGTCCAGGATTGTCAGCAGCAGCGACAGGCGACGGCGCTGGCCGCCCGAAAGATCGCCGATGCGGCTCCAGAGCTGCTGCGTCGTAAAGCCCAGACGCTCGCAGAGCTTCTCGGGCAAAGTCTCCTTACCGTCGATGACGTAGTACTTCTTATAGTTGCTGAGCACCTCGCGAATCGTGTCGCCCATGAAGGGCTCGAGCTCCTCGAGCTGCTGCGACAGCACGCCAAAGCGCACTGTCTGGCCAATCTTCACGCGGCCGCGCGTGGGCGCAATTTTGCCCTGGATCACATCAAGCAGCGTCGACTTGCCAGCGCCATTCTCGCCCAAAAGACCATAGCGGTCGCCCGCACCAATGAACCAGGTCACGTCGGAGAGTACCTGCTTGGGCGCGCCATCGACATCCGCATAGCCGGCGTCCACGTCGACCACATCGATAACCTGCTTGCCTAGGCGGCTCACGGCGAGGCGCTTGAGCTCCAGCTCGTCACGCACGGGCGGCACGTCGGCGATCAGCTCGCGAGCGGCATCAACGCGAAACTTGGGCTTAGTGGAACGCGCCTGGGCGCCGCGGCTCAGCCACGCGAGCTCCTTGCGCGCCATGTTGCGACGGCGCTCCTCGGTAACCGCGGCCATGCGGTCGCGCTCCACGCGCTGCAGGATATATGCGGAGTAGCCGCCCTCGAAGGGATCGACCTGGCCGTCGTGGACCTCCCACATACTGGTGCAGACCTCGTCCAAGAACCAACGGTCATGCGTGACCACGAGCATCGCGCCCTGGCCACGCTGCCAGCGGGCCTTTAAGTGACGCGCGAGCCAGTTGATGGTGCGCATGTCCAGGTGGTTGGTGGGCTCGTCGAGCATGAGCACGTCGTAGTCGCCGATCAGCAGGCGCGCGAGGTCCACGCGACGGCGCTGGCCGCCCGAAAGCTCGCCCACCATGCCCTCCCAGGGCACATCGCTAATAAGGCCGGCCAGAATCTGGCGCGTGCGGGGGCTCGACGCCCACTCGTACTCGGGGACGTCACCCACAACGGCATGATGCACGGTGTCGGTATCGACCAGCTGGTCCTTTTGGCCGAGTAGACCGATCGTGGTGCCGCGACGGTGCGTCACGCGGCCGTCGTCGGGCTCCAACGTGCCGGCGAGCACGCTCAGCAGCGTCGACTTACCGTCGCCGTTTTTACCGACAATACCAATGCGGTCGCCCTCGCCCACGCCGAGCGTAACGCTATCGAAAATATGCTTGGTGGGAAACTCTAGGCTGACGGAATCGCACCCCAAAAGAATCGCCATATGCCCTGCTCCTTCGTAGAAATTCAACGTTGTCCATGATAGCAGCGAAAAGGCGGGTCGCACACGACACAAAAAGGCGGGCCATCTCCCGCAAGAGATGACCCGCCTCTCCAATCAGTCCCGCGGCAACCGTGGCCGCCGCGGGCCTCAAGCATGTCCCGGACTAGGAGAACATGCCGGTGAGGTAATCATTCAGCCGCTTATCCTTGGGCCGTTGGAAAATCTCGTCAGTCTCGTCGTACTCGACCATATCGCCCATGTAGAAGAACGCCGTGCGGTTGGACACGCGCGACGCCTGCTCCATGTTGTGCGTCACGATGACAATGGCGCGGTCGGCCACGATCGACGACATAAGGTCCTCGATCGCCAACGTCGAGATGGGGTCGAGCGCCGAGCAGGGCTCGTCAAACAGGATCACGTCGGGGTTGAGCGCCAGCGTGCGCGCAATGCACAGACGCTGCTGCTGGCCGCCCGAAAGCGCGTAGGCGCTCTTGTCGAGCTTGTCCTTGACCTCGTCCCAAAGCGCCGCGCCGCGCAGGCTTTCCTCGACCATGCGGTCGAGCTCGTCGCGGTCGGTGATGCCGTGGCGCTTAGGCGCAAACGTGATGTTGTCGCGAATGGACTTGCGGAACGGGTTGGGCTGCTGGAACACCATGCCAATGGAACGGCGCAGCTCGTAGGTGTTTTCGGTCTTGGTGTTTACATTGCGCCCGCGATAGTTGATCTCACCCTCCACGCGGCAGCCGCGAATCTCGCGATTCATCAGGTTGAGGCTGCGTAAGAAGGTCGACTTACCGCAGCCCGAAGGCCCGATGAGCGCCGTGATCTCGCCCTTGTGGAAGTCGAGCGACGTATTGTGCAGTGCATGGTGGTCGCCATAGTACACGTTGACGTCCTTGGTGGAGAGCACAACCTCGTCGCTCACGGCCTTGCCGCTCACGCGCACGCGCTTCTCGCTCTCCCCCACGCTCGACAGGAAGTCCCGGGTGTCGGACAATGCCGCTTCGGTTGCGGGCGTTACATTCATCTCGCTCATTCGGCCGTCATCTTCCTTGCCAGTTGCTTGCCCACAATGCGGGCGATTACGTTAAACAGCAGCACGCAAATCATCAGCAGTGCAGCGGTGCCCCAGACGATCTGCTGGGCCTCGGGGCTGCCCTCGCCATAGATCTTGTAGATGTGCACGGCGAGCGACTCGCCGGGACGGAACACGTTCCAAGCGCAGGTGGGGCTCGACAGGTTAAAGCTCAAGAAGTTCAGGCGAACCGGCGAGCTCATACCCGAGGTAAAAAGCAGTGCTGCGGCCTCGCCAAACACGCGACCGGCCGAAAGCACGATGCCCGTCACGATGGCAGGCATGGCCTCGGGGATCAGGATGTGCAGCGTGGCCTCCCAGCAAGTGAGGCCCATGGCCAGGCACGCATCGCGCTGGGCCTGCGGCACGTCCTCGAGCGCCTGCTGGATCACGCGCACCAGGATGGGGATGTTGAACATGGTGAGCGCGACGGCGCCGGAGATGATGGAGTACTTCCAGCCCAGCTGCACCGAGAACACCAGAAAACCGAACATGCCGACGACGATGGAAGGCAGCGAGGACAACGTCTCGATGGCGGTGGAGGCGATGTCGCGGATGGGTCCGTCCGGCGCGTACTCAACCAAAAAGACCGCGCCACCCAGGCTGATGGGCACCGAGATGATCAGGGTGATCAGCAGCAGGTAGAACGAGTCGAACAGCTGGTAGAGCACGCCGCCCTGCGTTCCGTTGGCGCGCGACGGCTCCGTGAGAAAGCCCGGCTGGAACAGCGTCGAGATGCCCTCGAACAGGATATAGGCCACCATGGAGACGACGATGAGCATGACGATGGCGACGATCGCCGTCAACACGCCCGTGGCGAAGCGGTCCTGCTTTTGGACACGCCCGAGCCTCGCCTCGTCGATGTGGATACGCGTGCTAGCCACGAGCCTTCGCCCCCTTGCGGCCGATAAGGTGGATGATCAGGATGAAGATGAGACTCATGCCCATCAGCAGCAGGCCGAGCGCCCACAGAACATCGTCTTGGGCCGAGCCCTCGGCATAGACTGCCATGGACGTGGTGAGCGTGGTGGTGATGGTGGACGCCGGCGACAGCAGCGACGTCGGCATGGCCTCGATGCCGCCGATGACCATGCGCACGGCGAGCGTCTCGCCAAAGGCGCGGGTCATGCCCAAGATAACCGCGGTCATGAGCGACGGCATGGCGGACTTGAGCACCACGTGCCAGATGGTCTGCCAGCGGGTGTAGCCCAGCGCGAGCGAGCCCTGGCGGTAGCCGTCGGGCACGGCGCGCAGGCCATCGACCGAAAGCGTGGTCATCGTCGGCAGAATCATGACCGCCAGCACGATGGCGCCGGGCAAGATGCCCAGGCCCGTGCTCACGTGGAAAACGCTCTTCATAAGACCGACGACCACGTGAAAACCGATCAGGCCAAAGACGACCGAGGGGATGCCGGTCAAAAGCTCAATGAGCGGCTGAAAGATCTTAGAGCCAAACTTAGGGCCAATCTCGACCGCAAAGATGGCAGAGCCGATGGCGATGGGCAGCGCGATAAGCGTGGAGAGCACCATGACCGCAAACGAGGTGACGATCAGGGGCAGGGCGCCGGTATAGGGCAGGCCGTTTTCGGCTGTGTTGGCCAGGTCCCACTTGGTGCCGGTGAAAAACTCGACGACCGAGACGCCGTCCTTGACAAAAGCCGAGAGGCCCTTTTGGGCGACCATAAAGATGAGCGCGGCAACGACAAGCGTCACGAGCGCTACGCACGCGCCCGTGACGCCCAGGCCCACGTTCTCAAGGTCGCGCTTTGGCAGCTGTTTTGCCATTGCAAACCTTTCCGGGGCGATTACTTATTTAGCAGAGACCTTGCCGCTGGCGTCCTTGACGACCTTCATGGCAGAGACGGGGATGAAGCCCTGCTCCTCGACGAGCTTGCCCTGGACGTCGTCGGAAAGCATGAACTCCAGGAAGGCCTTGGTGGCCTCGTCGGCGTCCTTGGAGCAGTACATGTGCTCGGTAGCCCAGATCTTGAAGGAGTCATCAGTGACATTCTTGCTCTTGGGCTCGACGCCCTCGACCTTGATGGCGTTGAACTTGGAGTCATCGAAGTGCGAGAAGTCGAGGTAGGAGATGGCGTTGTCGGTACTGGCCATCTGGGTCTGGACGTCGCCGGACTTGTCGAGCTCGGCGTCGCCCTTAAAGTCGACGGCCTCGTCGCCAAAGACGGCGGCCTCGAAGGTGGCGCGGGTACCGGAGCCGGCCTTGCGGTTGAGGACAACGATCTTGGCGTCGTCGCCGCCGACCTCCTTCCAGTTGGTGATCTGGCCGGAGAAGATGCCCTTGAGCTGCTCGAGGGACAGATCGTCGACCGTCACGTTCTTAGAGACGACGGGGCCCATGCCCACGACGGCTACCTCGTGGTCGACGAGGTTCTTGACCTGGTCGGCCTCGAGCTTGGTCTCGGCGAAGACGTCGGAGTTACCGATGGTGACGGTGCCTGCGGCGACAGCGGTCAGACCCTTGCCCGAACCGTTGCCCGAGCCGGAAACGGAGACGTCCGGGTTGGCATCCATGAACTTCTCGGCAGCAGCCTCGACGAGAGCCTGGAACGAGGAGGCACCGTCGTAGGTCACCTCGCCGGAGACGGACTCGGCAGTAGCAGCGGCGCTGCCCTTGTCGGCGGCGTTGGAAGCACCTGCGCCGCCGCAACCAACGAGACCGAGACCGACGATGCTGGCAAGACCACCAGCGAGGCCGAGGAACTGACGACGAGAATAAGCCTGATCGAGCATGATCTTCCTTTCATACATGCGACTCGCGGGCACCCCGCCCGCTTTGCTGTTTGGAAAGATACGGCCCCGACCGGGCAACGTCCGCGCCAACTGCGGTTTCTTACAGGCATCTGATAGACCCTTACCGCAAGCGCGGCTCGGCTTTACAAACGAATAACAATCCCCACCCAAGCATGGCGCGCCTTTTACACCAATAAAAACAAAGTTGCGGTGAAATAGTTCCTGTTTGGCCATCAAATGGCCCATTCTAGGAACTATTCCACCGCAGCTTAGATTGGGAAACCGCGAAACCTTAAAGCTCTAATTCATTCAAACGGAGGATTGCCACGATATAGATCTTGAGCGCTTGCTTGAGCTGTTCCTCGTTGGCGCACTCGTTGGGACCGTGCATCTGGCCGCCCCACTCGGGCAGCTCCAAGCCGGTCTCTTCGGGGCCAAACGATACGGCGCGGGCAAAGTTGCGCGCGTACGTGCCGCCGCCCATGGCAAAGGGCTCAGCATGCTTGCCCGTAAACTCGTTATAGGTATCAATAAGCGCCTTCACGGCCGGATCGTCGGCAGACACCGAGAACGGCACCTTCGCGCGACCCAGCTGGCACGTCACGCCAAAACGGCCCACGAGCGGGTCGAGCTGCTCGCGGATGGTATCGGCACTCGTGCTGTCGGGGAAGCGCACGTCGATGACCTGCTCAATATGGCCATCCGCCACGCGGATGACGCCGGCGTTGCAGGTAAGCGGGCCAAACGCCGGACTCGTCGCATCGATACCCAGGCCGCGGCCATAGGCATCCGCATGCACAAAGGCCAGGAACTTGACGAACTCGTGCTCGGCAGGCGTCAGCAGGCGCTCGTCGCGTGCACCAAACGCGTCCTCGGCCTCGCGCAGATACGACACGATCAGGCCGACAGCGTTGATGGTGCCCTCAGGCATCGAAGCGTGGCCGCCAATACCGTGGGCGAAAATCTGCGCATGCCCGTTATCAAGCGCCGTGATCTCCAGGCGGTCGGCGTTCTCAACGGGCGCCGGCAGCTCATCGGCGGCAATCGCAAGCTCGCAGATGGACTGCGACGGAATGGCATTGCTCGCCTCGGAGCCGCTCCACGACACGATGCGCCCGCCGTCGATCTTGGGGCTCACGAACGTCGCCCCAAACTGGCCCTTCTCGGCATTGCAGACCGGGAACTCGGCATCGGGCGTAAACAAAAAGTCGGGGTCTGCGTGGTTCTCCAGATAATGGTGAACGTCGGACATGCCCACTTCCTCATCGCAGCCCAGCAGCGCGCGGAAGGTGTAACGCGGAACAATGCCGTGCTTGAGCAGGTAGGCACCGGCGTAGAGCGACAACACCGCCGGACCCTTGTCATCAATCACGCCACGGCCGAGCAGCCAGCCCTCGCGACGCTCCATCGCAAACGGGTCGGTGTTCCAGCCGGGGCCGGCGGGCACCACGTCCACGTGGCAGATAGTCGCAAGCTGCTTATCGCCGCGACCCGGGATATCGGCAATGCCCACATAGCCCTCGTCGTCACTCGTCTGGTAGCCGAGCTTTTGCGCAATGCCGAGCGCGCAATCGAGCGCATCACGGACCGGGCGGCCAAACGGCGCACCGGGCTCTGCATTGGCAGCAACGGCCACGGACGGATAGCTCACCAGCTGATCGATATCGGCGACGACATCTTCCCAGACCTCGTCGACATACTCGGTAACGCTCTGCTCCACCTGATTCATGGACGACCTCCTTACCAATGAGCGACGGGTACGCCCGCCCCTCACATTACGTCTATTAGATAGCGAAAAGTTTAGCAAGCTCGGCCACCGAGTGCACCACTGCATCGGCACCCGCCGCCTCGTGCTCGCCCGGCGCCGCCGCGCCCGAATAGATACCAATGCACGGCACGCTCATCGCGTGCGCGCCCTCGACGTCGTTAAAGCGATCGCCGATCATCACGGCATCGCCCGCCGTCGCACCGAGCTCTGCCAGGGCATCGCGGACCGAATCGGCCTTGGTCTCGCGCCCCTGCGGCGGATTCATGCCAACCACCGCCTCAAACTGAGAAAGTCCCAGCTCTCCCACCATGTCGATACACTTCGCCTCCATGCGTGACGTTGCCACGGCCAAGCGATGCCCCTGCGCGACAAGGCCATCGAGCAGCTCGGGGATCCCATCGAACACGGGGTACTCTTCCGGTCCCAGCTCATCAAAAAAGGCGCGGTACTCATCGGCCACCACAAGCGACTCCTCGCGGGAGAAGCCATAAAAGTCATGGAAGCTCTTCCACAGGGGCGGCCCGATCATACGGCGCAGGTCACCCATCTGCGTCTCCGAAAACCCGCGCGCAGTCAGCGTCTTGCGCGTCGAGGTCATCACCGCCCGGCCCGTATCGGCCACCGTGCCATCGAAATCGAACAGCACGACCGGCCGCTTGCATATCTCCAGTGCCTCCATCGGCATTCCTCTTCCCCAGTTGATGATTTCCACACCGACACTTCAAACTGTTGACTATTCAACAATTGAACCTAGTAATGTGGAACGACTCTACTATACTTGTCGCACCTTGCTCTCAGAAGGCGGCGCGCAAGCGCCCCAACGAAAGGTGCAATTATGTCTTTTGCCATCATAACCGACTCCACGTCGGACATCTCCCCCGCCCGCGCCCAAGAGCTCGGCATTTACGTGATTCCGCTGCATGTGATTATCGAGGGCGAGGACCTGCTCGACCAGGTACAGATTACCGCCCAGGAGTACGTCGCGCGCATGGCCGGCTCCGAGCAGCTGCCGCACACCTCGCAGCCGAGCGCCGGCGAGTTCAAGGCACTCTTTGACCGCGTGCGTGCTGACGGCCACGACAGCGCGATCTTTATCTCGCTGTGCAGCGAGTGGTCCGCCTGCTATGCCAACGCCAGCCTGACGGCCGAAACGCACGAGCTCGACGTGCGCTGCATCGACTCGCGCACCGGCTCGGGCGCCGAGGGCCTGCTGGTGGAGTACGCGCTGGCCATGCGCGAGGACGGCCGCAGCCTGGACGAGACCGAGGCGCAGATCCGCGCGACGCTGCCCGACGCCCACCTGCTGCTGATTCCCCGCACGCTCGAGAACCTCGTTAAGAACGGCCGCGCGCCCAAGCTCGCCGGCCAGCTCACGCAGATGCTCAACATTCGCCTGGCCGTTTCGCCGGAGTGGCAGTCAGGCGAGATCAAGGCCATCAAGAAGGGCCGCGGAGCCAAGCGCATCGTTGCGAACACCATGGCAGATTGCCTCGCGTTTTTGGACGAGCACCCGGGCTCAAGCGTGCGCGTGCTCACGACCGGCGCCGCCGAGGAGCAGGAACTTGTCAACGAGGCGCTCGCGGGCCAGGACTACGTAGACGCCGGCACCGGCCCCATCGGCTGCACCATCGCCACCCACGTAGGCGTCGATGCCATCGCCATCAGCTACTGCCCCTGCTACCAGCCAACTCGCTAGGGACGCCCACATCAGTTGCGGTGAAATAGGGACTGTTTTTGGCTTATCGGCCGCAAATCAATCCCTATTCCACCGCAACTTCTTTTGCTGAGGTAGCGCGCAGAGATGTGGTGTAAGAGGCGGGGCATGCCCCGCCTCTTCCCTTT
>OATJ01001259.1_pt1 | contig 10694 bp, 9 predicted proteins | sample 1516661 | NCBI WGS metagenome assembly OATJ01 (sample SAMEA2579951, study PRJEB22360) | human gut metagenome
CACTGGAAGGTATCATGGTCATGGGAGCCTTTGCGGGGATCTTCTTTATCAATATTTTCCAGGGGACATTAAGTGGTCAGGGATTGTTCCTGCTCGCCATGCTGGTAGCGGGACTGACCGGAGGACTGTTCAGTCTTCTGCATGCATTTGCTTCGATCAATATGAAAGCAGATCAGACCATCAGTGGTACGGCGCTGAACCTCTTTGCACCGGCTTTTGCGATTTTTACAGCACGTATGATCCAGGGAATGCAGCAGATCCAGTTTACGGACACATTCCATATCAATAAAGTGCCGGTATTGGGAGATATTCCGGTAATCGGAGATTTGTTCTTCCAGAATTGCTATATTTCTACTTATATTGGAATCCTGATTTTTGCGGTAGCCGCATTTGTGATCAAAAACACAAGATTCGGACTCCGACTGCGCGCCTGTGGAGAACATCCGGGAGCAGCAGATTCTGTGGGAGTCAACGTCTACAAAATTCGTTATGCCGGAGTGATTATTTCCGGTGTACTCGGAGGAATCGGAGGACTGATCTTTGTTGTTCCGACTTCTACAAACTTCAATGCAAGTGTAGCCGGATACGGATTTTTGGCAATCGCGGTTCTGATCTTCGGACAGTGGCGAAGCAACAAGATTTTAATGGCAGCATTCTTCTTTGGAATCATGAAAACACTCTCCAGTGCATACTCTACGATTCCATTCCTGAAAACACTGCCGATACCGAATGAGGTATACAAGATGATTCCTTATATTGCAACACTGGTTGTTCTGGCATTCTTCTCCAAGAATTCACAGGCTCCGAAAGCAGAGGGAATCCCATATGACAAGGGAAGCAGATAGTCGAGGAAAGGCAGGGATAAGACAATGAGAATGTATGACCTGATCATGAAAAAAAGAAACGGAGAAGCTTTAAACCACGAAGAGATTCAGTATCTGATAGAAGAATACGTAGCGGGAAATATTCCTGATTATCAGATGTCTGCATTTTTGATGGCAGTGTATTTTCAGGGAATGACAGAGGAAGAGACACTTGCCATGACACTGGCAGTGGCTCATTCCGGGGATATGGTAGATCTTTCCGGAATCGAGGGCATCAAAGTTGATAAGCATTCCACAGGAGGTGTGGGAGATAAGACCACGCTGATCATTGCACCGATCGTGGCAGCCTGCGGAGCCAAGGTGGCAAAGATGTCCGGTCGGGGGCTTGGACATACAGGCGGAACGGTTGATAAGCTGGAGTCAATCCCGGGACTTCGGACAACTTTGACAAGAGAAGAATTTTTTGAAGTAGTAAATCAAACAGGAGTTAGTGTGATCGGACAGTCTGGCAATCTGGCTCCGGCAGATAAAAAACTGTATGCGCTTCGGGATGTGACAGCAACTGTAGACAGTATTCCATTGATCGCGGTTTCGATCATGAGTAAAAAGCTGGCAGCAGGAAATGATTGTATCCTGTTGGATGTCAAGACCGGAAGCGGAGCATTTATGAAGACGCTGGAAGACTCTGTGGCACTTGCAAAAGAGATGGTGACAATTGGAGAAAATGCGGGGAAACGTACGGTGGCTCTAATCACCAATATGGACATTCCGTTGGGACACAATATCGGAAACAGTCTGGAAGTGATCGAGGCAGTGGAGACGCTCAAAGGAAACGGTCCAAAAGATTTGACAGAAGTATGTATGCATTTGGCATCGAATATGTTATACTTGGCGGGGCAAGGAACTCTGGAAGTATGCAGAGAGATGGTAAAAGAAGTGATTGAAAATGGCAGAGCACTGGAGCATCTGGCGGCTATGGTCAGAGCACAGGGTGGAGACGATGCGGTGATCTGGGATACCGATAAATTTGCAAAGGCTCCATATTCTTACGAAGTCTGCGCAGAAGAATCCGGATACATTACCTTTATGGATACCGAGAGTTGTGGAATTGCATCTGCGATGCTGGGTGCTGGAAGAGAAACAAAAGACAGTGAGATTGATTTTTCTGCTGGTATCATTATTCACAAAAAAGTAGGGGATTATGTGGAAAAAGGGGAGTCCCTTGCAACCATGTATGCGTCAAAAGAGGAGTTGTTTGAGGCGGCAGCCAAGCGTTATCTGTCAGCAGTGACGCAGAAAGAAACACGGGCAGAAGAAGAAAAACTGATTTATGCGCGGGTTTCCAAAGAACAGGTAGAATATTTTTAAGAAAGGCGGCGGATAAAATGGATCAGAAAGAAATTTTAAGCCATGTGGATCACACACAGCTGAAGGCATTTGCTACTTGGGAAGACATTCAGAAATTGTGTGAGGAAGCCATCGAATATCAGACGGCATCGGTGTGTATTCCTCCGTGTTATATCAAGCGGGTACATGATACGTACGGAGAAAAGATCAACATCTGTACAGTGGTAGGTTTTCCATTGGGATACAGTGTGACAGAGGCGAAAGCGGCGGAGACGAAAAAAGCACTGGAAGACGGTGCATCTGAAGTAGATATGGTAGTGAATATTTCCGATGTGAAAAATGGAAATTACGATGCGGTACAGGCAGAAATTGCGGCACTCAAGAAGATTACAGGCGATAAGATCTTAAAAGTGATCATTGAGACCTGCTATCTGACAGAGGAAGAAAAGATTGCAATGTGCAAGGCTGTGACTGAGGCAGGAGCAGATTATATCAAGACTTCTACCGGATTTGGAACAGCCGGAGCAACACTGGAAGACATCCGTTTATTTAGAGAGAATATCGGACAGGACGTAAAAATGAAAGCAGCGGGCGGAGTCAAGACAGTGGCTGATATGGAAGCATTCCTGGAAGCAGGATGTGATAGAATTGGTACCAGCTCTGCAATTAAACTGATTCAGGGCGAACAGACCAGTGGATATTAAGGAGGAGAAGAAATGAAAAAGAAAATCTTAAGTCTGCTTATGGCAGCAACACTTGTTGTTGGAATGACAGGATGTGTACAGAAACCGGGAAGTGAAGGGTCAGATTCCAAAGATGGAGACAAAGGTGGAAAAGGCGGTTATGAACTGGCGCTGATCACAGACGTTGGAACGATCGATGACAAATCGTTCAACCAGGGAACATGGGAAGGTCTGGAGAAATACGCAAAAGACAATAACCTGACACACAAATATTACAAACCGACAGAGAAGTCTGATGAGGCTTGTTTAAATGCGATCGATCTGGCTGTAAAAGGCGGAGCCAAAGTTATCGCAACACCGGGATTCTTGTTTGAGTATCCGATCATGGAGGCACAGACAAAGTATCCGGATGTAAGCTTTATTCTTGTAGATGCAGAGCCGAAGGATAAAGACGGAAATGTACAGATTGAAGATAATGTAATGTCTATCATGTATGCAGAAGAGCAGGCTGGATATCTGGCTGGATATGCAGCGGTGACTGAAGGGTACAAGAACCTTGGATTTATGGGTGGTATCGCGGTACCTGCAGTTATCCGCTACGGATATGGATTTATTCAGGGAGCAGATGCAGCAGCAAAAGATATGGGACTCAAAGCAGGGGATATCAAAATGAAATATACTTATGTAGGAAATTTTGATGCATCTCCGGAAAACAACGCAAAGGCAGCAGCATGGTACAATGAAGGAACAGAGTGTATCTTTGCATGTGGCGGTGGAGTTGGAAACTCTGTTATGAAAGCAGCAGAGACGGCAGACAAAGTGATGATCGGTGTAGACGTTGACCAGTCTGTAGAGTCTGAGACAGTCATCACTTCCGCAATGAAGAATCTTGGAGATTCTATTTACGGTGCACTGGAAGACTACTACAATGACAGCTTCCAGGGGGGAAAAACAGTGACTCTGGATGCTTCTCAGGATGGTGTAAAACTTCCAATGGAAACTTCTAAATTCAAAGTATTCACACAGGAAAAATATGATGAACTGTATGCACAGTTAAAAGACGGTACAATTAAAGTTGGAAATGACCAGACAGCAGAGGACGCTACAGGTGTTCCGACAGAAGTTGTAAAAGTAGAGCTTATCAAATAAGAATGGCGTACATGCATCCGGCTGGCAGATTTGAAATGTCAGCCGGAAATTTTTTTCACGGAAATGGAAGAACCTCTGTTTTTTTCGGCGATTTGTTTTATAATAGTAAGGAGACTATTTACCAGATACAAAGGAAGGGTATGTATGGGAACAGATCGTCTATATCAAGTGCTCCCTTTTATGCGGGAGCTGAAAAAGGACAGAAGAGAGGCCATTGAGCAGTTTTTTCAGAATGCTCCGGATTGGTTGTTAGAGTCATTCCGTGTAGTAGAACTGGACAAAAATGTTGTGTTTATCCGGGAGAATCAGCCGGTGGATACAGTGCATATCATTGCAAGAGGGATGTTTAAAATTACGGATTACAGAGTCTATGGAATTGCCTATGACTTCATGCAGTTTGACGGGATCAATGCCATGGGGGGAATGGAATTGATCATGGATCTGGATACCTATCAGGCAACACTGCAGACGATTACACCGTGTACTTCGATCCGGATTCCGGCGGATGTATATGCCAGATGGCTTCGGACGGATATCCGTGCACTGAAGCAGGAAGCCAAGATCATGGGACAGTATCTGTATGAACAGGGCGTGACCAGCCGGACCTATATGTTTGTTCCGGGAACAGATCGTTTGGCGGTTCTTTTTGAACACCGCTATAAAAAATATGCAAAAAACGGAAAATTAACATTTACAAATACAAGACAGGAACTGGCAGAATATTCGGGCTTAAGTGTAAAGACCGTGAACCGTGCGGTAAAAAAGTTTGAAGAGCAGGGGCTGATCAGCCGCAGCGGAAAGACCTTTTATATTGATGAAGGGCAGTATGAGCGGCTTCATGCACTGGTATCCAAATTAATTGAGCCATTGATAGAAAGGGGACGAAAAGATGAATCCGATTTATGAAAAATTAGTAAAATGCGCAGATGCAGTAAAAAGTAAAATTAAATTTCAGCCGCAAGTGGCATTGATCTTAGGATCCGGTCTGGGGGATTATGCAGAGACCATGCAGGTAGAAGAGACAATGGAATACACGGAGATTGAAGGATTTCCGGTTTCTACTGTGGCCGGGCATAAGGGAAGATTTTTATTTGGTTATGTAGAAGGTGTGCCGGTTGTGGCAATGCAGGGAAGAGTGCATTTTTACGAGGGATACCCGATGCAGGATGTGGTGCTTCCGGTACGTCTGATGGGAATGCTGGGAGCAAAGATTGTGATGCTGACCAACGCAGCAGGCGGTGTGAATTTTGACTTTCATCCGGGAGATCTGATGCTGATCACAGATCAGATCACAACAGCAGTTCCGAGCCCTCTGATCGGACCGAATATCGAAGAACTGGGAGTTCGTTTTCCGGATATGAGCGAAGTGTATAACAAAGAATTGCAGGATGTGATCCGCAAAGCCGGGGCAAACACAGGTGTTGCTCTTAAGGAAGGTGTTTACATGCAGTTTACAGGTCCAAGCTATGAGACACCGGCAGAGATCAGAATGTGCAGAACACTGGGAGGAGATGCGGCAGGAATGAGCACAGCATGTGAGGCCATGGCGGCAAGACACATGGGAATGAAGGTGTGTGGAATTTCCTGTATCACGAATCTGGCAGCGGGAATGTCCACGCAGAAGCTGGATCACAAAGAAGTACAGGAGACTGCAGACAGAGTGGCAGAGGACTTTAAGCGTCTTGTCACAGAATCGATTCGTCTGATCGGAGAAACTCTGGCGTAGGATGTGCAGCAGTGCAAGGAGAGTGCGCAATGAAAAAAGAATTTAAATTTGGAACAGATCTGGATGGAAAAGCAAAAGAGGAATTGATCCGTCTGGCATATGAGGGAAAAGAAAGATCATATGCTCCTTACTCCGGATTTCAGGTAGGCGCTGCCCTTCTGGCAGAAAACGGAACGGTTTATCTGGGATGTAATATCGAAAATGCGGCATACAGTGCTACAAACTGTGCAGAAAGAACTGCATTTTTTCAGGCAGTGTCAGAGGGCGTGAAAGAATTTCGGGCGATTGCGATCGTCGGAGGCTCAAAAGGGAGTAAAAAAGGAGAACTTTGTGCGCCGTGTGGAGTATGCCGTCAGGTGATGATGGAATTTTGTGACCCCAAAAAGTTTCAGATCGTTCTGGAGGACGGAAACGGTGGATGTTTTGCAAAAACTCTGGAAGAGATCCTGCCATTGGGATTTGGACCGGCAAGTTTAGGAAAAGAGGAGTAAACATATGACAGAACAAAACAGACTTCCAAGACTGGATCTTCATTGCCACCTGGATGGCTCATTGAGTCAGGGATGTATTGAAGAGCTTCTGGGAAGAAGTGTAAAACCAGAAGAGCTGCAGGCAGATATGGAATGCCAGAGCCTGGCGGAATATCTGGAAAAATTTGAAATTCCGCTGGAATGTCTGCAGACAGAAAAAGGGCTGGAGCGAGCCGGGTATGATTTTATGAAAAACGCAGCGCTAGATCATGTCAGTTATATTGAAGCAAGATTTGCCCCGCTGCTTTCCACACAAGAAGGCCTTTCTACAGAGCGGATACTGGAAGCAGTTCTGAAAGGAATGGAGCAGGGAAAAACAGAATTTGGCATTGATTATGGAGTGATCGTGTGTGCCATGCGCCATGAGAGTGAAGGTGCCAATCGAAGGATGTTAAAAGCGGCAAGAGAGTTCCTCGGAAACGGAGTGTGCGCAGCAGATCTGGCGGGAAACGAAGCGGCGTTTCCAATGTCGTTGTTTATGGAATTGTTCGGAGAAGTCAGAAGGCTGGAGATACCATTTACGATCCATGCAGGAGAATGCGGCAGCGTACAGAATATTTTGGATGCAGTGCAGTGTGGGGCATCCAGGATCGGACATGGGATCGCACTTCGCGGACAAAAAGAGGCGATCGCATTTTGCCGGGACAGACAGATCGGGATTGAAATGTGTCCGCTGAGCAATATGCAGACCAAAGCAGTCAAAGATCCGGTAGAGTATCCCATCCAGGAATTTTTAAATGCAAATCTTCTGGTGACAGTCAATACAGATAACCGGACGGTGAGCCAGACGACTTTAGAGAAGGAGTTTGCATTTATCAGAGAGCGGTATGCAGTGACGAGAGAACAGGAAGTTCAGATGACAAAAAATGCCATTGAGGTGGCGTTCGCCTCCGATGCGGTGAAAGAGCGGTTGTGGAAAAAGATGTATACGTTTGAAAAGTAGATGGGGAGGAAATGAAAAATGCTGGAACAGTTAAAAAAAGAAGTGTATGAGGCGAATATGCTGCTTCCGAAATATGGACTTGTCACTTTTACCTGGGGAAATGTCAGCGGGATCGACCGGGAGAGCGGATTGTTTGTGATCAAGCCAAGCGGTGTAGAATATGACAAACTGACTCCGGATGATATGGTTGTGGTAGATCTGAATGGAAATAAAGTGGAGGGAAGATACAATCCGTCTTCTGATACGCCGACACATGTGGTTCTTTACAACCGGTTTCCGAAAATCGGCGGAGTGGTCCATACACATTCCACATGGGCAACCAGCTGGGCACAGGCAGGAAGAGATATTCCATGTTATGGAACAACGCACGCTGATTATATTTACGGAGAGATTCCATGTGTGCGGAATTTGACAAAGGAAGAAATCGAAGAAGCATATGAGAAGAATACAGGTGTTCTGATCGCAGATGAATTTGAGAGAAAAGCAAAGGATTATCTGGCAGTTCCGGCAGTCCTCTGCAAGAATCACGGCGTATTTACATGGGGCAAGGATGCGCACGAAGCAGTTCATAATGCGGTAGTGGCAGAAGAGGTTGCCAAGATGGCTGCACGCTGTGAGATTATCAATCCGGATGTGAAGCCTGCTCCACAGGAATTACAGGACAAGCACTATTACAGAAAACATGGTGCGAATGCCTACTACGGACAGAAATAAGAGGAAACAGATATGGTAAAAGTGTTTTTTCGACAGTAACGATACGCCCAGCCTTTGAATAAGAGAAATGAACTTTCTAGTGTCAAAAAGCCTTGGATGTGGTATGATTGGGGCAAACCACATGCAAGGTTTTTTGTTACTTGTGATTCAGAATTGATGTTCGGAGGGCAGCATGAGAAAAAGAAAAAATAAAAAGGGGCTTTTGATCGGTGGTATTACAGCTGGTGTGGTCGTAATTCTCGCAGGAGGCGGAGTTTTCGCGTGGAAATTGTTGATAAATACAACAACACCACAGGAAACGGTGAAAAATTATTTTGCACTTGTAGAAAAGAAGCAATATGACAAGATGTATGATATGCTTAGCGAATCCTCGAAAGAAAAAATATCAAAAAAGAAATTTACAGAACGGAATCAGAATATTTACGAAGGAATCGAGGCAAAAGATATCAAAATCTCGATCCCTGAAAAGGAGAAACTCAAAGGGAGCCCGGTGACTGTGAAATATTCAGAAACGATGGAAACCAGTGCGGATGAGATTTCTTTTGACAATGCGGTGACACTGCAAAAAGAGGACGGAGAGTATAAGATCGACTGGGATTCCACAGTGATCTTTCCGAATCTTCAGGATTCGTATAAAGTACAGATTCAGACAGAAAGTGCCCAGCGAGGAACCATTTATGACAGAAATGGTGTGATTCTGGCAGGAAATGGAACGGTTCTGGAAGTTGGTCTGGTGCCGGGGAAAATGGGAGATGATACTGCCAGGGCCGAATCTATAAAGAAGCTGGCAGAGCTATTGGATGTATCGGAAGAAGCAATCCAAAACGCACTGGGGGCATCCTATGTACAGGATGATTCTTTTGTGCCGATCAAGAAGATTGCAAAGGGAAATGAAGAGAAAGAAGCACAGCTTCTGACGATTCCCGGAGTGATGTTAAATGATTCCCAGGATCGCGTGTATCCGCTTGGCGCTGCGGCAGGGCATCTGACTGGTTATGTGCAGGCGGTGACAGCGGAAGGATATCACGCAAACAGTGTGATTGGAAGATCAGGCCTGGAGCAGGCTTATGAGGAAGAGCTTCGTCCGGTGGACGGCACACGGATCATTATTGCAGACGAAACGGGAAATACGATCGAGACGCTGGCATATCAGCCGGCACAGAATGGAAAAGACGTGCGTGTGACCATTGATGCCGAGGTGCAGAAGACGGCATATGATCAGTTTGCACAGGATCCGGGAACGGCGGCAGCCATGAATCCTAAAACCGGAGAGGTGCTGGCATTGGTGAGCACACCGGGATATGATCCAAATGAATTTGTGCTGGGGATGTCAGATGCAAGATGGAATGCGCTGAATGAAGATGCATCCAATCCATTGATGAACCGGTTTGTCAACACCTGGGTTCCGGGATCTACATTTAAGGGAATCACAGCAGCGGTCGGAGTGGATGCAGGAATTATCAATCCGGATGAGAATCTAGGATATGTAGGGCTTTCCTGGCAGAAAGATGCAAGCTGGGGAGATTATCATGTAACTACGCTGACAGATTACGGTGAAACGGTCAATCTGGTCAATGCCATGACATATTCGGACAATATCTATTTTGCACGGGAAGCATTGAAAATCGGGGCGGATACGATGGAAGAAAAATTAAAATCCTTTGGATTTGAAGAAGAACTTCCATTTGATCTTACCATGCAGGCATCTACGTTTGATGATGACGGAAAGATTGATTCGGAAATTCAGCTTGCCGATACCGGATACGGGCAGGGACAGGTGCTAGTTAATCCGCTCCATCTGCTGTCTATGTATTCCATGTTTGTTAATGATGGAAACATGATTCAGCCGGTTTTGAAATATGAAGAAAACGCTGCTGCAAAAATCTGGAAAGAGCAGGCAGTCAGTGCACAGACAGCACAGACTGTGAAACAGAGTCTGCTCTCGGTAATTGAAAATCCGAGTGGAACAGGAGCCAGTGCGAAGATCGATGGAGTGACGATGCTTGGAAAAACAGGAACTGCAGAGATTAAGGAAAGCCAGGATGATACGACAGGAGTGGAGCGAGGCTGGTTTATCTGTGAGACAACAGAAGATATGCCAAACCAGATCGCAGTGGTCGGCATGGTGGAAGATGTAAAGACAAAAGGCGGCAGCAGTTATGTGACACAGAAGGTGCGCAATATTGCAGTGTCTTATCTGCAGTAAATGAACGGAGGAATTATGAACGAATGGATCGGTCAGGTGCTGCCATTCTGGAAAGACCTGACAGAAACGGAAAAACAGATGCTGCTCACCCATACAGCACTGGAAGAATATGAAAAAGGAGTCCTGCTTCACATCGATGGCGGGGACTGCGCAGGTGTACAGATTGTAAAGGAAGGGCAGGTCCGTGTCTATATTACGTCACCGAGCGGTGGAGAGATTACATTGTATCGTCTGGTGGAGGGAGATGTCAGTATCCTGAGTGCGTCCTGTATGATAAAGGGAATGGATATTTCGCTGGATATGATGATGGAATCGGACACGGTACTGTATACGATTCCGAAAGAAATTTACAAGAAGTTGAATGATACAAACACTGCAGTGAAAGATTACACGATGGAGATGGTATCTGAGCGCTTTTCCGATGTGATGTGGCTGTTCAATCAGTATGTATTTTCTAATGCAGCGTCTCGTCTGGCCGGGGCAATCCTGGAACATATGGCACTGGCGGGAGAGGAGAAATTTTCTATTACTCACGATGTACTTGCAAGAGATATGGGAACGGCAAGAGAAGT